>WNFK01218612.1_pt1 | contig 12238 bp, 13 predicted proteins | sample 5400281 | NCBI WGS metagenome assembly WNFK01 (sample SAMN13153350, study PRJNA577476) | soil metagenome | isolation source: 20 cm soil on Douglas fir-dominated hillslope | place: USA:California | collected 2013-09-17
ACGCAAAGTCCGGCTGCACGGGCGATCAACGACTGGACACCATCGTGGGACGCACGGAATGCGTGGTGGCCCAACCCGCAGCCGCCTGGTCGGGGTGATGCCCGAGTCAAGCAGCCGGCTGGTCAGCCTCCACGATGTCGACGCCCGCCCGATCCGCAAAGGACGCCTGGGCAAACCGGTCAGTTCGGCTACAAAGCCCAGATCGTCGACAATGGCGACCGGGTCATCCTCGACCACAGCGTCGAGATGGGAAACCCGCCAGACGCCGCGTAGCTGACCCCGGCGATCCAACGGATCACCGACCGCACCGGACGCACGCCACGCGCGGTCACCGCCGGCCGCGGCTACGGCCAGGCATCGGTAGAACGTGACCTACATGAGCTCGGCGTCGCTAGCGTGGCAATCCCGCGCAAGGGCAAAGCAGGTGCCGCCGGCCGCGAGTTCGAACACCGGCGGGCCTTCCGCGCCAAGGTCAAATGGCGAACCGGATCCGAAGGCCGGATCAACCACCTCAAACGAAGTACGGCTGGGACCGCGCCGAACTCACCGGCATCAATGGCGCCCGAACCTGGTGCTGGCACGGCGTATTCGCACACAACCTCGTCAAGATGGGCGCTCTCGCAGCGTGAAACCGGCACCACAGCGGAGGCAGCCACACCCGACTACCACCCCCAGGTGGAATGAATTCGGCGGCTCTGAGCGATGCACGCAGTGGGGCGTTTGTTTACGCCTGCGCTCACATGAGAGGAACTGAGAGATGACGATGAATCTGAAGAAACTGGTCGGCACTGCCGCGATCGCCGGAGCGTTGGGGTTACCAGCCATTGGTGTGGGCGCAGGGGTCGCGAACGCCGCCACGCCGGCACCATCGATTCCCGGCCCAGTGCACACCGTGCAGACACCCGCTGACCTAGGTCCCACCCAGGCACAGCTGGTTGACTGGCACGGCGGAGGGCACGGCGGCTGCGACTGGGGCGGCTGCGATCACCACGGCTGGGGTGACCGCGGCGGCTGGGGTGACCGCGGCTGGGGTGACCGCGGCGGCTGGGGTGACCGCGGCGGTTGGGGATGGCCCGGCGGTTGGGGCTGGCACTGGTAAGCCCCTGCTTGACAATGGCGAGGACGATCCCTGGCTGACTTAACCAGCCTTTGTGGCAGCGGTGCGAGCCCCGTTCTGAAGGGGGAGATCAGATGAGTGAATCGTTTACCGCTTACCGCGACCGCTGTTGAGCCGTCACGAGAACAGTGTCACGAATGCGTTGTCGAGAGCCGGGGATGTGGTGATGTTGGGAGGTGTCGTAGCGGCTGTCGTTACTAGGCGTGCAGGAGTAGGCGTGATGGGAGTTACGTCCGGCGCCGCGCTTGCTGCGGCAGCCCATCTATTCCGGCCCGGGACCTTTACGGGAGGAGATCACCGCGATTCTGCGTCACCCCATGTGGGCGGTGCGCGCAGAAGGCCATCGCATCTTCGGCCCTCGGCGCTAACGTACTGAACAGTTTGTCCCTGTCAGCACTCGCAGGCGATGCCGTCGCCATCGCGATCGAGTTTTGCGAGGTAATAGGGCGAATCCTGGGTGATGTTACATACGCCGTCTGCCTTGGCTTGGCTGCAGTTGTTGTATGGACCAGCAGCACCAGCTATTGGAGCTAACCCAATCGCGGCGGCTATGAGAAGAGCCGTTGGAACGAGGACACGAAACATGTTCACTCCGTTGTGATCTTGAAGATGTGGGGAGAAAGGACCCGCCGAGCGGGCCGGTCCGCAGCAAAGCTATCGAGATAGCGCCCATAGCGAATCGGGCGTTTCCCTATGTTTGCGTTCGTCAAGACCTGCACCAGGGTCGTGCCACGGCACATACGGGATCTACCGGAACGCGCGCGCCGACGGCACCATCCAGGTACCTCCGGATGTGCCCAACCAGACGGACGCGAACTTCGTCCTCAAGGTGCTCCTCGGCTAGCGCGAGCGAACCCATTTTGACCTGCGAGGACGCCCGCAGGTAAGCTGCCTCGTTGGCGTGCGGTAAGCACGGGTCCTCGGGTCAATGTCGGTCGCCGAGAACAACCCGAACCGCCAACGCCTGACCGGCACCCGGGTCACCGGGGGTCCAACCCGAGAAGAGAAGGTAAGCACTGTGCCTACGTACACGCCGAAGGCGGGTGACACCACGCGTTCGTGGTACGTCATCGACGCCACCGACGTGGTGCTCGGCCGGCTCGCCGTGGAAGCAGATCAACGCAGAGAAGGTCGCCATCAGCGGCGACAAGCTGCAGAACAAGTTCGCCTACCGCCACTCGGGTTTCCCCGGCGGCCTACGGGCGCGCTCACTCGGCGACGAACTGCAGAAGCACGCCGACCGGGTCGTCGAGAAGGCGATCATCGGCATGCTTCCCCACAACAAGCTGAGCCGGCAGGTCCAGAAGAAGCTGCGGGTCTACGTCGGGCCGGAGCATCCGCACACCGCCCAGCAGCCGATTCCGTTCGAGATCAAGCAGGTGACCCAGTGACCGAGACCCCCGAGACCCCCGAGGTGACCACCGAAGCCGTCGGCGACGCCGTCGCCGAGGTCGTTGCCGAGACCGAGGCCCCGACCGAAGCGGCCCCGACCGAAGCGGCCCCGACCGAAGCGGCCCCGACCGAAGCGGCCCCGCCGCGGGAGCCGGTCGTCATCGACCGTCCCATCCAGACCGTCGGCCGCCGCAAGGAGGCCGTGGTGCGGGTGCGCCTAGTGCCCGGCACCGGCCAGTTCCACCTGGACGGCCGCACGCTGGTGGACAGCTTCGACATCCACGCCCACCTCGATGGCGGTGGGCCGTCCGGTCAGGCCGGTGCCCTGCGCCTGGCCATCGCGCGGGCGCTGATCCTGGTGCAGCCCGAGGACCGGCCCGCGCTGAAGAAGGCCGGCTTCCTCACCCGTGACCCGCGCGCCATCGAGCGCAAGAAGTACGGGCTCAAGAAGGCCCGCAAGGCGCCTCAGTACAGCAAGCGCTGATCGATCGACGAAACCGCCGGGTGTGTTGCGACACGCCCGGCGGTTTCGTTTTTCTACCTGGGTTTCTCCGACCGGGGTTTGAACCAAGGGGCAGTCGTGGAAGCCACAACGGCGGAAGCGCGGGCGTCGCGCGCGTCGGCAGGCCGCTCCTGCCGCCGGTACGAGTCACTCAGTGGTTGGGGAACCGGACCGCTGCTTCCCGACTGATTAGGAGTAATTGATGAGGAACATCGTCAGGGACACCGCCGCGAGCGGCGTCAAGTACGCGGCCGCGAGCGGCGTCAAGTACGCGGCCGCGGGCGCCGTACTCGGCGGCTCGCTGCTCTTCACCGCGGGTCTTGGCCTTGCGGCCGCCGTGCCGCCGGCTTCGAATGCGGTTGACCTGGCCATCGGCAACATCAAGATCCTGCAGAATGCCAGCCTCGACACGGCCGTGTCGGTGGCGGGTGCTGTCTGCAATATCAACACGGCGCAGGCGAACTCGCTGGCCCAGAAGGCGACCGCCGAGGGCAGCGAGCAGACGATCTGTAACCTGCCCGGCGGGGTGGTCACGTTCTCGCAGGCAGGCTCCGTCAACAGCGGCGCCGGGCCCGCGCCTGCCCCGGCCGCCGGGACGCCGAACAACCCGGTGAATCCGATGTATCCGTCCGAGCAGCAGCCGCAGATGCAGCCGCGCTGACGTTAGTGACCTCACCGCCCGCATTCTTCGGGGTGCGGGCGGTGAGCCGTCCTCAGGTCGCGTTTTCATACCGATTCCGCCGCGGCACGGGCGCTGACTCGGGTCGGTGGCCTGGCGGTTGGCCCTTTTGGCGCCATCTATGAGAAGTTTGTCGGCATGGCTCGACTGTTCGGCACCGACGGGGTGCGCGGAGTCGCCAACCAGGACCTCACCGCCGAGCTGGCGCTGGCATTGGGCTCGGCGGCAGCCCGCCGGCTGGGCAGCGTCGGGGGTCATGCGCGGCGCATCGCCGTGGTGGGTCGCGACCCGCGGGCCAGCAGCGAGATGCTCGAGGCGGCGGTGATCGCCGGGGTGACCAGCGAAGGGGTCGACGCGCTGCGCGTCGGCGTCCTGCCCACGCCCGCAGTGGCCTACCTGACCAGCGCATACGACGCCGACTTCGGCGTGATGATCTCCGCCTCGCACAACCCGATGCCCGACAACGGCATCAAGATCTTCGGGCCGGGCGGACACAAGCTCGACGACGCCACAGAGGACCGTATCGAAGAACTCGTCCAGCAGGGCCCGGGAAGCCGACCGACCGGTGCGGGCATTGGCCGCGTCGTCGACGCCGACGACGCGCTTGACCGCTACCTGCGGCACGCCGGCAAGGCGCTCACTACGCGGCTCGACGACCTCACCGTCATCGTCGACTGCGCGCACGGCGCCGCCTCCATGGCCGCGCCGCGGGCGTACCGGGCGGCGGGCGCGAACGTCATCCCGATCAGCGCCGAACCCAACGGGCTGAACATCAACGAAGGCTGTGGGTCGACGCACATAGAGGTGTTGCAGTCGGCGGTGGTGTCCCACGGCGCCAACCTCGGGCTGGCGCACGACGGCGACGCCGACCGCTGCCTCGCGGTCGATGCCGCAGGCCGGGTCATCGACGGCGACGCGATCATGTTGATCCTGGCGCTGGCGATGCGCGACGCCGGCGAGCTGGCGTCCAACACGTTGGTGGCCACCGTGATGAGCAACCTTGGGTTGCATCTGGCCATGCGCGCGGCGGGCATCGAGGTCCGCACCACCGGCGTCGGCGACCGCTACGTGCTCGAAGAGCTGAGGGCGGGCGAATATTCGCTCGGAGGTGAGCAGTCGGGCCATATCGTCATGCCGGCGCTTGGCACGACCGGAGACGGCATCGTCGTCGGGTTGCGGCTGATGTCGAGGATGGCGCAGACCCGCTCGTCGTTGGCGGCGCTGGCCGAGCCGATGCATACACTGCCCCAGGTGCTGATCAACGTCCAAGTCGCGGACAAGGCCACGGTCGCCGACGCGCCGTCGGTGCGCTCGGCGGTGGCTGAGGCCGAGGCCGAGCTCGGCGACAGCGGCCGAATTCTGTTGCGGCCATCGGGAACTGAGCAAGTCGTCCGCGTGATGGTCGAAGCCGCCGACGAAGACACCGCACGGCAGGTCGCCGTCCGGGTCGCCGAATCGGTCAGCAACCAGCGCTGAAATTCGTTGGAACCGGCCGGGGTTCGCCGGCGTCAAAGCGTGTATGGGACAACCTGACGTCGCCCGCGTCGACGTGTCGGCGCTGCACGCCGTCGCGCGCCAGTACGAGGCGGCCGCCGACATCGTCGAGGGCGCCGTGCGGACGCATATGACCGGGTTGGTGTTCGACGGCGCCGCAGCGGGTCGCATGCACGTCGCTCGCGGTGATGCGCTCCGCACCGCCGTCGATCACGTCGTGGACCAGCTCCGGCAGTGGTCGAGGGCCGCCGCCGAGATCGCCGCCGCGCTGCGTGCGTCGGCCGATCGGTACGCCGAAGCCGATGCCCGCGCCGCCAGGCGAGTAGGGTAGCGATGACCGAAAAGTTCGATGTCGCATCACGTTTGGCGGAGGGGCGCCCCGCGGTCGACAACATCCAGACCTACGTGTGGGCCTGTCATGTGCTCGGCTACACCAACCCGGACCTGACGCGGCACGCTTCGCAGGTGAGCGATTGGTACGGCAGCGAGGATGGCCTTGACCTGCGGGCCCTCGACGCCGATTGCGCCGCCCTGGAGGCGGCGGTGGCCGCGACGGAGGATGCGCTGACGCGACAGGACGACCAACTCGGTGCGCTGTCCGCCGCCTGGCAGGGCCGTAGCGCGGACCTCTCACGTGAGTTCCTGCACCGGCACGGTGAGGCATCGGCCGCGGCGGCGGCTGCCGTGCGCACCACTGCGGACGCGCTGGCCACGCTGCGGGACGACATTTGGCACACCGTCGACGGAAAGGTCGCCGCGGCGATCACCACCGAGGGCCGCGCACCGGACGAGTGGCTGGCCGCCGCGCAGACCGTGACGACAGGTGCAGGTGATCGCGCGGCCGCCAGTGAACGGATCGAGCAGGACGTGAAGCCGTTCGTCGACAACGACATTCGCGCTGACTGGCTGGCGGCGATGCGTTCGGCGACGGCAGTGGTAGCGGACCTGTACGACGCCCCGACGGCTGAGCTCACCGCCGAAACGGATGCGGTGTTCGACGTGCCCGGTGAAATCGGTCCATCGTGGACGCCGCCACCGCGTGACGACGAGGTCGCCACGGTTCCCGCAGCTGCGAGTTCGGTATCGCCGCCTGCCGTTGCGCCGTCCTGGTGTGCCCCTCCCGCGGCTTCGACTATGCCGGCGCCGCCAGTCCCCCCACCGATGCCACCACCGGCTGTGCCGCCGGTCGACGCGGGTTCGACCGCCCCCGCAATGGCGGCACCGCCTTCGGCACCGTCACTCGGTGGGCTTCCCGACGCCGGCGGCGGCCTGTCGGGACTCGGACAGCAGCTCGCCGACGCGTTCGGCAGCCTGCTGGGATCGGCCGACGGGGCGTTGGCGAATTCAGCCGGCATCGATGAGCCCGTCGATGGCATGGACGACGTTGACGACAAGTTGGATGACGACCCAGAAGATGACGAGGAATCCGTCGAGCCCGCGGCCGATCCGGAAGGGGAGCCTGCCGCCGAGGAACCTGTCGAGGCACCCGTCGTCGAGGAACCGATCGTCGAGTCCGCCGACGGCTGCGAACAGGCTGGCCCGCCCGCCCCGGTCGACCCGCCGCCGTCGGAGCCGGCACCGACACCCGTTCCTGTGCCGCCGCCACCGGAGCCTGCCGCGCCGCCCAGCACCGAGGCCGTCGCCGAAACCCCGTGTGAGATTGCGGCCGACGAACTGCCGCAGGTGGGCGGGTAACCGGGCGTAGCGTCCATCGGTGTGAAATTGCGCATGCCGGAGCTCGCTTTCCTGTTCACGTTGGGGGCGGCAGCCTCGCTGATCGGCGATCACAGCCACGTGGCGACCGGCACCACCGAATACCTGACCGACGCGGTTCCGTTCATCGGGAGCAGCCCGATCTGGTTCCCGCTCCTCGTGGGGGCGGCGACCGTGTCACTGGCCGAACTGCGGCTGCGTCTGCGGGCTCCACGGACGTCGGTCACCGCGCGTCAGGGCCTGGCTGGTGTCGCGGCCGTCATCGGGATCTACATCATCACCGCCCTTGAGCACACGGCACCCACCGTTCCGGTGACGGTCCCGGCGCCGTCTGCGGTGTCCTCGCCGCGATCGGCGGGCCGATCGTCGAAGCCGTGCTTCCGCGCTCGCCGGGGCCGGAGTGTTCCGTTATGCCGACGACTCGGACGCGTTGTTCGGGGTGGCGCCGTGGCTGCCCGCGCTGTACTTCGCCTTCGGCGTTGTGGTGGCGGTGCTCGCCGAAATCGCCGCCAAGATCCGTCAGCCGAGCGTCAGATCGTCTGTTTCCGGCACGCCAGCGCCGCGCTGACGAACGCGTCGCGAGCCGGGTTGTCGGTCGCCGCATCCCAGATCAGCGTCACCTGACTCGGACCGATGTCCTGAATCGGCAGTACCCGAACATCCGGCCTCCGGTAGAACGCCGTCGTCGAGCGCGGCAGGATCACGAAACCTGCTTGCGCGGCGACGAGTTCCAGCTTCTCCTCCACTGTGTGCGCCATCTGTCCCGGCCGGCGGTGCTCGGGGGTGGCGATCGCATACCACTCCGGCAATGTCGCAGGGTCCTGCAGCAGCCGCCTGGATGCCAGGTCGGCCAGCCGCACCGAGCGCTTCTTCTTCGCCAGTGGATCGTCGACAGGCAAGACGACGTCCCGCGGTTCCTCCAGCAGCGGTGCGGTGCCCAGCCCGTGGCGGTCGATAGGCTCGCGCGCGTACACCACGTCGACATCGCCGCTGCGGACCACGTCGACCTGCTCGGCCCAGCCGACTTGCACCACGACGGCACGCCGCGACGGGTCATCGTCTTCGAACGCCGCGGCGGCGGCCGTCGCCAACAGGCCGGGCATCACGCCGACGGTTACCGTTGCGGTCGGCTCCGCAACTCGAAACAGGCGCTGCTGCAATGCTTTCGACTCGGCGAGTAAGAAGCGGGCATCCTTGAGTAATTGCTTGCCCGCGGGGGTCAACCCAGTTCCGCGCGAGTCGCGGGCGAGCAACTGCACGCCGAGGCCACTTTCGAACGAGCGGATCTGGCGCGACAGCACGGGCTGTGCGATGTGCAGCCGCTCTGCGGCGCGGCCGAAGTTCAGCTCTTCGGCGACTGCCACGAAGTATCGGAGTTTGCGCATGTCGAGGTCGGGCCTGGCCATACCCCGAGGGTATCGCTCCCGCGACGAAAAGAGTGTTGGACGGTTGATCCAATCCTGGCCGAGAATGGACGCATGAGCCTGAAGAACGCACGAGTCCTCGTCATCGGCGGCACCTCAGGCATCGGCCTGGGAGTTGCGTCGGCAGCGGCCGAACGCGGTGCCATCCCGATCGTGGTGTCACGCCAGCAGTCCAGCGTGGACCGTGCCCTCGCCCAACTACCCGAGCGTGCCCGCGGCGCCACCGTCGACCTCACCGACCTGTCGGCACTGGAGCGGCTGGCCGTCGACATCGGCGACATCGAGCACCTCGTGTTCACCGCGGGCGAGTCACTCGAACTGGCGCCGCTGTCCGACCTCACCCCGGAGGTCATCACACGCTTCCTTCAGACCCGGTTCGTCGGGGCGCTGACCGCCGTGCGCGTGTTCGGACCGCGCATCACGTCCGGTGGGTCGATCACACTGACCAGCGGCACCGCCGCCGAGCAGCCCGGCTTCGGGGCGCTGCCGGTGAGCATCTGCGGCGCGATGAACGCGCTGACCAAGGCGCTCGCTTTCGAACTGGCGCCGATCCGGGTCAACGCCGTCGCACCCGGCGTCGTCCGCACACCGTTATGGGACGCGATGGGCGAAGGGGACCGGCAAGCCATGTACGCCCAAGCCGCACAACAACTTCCGTTGGGCCGGGTCGGCGAGGTGGCCGACGCCGCGCGCGCCTATCTGTACTGCATGGAGCAGGAGTTCGGCACCGGCGTCGTGCTGACGGTCGACGGCGGAACAACGCTGGTCTAGGGGAGAGTCGGCGTTAGCGCGCCGCGCCAGCGGGGCGACGGCCACGAGACGAGCGACGCCGACGCGCCTGCTGAGGTCGCTGGGGCTGGGTCGGCTCCGGTCGGGAAGCAACCACGGGCCGACCGAAGGTGCGTTCCCCCGGTGCGATCTCGTGCAGAACCGGATGCGACGCACCGCTGAACCGGGTGATCGTCGGCTTCACGCCCGCCTTGCGGGTGAGGCTGCGCACGTCGGACACCTGTTCGTCGAGCATCAGCGTCACCACCGTGCCGTCCGCGCCGGCACGGGCCGTCCGCCCCGAGCGGTGCAGATACGCCTTGTGCTCCACGGGAGGATCGGCGTGGACGACGAGAGTCACGTCGTCGACGTGAATGCCGCGCGCGGCGATGTCCGTAGCGACCAGCACCCAGGCCGAACCATCAGAGAAGGCCGCGAGGTTGCGGGTACGCGCGTTCTGGGACAGGTTGCCGTGCAACTCAACCGCAGGCACGCCTCGCGAATTCAGTTGACGGGCAAGATTCTTGGCGCCGTGCTTCGTGCGCGCAAAGACGATCTTCCGCCCCGGCGACGCGGCAAGGTCGGCCAACACGCTGATCCGTGCCGCCTTGTCGACGTGAAGCACGTGGTGGTCCATTGCAGTGACGGGTGATTGCGCCGAATCGACGCTGTGCTCCACGGGGTCGTGCAGGTACCGCTTGACGATGACGTCCACGCCGCCGTCGAGCGTCGCGGAGAACAGCATCCGCTGGCCGTTACGCGGGGTCTTGTCCAGCAGTCGTTTGACCGGCGGCAGGAAGCCGAGGTCGGCCATGTGGTCGGCCTCGTCGAGCACGGTGATCTCAACGGCGGACAGGTCGGCGTGGCGGGACTTCACGTGGTCTTCCAGTCGGCCGGGGCAGGCGATCACGATGTCGACACCCTGGCGCAGCTTCTGAATCTGTGGCTGGGGCGAGACGCCGCCGAACACGGTGACCGAGCGCAGGTTCGTCGCCGCAGCCAACGGCGCGAGGGCCGCGTCGATCTGCGCGACGAGCTCGCGGGTGGGAGCCAGGATGAGTGCCCGCGGACGCCCGGGGGCGCGCCTCGTCTGGCTGGTTGTGAGTCGCGTCACCATTGGCAGAAGAAACGCGTATGTCTTGCCGGATCCCGTTCGGCCACGGCCGAGTACGTCGCGGCCGCTCAGTGAATCGGGCAGCGTCGCCGCCTGGATGGGAAACGGGGTCTCGATGCCGTTGGCAGCGAGAACGGAGACCACGGCATCAGGTAGGCCGAGGTCGCCGAAGGTGGGCACGGTTGTGCCACCGGGGATTTGAACAGACAAGGTTAAAGCTCCGAAAGTTTGAGTGTGGTCGTCCTGCCCGGCGCGGGTGATCCCGCGGCGCTCGGTATGACGATCGAGAAGCGGCAAAAGGCAGAACAGACGATGCCGCTGCGTATCACTCTACAGGTACACCGGCGATTCGCCGTAATCACCTACGGCAGCAGCCCGCGCAATTCCTCAACGTAGCGCACGGATTCGCGGCGGTCCCCGGACAGCGGCTGCAACAGCAGCGTGGTCACCCCGGCCTCGGCGTACGCGGCGAGCCGTTCCTTGACGAAGCCGCGCGGTCCCACCAGCGACATATTGCGCACCAGCTCATCGGGCACCGCCTCGATGGCCTCGGCCTTCTTGCCGTCGAGGTACAGGTCTTGGATGTGGTTGGCCACGTCTCCGTACCCGTAGCTGGTTGCCAGGTTGTGGTAGAAGTTCTTGCCGCGGGCGCCCATGCCGCCGATGTAGAGCGCCAATTGTGGCTTCGCCCAGGCCAATCGGTCGTCGACGTCCTCGCCGATCGCCAGCGGGGCGCTCACCATGATGTCCAGCGGACCGAGCTCCGGATCACGCTTGGCGAAGCCGGCACGCAACGAATCTCCCCATACATTGTCGGCCTTCTCCGGTTGGAAGAACACCGGCTGCCAGCCCTCGGCGATCTCGGCGGTGAGTTCGACGTTCTTCGGCCCGAGCGCCGCTATCGTGATCGGAATACGGTCGCGGACAGGGTGATTGATCAGCTGCAGAGACTTGCCAAGGCCCGTGCCCTGGTCGGCCGGCAGCGGAATGCGGTAGTACTTGCCGTCGTAGGACACCCGCTCGCGACGCCACACCTGCCTGCAGATCTCGATGACCTCGCGGGTGCGGCCCAGTGGCGCGTCGAACGGCACACCGTGGAAGCCCTCCATCACCTGCGGGCCCGAGGTGCCGATGCCCAGCCGGAACCGGCCGTCGGACACGTAGTCCAGGCCGGCCGCCGTCATCGCCAGCAATGTGGGGGTGCGGACGTAGATCGGCACCACGCCGGAGCCGAGCTCGATGCGCGAGGTCCTCGCCGCAAGGAAACCTAGCTGACTGATCGCGTCGAACGAGTAGGCCTGCGCCACCAGGGCGATGTCGACGCCGATCTTTTCGAGCTCGACGACCTCGTCGACGGCTTCCAGGAAGCCGCCTGCGTAATTCAGAAAGATGCCTGTCCGCATGGTCGATTTATACTCCCAACCGGTTGGTTGGCCTCACTCAGGGCTTGAGTAGGGCAACGACTTTGTCCTCGAGACCCACCGGGTCGTCGGCGAAGGGATCCACCGCGGGCGCCTTGGGCAGGTCGATCTCGGGGTCGGCGAAGTCGCTGTAGGTCTTGTCCCGGGTCAGCATGTGCAAGAGGTATCCGGTCAGAAGCGCGCGCACCACCTTTTGGGTGCTGCGGTCGGCGCCGGGAAGTCCGACCACGCGGGCCAGTCGCCTGCCTTCGATGAGGCCGCCTGCCTTTGCCTTGTTCACGGTGCGAAGGGTCGCGCCCTTCCACACCCGGGCCAGCTCAACCGCATTGGACCGCAGCGTCATCGGGTCGCCGGGCGCGGTGAGAATAAGGCCCGGCACCTGCAGCGTCGCCGCGGGCTCCTCCGTGGGCGGCTTGGTGACCGTCGGAAACACTGCGACAACGGCTTTCGGCTTGGCCGGCATCCCGGCCGCCGCGAACACCGCCGCCGAGCCGCCGAAACCGTGACCGACCACTCCCAGCTTGGTCGGATGCACGCTGATCTTGCCCGGCCCCAATCGCACACCCGCGACGATGTCGAGCGTCGTGCCGAGGTCGAACGCCATATTGAGCACC
>WNFK01203254.1_pt1 | contig 12228 bp, 17 predicted proteins | sample 5400281 | NCBI WGS metagenome assembly WNFK01 (sample SAMN13153350, study PRJNA577476) | soil metagenome | isolation source: 20 cm soil on Douglas fir-dominated hillslope | place: USA:California | collected 2013-09-17
GCCTTGCGCCAGTAGCCGTCGAACGCCTCGAGGACGATCTCGATGCCGGGCTTGAACGACACGACCTTGTAGGGCCCGGCGCCGACGGGCGCGGTCTTGAAGCCGTCGTCACCGACCTTCTCGACGTACTTCTTGGGCACGATCCACCCGGCGCCGGACGCCGTCGTGCCGTAGAAGGTGATGAAGTCGGGCCAGGGCTCCTGCAGCACGAACCGCACGTGCCCCGGGTCGACGACCTGAACCTCCTTGACCTTGTCGTGCAAGAGCTTGGCGCTGGCGCCCTTGTAGCGGTCCCACGAGAACTTCACGTCCTCGGCGGTGACGGCCTCGCCGTTGTGGAACTTCGCGCCCTTGCGCAGCACGAACGTGTACGAGAGATGGTCCTTCGATTCGGTCCACGATTCGGCGAGGCTCGGCGTCATGAGTCCGCCGGGCATCGGCTTCACCATCGCGTCGTGCAGCGCGTACATCACCATGAACGGTGTGCTGAACGCTTCCGTCTCCGCGGGGTCGAGCCAGCGCGCGGCCAGGGTCACGTGCAGCGCCCAGCGCATTTCGCCGGCGGCCGCCTTGCCAGCCTGCGCGCGCGCGGCCGGCGGATGCGTGAAGGCGATCGCGAGCGCGCACAGCACCACCGCGAGTAGCGCGGTCGAGATGGAGAATCGCGAGCGAGAACGACGGTCGATAGGTCTCATGGCGGTCTAGTGCGGCAGACCCAAGACGATCTGCGCATTGTGGTGCAGGATCTTGTCGACGTCCTCGGGCGGCAGGATCGACTCGCGCAGATAGAAGAAGTTCTGGCGATAGCTCTCGAACGCGAGCAGCACCGGGTAGTCGCTGCCGGCCACGAGGTGATCGGCGCCGAACGCCTTCCACGCGCAGAGCAGCGCGGCCTGCGAGCCGTGGCCGACGATGTCGTAGTAGAAGCGGCGCGCGGTCGCGCTCGGGCGCTCCGGCAGGTGCGGGTGCTTCTGCGGCGCTTGATTATCGAGGCGCTGGAGCAGCATCGGGATGATCCCGCCCAGATGCGGGACCACGTACTTGATGTTCGGGAAGCGCTCCGGGATGCGTCGCGCGATCAGGTGCAGGACGATCGCGGCGTCTTCGAGCGAGGCGCCGACGGAGACGGTGAAGCCGTAGTCGTTGATCATCGGCGAGCAGATGCCGTTCTGAATGGGGTGATAGTTCAGCACGGTCCGGCGCCGATTCATCTCCTGGTAGAGCGGCTCGAACTCCGCCTCGGCGGTCGAGCGATCGAAGCACGAGCACGTCATCGACACGCCGAGCATGCCGAGCTGATCGAGGCCGCGTTCCATCTCGCGCAGCGACGCGTCGATATGGGGGAGCGGCAGCGACACGACCGCGTTGAAGCGGCCGGGATACTTGCGGGCGAGATCCGCGTAGGCGTCGTTGATGAGTCGTGCCGCCGCGACGGCGTCGGCCTCCTTCTCGGCGTAGGGGGGGCTCGCGGCGGGTGAGAGGACCTGGAGCTGCACCTCCGCCTCTTCCATCTGCTTCAAGCGTGTCGCGATGCCGGCCGGATCGTCGTTGCGCATCGGCCGCGCCGTGCTCGGCCGCGCGGCTTCCGGCAGGCTGCGCCCGCCGATACGCACCAGGAGATCGTTGTACTCCTTCGGGAAGTAGTGGGCGTGGATGTCGACGATCATACGGCGGTGTACCCGCCGTCGATGAGCAGGTCACTCCCGGTCATGAACGCCGAGGCGTCGCTGGCCAGGTAGACCGCGGCGCGCGCGATCTCCACCGGCAGGCCGAGCCGGCCGAGCAGGTGCTTGGGGCCCATGTTCTTGCGCGCGTCGTCCATGTCCTTCCAGCGCCGCAGCATCCGCCGGGTCTCGATCGCGCCCGGCGAGATCGTGTTGGCGCGGATGCCCTGGGCGGCGTGGTCTGCGGCGAGCACCTTGGCGAGCTGGATCAGGGCGCCCTTGGTCGCGCAGTACGCCGGCCGTCCGGGCGAGGCGACGCGGCCGAGCTGCGAGGCGATGAGGATGATGCTGCCGCCGCCTCGCGTGATCATGGCGGGGATCGCGGCCTTCACCATCAGGAAGGCGCCCGTGAGATTGATGCGGATCACGCGGTCCCAGGCGGCTTCGTCCATCTCGAGCACCGTGGCGGCCTTGTCGCTGTCGGCCGCGCCGTACATCAGGACGTCGAGGCCGCCGAAGCGCTGGACCGTGGCGGCGACGGCGTCGCGGCAGCTGGCGCCGTCGGTCACGTCGAGTCGCACCGGCAGCGCCTGACCTCCGCCCGCCTCGATCTCGGCCGCAGTGGTCTTGGCGCCCGGTTCCTCGATGTCGGCGCAGGCGACCTTGGCGCCGGCCGCCGCATAGGCGAGCGCGGTCGCGCGCCCGATGCCGTTGGCGGCGCCGACGACGATCGCGATCTTCTTCTCGAGCGTGAACGCCGGATCGATCATGACGGCCTCCAGTCGCCACAGTGTACGATACGCGCATCCATCTCGCCGGGGGGACGAACGCGATGCTGCCAACGCACGGACGCTACGAGTATTCGAATATCACGAAGCGGCCCGACTACGCCTGGCCCGGTGGACGCCGCCTGGCCGTCTACGTCGCGCTCAACATCGAGGGCTTCGCCTTCGGCGTGGGCAAGGGCGCCGCCATCGCGCCGCCGGATCAGGCGCAGAGCCACAGCGTCTACAGCTGGCGCGACTACGGTAACCGCGTCGGCATCTGGCGGCTCTTCGAGATGCTCGACGAGCTCGGGATTCCGGCGGAAGCGCAGATGAACACCGCGGTCTACGAGATGGCGCCGGACATCCCGGAAAAGCTGCGCGCGCGGGGCGACGAGATCCTCGGCCACGGCGTGACCAACTCCGACGAGCAGGGACATCTCGCCGAGGACCAGGAGCGTGCGCTGATCGAGAACGTGACGGCCACGATCGCGCAGCACGAGGGCGCGAAGCCGGTCGGCTGGATGAGCCCGTGGCTCTCGAACAGCATCGCCACCATGGATCTTCTGCAAGAGGCGGGCTACCGCTACGCCATGGACTGGACGATGGACGATCAGCCCGTGTGGATCAAGACGCGCAAGGGCCGCATCCTCGCGATGCCGTACCCGGTCGAGGTGAACGATACCCGTGGGATCGTCTGGTATCACTACACCTCGGACGAGTTCGCCGACATGATCGTCGACCAGTTCGACGAGATGCTCGAGCAATCGGCCCGCCAGCCGCTCGTGTGCCCGATCTCGCTGCACCCGTTCGTCACGGGGCGGCCCTACCGGATTCGCCGGCTGCGCCAGGCGTTCCAGCACATTCTCGGGCGGCCGGATCGCGTGTGGCTGACGCGTCCGCGCGACATCTGCGCGCACGTCGAGTCGCTGCCGGCCGGCGTCGTTCCTGGGAGCGGCGGCTAGGGCGTCGGCTTCTGGAAGTGAGGCAGGCCCGTGTGCGCGGTGAGGCCGCCGTCGGCGACGATGGCCGCACCGGTGATGAACGATGCCTCGTCGGAGGCCAGGAAGAGCACCGTATTCGCGATCTCGCCGGCCTGGCCGACGCGGCCGATCGGATGGGCCTCGGCGTACACGCGCCGCAGCTCGTCGGCGCGATCTCGTCCCAGGATCTGGGTGGCGCGCGTGTCGATGAACCCTGGGCACACGCAGTTGACGCGGATGTTGTGGCGTGCGTTCTCGATCGCCGCCGAACGGGTCAGGTTGATCACGCCGGCCTTCGCCGCGTTGTAGGACGAAAGCCCATAGTCGGCGGCCGTGCCCGAGATCGACGCGGTGTTGACGATGACGCCCTTGCCCTGAGCGCGCATGATCGGCAGGCAGTACTTCATGCCGAGGAACGCGCTGGTCAACGTGACGGCGATGACGCGGTTCCAGCTCTCGAGCGTGATCTCCTCGAGCGGGGCCGGCTCGGCCAGCCCCGCGTTGTTCATCATGACGTCGAGCCGGCCGAACGTGTCGAGCGCCAGCCGAATCGTCTGCTGCACCGCCGCGGAGTCTGACGCATCCATCTTGAGGGCGGCGGCGCGCCCGCCGTCCTTCGTGATGCTCGACGCGATCGCCTCGGCGCGCGTGCCGCTCAGGTCGGCCACGACCACGGCGGCGCCTTCTCCGGCGAAGCGCCGCGCGGTGGCGGCGCCGATGCCGGAGCCGCCCGCGGTGACGATCGCGACCTGACCCGTGAATCGCCCGGACATGCGCGCGCGAGCTAGACGACCCGGTGGCGACGCACGGCCGCCTCGTCGAGCTCGAGCCCGAGGCCGGGCCCTTGCGACGCGACGAGCTCGCCGTTCTCGATCCGCGGCATCGCTCTGAGGATGCCAGCCGAGCGAGGCACGTACTCGACCATGTGTCCATTGGCGACGGCGGACAGCAGATGCACTTGAATCTCCGGGACCACGTGGCCGCACACGGGGACCCGATGCGCCTGCGCGAGCCCGGCGATCTTCCGCCAGGGCGTGACGCCGCCGACCCGGGCCAGGTCGAGGATGACGAAGTCGACGGCACGCGCCTGCAGCAAGGTGCGAAACGCGTCGAGGTGATAGAGATGCTCCCCGGCGGCGATCGGCACTTCGAGCCGGCGGCGAAGATCGGCGAGCCCGGCCACGTCCGAGTGATGAACCGGATCCTCCAGCCACGCGATGCCGGCGTCCTGCAGGATGCGGCCCGTCCGTCGCGCCCGGGCCAGCGACCAGCTCTCGACGGCGTCGACCATGATGCGAACGTCCGGACCGACGGCGTCGCGCACGGCCTGCACGCGGCGCGCCTCCATCTCGGGAGCGGCTTCTTTGCCGATCCGCAGCTTCACCGCGCTGAATCCGTTGGCCACGTGCTGCTTCGCCGAGGCGGCGAGCTCGTTCGGGGAGAGACTGACCCACAGGCCGTCGCTCGCGTACGTCGGGAGCCGATCGCGAAAGCCGCCGAGGAGCCGATGCAGCGGCTGACCCAAGGTCTTGCCGTTGGCGTCCCAGACCGCGATGTCGAGCGGCGCGAGCGCACAGTGCAGCAGCCCGCCCGGGCCCACCCAGTCGCCGCGCCGCGCGAGCTTTTCCCAGGCCGCCTCCGGCTCGAGCACGCTCATGCCGATCAGATGCTCACCGAGCTCGCGCGCCGCGGACCCGATTGTCGTCATCAGATCGGGGCGCGGGTAGACGATGTAGCCGATGCCCTCGACTCCGTCCGTCGTGGTAATGCGGGCGAGCACGTGCCAGTTCGCGTCGACCGCCCGGCCGCCGGCGGTGTAGGGACGCTCGACCGGAACCCGCACCACCTCGACCGAGACCTGCGAGATCTTCACGGTGTCCGTCCTCAGAGCGAGAGAACGCGCTCGCTGACGATGTAGCGCTTGTTGAAGGTGTACGGCCGCACTTCCGGCTTCCAGCGTCCGATGTCCGACGTCTCGTTCCAGAGCTTCGACATCGGCAAAGTCGTGTTTTCGACCTCGTATGCGCAAAGATAGCGAGGCTCCCCGGCATCGGACGTCCGGTAGCGCACGGCGTTGACGGACCCGGGCAGCTTGAGCAGGAGCGGGAGGTGCTCGTTGTCGTACAGGTCGTTGAAGAGGGCTTCGCGATGAGGCTCGATGTCCATCATGACCCAGAAGACGTACGGCGTCTTCCCGGTCAGCGCGGAGTTGCCGCCGACCCACTCGTACTTGGTCAGGTGGCGGTTCATGGTGTGCGGACGGATCTCGCCCGGCCACCGGCCCGCCTCCCCGGCCTTCTTCCACGGAGCCGAGTCCATGACATTGAGCCCGTCGAGCTCGTAAGCGGCGAGATAGCGCGGCTCGGTCGGCGACGGCTGCCGGTAGCGAGCGGCGCGGCGCACGCCGGGGACCCCGCGCAGGTTCGGGGCGTGCTCGCGATCGTAGACCTCGTTGAAGGTGGCCTCGTGGTCGTGCGCGACATCCATCCGGACGAGGAACAGCGCGTGGCTCATGGGACCCTCCTGGCGCGCTAGCATAGCCCACATGACCAGGGCAGGTGTGGCGCTCGTCGCCGTGCTGCTGATTTCGGCGATGACGGCGGAGGCCCAGGAGCTCGAGCCTCGCGCGTACGCCAACTCGCCGATCGGGCTGAACTTCCTGATCCTCGGCTATGGCTACACCAAGGGCGACGTCGCGCTGGACAGCTCGGCGCCGATTGAAGACGGCAAGATCACGGTGAACAGCGTAGTTCTCGCGTACGCGCGCTCGCTCGATGTATTCGGCAGAACCGCAAAGCTCGACGTGGTGCTGCCGTACGCGTGGCTCTCGGGATCGGCCACGGTCGCCGGGAAGCCGGTGGACCGCGAGGTGTCCGGTCTTGGTGACCCGCAGGCTCGCTTCTCGTTCCTCTTCTATGGGGCGCCGGCGCTGCCCCTGGAGGAATTCGTCGACTACCAGCCCGACCTGATCCTCGGCGCCAGCTTTGCGGTGACGGCTCCGTCTCCAAGACGTTCGGGCCGGTCACGCTCGAGCTGGCCCCGAGCGCCACCTTCTACACCGACAACGACGATTTTTTCAGAGGCAAGAAGCTCCAGCGCGATCCGCTCTACGCCGTGCAGGGGCACCTGATCTACCACACGAGGTTCGGCCTGTGGGCCGCCATCGACGCGACCTACTACGGGGGTGGGCGCACTACGATCGACGGCGTACCCGGCGAGTCACTGCAGGACGTCCGCGTGGGCGGCACGCTCGCCATTCCCATCGATCGCCACAACTCGGTCAAGATCGCGGCGAGCACGGGCGCCTACGCCCGTCTCGGCGGCAATTTCACGACGGCGGTGATTGCCTGGCAGTTCCGCTGGGGCGGCGGCCTGTAGCAAGCTGCCTGCTAACCCTTGATCGCGCCGGCGGTCATGCCTTTCACGAACCACTCCGATAGGAACAGGTAGAGGACGAGCACGGGCAGGGTGGCGATCATCAGCCCGGTCGCCAGCATGCCGATGTCCTGGTACTGATCCGAGACCAGGAACTGGATGGCCAGCGGCAACGTCCGGATCTTTTGCTGGGTGATGAACACGACCGCGTAGAGGAACTCGTTCCAGAAGTAGATGAAGTTCAGGATGACGGTCGTCGCCACCGCCGGCAGCGCCATCGGGAACATCACCCGCCAGAACATCGCCCAATCGCTGCAGCCGTCGATGCGCGCGGCCTCTTCCAGCTCGCCCGGGATCTGCGCGAAGAACGCGCGCAGCAGGTAGATCGTCAGTGGCAGCTCGGTGACGACGTAGACGAGCGTGAGCCCGGTGAGCGAGTTGAAGAGCCGGTACTGCACGAGGATCTGGAACAGGGACAGCAGCATGATCTGGGGCGGGAACATGATGGACAGGAAGATCAGCAGGAAGAGCGGCTCGCGCAGCCGGCCATGGCGCCGATAACGGTGACGATCAGCACCGACGCCACCGAGACCACCGCGCTGTTCCTGAAATAGACGGCGTAGCCGAACTGGTTCCAGGCTTCGCCGTACTTGCTCCAGTGCGCCGGGATCGGCAGCGCGTAGTGGCCGCGATAGATCTCGTCCGTCGTACGCAGCGACATGAGCGCCGTCCACACGTACGGCCACGCCGAGAACACGGTGTAGGCCAGCACGGGCACGAGCAGGAGCCAGCGGGCGAACCGAGAGGTCACGTCAGAACTCCAGGGCCTGGCGCCGTTGCAAGGTGCGCGTGAGCAGCAGGGTGAGACCGAAGATGATCACGAACCAGATCACCGCGATCGCCGACGGGTAGCCGAGATCGAGCGTCTTCCACTCGAAGGCTCGCTTGACCACGTAGGTTGCGACGGTCTCGGTGCCCCACATCGGGCCGCCCCGGGTCATGACCCAGACCAGCGCGAACTGTTTCATCTTGCCGATGAAGTCGAGGATCGCGAGGTTGATGATGGTCGGCCACGCCAGCGGCACCATGATGTAGAACGTTCGCCGCCACGGCCCGGCGCCGTCCACGGTGGCCGCCTCGAGGTACTCCGGGGGAATCGCATGGAGCGCGGCGAGGAGGACGACCATGTTGAAGCCCGCGAACATCCACGTGGTTACCAGGATCAGCGCGGGCAGCGCGGTCGCCGGGCTCGCCAGCCACGCCTGGGCGTAGGCGCCGAGACCGACGGAGCGCAGCACGAGGTTCGCGATGCCCCAGTCGTAGTTGTAGACCCAGAGCCAGATCACGCCGACCACCGGGTACGACATCAGCACCGGTGTGAACCACACGGTCCGGAAGAAGCGCGCGAACGGCACGCGCGCGTACAGCGTGAGCGCGAGCACGAAAGCCAGCGGGATGTCGATGATCGGCGCGACGACGCCCCACACGAGCGAGTTGCGCGCCGCCTTCCAGAAGACGTCGTCCGACGAGAGGATCTCGCGGAAGTGCTCGAGCCCGACGTACTCGCTGAGCATCCCCAGGTCCATCCGGAGCGTGTGGAAGCTGTTGTAGAAGGTGACCAGCACCGGATAGATGCAGAACGCGGCGTACAGGACGACGGTCGGTCCGAGAAAGACGGCGATCGCGCCCCACGGACGATGCGAGCGGGGGCGGCGCGCAGCCGCCCCCGTCAGGATCAGCGACTCGGTGCGGGCCAGGCTACTTGCCCTTGAGGCGCGCGTCTTCGAGCTTGGCGAGGGCCTCGTCGGGGCCGATGAGCTTGTTCGGCAGGCCCTGGTTCACCGTGGCCACGTAGACGTCCCAGACGCCGGGCTTCATGACGACGCGGACCTGCTGCGCCGTGAGGTCGACCCACTTCGTGGTCTTGTTCACGCGACCGTACTCGTCGAAGTACCATTTCAGCGGGCTGTCGATGCGCGTGAGATCGGTCTTGATGCCGGTCTGCACGCCGGTCTTCGCCATCCAGAGATTGCCGATCTCGACGTCGGCGAACGTATCGGCGACCTTCACCGCAAGCGGGAGATTCGGGCCCTTGGCGGCGATGGCGAGCGAGCCGGCCACGCCGAGGAACTTCTGGCCGTGGCCCTTGCCGTCCTTCGTCAGCGTGTTGTTCAGCATGCCGAGCTCGAACTCTTTGGGCTGACCGCCCTTGTCCGGCGGCACGAAGGCGCGCCCCGTGTACCAGGAGCCCACCGGGAACATGCAGGCCTTCTGCTCGGTGTGGAAGTAGCGGTGCGCCTCGGCGAGCGTCATGCTGCTGAGGGTCTTCGCGTAGGCGCCGAGGTCGATCAGCTCCTTGTAGTAGTGGAACACCTCGACGACCCGCGGATCCTTCCACGAGATCTCGCCGCGGAGCAGGCGTTGGAACTCATCGGCGCCGAGCTTGTCGGTGAGGAGCGCGTTCGGGATATAGTGCGCGGCCCAGTCGCGGTCGGCGGCACCGGTGGCGAACGCGGCGTAGCCGGCCTTCGCACACTTCGCGACCACGTCCTTGAATTGATCCTGGGTGAACGCGTAGCCGGCCGGCACGGCGATGCCGAGCTCCTTGAAGATCTTCCGGTTGTAGTAGAGCTCGTCCGACGCCGCCTCGACCGGGATCGCCCAGGTGCCGGTCTTGCCGCCGGGGCCCGGCCGCGTCCAGAACGTCTTGCCGTAGGGCTCGATGTTCTCCCAGCGCACGCTCGTCGTCAGGTCGGCGAGCCAGCCGGTCGCCATGAACTCCGGCACGTCCATGTCGTAGTAGAAGACGTCCGGAAAGCCGGAGCCCGCCGTGAACGCCGCCCGCAGCGCCGGGAACATGTTCTTCTTCTCGTAGAACGTGATCGTCACCGTGTGGCCCGGGTTCTTCGCCTCGAAGCGGCGCTTGACCTCGAAGAGCACGGCCTTCTTGTTGTCCTCGATGGCCCAGTGGCTCCACCACTGGAGCTCGACGAGCTCTCCCTTTTAGCTCGCCCAGGGCAGGACGAGCGGCTTGATGCGCTTCCCTTACCTGGTGGGTCCTCCTGGGTAGCCGCGGCGAGTATACCGATGTTCGCTAACCGCGACGCGATTCGGTAGGATGACGGCATGGCCCAGGCCCCGCCGAGCGAGTGCAAGCACGGATTGAAGCACGGGTGCGCGTACTGTCACGTGATGAAGCCGCTCCCGACCACGCCCGCCCCGTCCAAGAAGAAGACGCGCGGTTCGGCGCTGTCGGAGAAGATGAACGACCGGATGACGGCCCTGAAGCGCCGCCTGCGCGAAATCCGAGGCGAATAAGCCCCGATCGGGGCGTTTCGGTATTTGGGGCGCGTTCCCGCGCTGGTGCATAGTGATGAGACCGCTATGCCACAGACGCGCACCGCCCGAGTGCCGGTCCGCGCGGCCAGGACAGCGTCCCGCCGGGTGCGCGCGCGTCCATCGCGGTTCCCGCGCATCCGTGCGATCCTTCGATTCCTTCACAAAGCGCTGCTGGTCCTCCTGGCGTTGCCGCTGGCGATCCGTATCATCGTCGCCGCGGTCCTTCTCATCGCGGTGTGGTCGGCGGTGAACTGGACGTATCAGGTGTTCCGCAAGCCGACCGAGCTCTTCTTCCCGGTCAGCGGCTCGTTGTCGAAGACGCCGTCCGAGACGTGGCGCCAATACGCGCCGCTCTTTCGTGCGCACGCCACCGGAGTGATGACGCCCGAGCTACTGGCGGCGCTGGCTCAGGTCGAAGGCGCGGGCAACCCCGTGGCGCGCACGTACTGGCGCTGGCAGCTCAGCTGGAATCCGTTCCGGCTGTACCGGCCGGCGTCGAGCGCGGTCGGCATGTACCAGATCACCGATCCCACGTTTCTCGAGGCGCGGCGCTTCTGCATCCACGACCACGTGGTCGTCGAGACCGGGCCCTGGTACGAGTGGCGGTCCTGCTGGTTCAACAGCCTCTACACGCGCGTGGTGCCGAGCCACGCCGTCGAGATGACCTCAGCGCTCCTGGATCGAAGCGTCGCCGGCACGGTGGCCCGCCAGCGGATGGGCGCCGCCACCTTGCAGCAGAAGCAGGACCTGGCGGCCATCATTCATCTCTGCGGCGCCGGAGGGGGCGACACCTACGCGCGCCACGCGTTCAAGCTGACACCGGGCCAGAAGTGCGGCGACCATGACGTGAAGGGGTACCTCGGCGGCGTCAACGCAATGAAGCGTCAGTTCGCCCGGATGGCCGACGCAGGCCGCTGATAAGGGCGCATCGGCACCCTTCTCAGCGGCCTGCGTTACGCAGCGACGTCTCTAGCCGCGCATCACGGCGGCGAAGTTGTCGAGGCGCGGGAGGATGGCTTCGCGGCCCTCGGAGGGGAGGCCGAAGATCGCGCGTTCGACGCCGGCGGCGGCGAGGGCCTCGAGGGCCGGCTTCTTCGGCGGTGCGAAGAAGATCGAGACCGGGGCGGTCTTCGGATCGCGGCCCGCTTTCTTCAGCCGCTCGCGGAGCTCGGGGATCTTTTCGACAGGGCTCGTCTTCGGGCGCATGATCGGCATCCAGCCGTCGCCGAATTCCACGACGCGATCGAACGTGGTCGCGCCGTCGCCGCCGATGAGGATCGGCGGGTGCGGCTTCTGCACCGGCTTCGGATCGGCCCAGATCTTGTCGAAGTTCACGAACTCACCGTGGAATTCCGCCTCGCGCTTGGTCCAGATTTCCTTCATGGCGAGCACGCGCTCGCGCAGGAGCCGCCAGCGACTCTTCCACTCGGTGGCCGTTCGACAGGCGATCGAGCGTCGCGACTTCCTTCGCCATCGTGATCGGATCGCGCTCGATGACCAGGCAGATGCCGGTGCCGAGCTTGAGCCGCTTGGTCACCGCGCTCGCCGCCATGAGCGCGACGAACGGATCATACGACGACCAGTACTCTCTCGGAAGGTCGCCGCCGCCCGGCCACGGGCTTCGACGACTCGCCGGAATGTGCGTGTGCTCGGGGAACCACACCGATTCGAAACCGCGCTCCTCGAGCGCCCGCGCGAGCTCGTCGGGTGCCATCGCGTACTCGGTGGGGAACATGACGACGCCGTAGTGCATGAAGACCTCCTTGGGTTCGGGTAGCATACGCCGAGTGACACCTCCTCGGCACGTGATCGTCTGCGGCGCCGGCGTGATCGGCGCTTCGATCGCCTACTTCCTGGCCCGGCGCGGGGTCGCCGTCACGGTTATCGAGCGCTCGGGCGTGGCGTGCGCCGCATCGGGCAAGTCGGGCGGATTCCTGGCGCTCGACTGGTGCGACGGCTCACCGCTCGGCCCGCTGGCGCGAGCGAGCTTCGCGCTCCACGCCCAGCTCGCCAAGGAGCTCGGCACCGACTACGGCTATCGCCGCATGGACACGTTCATGATGGCGGCGCGTGAGAATGGGGCGCTGGCCGGCGGCCATCGTG
>WNFK01120583.1_pt1 | contig 12227 bp, 14 predicted proteins | sample 5400281 | NCBI WGS metagenome assembly WNFK01 (sample SAMN13153350, study PRJNA577476) | soil metagenome | isolation source: 20 cm soil on Douglas fir-dominated hillslope | place: USA:California | collected 2013-09-17
AGGGTTTGCCGTCCTTGTCCTCCACCACCCCGTTCCCGTCGCGGTCGCTCCAGCCGGCCTCGGCGAGGAGGGCCTTGGCCTTCGCGGGATTGAACTCGAAGCGCGGCACCCGGTCGGTATAGGCCCAGCTCCCGGGCCGCACGGGGCCATCCACCTCGCGGGCCAACCCCATGGCCACGCCCTCGACGAGCTCCTGCTTGTTGATCGCGTGCGCGAAGGCCTGGCGGACCCGCCGGTCGGCGAAGCGCGGGTCCTTCAGGTTGAAGGCGAGGAAGGTATAGCCGCTGCCGGGGTACCGGAACTTCTGATAGGCCTTCCGGAAGGCGGGCAATTCCGTCTGGCGCATGTACTGGATGGCGGTGAGCCCCTGGGAATAGTCCACCCCGCGCGCCTTCAGCTCGAGGAAGATCGTCGCCTGGCTCGGGATCACGCGGTAGACGATTCGAGAGAGATATGGCTTGCCCAGGTAGTAGTCGGGATTGGCTACCAGCACCACTTTCTCGCCGCTCCGCCACTCCTTGAAGCGATAGGCGCCGGTGCCAATGGGCAGCCGGTTCTGGGGCGATTCGCGCAGCTTGCCCTCGGCCACGTACGGCTCGAGCCGATGCTTGGGCAGGATGTATTCCTGCCAGCTCTCCAGCGCCCGAGCATAGGGATGGGGATAGATCACCCGCACGGTGTACGGATCCAGGACCTCCACGTCCTTGATCTGGAGGAACTTCTCCTTGAAGGGCGCGGGCGTCTTGGGGTTGACGATGGCCTTCCAGGTGAAGACGACGTCCTCGGCGGTGAACGGCTGCCCGTCATGCCACTTCACGTCCCGGCGCAGCTTGAAGGTCAGCGAGAGGCAGTCCTCGCTGAAGGTCCAGGCCTCCGCCATCGCGGGCGCGTTGTTCAGGTTCTTGTCCTGCCGCACCAGCCCGTCGTAGATCCAGCCGCCGATCTCGTGCGAGGGCGCGTCGGAGGCCAGCGTGGGGATGAGCGTGCCGATGTCGCCGATCGAGGCCTCGACGAAGGTGTCGCCGTAGGCGCGGGCGTACTGGCTCCCATCCGGTGCCTCCGTCCGCACCTCCACGTCGGCGCCGCAGGCGGCGAGCGCGCCGGCCGCGAGCAGCAGGAGCACGCGGCCGGCGCGGGAGAGCATGCTACTTCTGACCGGCGGGGGCCGGCGTGGGCGCGGGACTGGGCGCCGCGGCCGGCGCGGGAGCCGACGGTGCAGCGGGAGTCGACGGCGAAGCGGGCGCGCTCGACTCGGTGGCCGGCATGATCGTCGTGCCCCGCCGGCCGCCGTGGGAGGCCAGCCAGAACGAGGTCAGCATGAAGGCGATCGCCACGCCGGCGGTGACCTTGCCCAGCAAGGTCGGCGTGCCCATGGATCCGAACACCGCCTGGCTACCCGAGCCGCCGAACGCGGAGCCGATGTCGGCGCCCTTGCCGGCCTGGAGCAGGACCACGGCGATGATCATCAAGCAGACCAGTACGTGGAGGGTCACGACGAGGTAGAACACGGCGACGTCACTCCTTTGCGCCGCCGCTCTTCGCGGCGGACTTCTTGACGATGGTGATGAAGCCGGCGGCCTGGAGGCTCGCGCCGCCGACCAGGGCTCCGTCGATCTCCGGCTCGGCGGCGAGGGTGCCCGCGTTGTCCGGCTTCACGCTGCCGCCGTAGAGGATGCGCATGGCCTGGGCGGTTTCCTTGGAGGCAAGCTCGGAGACGATGCCGCGCAGATAGCCGTGGACCTCCGCGGCCTGGGCGGGGGTGGCGTTCTGGCCGGTGCCGATGGCCCACACCGGCTCGTAGGCGACGAGGCAGCGCGCGATCTCCTCCGCGCCGAGCCCGGCCCAGCCCGCGCGGAGCTGCCCCTCCACGATGGTGAAGGTCAGTCCCTGGCGCCGCTGTTCCGCCGTCTCGCCCACGCAGAGCAGCGGGGTGAGCCCGTGGCGCAGGGCGGCGGCCACCTTGCCGCTCACCTCCTCGTCCGTCTCGCGGAACAGGTGGCGGCGCTCCGAGTGACCCAGGATCACCAGCTTGCAGCCGAGCTCCACGAGCATGGGCGCCGCGATCTCACCGGTGAAGGCGCCCGCATCCTCCCAGTGACAGTTCTGCGCCCCCAGCGAGATCGGCGAGCCCGCGAGCACGCCCCCCACCACGTGCAGCGCGGTGAACGGGGGACAGATGGCCACCTCCACGCCGCGCGGCCGCTTGAGCCCGTCGCGGACGGCCTGCGCGAGGTCGCGCGCCTCGGCGCCGCGGCCGTGCATCTTCCAGTTGGCGACGACCAGCGGCGTACGCATCAGTTTGTCCCCTCGCGGGCGAGCCCCGCGCCGGAGGACCCCGCGAGGGCCGCATCCGTGAGGGCGGCCACCCCGGGCAGCTCGCGGCCCTCGAGAAATTCGAGGAAGGCGCCGCCGGCGGTGGAGATATAGCCGATCCGGTCGGCCACGCCCGCCGCCTGTACTGCCGCGATGGTGTCGCCGCCGCCGATGACGGAGAAGCCACCGCAGTCGGCCACCGCCCGAGCCACCCCCACGGTGCCGGCGGCGAACGGCGCCTTCTCGAAGACGCCCATGGGCCCGTTCCACACCACGGTGCCGGCGCCCTTGAGGGCGGCCCCGAACTGGTGCACCGTCCCCGGGCCGATGTCCAGGCCCATGAGGTCGGCGGGGATCTCGCGTACCGGCACGGTGCGGATGCCGTCCGTGCTGTCGAGGGCGGCCGCCACCACCACGTCCACGGGAAGGCGGATCGCGACCCCGCGGGCCCGCGCCCGGTCCAGGATGGCGCGCGCCGCCTCCACGCGGTCGATCTCGAGGAGGGAGCGTCCCACGCCGTGGCCGAGGGCCACCAGGAAGGTGAAGGCCATGCCGCCTCCGATGAGGACGCCGTCCACGCGGTCGAGCAGATGCTCCACCAGGGTCAGCTTGTCGGAGACTTTCGCCCCGCCCAGCACCGCCAGCACGGGACGCCGGGGCCGTTCGAAGATGCGCGCGAGCGCGTCCAGCTCGCGGCTCATGAGGAGGCCGGCGACGGCGGGCTTGAGGTAGCGCGTGATGGCCTCGATGGAGGCATGCGCCCGGTGCGCGGCGGCGAAGGCGTCGTTCACGTAGACGTCGGCCAGCGCGGCGAGCCCGCGCGCGAAGACGTCGTCATTGGCTTCCTCCTCGGGATGGAAGCGGAGGTTCTCGAGCATCAGAACCTCGCCGGGCGCGAGCGCCTTGGCCAGCGCCTCCACCTCGGGCCCCACGCAGTCGGGGGCCAGCGGCACCGGGCGCCCGAGCAGCGCGGCGAGGTGGGTGGCCACCGGTGCCAGCGAGAATGCCGGATCGGGCTTGCCCTGGGGACGGCCGAGGTGGGAGGCGATCACCACCGCCGCGCCCGCGTCGAGGCAGTGCCGAACGGTGGGCAGCGCGGCGGTGATCCGGGTGTCATCGCCCACCTGCCCGTCTTTCAGCGGGACATTGAAGTCCACTCGCAGAAAGACGTGTCTTCCCGCGAGATCCACCTGCTCGAGGCTGAGCTTGGCCAATCCGGCCTAGAGCGAGCCGGCCATGTAGCGAATGAGGTCGCGCACGCGGCACGAGTATCCCCACTCGTTGTCGTACCAGGCCAGCACCTTCACGAGATTACCGTCCACCACCGCCGTGGAGGGCAGATCCACGATGGAAGAGTGCGGATTGCCGTTGAAGTCCACCGACACCAGCTCCTCGTCGGTGGCGTCCAGGATGCCCTTGAGCCGACCGGTGGCCGCCTCGCGGAAGGCGTCGTTGACCTGCGCCGCCGTCACGGTCTTCCCCAGCTCCGCGGTGAGATCCACCACCGAGACGTTGGCGGTGGGGACGCGGATGGCGATGCCGTCCAGCTTGCCCTTGAGCTCCGGCAGCACCAGCCCCACCGCAGTGGCGGCCCCGGTGGTGGTCGGAATCATGCTCACTGCGCCCGCCCGGGCGCGCCGGAGGTCCTTGTGGGGGAAGTCGTGGATGGGCTGGTCATTCGTGTACGAGTGCACGGTGGAGGCGAAGCCGCGCTTGATGCCGAAGTTGTCCAGGAGCACCTTGGCCACGGTGGCCAGGCAATTGGTGGTGCAGGAGGCATTGGAGACGAGCTCGTGCTTGACGGGATCGTACTTCCCCTCGTTCACGCCCAGCACCACCGTGATGTCGGGATCCTTGGCGGGCGCGGTGATGACGACCTTCTTGGCCCCGGCCTGGAGGTGCTTCGAGGTGGTGGCCTTGTCGCGGAAGATACCGGTGGACTCCACCACGATGTCGACCCCGAGCTGGCCCCAGGGCAGGGCGGCGGGATCTTTCACCGAGCACACCCGGGTCTCGCGGCCGTCCACCAGGATGGTCTCCCCCTTGACCGACACCTCGGCGGCCAGGTTGCCGTGCACGGAATCGTGCTTGAGGAGATGGGCCAGCGTCTTGGCGTCGGCGAGGTCATTGACCGCGACGACCTCGATGTCCTTGGACGCCAGCGCGGCCCGGAAGAAGACACGACCGATCCGCCCGAACCCGTTGACTCCCACTCGCACTGAGTAATGACCGATACTTCCAGCGCTCCACCGGGGCCGCCATTATACCGGCCGCGGCGGCGGCGAAGCAAGCAGAGGCCCGCTACCCCGCGCGGGCCACCGTGACCACGCCGACGATGGCCGCGCCGGCCTCCCGCAGGGTCCGGGCGCAGGCCCCGCCGGTGGCCCCGGTGGTCATGATGTCGTCGACCAGCAGGACGTGACGGCCGGCCACGAGCTCCGGGCGCCTCACGCGGAAGGCGCCGCCAACATTGAGCCGGCGGGCCTCGGCGCCGAGCGCGGTCTGGGGCGGGGTGGCGACCCGCCGGATGAGCACGTCGGCACGGGCCGTGATACGCCAGGCGGCCGCCACCCGACGGGCGAGGAGCCAGGACTGGTTGAAGCCCCGCTCCCGCTCCCGCCGCGGGTGCAGCGGCACGGGCACGATCACGTCCACGGCCGGGAGCGGCAGCGCGGGGCCGAGCTCGGCAAGGAGATCGCCCAGCGGCGCCGCCAGTGCCCGCCGGCCGCCGAACTTGAAGGCGTGCAGCGTCTCCCGCGCGTGATCGCCGTAGTGGGCGGCCGCCCGCGCGTAGGCGAAGGCGGGCCGGTGGCGGCGGCAGGCTCCGCAGATACCGCGGCCGCGGTCCGTCGCAACCGCCGGACTTGCCTCGCCGGCGAACCCGCCGAACGGCAGCCCGCAGAGGGCGCAACCGGGAGCCGTGATCCGCTCGAGACCCTCCCAGCATCCGCCGCAGAGGGGGTCGCGGCGGGCGGGCCCGAGTCGCTCGGCGCAGACGGGACAGAAGGGCGGGAGGACGAGATCGAGCGCGGCGGTGAGCCACTGCCGCCACCCCGGAGGCGACGGGCGTGGCGGCGCTAGGGTCGGAGGCTGTTCCAGCGACGGCATGACGGACACCGATCGGCCCAGCCCGCATGCTCGGCGCCGCACGCCGCGCACCGGTGGGGCCACTCGAAGCTCGACAGGGCGCGGAGCGCGCGGCGGTACTCCTCGAGCGCCTCGCCGACCTGCCCCCGCCGCTCGAACACCGCGCCCAGATAGGCGTGGATCACCGGGAGATCGGGCATGCGCACCTCGATCTTCTCCAGCTGCTCGGCGGCCTCGTCGAGCATGTGCAGGTCGAAGTACACGCGGCCCAGCGCCAGCGCCACCGCGAGATTGTCGGGGGCGCGCGACAACGCCGCCTGATACAGCGCGATCATGCGCGTGGGTCGGCCTTCCTCCCTCCGCTGCCGCTCGATGCGGGACAGGAGCGGCAGGGCCGGCTGGGCCTCGGCCGCGCGCTCCCACACCTTCACCGCCTGGGCGGCGTCGCCGGTGGCGAGATGCGCGTCCCCGAGCGCGATGGCGGCGGGCAGGAACTCCGGCTGCACGCGGAGGGCATCACGAAACGCGGAGATGGCGCCGTCGGGGTCCCCCGCGGCGGCACGCGCACGGCCCCGCTCGTAGTGGAGCCCGGCCAGCTCCGCCACCTCGCTCGCGCGCTCCCGCGGCTCCGCCGCTCCCACCAGCCGCTCCTGCGCGGCGACCGCGTCGGCCCACCGGCCGGCGGCCGCGGTGAGGTCGCGCAGGGCGCGGAGGGCGGTGAGATGGCCTGGGGCCCGCGCGATCACCTCGGCGTACAGCGCCACCGCGTCGTCGAGGCGGCCCACCCGCCCGTAGGCGTCGGCGGCGGCCAGCATGATCTCGGGGCGCTCGTCCACCCGCATGGCCTGGAGGAAGTGGCGGAGGGCGACGGCGTCGTCGCCGCGGGCGCGGGCCAGCTCGCCGAGCCGCGCGTGGGCGGCGGCATGACCGGGCTCGCCGCGCAGCAGCGCCTCGAAAGCCGCCGTCGCCGCGGCCGGCCGGCCGGCCACCGCCGCGTCCTCCCCGTGGCGGTAGAGCTCGGCGCCCGCCGCGGAGGCCTCCTCGCCCTCGAACGCCCGCGCGTCGCGGACGGCGCGGGAGAGGTTGCGGACCAGACCGAGCGCGATGGCGAGCACGGCACCGGCCGCGAAGGCGCCCGCGGCGAGGACCCAGAGGGGCGCTTCCCACGAAAGACCCGGCCCCAGCGGGATGGGGACGCGGGCGGGACCCAGGGACGCGAGGTAGGCGACGGCGCCGCCGGCGAGGAGGAGGATGACGAGGGCGGGCCGGATCGGCACGGGGAACCGTGGAGCGGCGGAGGCGTTAGCCGGCGGCCGTCCGCTCTTCTTCTTCGACGGCGCGCTGGCAGTCGATGCAGTAGCGCGCGAACGGCAGCGCTTCGAGCCGCTTCTCGCCGATGGTCTCGCCGCAGCGCTCGCAAGCGCCGAAGCTGCCGTCGTCGAGCTTCTGAAGCGCGGAGGCGACGTCCTTCAGCTGCCGGCGCTCTCCGTTACCCAGGCCGAACAGAAACTCCCGGTTGTACGCGCTCGAGGCCTGATCGCCCAGATCCTTGATCGAGTCGTCTTCGGGCCCCTTCCCGTACTGGACGTTCTTGCCCACCTCGTCCACCAGCTGGCGGTGCTTCTCCTCCAGCTTCTTCCGGAAGTGGGCCAGACGCTCCTTCCTCATCACGACCTCCTTCATACCGGCTCGCACGCCGCGCAACCGCACGCGGTAGTGGCGGAGGCTACCATGCCCCCCCAGCAATTTCAATCCCTGGGACCCCGTCAACCCTCGACGGAGAGCAGCGGCGCGTCGCCCCACAGCCGCGCGAGCCCGTAGAACGCGCGCGTCTCCTCGTTGAATACGTGGATGACCACGTCACCGTAGTCGAGGAGAAGCCAGCCGCTCTCCGCGGTGCCCTCGCGGTGCCGCACGCGGATCCCCTCCGCGCGGAGCGCCCCCTGTACCGCCTCCACGATGGTGTCCATCTGCGCGGTGGACCGCCCATTGCAAACGAGGAAGAAATCGGCGAGCGACGAGAGGCCCTGCAGGTCGAGCACCACGAGGTCCCCCGCCTTCTTGTCCAGCGCCGCCGCGGCGGCCCGGCGCACGACGGCCTCCGCCGAGCGCGCCATCAGCCCGCGTCCCGGTACAGCCCGTGCTCGCGGATATAGGCGACCACGGCGGCCGGCATGCGATAGGCCAGGCTCCGCCCGGTCCGCGCGCGCCGGCGCAGGTCCGACCCCGAGATGGGCAGCGAGGCCGCCTCCTTCAGCACCGCGCGCCCGTTCTCCCCCGGCCGCGAGAACGGTCCGAGCGCGAGCTCGGTGAGGACCTTCTGGGCCGCCGGCGCCTTGGGGTCGAACGCGTTGCCGCTTCGCGGCACCACCACCAGGCGCGCGAGGCCGGCGAGCCGCCGCGGCTCGTGCCACGAGAGGAGGTCGAGGAAGGTCTCCGAGCCGATGATGAGGTACAGCTCGCCGAGCGGCCCCAGCGCCTCCAGCGTGTCCACCGTGTAGGACGGCCCGGTCCGGCGCAGCTCGACGTCGGAGACCTCGAAGCGTGGGTGCTCCGCCACGGCCAGCTGCGTCATCGCGAAGCGGTGGACGGCGGGGGCGAGCTCGGAGGCCGGCTTGTGCGGGGGCACCGCCGCGGGTACGAAGAGCACGCGATCGAGGGCGAGCGTTTCCGCAATATCGTCGGCGACGAGCAGGTGTCCGAAGTGGATGGGATTGAAGGAACCACCGAACACGCCGATACGCGCGGGCAGCGGGCTACTCCCGGATCTGCCCGTCGCCGATCACGACGAACTTCGTGGTGGTGAGCTCGCGCGCGCCCACCGGACCCCGCGCGTGCAGCTTGGAGGTGGAGATGCCCATCTCCGCGCCCATGCCGAACTGGCTACCGTCCACGAGGCGCGTGGAGGCGTTGACGAGCACGGCGGCGGCGTCCACCTCGTGCGTGAAGCGGCGCGCGCGCCGCAGGTCGGCGGTCACGATCGCCTCGGCGAGCCCCGAGCCGTGGCGGCGGATGTGGGCCACCGCGTCGTCGAAATCGTCCACCACGCGCACCGCGAGGATGTAGTCGAGGTACTCGGTATCCCAGTCCGCCGGCTCGGCGGGCCGGGCGGCGGGCACCAGGGCCCGCGTGCGCTCGTCCCCGCGCAGCTCCACCCCGGCCTCGGCGAGGCGCGCCGCCACCAGGGGCAGGAAGCGGGGGGCCACCGCGGCGTGCACGAGCAGGGTCTCCATGGCATTGCACACGCTGACCCGCTGCGCCTTGGCGTTCACCGCGATGGCCACCGCCATGTCGAGGTCCGCGCCCTCGTCCACGTAGACGTGGCACAGCCCCTTGTCGTGCTTGAGCACGGGCACGGTGGCCCGCTCGTTGACGAGCCGGACAAACTCCTCGCCGCCCCGCGGGATGATCAGGTCGAGGTAGCGGTCGAGGGTGAGCATGGCCATCACCGCCGCGCGGTCCGGGGTGTCCACGTACTGGATGGCCTCGGCGGGCAGCCCGGTCTTCTCCACTGCCTTGGCGAGGAGCTGGGCGATGACGGTATTGGACTCGAGCGCCTCGCTGCCGCCCCGGAGCAGGACCGCGTTCCCGGACTTCAGGCAGAGCGCGGCGGCGTCGGCGGTGACGTTGGGACGCGACTCGTAGATGAACCCGATCACGCCCAGCGGCACGCGGACGCGCGAGATCTCCACCCCGTTGGGCCGGCGCCACACTTCGACGGTCTCGCCCACCGGGTCGGGCAGGGCCGCCACCTGGCGCACGCCCGCCGCCATGTCCTCGATGCGCGAGTCGGTGAGGGTGAGCCGATCCACGAAGGCCCGCGGGTACCCCTTGACGCGGGCGCGGTCGAGGTCCGAGCGATTGGCCTCCACGATGGTGCCCGCCTTCTCCTCGAGCGCGCGCGCCATCAGGATGAGCGCATCGTTTTTTACCCGTGTCGTCGCCAGTCCCAGCGCGCGGGACGCTTCTCTGGCCGCGCGGGCCTTTGCCGCCACCTCGGTCGCCACGTCCGTCGTCATGCCGCTCCTGTCCCGGCTAGAGCACCACCAGGTTGTCCCGGTGGATGACCTCGCCGATCCCCTTGTAGCCCAGCGCGCGCTCGATGTCCGCGGTCTTGGCGCCGCGGATCTTCCGCAGCTCGGCCGCGTCGTAGTTGACGAGCCCGCGCGCGAACTCTCCGCCCGCCGCCTCCATGAGCGCGACCACCTCGCCCGCCTGGAAATCGCCCGCCACCTCGACGAGACCGGACGGCAGCAGGCTCTTGCCCCTCTCAGTTAAGGCCTTCTTGGCGCCGGCGTCAACCGTGAGCCGGCCCTGGGGCCGCACCGCAAAGGCGATCCAGCGCTTGCGGGCGGCGAGCCGGTCGTCGCGCGGCTGGAAATAGGTGCCGAGGTCCTCGCCCTTGAGCAGCCGCGCCACCACCGAGGGCTCGCGACCGCTGGCGATGATCATGGGGATGCCGGAGGCGCCCGCCTTCTGGGCCGCCTCGAGCTTGGTGCTCATGCCGCCCACCGACACCCCGCCCGCCTCGTCGTAGACGAGCCGCTGGATGTCCCCGGTGATCGCGGCCACGGTGTCCACGCGCCGGGCGGAGGGATCGCGGCGCGGATCGCCGGTATATAGCCCGTCCACGTCGGTGAGGAGGACGAGGAGATCCGCATCGATGAGGTGGGCGACCAGCGCGGCGAGATTGTCGTTGTCGCCGACCTTGATCTCGTCCACCGCCACGGTGTCGTTCTCGTTGACCACCGGCACCACGTCGAAGTCGAGCAGGGCGAGCAGCGTGTTGCGGGCATTGAGGTAGCGGCCGCGGTCACTGATGTCCTGGCCGGTGAGGAGCACCTGGCCCACCATGAGCCCATGCTTCTTGAACGCCTGCTCGTAGTGCCACATGAGGGCGGACTGTCCCACCGCCGCCGCCGCCTGTTTCTCCGGGATGGAGCGCGGCCGCGTCTCGAGCCCGAGCCGCGCCATGCCCGTCACGATGGCGCCCGAGCTCACCAGCGCCACCTCACGCCGGTCGGCGATCACCGCCGCCAGGTCGGCGGCCAGCGCGGCGATGCGCCGGGAGTCGGGCCCCTGGCCGGGCGCGGTGATGAGGCCGCTCCCCACCTTGACCACGAGCCGCTTCACCCGGCTCAGCGCTCGGCGGCCGCCCATCGCTCCGCTCGAAGCCGCGCGCCGATCTCGGCCACTAGCTCGGTGAGGCCCATCCCCGTCACCGAGGAGATGGCCCGGAAGGGCAGCTGCCGCGTGGCGCAGAAGCGCTCCAGCTTCTTGCGCCGCGCCTCGGTGCCGGGCAGCTCGGCCTTGCTGCCCAGGACGAACTGCGGCCGGGCGGCGAGCTCCTCGGAATACGCAGCCAGCTCGCGCTGGATGACCTTCCAGTCCGCCACCGGATCCCGCTCCTGGCTCGGATCGAGGTCGACCAGGTGCACGAGCAGGCGGGTGCGCTCGGTGTGGCGCAGGAAGCGGAGCCCGAGGCCCTTGCCCTCCGCGGCGCCCTCGATGAGCCCGGGCAGGTCGGCGATCACGAACGACTCGCCCTCGTCCACCCGCACGATGCCCAGCGAGGGCTCCAGCGTGGTGAAGGGATAGTCCGCGATCTTGGGCTTGGCCGCGGAGAGGCGCGAGACCAGCGTGGACTTGCCCGCGTTGGGAAAGCCGATCACGCCCACGTCGGCGAGGAGCTTGAGCTCCATGCGGATCCAGCGCTCCTGGCCCGGCCGCCCGAGATCCGCGCGCCGCGGAGCTCGGTTGGTGGAGGACACGAAGCGCGCGTTGCCGCGTCCGCCGCGCGCGCCGTGTACCACGACGAGGGTCTGGCCGGGGGTGGTGAGATCGCCCAGGAGCTCGCCCGACTCGCGGTCATAGACCGTGGTGCCCAACGGCACGCGGAGCACGGTGTCGCCGCCGCTCTTGCCGTGGCGGTTGGCCCCCTTGCCGTGATGCCCGCGCTCGGCGTTGTAGTGACGCCGGTAGTGGAAGTCCAGCAGGGTGGTGATGCCGGGATCCGCCTGGAGCACCACGTCGCCACCGTCGCCGCCGTCGCCGCCGTCGGGACCCCCGCGGGGGACGAACTTCTCGCGGCGGAAGCTTATGCAGCCCGCGCCGCCGTCGCCCCCCTTGACGAATACGCCGACTTCATCGACGAACATGGCGGGCCCCGGTCATCCCGGGGAAAATCAGGCGGGCTGCTGGGCGATGCTGACGTACTTGAGGTCGCCCTTGCGCTCGAAGCGGACGTACCCGTCGCTCTTGGCGAAGAGCGTGTGATCCACGCCGAGCCCCACGTTGGCGCCCGGATGGAACCGGGTGCCGCGCTGCCGGACGATGATGCTCCCCGCGGTGACGAACTGGCCCCCGAAACGCTTCACGCCCAGCATCTGGGGATTGGAGTCGCGTCCGTTCCGCGAGCTGCCGACGCCCTTCTTGTGCGCCATTGCGCCTACACCTCGATCTTGGTGATGCGGACCGCGGTCATGATCTGGCGGTGCCCGCGATGCCGACGATAGTTTTTCCGCCGCTTGAACTTCACCACGAGGACCTTGCGCTCCTGCTTCTCCACCACGACCTCGCCGGTGACCTTCGCCGACTTGAGCGCCTGGGGCCCGACCGTGACCTCGCCATCCTGGTTGACGAGGAGCACCTGGGTGAACTCCACCGCGGTGCCCTTGGCCTTGGCCAGGCGCTCCACCTTGATGACCTGGCCCGGAGCCACCCGGTACTGCTTGCCGCCCGTCGCGATCACCGCTTCCATGACGTCAGGACCTCGCTCTGAAGGATTCGCCGCGAACCGTCATGAGACCACACGCCCCCGCTCCAAG
>WNFK01162729.1_pt1 | contig 12227 bp, 10 predicted proteins | sample 5400281 | NCBI WGS metagenome assembly WNFK01 (sample SAMN13153350, study PRJNA577476) | soil metagenome | isolation source: 20 cm soil on Douglas fir-dominated hillslope | place: USA:California | collected 2013-09-17
GACGCCAAAAGACCTCAAGGGCAAAATTATCGGCATCAGCGCTTTGGGCACCGCCACACACTTCTTGACGGTCAGAGTTCTGAAAGCGGTCGGCCTCGACCCGGAAAAGGATGTGACCCTGCGCGCGGTGGGTGATGAGGGACTACGTTTGCAGGCGCTGAGCACGGGGCTGGTGCAGGCTTCACTTTTAGGCTCGCAAGGCGTCATCGAAGGTGAAAAAGCTGGTCTTAAGATGATCGTCGCTGCAGCGGACGTTATTGAGAGTCTTCCTTTCGCCGGTGTCACAACCACTCTGGCCAAACTCAAAGAAAATCCTCAGCAGATCAAAAGAGTCTTGCGCGCCGGACTGCGCGGTCTTCGGTATGTTCAAGATAACAAAGCCGGCACGGTCGACGTGATTCAGAGCTGGTATCGCGTCGAACGCGAAATCGCCGCGTCGACCTACGATCTGGCCCGAAAGTCTTTTAGTGCGAACGGAGAGGTAAACGACAAAGGAATCTTGCTCAGCATGGAATTTGCGCGCACGAGCGGTAAGTTTGAGAAAGAAATTTCTCCCTCGGAAATAATTGATTTCAATCTCTTGCGCGAGGTGAAAAAGGAGCTCGTGTGGCGTTGACCGTGCTTTTGCAGAAGCGCGAAGATGAAGGTATGGTGGACGAAGTTATAATTTTTTAAACAAGCAACAAAGCGGAGGTAATTATGAGTCTATGGCCAAAAGTTCGCGAAGAACTCAATACAATGGTGAACCGTCATTTTGAAACCCCGGAGTACCGGCAGTTGTTCGGGGTGAAACTGACTCCGGCGCGAAAAGAGATTTGGGATATCCACTATCCACACTATATCAAGAGCCGGCGCGACTGCTGGGGCGCTGCGGCGGTACACGCGCCGCTCGACGTGAAGCGCGCGATTTGGGAGCACGAAAAGGATGAATTGATTTTCGACAAGCGCATGGGCTCGGCGCACCTCACCGATGAGCAGATGGCGGCCGCGACTGCGGAGGCGTCCTTACTGCCCGGGGTGCGCGCCGCGCTGATGGCCTGGATGTTTTTATCGACGACGCGGCCCTGGATCGAAGCATTGACCGTGAATCATATAACCGAGCGCAAGAACAATCCGGCGATCGTCAAGGGCGGCGGATTCACCGCGCGCTTCGCGCACAAGCAGGTCGCCGATCAGGGCGGCACCATCGAAGGGCTCGACATCAACACGAAAGTTCACATGGTGGCGGACGAAGATCATTCCGATATGTTCGAGCCGATTTATGATCGCCACATCACCGACGAGCGAGCGGCGCAGGCGGTAATCCGGGCGGCGCAAGACAGCTTGGCCGTCGACCGCGCCTATCGCAGCGCGCTCGCCACTGCCATGGCGCAGATCGCCGAGTCGGCGGCGGCGTAGCGCGCGAAGCGCGCAGTTTTGAGTCTGGGGTTTCGAGTTCTAGGACAAGAAACTCGAGCTGGACGGAAGAGATTGAGAAGGGCGCCGATCGGGCGCCCTTTTTTTCCGATCGAAGCGTGAGATTTCAGGAAAGACAATGGAAATAAAATTCGGTCTGATCAGTTCGGATTCTCACGGTCAACTGGATAAGGACGCTTATACGAACCGCATGTCGGTGAAGAAGTGGGGCGACAGGATTCCTCACGTCGTCGAAGTCAAGGAAGAGAAATTTTCCCACCCCGTCGAGCGTTGGATGGTCAACGGCGAGATTCAAGGCGGCAACGTGTGCAATTGCCCGACGGCGATGAAAGATCGCAGCTACTACCCGCAGCGTTGGGAGGAAGTGCCGCGCGAAGTCTACGATCCCGCGCAACGGCTTTTGGCACTGGATCGAGATCGCATCGACGCCGAGGTGCTGTTTCCCAATGGCCCGGGCGGAACTTTCTTTTACGACGACGCGGCCTTCGAGCTCGATTGCGTCAAGGCTTACAACGATGCGATGGCGGAATTCCGCTGCGTGAGTGAACGCTTCATTCCCCTGGCCGCGGTGCCTTACATGAGCCCGATCGAAACCATCGTCGAAGAAATTGAGCGCGCCGTGAAGGCCGGCCACCTGGGCATCAACATGCTCGCGGACCCAAGTACCGCTGTCAAAGGCCTTAAGAACCTCGGCGATGCTTTCTGGCATCCGCTGTGGAATACTTGCCAGGAACTCGGCGTCGGCATTCATCTGCACGCGTCCGCCGGACTCGCCGGAAAATTGTCGTTGCCGCAATGGAAGGGCTATTCGCGGCGCCAGTCCCATTGCGTGTCGACGCTGCGCAATTTTTGCACGGCCACGCAGATCGTTCCTTATTTAATTTTTTCCGGTATGCTCGAAAACTTTCCCCGGCTCAATTGGGTTTTCGCCGAAACCGGTTTGGGCTGGGTGAGCTCGGTGCTCGAAGCCTGTGAGCACGAGTGGGAAAAGAATCGTCTTTGGACCGAAGGCATCACGGTACGCCCGAGCGAATTGTTCCGGCGGCAGATTTATGTCGACTTCTGGTTCGAGACGGTCGGCATCGAGATGCGCGATTATATCGGCATCGACCGGATCTTGTGGGAGTCCGATTTTCCACACATTACTTCGACCTATCCGCATTCCTGGGACGCCGTCGAGCATTCGCTGAAAGGCGTTTCGCCGGCCGATCGCGAGAAAGTTTTATTTCGCAACGCAGCGCGGCTTTACCGGCTCGATCTAAATTAGGAGAAGCCGGTCACTGGCAACAACCATGGAACTTAAATACGGAGTTATCAGCGCGGATGATCACGTTTGCGAGCATCCGGAAGTTTGGACGAAGAGAATGTCCAAACAAAAATGGGGCGATCGGGTGCCGCATATAGAAACGCAAGCCGACGGCGACCAACGTTGGATGATTGACGGAAAGGCCGTTGGTTTACCGGGCGCGGGCGTCGTGGACATGGCGCCGGCTTACAGCGCAAGCGAGCGTCTGAAGGCGATGGATCAAGACGGGATAGACTATTCGGTGCTTTATCCGACCATGAGCGGGATGTCGGGGGAATGGTTCGGTCGCCTCGATGACATCGAACTAGAGACGGCTTGCGTGCGCGCCTACAATGATTGGTTGATCGAGGAATGGGCTAACGTGAGCGCGCGCTTTGTGCCCCAGTGCATCGTGCCAATCTGGCCGATGGATCGCACGGTGGCCGAAATCCGGCGCGCGGTGAAACTGGGGCACAGAGGAGTTATCTATCCGGCGTCGCCGATGGAGCTAAAAAGCGTACCGCACATCAATGAAGCAGTTTATGATCCGCTTTGGTCCGTGTGCCAAGAGCTGAACGTGCCGCTGTGCTTTCATTCCGGCGCCTCGCCGAAAATCCAGCTGCGTCCGGACGGGAATTTCTCGCCGGCTACGGCGCGCGCGTTCAGCGGCATCGTGCGCTCCATGAGCTCCATCGCGGTGCTCGCCAATTTCTTGTTTTCGCAGGTGCTCTACCGCTTTCCCAACTTGAAGGTGGTCTTTGCCGAGAGCTCCATCGGCTGGGCCGCCTATGAGATGGAATACGCCGATTATCAATCGGCCGCGGACGGCTTGACGCAGGAAGGCTACTCGCTGAAGCCTTCCGAATTGTTTCAGCGCCAGTGTTATTTCACCTGTTGGTACGACCGCGAAAGTTTGCGAGTGCGGCGTTACGTCGGTAGCGGCAATATTCTCTGGTCGACCAACTTCCCGCTCGAGACGTCGACTTGGCCGGCAACGCACCAGCACCTCGATAGCGCTTTCACCGGCGTACCCGAGGAAGAACGGCGGCAAATCCAGTGGGAGAATGCGGCCAAACTCTATTCGCTTTGATAATGACTGTTGAAAATCTCCCCTCGCCCCTCTTTTTCAAAGAGGGGAAATCGAATCCGGTAAGGAGGAAGAAATTCCCCCGTTGAAAAAGGGAGATCTAGGGGATTTTTTAAACCAGGCGGTTCTGGTTCAGTTCGGGAAGGATCTCTCACTTCGTTCGAGATGACAACGCTCGTTTAGTTGTCATTCCGAGCGCGAAGCGAGGAATCTTTCTTAATCTAAAGACTTATGGCGAATTGGAAATGAACCAGCAGCAACCGGGCCGGTAAATTTTAGGTATAATGGACACTAGGGCTCTGGCTGTAATCAATTGAAAACCAAAGGAGGCTTTTAAATATGAGACCTAAAGTTCGCCACGTGGCGGTGATGACCAAGAACCGCGAAAAAATGGTCGAGTTTTATCAAAAGATTTTTGGGCTGGAGCCCAAGCGGGGATTCGGCGGCGCGATTTATATGTCCGACGGCGACGTCAACATCGCGCTCATCGAAGCCAAGCGCGAAGATCAAAAGGAGGCCATCAATCATTTCGGTTTCGAGATTGACGACCTTGACGACATCAAACGTCGATTGCAGGAAGCGGGCTTCAACGCCGAGATCGCACTGGGTCGATATGGCGGTCCACCGCCGCTGGCCAAAGTAACTCGTTAAGCGAGAAACATTCCATGAGACGGATTCGCGCAAAGCTATTTCTGGTATGGTTTATCGCCGCGGTATGGCCGACTTTGATCCACGCGCAGGACGCCTCGGATCCGAAAATCGTGCAGGCGGCGCGCAAAGAAGGCGAGGTCGTTTGGTACACTACTATGAGCGCCGATCAGAGCAATGGCTTCATGGCGCGTTTTCAACAAAAATATCCGTTTCTGAAGCCTTCGATAATCCGCCTCGGCGGGAACGCATTGCTCAGTCGAATTATTACCGAGGCGAAGGCGGGAAAAAATTTCTTTGACGTCGTGCACGGCACCGGCGAGATCGTCTTGCCGCTCCTGGACATGGGTTTGCTTGCGGCCTACGCTTCGCCGGAACGTAAAATGATTCCCGATGACTTGAAAGATAAGAAAGGTTTCTGGACGTCGGTTTACGTTAATTCGGTCGTGCTCGGCTACAATACAAACCTGACCAAGGGGCAACCTCTTCCGCGCACTTACGATGATCTTTTGCAGCCCAGGTGGAAAGGACGAAAAATATCCATTGACAGCACCTACGTAACTTTTCTGCAGGGGCTGATTTCGGTCTGGGGCAAAGAGAAGGCGCTCGAGTATCTCAAAAAATTCGCGGACCAAGATCCGGTGGTGATGCGAGGCAGTACCGTCCGAGCCCAGCTGGCTGCGGCCGGCGAATTTCCGCTGGTCATTGCTTACGCGAACATCATTCAGAACATCACCGAAAAAGGGGCGCCGATCGATTGGCTGCCTTTGGAGCCGGCCGTCATTTCCGTCAACACCGTCATGGCGGGAGCCAAGGCGAGCCACCCGAGCGCGGCGAAGCTGTTTATCGATTTCACGCTTTCGAAAGAGGGCCAGGAAAAACTCTGGGACTTTCAACGGATCCCATCGCGCAGCGACGTCGAACCCAAGCCGGCAAGGCTGTTTCGCGGCTATAAGCGTTACGTGGTGCATCCCGAGGAAATGCAAAATCTCGACGAGACGGCCAAGCTCTACTCGCAGATTCTCAAAACGCGCTAGGCGGCGCCAGTCTTCCGAGGCGCGCCGCGCACTCACGGCAGGAATCTATGACAAAAGAATTTTCCACGATAGCGAAAAACGGCATGGTCGCCTCGAGCCAACCGCTCGCGACCTTAGCGGGCGTACAGATTCTCATGAGCGGCGGCAACGCCATCGACGCGGCGATCGCAACGGCGGCTGTGCTGGGTGTCGTGGAAGCTTCGTCCATCGGCATCGGCGGCGATGCGTTTTGTCTTTTCTATTCGGCCAGAGAAAACAAAGTTAAGGCGCTGGACGCTAGTGGCAGATCGCCCTACGCGGCCGGCCTCGAGTTCTGCCGCAAGAGCGGTTTCAAAGAGATGCCACAGCGCGGCATTCATGCCGTTACAGTTCCAGGAGCGGTTCATGGTTGGGCGACGCTGCTTAAGTCGCACGGTTCCAAATCGCTCAGTGAGGTTCTGGGGGCGGCGATTCGTCACGCCGAAGAAGGGTTTCCCGTCGCAGAGCTTACGGCCGAGTCGTGGCACGAGTCCGAGTCCAGATTGAAAGACGACGAAGGCGCATCCATAAATTATCTTATCAACGGCCGTACGCCGCGCGCCGGTGAGATCTTCAAGAATCCACGCATGGGAAAAACTCTGCGCCGCATCGCCGATGAAGGCGCGGAGGTTTTTTACCGGGGCGAGATCGCCAAGAATCTCGTGCGCTGTTCGGAAAGATTAGGCGGATTCTTTGCGCTGAAGGATTTTGCCGATCATCGTTCGGATTGGGTGGAACCGATCACCGCTAATTATCGCGGCTTTGATATTTACGAGATGCCGCCGACCACGCAGGGATTTGTCGCTTTGGAAATGCTCAAGATACTAGAAAGATTCGATTTGCAAAGCGCGGGGCCACAGAGCTCCGACGTGCTGCATTTAATGATTGAGGCGAAGAAACTCGCGTTCGCCGACCGCGACCGGCACTTGGCCGACCGCGATTTTATGAAAGTGTCGGTGGGAGATCTTTACGCGACAAAGCGTGTGGAAAAGATGCGGTCGCAAATTCGGCTGGATCAGGCTGCGAGTGAATACGAGAACGTGTCTACAGGAACGGATACCGAATACGTCGCAGCTGCCGACAGCGAAGGCAATCTGGTTTCGTTCATTCAAAGCAATTTCATGGGCTTCGGCTCGGGCGTGGTCGAGCCCGAGACCGGAATTATTCTGCAGAACCGCGGCCATCTGTTTTCTCTCGATGAAAAACATCCTAATTGCATCGGGCCGCACAAGCGTTGCGTGCACACACTGATGCCGGGGTTGGTTTTTAAGAATGGCAAGCCGCGCGGAGTCCTGGGCTTGAAGGGTGGTCATGTGCAGCCGCAAGTGCAGGTGCAGATTCTATCCAATGTGATCGACTTCGGCATGACGCCGCAGGAAGCGATCTCGGCGCCCCGCTTCAACCACATTGAGGGAACAAAAGTCGGGCTGGAGCCGGAAATTGCCCAGTCGATTAAAGACGATTTGGCTCGCCGCGGTCATCAAGTGGTCGGCGGCAACCCGGAAAGCTTCGGCGGCGCGCACGCGATCATGATTCACCCCGAATCGGGAGCCTTCGTCGGCGGCTCCGATCCGCGCAAAGGTGGCTGCGCGCTGGGGTTTTAGAGCCTTCGGATTCCAGTCGTTCAAAACGTTCCAGTCGTCTTGGGAATGAGCTCCGCGGCTATGCGGCGCATTCGCCGATCTCACGAGAACCCATTGCTCTCCCTGGTATTCGTCTCCGAAATCGAATATCACCATTTACGATTCATTTTACTGGGGAGATTCGCCCATGGGTTACTTCAAAGATTTGAGAGAGCATATCGCGGCGCTCGATCAGGCCGGGTTGCTCGTCAAGATCGACGAGCAGATCAATAAAGACACGGAGCTGATGCCGCTGGTGCGTTGGCAGTTTCGCGGGCTTTCGGAAGAGGAGCGCCGCGCATTCATGTTTACCAATGTGATCGACGCGAAGGGACGGAAGTACGATATTCCCGTGGTGGTCGGCACATTGGCGGCGTCGCGCCAGATTTACGGCTTCGGCCTTCAGTGTAAACCCGAAGAGATCGTCGATCGCTGGAACAAGGCGCAGAGTAATCCGATTCCGCCGAAGATCGTCGAAATCGCGCCGGTGCACGAGGTCGTTTATACGGGTTCGTCGCTAATGGAAAAAGGCGGTCTGGGCGAATTTCCGATTCCAATCTCCACGCCGGGTTATGATTGCGCGCCCTTCACTACGGCATCCCACTGGTTCACGCGCGATCCGGAAACCGGCAACATCAATATCGGCAACTACCGCGGCCATATCAAAAGCCCGACGCGGACCGGAGTTTTTCTGAGCTCGAGCAATCATGGCGGCTACCACTGGCGCAAATGCCAAGAACGGGGCATCCCGCTCCAAGCCGCGCTGGTCATCGGCGCGCCGCCCTGCGTCGCTTACACTGCGCCGTCGCGGATTCCTTTTAATGTGAGCGAGCTCGATGTCGCCGGCGGGCTCGCCGGCGCGCCGATCGAAGTCGTGAAGTGCAAAACCAATGATGTGCTGGTGCCTGCCAACGCGGAAATCGTGATCGAGGGAGAAATCTCGACCGAGTTCTTGGAGCCCGAAGCGCCGTTCGGCGAATCCACCGGCTACATCGCCGAGCGCTTGCTCAATCCATTCTTCGAAGTGAAATGCATCACCCATCGTCAGAATCCAATCCTGGCGACGATCATCAGCCAGATGCCGCCGAGCGAATCGAGTGTGATGCGTCAGGTGTCAGCGGAAGGAAATTATCTGCGCTTCCTGCGCGATCAATGTAACATTCCGGGCATCATCGAAGTGGCTTTTCATAGCATCGCCGTGCGCCAGATCTGTATCATCAAAATGAAAAAGCTCAACCAGGCGCACGTCTGGCAAGCGCTGCACAGCATGGTCGGCTACAATCCCGCCACCGGCAAGATGGTCATCGCCGTCGACGAAGACATCGATCCGCGCAATTTAGACTCGCTCTTTTGGGCTATGGCATTTCGCATGCAGCCGCACCGGGACGTGCTGATCATTCGCAATCGCACGCCGCAAATGGATCCCTCGGTATTCCCGCCGGGACAGGAAGCGGGAAACTCCCTCGACGAAATTGCCGGAAGCTCGGCGATGCTGATCGACGCCACGCGCAAATGGGATTATCCACCGGTGTCGCTGCCAAAAAGAGAATACATGGAACGCGCGAAACAACTTTGGGAGCGCTTGGAACTGCCGAAATTGAAGCCGCAGGAGCCGTGGTTTGGTTACAACCTGGGATTATGGTCCGAAGAGGACGAGTCGGAAGCGGCGCTCGCGGTGCAAGGCGAGCACTACCAGACCGGTGAAAAGCGCTTGCAACAACGGGTGCGGGTGAAAAAACTTTAGCTACAGGAAGCGGCCGCAACGTTCCTTACATTACATTGTCCGCCGGCCGGATTTATTTACCGCCCATTTCTTTCAACGCTTCTTCCACTAACGATGCGTCGACCACCATTTGGGGTGTGACGGTGGTTGGAATCAGCTTCTGGTCCTTTTCGATCTGGAGCAGAATGTCGACGCCGTCGAGCGGCACGCGGCCGTCGCGGCTGAAGGCGTTGACGACGACGTCGTAGGATTCGCGCGCGAGCTTTTCATCCATGTTGAAGCGCTTGCGGATGGCTTCGGCTGTACCCGCGGCATTGGCTTGAATGTAGCGCAGGGCTTCGATCTCCGCTTTCAATAATCTCTTGATCTGCGCGCGGTTGGTTTTGATTCGCTCGGTCGTGGTGCCGAGACCGGAAAAGGGAATGGTGACGTAGTCTGCGGTGTGAGCTAGCAGTGGAAATCCTTCTCGTTTCAATTGCACTGAGAACGGCGGCGCGACGACGATGGAGTCGACCCGCCCGATCTTGAAAGCATCGTACATCAATTTTTCGTCGCCGATGGCGATGAGTTTGACGTCCTTTTCGGGATCGAGACCGAACTGTCGCAAGGTTATCCGCGTGCTGACGTGATTGGTTCCTCCGATGGAGGTCAAGCCGATGACGGCCCCCTTGAGATCTTTCATCGTTTTGTATTTGTTCTGGGCGACGATACTGAAGAACGGCGATTTGATTCCGGTGGAAATCGCGCGTATCGGCAATCCTCGCGCCGCCGACCGGATTGCCGAACCAATCAACTCGATGTACTCGATTTCGCCGCTGAGCAGCGCCGCTATCGAGATGTTCGGACGCATCTGTATAAGCTCGACTTCCGAGCCCTGCTTCGAGTAGAAACCGCGGTCTTTGGCGACGAACGGAACGAGGAACGCCAGCGAGCTCGTGGCGATGGCGATACGAACTTTTTCCGCGCCCGGCTTCTCTTGCGCCTCTAAAAAGCTGGGGAAAAATATGATCGACATTGCCAATGCAAAAATCACCGATGCTTTGCTCGAAGACATTGCCATTTGAAACCTTTCTTGAACCGGATGATACGTCCCGGATAGGAGTTCTATTGTGGAGAGCGATTCTAGTTGCTAGAGGAATTTAGTCAAGGACTGATTCCTCGCGCTCTATGTTGAGATGAACTTATGAAATTTGACGCAAGTTTGCTCGTGCACAACTTGGAGCAGATGCCTGCCCTGGCAAGCTTCGCCGATAATATAGGGTTTGACGGCATCTGGACATTCGAAACCGCGCACGAACCATTTCTGCCTCTCGTGCTCGCTGCTGAACACAGCTCCCGCTTGAGCTTGGGGACGAGCATCGCCGTCGCGTTCGCCCGTAGTCCGACGATCTTGGCCCAAATCGCCTGGGACCTGGCGCGATTTTCCAGGGGCCGCTTCATTCTCGGTCTCGGCACGCAGGTGAAAGGTCACAACGAGCGCCGCTTCGGCGTCAAGTGGGAAAGACCGGTGGAGAAGATGCGCGAGGTGATCCTCGCTGTGAGAGCGATCTGGGACTGTTGGCAGAATCGCACGCGGCTCAATTTTCAAGGCGAGTTTTTTAAGCTCACGCTGATGACGCCTTTCTTCAGCCCGGAACCGCACGAATATCATCGGATTCCAATTTTCGTCGCCGGCGTGAATCGACGCATGTGCCAGCTCGCCGGAGAATTGTGCGAAGGTTTCCACGCCCATCCGCTGCACAGCGCGCGATATTTAAAAGAGAGAGTGCTGCCGAATATCGAGATCGGGCTCACGCAAAGCGGGCGGCAACGCCGGTCGATCGAAATATCGAGCAGTATCTTCGTCATTCCGACCGACAATCCGGCCGAGGCGGCGAAATACGAATCCGAGATTCGCGAGCAGATTTCATTTTACGCGAGCACGCCGCCCTACCGGCCGGTTTTCGAGCTTGAAGGTTGGGGCGATGTGGCGGACGAGCTCAAAGCTTTGGCAGCGCGCGGAAGATGGCCTGAGATGCCCGCGTTAATCACGGACGAGATGCTTGACCGATTCGCATTGCGCGGCACTTGGTCAGAGCTGCCGGAGAAAGTCTTAAAAAAATATGCAGGATTGTTGGATCGCGTGAGTTATTACTTTCCGGTTGTGCCGGATGAAAACGAAGCGGGATGGCGCGCGACCGTGGCAGGTTTCAAACGCTGACTTTTATTTTTGATTTATCGGCGCTCGCCCATAGAGTTTATCGATAAAGCCGGATTTCCGCACTTCCTCGATCAGGCTCGTGTCCATCACACCGGCCGGTTTCACGTTGCGCGCGTTAGGGTGACCAAGCGAATCGAGGCGCATGCTGAAACTCAACCGAGCATAAATTTCTTTGGCGATGGCTGGGTCTTTGATGCCTTCTTCTTCGAGGACGAAATAGACCAGTTTGGGTTTTGTTTTAAATGCATAAATCCCTTCGACGTAGGCCATGATGATACGGCGCGCGACGTCGCGCTGATTGCGAATTAGCGAAGCCGGCACGGTCACGCCGAAGCGGGCAAAATCAAGGGGCAGCTCCGAGAGATCAGCCAAAGAACGGCAACAGCCGCTGGCCAACACCTTGTGCAGACTCTCGGGGCTCACCAGCGCGCCGTCGACGTGGCCGGCGATCAGCGCGGTCATGCGGGTCGGCGTGTTGCCGGATTGCAACAAGGCAACGTCTTTTTCGGGGTCGAGCTTCCATGACCTTAGCACCATTCGCGTCGTGAGATCCGACGCCGAACCGAAGCGGCTCACGGCGATGCGCTTGCCCTTGAGATCTTCGGGCTTTGCGACGTTTTTGCGCGTAACGAAAATATGTTCGAGACGATTGATATTGACAGTGATGACTTTCGTTTCGAATGCGCCGGAGACCGGCAGGACGAGCATTTCAGGCACGCCGGAATCCGAGAGCGAGATATTGCCGCCGATCATCGCTTGGGTTAGAACGCTGCCGCTGTTGAAATATACGGATTTGATGTTGAGGCCGTGCTTCTCCCAGATTTTTTCCAGATCCATGACGCGGCGCAGATCGGTGCTGATGCCCGAGCCGCTGTAGCCGAGAACAAGTGAGGCAGTTTGCGCCTGGGCAGCGCCGACAAGAATCAGCAGGAATACAGTTGAAATGAAGATTCTCAAAGCTGCCGTCGAAATTTCCCTTGGGTTGATCATTCCGCCAATTCCACCGCGGCGCGATGCATGACGCCGTAGAGATCGACGGCGGCGATGGCGCAGTATTCGAGATTGTAACCTTCGCGCGTGTCGGCGTAACCGTCTTCGAGGATGCGCTGCATGACCAGTTTGTTGAAACTACCATGACCCATGACGCCGTCTTCGTGTTCTTTCAGGTCGGCTTCCTCGTGGGTGGAGAAG
>WNFK01252069.1_pt1 | contig 12227 bp, 9 predicted proteins | sample 5400281 | NCBI WGS metagenome assembly WNFK01 (sample SAMN13153350, study PRJNA577476) | soil metagenome | isolation source: 20 cm soil on Douglas fir-dominated hillslope | place: USA:California | collected 2013-09-17
CGTGATGCCTTGGCGGGCCGCCTGACCCAGGCCACCGAGGAATTGGGAGTGGCGCTCCGGGTCGATCCCGGAAACACAATCGTCGAGGAGCGTCTTGTTCAACTCAAGGCCATGGACGACCAGCCCCGCGCAGGGCCCGCGACCGCAATCTCCGGCCTTCCTCGGCTGCAACCGCAAGCCGGAAAGCGCAACCTGAACCTGCGCGGCGATACCAAGACGGTCTACGAACAGGTAGCGGACCTCTTCGGCGTCAAAGCTGAATTTGATCCGGACGTCACTGTCCGGATCGTGCGCCTGCACGTTGACGATGTGGATTTCTCAACCGCCATGTCCCTCCTCGGTTCGCAAACGGGAACCTTTTGGCGCCCATTGAATCCCACATTGATGTTTGTCGCTCCAGACACGCCGGAGAAGCGGCGGCAGTATGGCCAGGAAGCGGAGCAGACCTTTCCGCTCTCCGCAGCCGCCGGCCCGGAGGACGTGGCCGAAATGCTCCGCATCCTGCGGGAGATCACCGGAGCAACGCGCATCGATCTGGACACTCGCAGCCGCACCATCACCATGCGCGACACGCCCGAACATCTCGCCCTTGCCGGTGAACTCATCCAGCAACTCGAAAGGGCCCGCGGCGAAGTCATGCTGGAGATCGAGATCCTCGAAGTCGACCGCAACAAAGCGCGCGATCTTGGAATTACCCCTCCGGCTTCAGAGCAGCTCATCGGTCTGAACACCAACGACCTGAATAAGCTCAAAGCGTCAACAAATCTGACGAACCTCCTCACCAACATTCAACAGGTTTTCGCGGGCAAAGGATTCTCCAGCATACCGGCCGTTGTACCCATCGGCGGAGGCCTCTCTACTTTTCTGCTCACCCTTCCCAGCGGCGCTGTCAATTTCTCCGATTCTCTCTCGCTGGTTCAAAGCGGGCGCCAGGTGCTGCTGCGCGCGCAAAATGGAAAGCCCGCCAGCTTTTTCGTCGGCGATCGCTATCCCATTACGCTGTCTTTGCTCTCCGGAAGTGTGGGGAACGGCGCTTTGACGGGATTGCCGAGCTCCACAGTTTTCCCGCAGACTAGCTTCACCGTTGGCGCCAATCCATCCGCCTTGGTTGCAAATAGCTTCACCGGCGGCACTCTCCCCGATCTGGCGGTCGTTTTTGACGATCCGAAGGCCAACACATTTGCAATCCTGAAGAATCAAGACAATGGAAACTTCGTTCAGGTAACACCATCGCCGATCACGCTGCGCGCCAATGAAACTGGCCAAGTCGCCATCGGCACCGGGGTTTTCCGTAACGACAGTAAAAAGTTTTCTACCACCCAGCCCCCGGATGTGGTCCTGGTAAATTCCACTTCGAAAAATATTTCTATTTTGCTCGGCCATGCCGACAGTACAGGCAAGCCCGACGGTACCTTTACGGAGCCCGGTTTACCCATTCCAGTAGGCACGAATCCAAGCTCCGTGATCGTCGCGGACTTCAACGGTGACGGTTTTCTGGACCTCGCCGTCGCCAATCAAGGTGACAATTCCATCTCTCTTTTCCGGGGAAATGGAGATGGAACGTTTACGGAATTTCCAGGCTCGCCCTTCAAGCTGCCGAGTACCGGCACGATCAAGGAGTCAAACCCAGTTGCGATGGTCAGCGCAAATTTTCGGATTAAGAACTTTACAACCAGTACGAACGGTAGCGCCCCGGAAGTGGACCTTGCCGTTGTGAACAAGAATTCGAATAGCGTCTCGATCTTATTGAGCTCGGTCGACCAGGCCGGCAACGTCACTCTTGCGGAGGCTCCAAACTCCCCTTTTTCCGTTGGGACTACTCCCGTGGCGATCGCGACGGGAGACTTGAATGCCGACGGCGTACCGGACCTTGCCGTCGTGAACCAGGGCGACAATACTGTCACGGTCTTGCTGGGAAGCAGCAACTTGGACGGCACGTTTAACCAGGCCCAGGGATCTCCGCTGCCAACCGCGACGACTCCTGCCGGAATCGTAATCGCCAATTTTGCGAACGGCGCCGTGCCTGACCTTGCGGTGACGAACAACGGTTCCAACACGCTCGGCATTTATCTCGGTCTAGGAAAGGGCACCTTTGCCTCGCGCATCGAACTCAATACTCCCGTGGGGCCTGCCGCACTCATCGCGTCCATATTGACGACCAGCGGACTTCCCGACGTCGCTTTGGTGTCCCAGGATCCGGCCGCCACTCAGGGCGTGGTAACGGTGATTCAGGATTCCTCGAATTTCGCCAACAGCGCGGCCGCCGGCGTGGCGCAGACTCCCTATCCCGCCTCGGAATATGTCGATCTCGGCGTGAAGATAAAGGCTACACCCACGCTTCATCCCAATAACGAAGTGACTCTGCTGCTCGAGTTCGAAATCCGCTCGTTAGCCGGCTCCAGCGTCAACGGGATTCCCGTCATCTCCAATCGAACGCTGACGCAAACCGTTCGCGTCAAACAGGACGAACCGACGCTGATTGGCGGTCTCACCGATGCGGAAGAAACACGTTCCATCACCGGCCTGCCGGGCTTCGCGGAAATCCCCATCGCGGGATACGCGTTCGGGAGTCGAAGGAATTCGCTTCAGGATACGGAACTCCTGATTCTCATCACCCCGCGAAAACTGCGCCTGGCGGATCATCTCACAAGGACGATTTTCGCCGGTCGCGGCGATACCGGAGGCCGCGGAACTCCCGGTCCAGGAACTTTACAATCACCTGGAGCACAACCTCAGCCCTAGCCCAACTTCCACGGCAGTCGAGGTGATGTCCTGAAAAAAGCGGGGATCGTCTTGGAGAAGTGGTTTGTTTTCACAACGCATTGCATAAATTAGGCAGAATAGTGACTAAAGTGACTGTAATTTCTCTTGACGCTATTATGAGAGAATGCTACATGTAGTGGCCAATGTACATCCGAAAATCGACGCGAACGTACAAAGCCAAAACGTACACCAATCACCTTCTTGTCGAATCCGTTCAAACCGCCAAAGGCCCGCGCCAGCGCACGATTTGCTCTCTGGGAAGTCTGGAACCCGCTCCGGCCGAAGACTGGCTGGGACTGGCGCACAAGCTCCAATCGGCGTTGCAGGGACAAGAGTCCCTGTCGGGTTCTTCGACCGAAATCCAAGAATGGGTGGAGAAAGCTCGCAACAAAAAGAAGAGCAACGGATCCGACGGAGACCGATCGACTGTCACCGTCGAACCCGACAAGGTCCAGATCGAACAAGCGCGTGAAGCTGGTCCGGTACATGTCGGACACCAGCTCTGGGGCCAGTTGGGGATGAACCGGATTTTGCAGGAGGCCGGGCTTTCCACACGCGCCTGCCGGTTAACGGAAGTGATGACGCTGAACCGCTTGATCTGTCCTTCCTCCGAACACGTCATGCCGGATTGGATTCGGCGCACCGCCTTGGGAGATATCTTGCAGGAAGATTTTTCCGAGCTCGAGGACGAGGCGCTGTATCGCAATCTGGACCGGCTGCATCCGAACCGCGAAGCCATCGAGCGTGCGCTGGCGGAGAAGGAAAAGACGCTGTTCAACCTGGACGACACCGTCTATCTGTATGACTTGACCTCGACGTACTTCGAAGGGCAAGCCACGGCCAACCCGCAAGCCAAGCGAGGATACTCGCGGGACAAGCGTCCGGATTGCAAACAAGTGGTGGTGGGATTGGTCCTGGATCGTGATGGCTTCCCCAAGGCCCACGAAATCTTCGACGGCAATACGCAAGACCGGCGCAGCCTGGATCAAATGCTGCTTTGAGGAAAACTTGGAGCAGATCCGCAAACGCAAGCTGCATTACCTGGTTGCGGGACGGCAATCAGAGAGAAACCAATGGCTCGAGGAGTTGGAGAACGACGAGGGCTGGGAAGAAGTCCACCGCACACCCTCACCGCGGAATCCGTTTCAGAAGAAGACCCGAGTGGAAATCAAACGCCAGCAGAAGGGTGACATCGTCTACCTGCTCTGCCGCAGCGAAGGCCGGGAAGAAAAGGACCGGGCCATTCGAGAAAAGCAGGAAGCGAAACTGATCGCGGATCTGAATCGACTCCAGCAGCGCGTAGCCAAGGGCCGGCTGAAAAGGGAAAACAAAATCCAGCGGGCGATCGGTCGACTGTTAGAACGCTATCCGCGCGTGGCGCGTTATTACGAGCTCTCTTATGACGCGGTCCACAAAAACCTCTCGTGGAATGAGCTTACCGATAAAAAGGCGACCGCTAAGAAACTCGACGGTAGCTATGTTCTCAAAACGGATCGGCAGGATCTGACCGCAGATGAAATCTGGCGCACTTATATCCTGCTCACGCGGGTGGAGGATGCCTTCCGCGACATCAAGAGTCCGCTGATGGAGCGGCCGATTTTTCATCATCTGCAGAACCGCACCCAGACCCACATTTTCCTTTGCGTGCTGGCTTACCATCTGCTGGCCGCCATCGAGCACCGCTTCTTGCAGGCCGGCGTGCACACCTCCTGGGGAACCATTCGCGATCAACTCCGAACCCATCAGGTCATCACCATCGTCCTGCCCGAAGATCATCATGGCTGCGTACTGATCATCCGCAAAGCCACTACCCCTGAACCTGAGCACCGCCAAATTTACGCCACGCTTGGCATTCCCGCCCAGGTGATGCAGCCCCTCAAAACGTGGCAGGTCAGCGCAGGTAGTGACGAAAAAAATCCTAAGTCATAGAAAACAAAGCATCCTGCCCTGAAAACCGTGGAAGTTAGGCTAGGTTCGTCAATGACAGAGTCCCAAGGCCTTTCGCTCCGGCAATCTGAATTCTGTTCGGAAACGAATTTGCGCTTTGGCGTGGATGAGCTACGGAAGAGCTTCGAACACTACGATTGGCTGGTAGGTGCGCGGCACGACGGCTTCGGCAATGGCGATGAGTTTATCCTGCTGGCTGAATACCCGCAGCCGCGGCGGTTTCGGTTCCCCGCCATCGAGCTGCGTCGTCGCTCCGGGAGGCGGCTCGACGCGGCCCGGCTGAAGCTGCGCGAGCGTGATATTGAACTTCGTTCCATGACGCACGCGCTTTTCGACCACCGGTAAAACGTTAACCCGCGGAAAATTAGCCAGCAAGTTTTCGAGGGGGATCAGACGGTCCGCGAATTTCCCGGCCAGTTTGGCTTCCGCGAGTTCTTCGAGCGTGATCGCTTGCTCCAGCGAAAATTCTCCGACCGCCGTGCGCGTGATTTCCGCCAGGTGCGCACCGCACCCGATCCTCTGCCCCATTTCATGCGCCAGCGAACGAATATATGTGCCGGAGGAGCATTCGATGAAAAAGCGCGCGATGCTGCCCTCAATCTCCCTGAGTTTGTATTCGTAGATTTCGACTTCAACGGCCTTCAGCTCGACAGCCTGTTTTTTGCGCGCCAGCTCGTACGCCGGGCGCCCTTTCACCTTCTTCGCGGAAAACGACGGCGGCATCTGTTCGAACCGCCCAATGCGCTCAGCGGCAAACTTTTCGACGGTCGCGGCATCCAGCGCCGGCGGGGCGTCCGGCCCCTGCGCTTCGCCATCGGAATCGTATGTATCCGTCGCGAAACCGAACCGAAAGCCCGCCTCATATCGCTTGCGGCGTCCGGCGTAGAACTGCACCAGCCGCGTGGCCCGGCCGAGCAGCAGCACAAGAACACCCGTCGCCAGCGGATCGAGCGTGCCCAGATGCCCGATCTGCCGGAAGCCCGCTAAATGACGTACCGCATCGACAACGTCGTGCGACGTTTTCCCTTTCGGCTTGTTGATGACGAGCGCGCCGTCGATCGGCGCCGGCTGTGGTTGTCGTGGCATTTTTGGAGTGGTCAGCAGTCAGTTGTCAGTCTTCAGCTTTTGGTTCTTCGTTTGCTGTTCTTAGTTTTTTGTTTTTAGTTTTGAGAATCGGACGTGATCGAATTTCACTCGATTGCGTTACTGCACGTTCCTCCACTCGGGCTTCAGAGCGGAGGAATCGCAACCAACGCGGCTTTCCTTTTTTCTGAACTGAAAACTGAGAACTGATTACTGAAAACTCTCACGGAGCGGGCGGATTGTCCTTCTTCATTTCCTTCAAGAGCCGCTCGATGCGTTCGACGTGCTCCTGGGAAAGATCCAGCGTGAAATGCAGTTCCGGCACACGGCGAAGCTGCAGCCGTTCGACCAGCTCTCGCCGGATATACCCGGAAGCATGTTCGAGTGCCTTGATCGCGTCGGATTGCTCCTTGTTCGTCCCCTTGACGCTGATGAACACCCGCGCGTGTTTCATGTCCGGCTGGACGCGCACTTCGCTGGCGACCACGCTTACTTCCAGCCGCGGATCTTTCAATTCCCCCGCCAGCATGGCGTTGATTTCGTGCGCGATCTCCTCGCCCACGCGTTCGTGTCGGTGATTGGCTGGACTCATCGGGGTCCCTGAAACACTCTCTAAACAATCTCGACCGCTTGATTGATCAAAAATGACCCGAGGATGCGGTCCGCCTCGTCCAAAACCTTCTGCAGCACTTCCCTCAAGTGCTTCTCTTCATTCGAAATCGTGACGATCCCCACGACCGATCGCTGCCACGTGTCGTGATGCTCCAGCTCCGCCACTGCCACATTGAAATCCCGCCGCAGCTTATCCTTCAAGCTGCGCAGAACCTGCCGCTTGTCCTTCAGCGATTGCGCGTCCGGGATGTGCAGCTCGAGGGTGAGCAGACCGACCGGCATGAGCGGCTCCGGGGGACAGCCTGGCGGATTATTTCTTACCGGCGGACCCGCCGCTCTGTCCGGCGGCTTCCGCGGCGCTCATCTTGGTAACGCTGAAGCATTCCAGGATATCGCCGACCTTCACATCGTTGAAATTGGCCACGCCCGCGCCGCACTCAAAACCAGTGCGGACTTCGCTGGCATCATCCTTGAATCGCTTCAGTGAGTTGAGCTTCGACGTGTAGATGACCGCCCCATCGCGCAGCACGCGGACCTGCGCGTCGCGCTTCAGGATGCCTTCGACCACGTAGCAGCCCGCAATCGTCCCTGCGCCCTTGACGCGGAACGTGTTGCGCACTTCCGCCCGGCCCAGAAACGTTTCCGTGACCACCGGTTCGAGCAGGCCTTCCATGGCCTTCTTCAACTCGTCGGATACTTCGTAGATGATCGTGTGCGTGCGGATGTCCACATGTTCCTGCTGCGCCAGGTCCAGCGCCTTGCGGTCCGGCCGCACGCCGAACGCAATCACGATTGCGCCGGATGCGGAGGCGAGCAGCACGTCATTCTCCGTCACCGCGCCGACGCCCGAACCGATGATCTTCAGCTTCACCTGGTCGGTCGAAAGCTTCGGCAGCATTTCACTGAGCACTTCGACGGAACCCTGCACGTCACCCTTGATCACAATTCCCAATTCCTTGACGTCGCCGGCCTTTAGTTGCTCGTGAAGCTGATCGAGCGTAATGCGCGAGCCGCTGATGCGCGCCATCGCCGCGTCGCGCTGCTTGCCCTGGCGGTAATCAACGATGTGCCGCGCTTTGGCTTCGTCGGTGACCTGAAAGAGGTCGCCCGCATCCGGCACTCCCTGCAAACCGAGCACCTCAACGGGCGTGGAGGGTGGCGCGTCTTTGACAACCCGGCCGCGATCATCAAACATCGCGCGGACTTTGCCGAAAACCGACCCGCAGATGAAGAAGTCGCCAGCGTTCAGCGTGCCATTCTGTATCAGAATTGTTGCCACCGGTCCGCGACCCTTATCCACGCGCGATTCGAGCACCGTGCCCGTCGCCGGCGCGTCGGGATTGGCCTTGAGCTCCCGCAAATCAGCGACCAGCAAAATCGTTTCCAGCAGCTTCTCGATGCCTTGCTTCTTTTTCGCGGAAACTTCCACAAACTCCGTGTCGCCGCCCCATTCCGCGGGCATCAGGCCGGCTTCCGTGAGTTGCCGCTTCACGCGCTCCAGTTGCGCTTCCGGCTTGTCGATCTTGTTGATCGCCACGATGATGGGCACCTTCGCGGCTCTGGCGTGGTCGATCGCTTCTTTCGTTTGCGGCATGACGCCGTCATCGGCGGCCACGACCAGCACCACGATATCGGTAACCTTCGCGCCCCGTGCGCGCATGCGCGTAAACGCTTCGTGACCCGGCGTATCGACGAACACCACGGCACGATCATTGACGACCACCTTGTAAGCGCCGATGTGCTGCGTGATGCCGCCCGCTTCTCCCGCGGCAACTTCCGCTTCGCGAATGGCGTCGAGCAAACTCGTTTTGCCGTGATCGACGTGGCCCATTACCGTCACGACCGGCGGCCGCGGTTTCAAACTTTCCTTGGTCTCTTCCTTCGCAACCTCGAGCACCATCTCCTCTTCCAGAGAGACAACGCTCACCACTCCGCTGAAAGACTCGGCAAGTGTCGTAGCCGTCGGAACATCCAACGCCTGGTTGATGCTGGCGAAAACACCCCGGTCGAGCAGGTTCTTCAAGAGTTCCTTGGCGCGCACATCCAGCTTTTCGGCAAGTTCGCGAATCGTGATGCCTTCGGTGATCGTCACTTCGCGCGGCGGACGCGGCTCCGGAGGCGCGATGACCGCGGCGGCGGAACTGCGGCCCGCGCCCGGACGCTGCCGTGTCGGGTGGAGTTTGCGCTCACCTTCTTGCTCGCGCTTATCCGCAACGGGGCGCTGGCGCTGGGGAGGCTTCCGTGTGTAAAGCGGCTTGCCCGGCTCTGCCTTCGGCGGCAGTTTCTCTGGAAATGGCGGCAGCATTCCCGGACGCCCGGGAGCGCGCGGGCCTGGACGCGTACCTGTGGGCATCGGGCCGCGACGCTGTTCAAAAGGCCGGGATTGTGGCCCACCTGGACCGCCTGGGCCACCGGATCGAGGCGTGAAGGGCCGTCCTTGGCCCGGTTGCTGAGGGCGCATCGGCTGCCCGGGACGCGGGCCGCTCGCGCGCGAGCCCTGCGAAGTATCGGGCAAAGGCCCGCGATTGCCCGTAGGCAGCGGACCGCGATTTCCTGTGGGCGATGGCCGAGCCGGAGCGCCTGGTCTTGCCGGCGCGCCGGGACGTCCTGGAGCAGCGCCGGGCGCGGCGGCCGCGGGACGCATGGCAGAAAGCTGTTTACCTGACGGTGCCGCGGGCCGTGCTGGTGCAGCCGGTCGCGCCGCTGTCGCAGCAGGCGTTGCTGGCGCTCCTGCAGGCGAAGGCGGACGAATCGGAGTTGCTGCAGGCGCAGGCGTTGCGTGTGCAGCAGGCGTGGCGGCTTGCGGCCCCACCGCAGGTACAGGAGCCGGCGCCTTGGGTGCAGGTGGAGCAGCGGCCGCAGGCGCTTCCGGTGCGATTGGCTTTGCCACTGGCGCAGCGGGAACCGCCGGCGCACTCGGTTTCACCGCGACGCTGGCTTGGGGTGGGGCGACAGGCGCAGCAGGCCTCATCCGCGCGGCCTTCGCAGCCGCGTCCTTGGCTTCTTTTTCCGCTTTGGCTACCGCTTCCACTTGCGCTTCGGCTTCGGCGGCTCCCTGAAGGTTCTTGCGCACTTTCTCAGCGACGTCCACAGGGATCGAGCTCGAGTGCGTCTTCTTTTCCGTGACGCCGTAACCGGGCAGCAGGTCAATGATGGCTTTAGCCTTGACCTCGAGTTCGCGGGCCAGCTCGTTAATTCGAACTTGATTTGCGTCGGTCATGCTCTCCGTTCTCAACTACGACTTCGCCTCTTCGGCCTTCTCCGCATCGCCTTCACTACCGGCGGGCGTGGCCTCTGCTTCGGCCTCTGCGGCCGTCTCCGCCTCGGCAGGAGCTTCCTCAACCGCTTTGGCCGCCTCGGAATTTTCTGCCGTCTCCGCCGTCGCAGCTTTGGCTGCTTCGCCTTCTTCGGCTGGAGCTTCCCCGCTCGCAGCGGCTTCGCCCGTAGCGGCAGCGGCCTCGGTGCCGCCTTCGTAAAAGCGATTCACGGCCTGATAAATCTTGTCCACCATCTTCTCGCCGATGCCCGGAATTTCCATCAATTGTTCCGGCGTCATTCCGGCGAGCTTCTCGACGGAGTTGATCCCCGCCGCTTCAATCTTCTCGATGGTCTTCGCGCCAACGCCCGCCAGTGACGTCAACGGCGTCGCCGGTGCGGTCAGCGCGGTCATCTGCTCTTCGATTTCCTGGCGCTTCTCTTCCTCGCTCTTGATATCGATGTCCCAGCCGATCAACTTGCTTGCCAGGCGTACGTTCTGCCCCTTCTTGCCGATGGCCAGCGAAAGCTGCGAATCTTCGACGATCACTTCGAGCTTCTTGTTCTCCGGATCGGTGATTTGTACGCGCGTCACTTTCGCCGGGCTCAGCGCCTTTTGCGCAAACGCAACGGTCTCTTCGCTGTAAGGGATAATGTCGATCTTCTCGCCGCGCAGCTCGCGGATGATCGATTGCACGCGCATGCCTTTCATGCCCACGCACGCGCCCACCGGATCCACGTCCTTGTCGCGGCTCATCACCGCCACTTTCGTGCGCTCGCCGGCTTCCCGCGCCGCAAACCGGATCTGCACCGTGCCGTCGTAAATCTCCGGCACTTCCATCTCGAACAAACGCTGCACCAGGCCCGCATCCGCTCGCGAAACGATCACCTGCGGCCCCTTCGCCGCGCGGTCCACCATCTTGATGACCACGCGCAGCCGCTCGCCGATGTTGTACGTTTCCAGCTTCGATTGCTCGCGCTTCGGCAGCCGCGCTTCCGTGCGCCCCATGTCCACGATCAGGTCCGGCCCCTCGGCGCGCTTCACGATCACCGTGACCAGCTCGCCCACGCGCGTGTGATATTCGTTGAATATGGTGTCGCGCTCGGCCTCGCGCACTTTTTGCAGAATCACCTGCTTGGCCGTCTGTGCCGCGATGCGTCCCAGCACGTCCGTCGGCTTCGCCTCCGCAACCTCCGTGCCGACCTCCGCCTCCGGATTCTTTTTCTTCGCCTCCGCCAGGCTGATCTCTTTTTTCGGGTCGCTCACTTCCTCGACGACTATATGCACCGAGTACACGTCCACCTGGCCGGTTTCCTGGTTGAACTTCGCGCGCAGGTCCTCTTCCGTCTTGTAATATTTCCGCGCCGCCACCACCATCGCGTCTTCAATCGCCGACACCACCACTTCCGGCTCGATGTGCTTCTCGCGGCTCAGCATTTCGATCTGTTGGTAGAGCAAATTCGCCATATCTCGTTCCTGAAATCCCGTAGAGCCACATGCCGCAATTTCAACTCATTATTCGCTGCGGCTTTCTCTTCTCTGTGGTCTCAGTGTTCTCCGTGCCCTCTGTGTTAAATCTTTTTCCGGTGTCTCTTACTGACCACTAAAAACTAATAACTAAATACTTTCCTCAAAATTCCACCACCAAATTCGCCTTGCGGATCGCCTCGAGCGGCACTTCGACCGTCCGCGCTTCCTTGCCCTTCAGCTCCATGCGGACTTTCCCGTCCGCAAAACCTGCCAGCCGCCCTTCAAAAAACTTCGCCTCGCCCACCGGCTCGCTGGTCGAAATCTTCGCCAGCCTGCCCGCAAAGCGCTCGAAATCCGCCGGCCTCTTCAGCGCCCGGTCCAGCCCCGGCGAACTGACTTCCAGGACGTATCCCGGCCCGGGAATCAGTTCCTCGACGTCGAGGATCACGCTCAATTGCTGGCTGACGCGCTGGCAATCGGAGTGGCTGATCTTCGGATAGGGGTCATGCGCAACCTCCGCCGTCCCCATTTCCCGCACTGCATCGCTAATCGCCGCCGTTGGCTTGGGTATCCGATCGATGTACACCCGCAGGAACCGCTGCTTGCCGACTTTCCATTCGACATCAACGATTTCCAGGCCTTCCGAACGCGCCACCCGCTCGGCAGCGCCGCGGATTTTTTCCAAATCCACGCAGAGACTCCCCAACCATAGCCGGTCCGCAGTGCACTCCAACCGGCGCCAACAAAAAAGTGGGCTTGCGCCCACTCATGGTGCGACCCGCTTCAGAGCGAAAATAGAGTATATTCCCGCTGCACTGCAAAAGCAAGATACGGGGCCCGTCCCCTCCCTCACCCGTCATTTCGAACGGAGCAGGCCGATTTCTTCCTCCCCCTTACCCCTGTGAAAAGGTCGGCTTGCGCAGAGAGACCTCTGCGCCATCACGCGCATTTTGGGTGACGAAATCTCTCTTCTCTTCGACTTGCTTTCGTCCCGCCTGCTTCCCCTACGTTTGCTGCGACGGCCGGAATTCCTGCCGATAGACTCTTACATCTGACAGGCCTTGCAGGCACCCCTGCGGACAAGCCATGGACGTTA
>WNFK01246004.1_pt1 | contig 12226 bp, 12 predicted proteins | sample 5400281 | NCBI WGS metagenome assembly WNFK01 (sample SAMN13153350, study PRJNA577476) | soil metagenome | isolation source: 20 cm soil on Douglas fir-dominated hillslope | place: USA:California | collected 2013-09-17
ATGGTCGTGGGCGGGACCGTCGAGACGATCGAGCTCGACAAATGGGATCTGGCGCTCGACGTGAACGTGCGCGCGATGTACCTCGTGAGCCGCGCCGCGCTTCCCGCCCTGCGGCGGGCGGGCGGCGGCTCGATCATCAACACGTCGTCGGTGAGCGCGTTTCGCGGCTCCGCCGGGCGCCCGAGCCACGCCTATGCTGCATCGAAGGGCGCGGTGCTCGCGCTGACGCGCGCGATGGCCGCGTCGTACGGGCGCGACCGCGTTCGCGTGAACGCGATCTGCCCCGGCACGATCCGGACGCGGCTGACCGCCGACATCATCGAGCGCGCCGAGCGCGAAGCCGCGGAAGGCCGTCAGATTCCGCTCGGGCGCGTCGGCGAGCCCGAGGACATCGCGCGCTGCGCCCTCTTCCTGGCCTCCGACGACTCGGCGTGGATCAGCGGCACCGAGATCGTGGTCGACGGCGGGGCGCTCGCCGCCACGAGCTGAACGCGCTCAGCCGACGAAGACGCCGCCCGACGGGTGCAGCAGCTCGCCCGTGAAATAGGACGCATCGTCAGAGGCCAGGAACAGCGCCGTCGAGGCGATCTCCTCCGGCTTGCCGTAGCGTCCCATCGGCGTCACGCCCATCGCCCAGCTCGAGCGCGCCGTGTCCGCGCGAATCGCCGCGGTCATCGGCGTCTCGATGAAGCCGGGGCCGATCGCGTTCACGCGGATGCCCTGCGTGGCCAGCTCCTGCGCCAGGCACTTGGTCAGCATCCAGACCCCGGCCTTGCTCACGCTGTACGGGGCGCTCGTCGACGGCATCTTCGACATGATCGACGCGAGATTGATGATGCTGCCGCCGCGCTTGTGCTCCGTCATCCAGCGCGCCACGGCGCGGTTCGAGAACAGGACACCGTACAGGTTGACGTCGATGACCCGCCGGAACTGCTCGATCGGAATGCTCAGGACCGTGTGGGGCTGATAGGACGTCGCCCCCGGCACGCGCACGGCGCCGATGCCCGCCGCCGCCACGAGGATGTCCACCGCGCCGAGCGCATCGACGCACCGCTGGACCATCGCGTCGTTCGCGGCCTCGTCAGTCGTGTCGACCTGAACGGCCACTGCCTTGCGCCCCGCTCCCTCCACCATCTGCGCCGTCTCGGTCGCGGCCTTCAAATCCAGATCGGCTACGCAAACGTTCGCCCCCTCCTTCGCGAACCTCGCCGCGCAAGCCCGGCCGATCCCGCTCCCACCCCCCGTCACCAACGCGACCTTCCCCTCAACCCGTCCCGCCATGTCTCAGTCCCTCCCCGATCGCCAGAGCCTGCGACCTAAGCGTTCGTTCGTCAAGCCCAGGGCCCCGGCGCCCCGCCACACCCGACTAGCAAGCGATGCGCAAAGCCAGTAACGTACCCGCCAGCAGCGACTACGAGGAGAGTGCGAATGGGATATCTGGACGGCAAGGTTGCGATCGTGACAGGCGCCGGGCGGCTGCGCGGCATCGGGCGGGCGACGGCGATCGCGCTCGCCAGCGAGGGCGCCGACGTGGTGGTGACAGGCACGGGCCGTGATCCCGCCTCGTACCCGGACGACGAAAAACAGGCGGGATGGAAGGACGTCGAGAGCACGGCGCAGCAGATCCGCGAGCGCGGACGCCGCGCCCTGNNTCGATCGCGTCATGGCCGCCTTCGGGCGCATCGACGTGCTCGTCAACAACGCCGCGTACCCGCGCGGCAACGACCGCGTGCCCGTCACCGAGCTCGACGAGACCGTGTGGTACCGCGTGCTCGAGATCAAGCTCACCGGCGCGTTCTTGCTGGCCAAGCGCATCGTGCCGATCATGGTGAAGCAGCGCTCGGGGCGCATCATCAATCTCTCCTCCGTGGCCGGAAAGCGCGGCAGCCCGAACACCGCGGCGTACAACGTCGCCAACTTCGGCATCCAGGGGCTCACGCAGTCCCTGGCCATGGAGCTCGCGCGGCACGGCATCACGGTCAATGCCGTCTGCCCCGGCACGATCGACACCGCGCGCATGGACGTGCTCGGGCGCGGCGCCGGCTGGCAGGCCCAGCTCGAGCGGATTCCGATGGGACGCGCGGCCAGCGACGAGGAAGTCGCCGGACTCATCGGGTTTCTCTGCTCGCCGGCCGCGGCGTTCATGACCGGCCAGTCGATCAACATCGACGGGGGCGTCGTGATGTGGTGAGCCGCGGCCCGCTGACGCAGGGTTTGACGTATGATCTGGCCCGATGACGCTTCGTCCCTTCGTCTGCGGCTGCTGCCCTGCGGCCGATCGCGAGATCGTGCTGGCCACGCGGCGACGCCGCGATCGGACGCCGGCGTCGGCGCACGGGCGTCACGCCCCCGGCGCCGCCCCGCGTGAAACGGCGGCCGCTCCGGGAGTTCGCGGGTACTCGCCGCCTCCACCACCGGTCAGCCCGATCCGCGGCCTCATCGACTTCCACACGCACGCGGCGCCCGACGTCTTCGGCCGCGCGCTGGACGACGACGAGCTCGCCTCGCAGGCCGCGGCGCGCCAGATGGAGGCGGTCGTCTTCAAGAATCACGTGGCGCTCACGGCCGATCGCGCGTGGCTCGCCCGCAAGCACGTGCCGGGCGTGAAGGTGTTCGGCGGGATCGTGCTGAACCGCGCCGTCGGCGGGATCAATCGCGACGCCGTCGAGTGGATGTGGCGCATGCAAGGCGGTCACGGCCGCGTCGTGTGGTTCCCCACTTTCGACGCCGACCACCACGTGCGCCACGCGGGCACGGCGCCCTCGGGCGTCCGCGTGGTCGACGAGCGCGGCGCGGTGCTGCCGGCCGTCCGCGAGGTCTTCAAGGTGTGCGCGACGCAGCGCCTGGTCATCCACACCGGCCACTCGTCCGGCGAGCAGGCGCTCGCCCTCATCGCGGCCGCGCGCGAAGACGGCTGCGATCGCATCGTGGTCACCCACGCGCAGTTCGACGTGGTCGGCATGAACGAGGCGCAGATGAAGGAGGCCGCGTCGATGGGCGCCAAGATGGAGCTCTGCGCGCTCGGCATGCTGGTCGGGCCCGAGGCGCCGCTGGAATGGATGCGCCAGGCCACGCGCGTGTCGGTCGCCGATACCGCCGCGCGGATCAAGAGCGTCGGCGCGCAGCACTTCGTCCTCGGCACCGATCTCGGCCAGACCGGCAACCCGACTCCGGCGGATGGCCTGCAGATGTTCGTGGCCGCGCTCGCGGCCGAAGGCATCGGTCGCGAGCAGATCCAGACCATGGGCTCCCAGGTTCCGGGCGCCCTGCTGATGGGCTAGGCGTCCAATGCCCGAGATCCTCACGGTACGCACGCGGACGCTCGAGATCGGGTACGAGGCTCACGGCAATGCCGGCGGTACCCCCGTCGTCCTGCTCCACGGCTTTCCCGACGACGCGCGCGCGTTCGACGACGTCGCGCCTGCCCTCGCCGCCGCCGGCTGCCGCGTGCTCGTCCCCTACCTGCGCGGCTACGGGCCGACGCGCTTTCTCGATTCGAACGAACCGCGCATGGCGCAGCAGGCCGCGATCGGCCAGGACCTGCTCGAGTTCATGGCCGCGCTCCGCCTGGCCCCGGCCGCGCTCGCCGGCTACGACTGGGGCGGGCGCGCCGCGTGCATCTCGGCGATCCTCGCGCCCGAACGGGTCCGCGCGCTCGTCACGATCGGCGGCTACAACGTCCAGAACACGGTGACGCCGGCGCCGCCGGCCTCGGCGAAGGCCGAGCGCTCGTACTGGTATCAGTGGTACTTCAACACCGAGCGCGGGCGTCAGGGGCTCGAGCAGAACCGGCGCGACATCTGCCGGCTCCTCTGGCAGGAATGGTCGCCGACCTGGCGATTCGAGCCGGCGGCGTTCGAGCGGACCGCGCCGTCGTTCGACAATCCCGACTTCGTCGCGGTGGTGATCCACTCGTACCGCCACCGTCACGGCAACGCTCCGGGCGATGGGCGCCTGGATGCGATCGAGCGGCGCCTCGCCGAGCGGCCGGCGATCACCGTGCCCACCGTGATCCTTCACGGCGGGGACGACACGGTCGGACCGGCCAAGCGCGCCGAGGCCGAGCTTCCACAGTTTCCGGCGGGAACCGAGCGGCGCGTCGTACCGGGCGTCGGTCATTTCATGCCGCGCGAGGAGCCGAAGGCGGTCGTCGACGCCCTCCTGAAGCTCCTCCACTAGGACGAATCCCACATGCGCATCGAGATCATCTGCACGGGTGACGAGGTCCTCACCGGCAAGATCGTCAACACCAACTTCAGCTACATGACGCAGAAGCTGGAAGACGTCGGGCTTGCCGTCCAGTGGGAGACGACGGTCGGCGACGATCGCGAGAATCTCCTGCTCGCGTTCAAGCTGGCCGGGCAGCGCGCCGACGCGGTCATCGTCAACGGCGGCCTCGGCCCCACGATCGACGATCTGTCGCAGGAGATCGCCGCGCAGGCCGCCGGGGTCGAGCTGGTGCTCAACGAAGGCTGGCTCAAGACGATGGAGGAGTTCTTCAAGCGGCGCAGTCGCGTCATGCCGCCGAACAACACGAAGCAGGCGATGCTGCCGTCGACCGCCGAGGTGATCGACAATCCGATCGGGACGGCCTGCGGCTTCGCGCTCGACATCGGCCGCGCGCGCTTCTTCTTCACTCCGGGGGTGCCGCGCGAGCTCCGGCGCATGCTCGAGGAGCAGATCATTCCCCGGCTGCTGGCGAAGAGCGGCCTGCAGGCGACGATCCACCTCAAGCGGTTCCACTCCTACGGGCTCGGCGAATCCCACGTGGACGCGCTGCTCACCGGCGTGGAGCAGCTCGTGCCCGACGGGAGCGTGAAGCTCGGGTTCCGCGCGCACTACCCGCAGCTCGAGACCAAGCTGACCGTCCGCGGCCGGGACATGGACGACGTCCGCGCCAAGCTCGCACCGGTCGAGGGCGAGGTGCGCAAGCGACTCGGCAACTTCATCCTGGCCGAGGACGAGCAGACCCTGGAGGGCGTCATCCTGTCGGCGCTGACGGCCCGGCAGGGCTCCCTCACAGTCGTCGAGACCTTCACGAGCGGACAGATCGCCGCGCGCTTCGGTCACCTGACCGGCGCGGAGAAGGTCTTCCGCCGCGGCATCGTGGCGCGCGACCTCGCCGAGATCTACGCCGGGGTCGGTCTCGACGGCGATCCGCCGGCGGGCGAGCTCTCGCGCGAAACGGCCGAGGCGGTCGCGCACGCCGCGCGACGGCGGACCGGCGCGAGCCACGCGCTGGCGGTGCTGATCGATCTCGACGACGGGCCGGACAAGATCGACTTCGGCGGTACCATCTGTCTGGCGGTCGCGACCGCTGACGGCGCCGAATCCCGGCGCAGTCGGATTCTCGGAGGGCGCGAGTGGGTGCGCCTCGGGGCCACCGAGATGGGGCTCGACTGCCTGCGCCGCTATCTCCAGGGGCTGCCGGTGGCCGAGCGAATCGACTTCGAGAAGACGTGAGGAGCCGCACCAAGGAGACAGCGACATGCTGATCGTCGACGCGCAGATTCACATCTGGAAGGGCCACAAGCCGACGAACGCGAACCACCGCCAGATCCCCGACTACACGGCGGACGACGTGCTGAAGGAGATGGACGGGGGCGGCGTCACCGCGGCGGTCATCCATCCGCCCGGGTGGGATCCGAACTCCAACGCGCTGGCGGTCGAGGCCGCGCGCCAGCACCCGAATCGGCTCTCGATCCTCGCCATCTTCCCGCTCGCCAAACCGGAGAGCCGCTCGGCGATCGACGCACCGACGGAAGCCTCGACTGGCTGTGGACCGCCGCCGAGCGAGCGAACCTGCCGATCGCGCTGCTCGGCCCAGGTCTCATGCAGGTTATCGGGCCCATCGCCGAGCGCCATCCCGGGCTCAAGCTGATCATCGATCACTTCGGGCGACCGGATGCGGCATGGTCGAACCTGCCCGATCTCGTCGCCGCCGCGAAGCACCGCAACGTGGCGCTGAAGGCGACCGGCGCGCCGAGCTACTCGGCCGAGCAGTATCCGTATCGCGACATCCACGGACACATCCGGAAGCTCTACGACGCGTTCGGTCCCGACCGGATGTTCTGGGGGACGGACATCACGCGGATGCCGTGCCCGTGGAAACAGTGCGTCACCATGTTCACCGAAGAGCTGCCGTGGCTGACGGCGAAGGACAAGGAGCTGATCATGGGGCGGGCGCTCTGCAACTGGCTCGGCTGGAAGCTACCATGAAACAGATCCTGCTTGATCGCTACGGCCAGCCCGAAGAGGGCCTGCGCTGCGCCGACGTACCGGATGTCGGCGCGCCGGGCGCCGGTGAGGTGGTCTTCGAGGTCCTCGCATTTCCGATCAATCCGGCCGACATCTCGTTCTGTCGCGGCACGACGCCCGGAGCCGAAGGCGTCGGCCGCGTCGTCGCGGTCGGCGCCGGCGTGACGCACGTGAAGCCGGGGGATCTCGTGATCAACCTGCAGCGGGAGAACTGGACCCAGCAGCGTCGCGTCAAGGGCGACGACGTCATCGCCATCTCGGACGGTATCGACATCCAGCAGGCGGCGATGCTGCGCATCAATCCCGCCACGGCGCTCCTGCTCCTCACCGACATCGTCGCCCTGAAGCCCGGCGACTGGATCATCCAGAACGTCGCGAACTCGGCGGTGGGGCGTCTCGTGATTCGTCTGGCTCGCCCGCGAGGTGTGAAGACCGTGAACGTCGTGCGGCGCGAGTCGTTGTTCGGCGAGCTCAAGGCGCTCGGCGCCGACGTGTGCGTGGTCGACGGCCCGGACCTGCCCGCCGCGGTCAAGGCACAGACCCACGGCGCGCCGATCCGTCTGGGCCTCGACGCCGTGTCGGGTCGGGCCACCGCGCGGCTCTCCGCATGTCTCGCCGACGGCGGAGTCGTCTGCAACTACGGATCGATGACGGGCGAGGACCCGGTGATGTCACGCAGCACCTTGGTCTCCGGCGGGCAGTCGCTCGTGGGGTTCATCCTGGGCCGCGGCCTCAGCACGCGCTCGCTCGAGCAGATCCGCGCGATCTATGCCGATCTCGGCCAGCAGGTCGCCAAGGGCAACCTGTCGGCGCCGGTCGAGATGGTCTATCCCATCGAGGACATCAAGGAGGCAGTGGCCCACGCTCAGCGCGGCGAGCGCAGCGGCAAGATCCTCGTCGCGCCGAACGGCCCGGTGTGAGAGAGGGCCGGCCGGGGCTCTCGTGAGCCCCGGCCGGCGCCCGCGCGACTACCGACCGTGATCCTTGTCGTCGTGCCTGTCGTCGTGATCGCGACGATCGCGGCGGATCTGTCCGCGGATCTCGCCCGCCGGCAGCCCCGTCGTATGAATATTGGCGTAGGCGGTGTTCGACTCCAGCGCGTCGGCGAGCGCGTCGAAGTCATTGGCCAGGACGTTCTGCCCAACGATAGCCAGAACGTTCGCACTGGTGAACGTGCCACTCACCGTCCCGGAGTTCACCGGGCAGGGCTGCGTCCCGGCCGGGGCTGTGGCGACGTTCGCACAGAAGAACACCATGACGCCTCCGGCCACATGCCGCTTGCCGAAATGGATGTGCGCCTGCGTCACGGTGCCGGTGGTCGGCGCGGTGGTGCCCACGCCCGTGTAGGTCAAGGTCCACTTCGCGGTGCCCGCCTTGCGGTCGAGATCGAGATGCAAGGTGCCACTGCCATTGGAGCGGATCGCCCCGGTTGGGCCGACCAGTGCCCCGATCTCCTGGAATCCATTCAGGTGCGCGACGAAGTCCTCGGCGTAGGCGTCGCTAGCTGAGAACACGACGAGCGTAGCGAGCAGCACGGCTTTGATCAGCTTGTCCCGGCGCATGGCGTCCTCCCTTACGGAATGAGTGTGACTTCCCGCGTCCACGGGCTTTCCGACCCCGAGCGATCGATCTAAGAGACACCTCCTCCCCTGTTTGATCAAGTGAATTTCAAGCGACAAAGCGCACCTCGTTAACGGACGATCCGAATCCGAGGTTCCCACCAACAGTCCGAGCCGAGGCGGTATAAGAGGGGTGATGAACACGGGCGGGATCGGCCAATCACCCCGGCGCAAGGAGGATGAACGGCTCATCACGGGCCGCGGCCGGTTCATCGACGACATCGCTCCGCCGGGCCTCGTCCACCTGGCCGTCGTCCGGTCTACCCACGCTCGGGCGCGAATCGTCTCGATCGACACCGCGGCGGCGCGTGAGATGCCGGGTGTCGGCGTCTTCCTCGCCGACGATCTGCCCGGTCTGGCTGAGCCCCTACCCGCCGCGCGCGCGGATCGCACGAACCCCTATGTCCGCCTGGACACGCCGCGCTCGCAGTCGCCGCTCGCGCACGGCCAAGTGCGCTACGTCGGTGAGCCGATCCTGGCGGTGACCGGTCCCGATCCATACCAGGCCGCCGACGCGGCCGAGCTGATCCGGGTCGAGTACGAGCCGTGGCCCGCGGTCGTGGACGCCGAAGCCGGGATGACGGCGGCGGCGCCGGCGGTCCACGAAGGCGCGAGCAACGTCGTCGGTCATGTCGTCAAGGTGATCGGCGACGTCGATCGCGCGTTCGCCGCCGCCGACGTGGTCGTCGAGGACCATCCGTCCCACGGGCGCGTGACCTCGATGGCGATCGAGACGCGGGGCCTCTGCGCGGCCTTCGATCCGGTCACCGGCAGCATGACGGTGTGGGCGGCGCACCAGGCGCCCTATCACCTGCGCAGCGTCGTCGCGGCGCGGCTCGGACTGCCGGCCGAGAGCGTGCGGGTCATCGCACCCGACACCGGCGGCGGGTTCGGCCCGAAGGAAGGGATCTATCCGGAGGACGTGCTCGTCCCGCTGCTCGCGCATCATCTCGGCCGGCCCGTCAAATGGATCCAGACGCGCACCGAGTTTCTGTCGAGCTCTCACCAGGCGCGGCAGCAAGCGCATCACGCGCGGCTCGCGGCGACGCACGCGGGGCGCGTGCTCGGCCTCGACGTCCGCATCGTGAAGGACGTCGGCGCCTATCACTACTTCTCGGTCCACGAGCCGACGAACACGATCAATCACCTGCCCTCTCAGTACAAGGTGCCGGCGTTTCGCGCCGAGGGGTTCGCGGTCGTCACCAACAAGACGCCGAGCGCGCCCTATCGCGGGGCCGGGCGACCCGAGGCGATCCTGGTCGTCGAGCGGCTGCTCGACCGGCTCGCGGCGAAGCTCGGCCTCGATCCCGCCGAGGTCCGGGCGAGAAACCAGATCGCGCCGGCGGAGATGCCGTATCGTCCCGGCCTCGTGTACCGCGACGGCGTGCCGGTGAGCTACGACGGGGGCGACTATCCGCTCGAGCTCTCGCGCGCGCTCGATCTGCTCGACTACGCCGGCTGGCGCAAGCGTCAGGCCGACCTGCGCGCGGACGGCCGACGGATCGGCCTGGGCATCGCCGGATATCTCGAAGCGGGCGGGAGCGTCCGTCCCGGCGAGTGGGCGACCGTGAAGGTCGACGATCGCGGTCACGTCGAGGTGCTCATCGGCGTCTCGGGCTCGGGTCAGGGCCACGAAACCGTATTCGCCCAGGTATGCGCCGAGTATCTCGGCGCGGCGTTCGACGACATTCGTGTGCGCGGCGGGGACACGAGCCTGGTCCCGTACGGCTATGGAACCGGAGCCAGCCGGGTCGCGGTGAATACCGGCAACGCAGTCGCCGTCGCGGCCGCGGACGTCAAGGTGAAAGCGTGTCACGTCGCCTCACGCCTCCTCGAGTGCGCGCCCGACGACGTGCGAATCGAAGACGGCCGCGCGTTCGTGGTCGGCACGCCCGGGCGCGCGATTCCGCTCGCCCAGGTTGCCCGCGTGGCCCTGAGCGACCGGGGCCTCGTCGAGCTCGGCGGCCCCGGGCTCTGGGCCACGAAGTTCTACTCGCCGCCCACGGTGACGTGGTCGAGCGGCGTCCACGCCGCGGTCGTGGAGGTCGACGTGGAGACCGGCCGTGTCGTCATCCTCCGCTACGCGATCGTGCACGACTGCGGCCGTCAGCTCCATCCGGTGATCGTCGACGGCCAGATCGTCGGCGGCTTCGCCCAGGGCCTCGGCGTCGTCCTCGGCGAGCACGTCGTTCACGACGACGACGGCCAGCTCCTGACGAACACGCTGATGGACTACCCGATCCCGCGGGCGGAGGACATGCCGCCGCTCGTGATGGAGCATCTGCAGTTCGCCACCGACCACAATCCGCTCGGCGTGCGCGGCGTCGGCGAGGGCGCAACCGGGCCGCCGACCGCGGCGATCGCCAATGCCGTCGCGGACGCGTTCGAGGGGCGGCTCGACATCACGAGCCCGGTCCTCACGCCGCACCGGGTCTACACGCTGCTACGAGACGCTGGATTCGCGCTCGACTGAGCGCCGGAGGAGAACGTCATGGCAAGGCTGACATCGATTACCAACAAGAGCCAGGTCGCCGCGAAGGACCAGCCGATCGTCGACTCGATCGTCGCGAGCCGGGGCGCCCTGCAGGGGCCGTTCACGATGTTCCTGCACTCACCCGAGCTGGCCGGCCGCCTCGCGCATCTGGGCGCCTACGTGCGGTTCGAGGGCTCGCTCGACATGCGCGTGCGCGTGCTCGCCGCGATGACGGTCGCGCGCGAGCTGGAGGCCGTATACGTGTGGGGCGCTCAGACGGGCGGCGCGCGGAAGCTCGGCGTGCCGGAGACGACGATCACCGCGATCCGTGAGAACCACAGCCGCGGCGTTCCGGCGGAGGACGGGCAGATCCGGACGGTTCGGCAACGACGGCTTCATCCAGCTCACCGGTGCGATCGGCTACTACAGCATGCTGGCGATGACCGTCAACGCCTGCGAGCTGGAGGCGGCGCCGGGCGCCGAGGTGCTGAAGGTCTAGCGCGGCGTCTCGATCTTCCGCGTCACCGACTTCGAGGTACCGAAGGTCGGGATGAAGGCCGAGTGCTTGCCGGGTCCACCCGTCACGACGATGTGGATGTCGTCCGGCTTGCCGACGATCGGGCACAGCGCCTCGTCGTCGTTCTGGTCCACCCAGTCGGGCCAGTTCTCGGACTTGTACATGGCGCGTAGCTTGAGCAGACCGACCTTGTTGCGCGCGCGCTCGTAGAGAAACTTCTGCACGTCGGCCTTGGACAGGCCTCCCGACGCGATCGTGTGGGCGTGCTCCGGCCCGAGCGCCACCAGCACGTCGCCGCGGATCACCGAGCCCGCGTTGTTGTGGCCGATGGTCGTCATCGTGTCGGCGACGACGGTCAAGGTCGTCTCGGCCGAGGTGCAGACATGGTCGTTGATGTTGTGCGGGCCCTCGCCGGAGAAGACCGTGACCGTGCTGTCGCTCTTGCCGAATCCGCGCGTCACTCGGAACGGCTCCCACGGCGTGGCGGCTTCATTCTCCGCGACGCAGTAGCTGAACTTGGCCGGCGAGCCGTGCGTGGCCTGATCGCCCTCGCCCGGGATGCCGCCGCCAACGTTCATGAGCACCAGCCGCATCGCCCGACCGATGGACGCGTTGGCGCGGAAGCCCGGGCCGAAGGCGCCGTGGCGGAAGTTGAGCGCGAGCTCGTCCACGATGGGCCCGGAGATCAGCATCATGACCGCGCACGGATGCGTGGTCGCCTGCACGCTGTAGAGGCCGAACGCGGGATCCGCCGCGGCCTGCAGCGCCGCGATCAAGACTGGCATGTACTGCGGCCGGCACCCCGCCATCACCGCGTTGACCGCGATGTTCTCCACGGTGGCCTCGGCCCAGCGGGGCGGTACGACGGCGATGACCTCGCCGGCCCGCCGGCCGGAGCCCGCGATCATCGCCCGGACCCGCTCGGCGGTCGGCAACACGAACGGCAGGCCATCGGTGAGCCGCCGCGTGTGAAAGGTCTCCAGCGCTTCATCCTCGTCGCCGAACGTGAAGGACTCGGGTGCCGCCGCTCCCGTGCTCGCCGCGGCGGCCGCTCCTCGGCTCACCACCTCGCCCGTCAGGCCACGAATCACCTGCTCGAGCGCGTCTTCGGCGCGCTGACGGATGACCGCGAGCGACTCACCGCCGATCGGGTGCTTGATGATGGCCAGCGGCAGATCGGGCATGCCCAGGTTCTTCGACTCCTCGCGCGCCAGCCCGATGAACGCTTCGGTGCAGATGGTCACCGTCGCGACGCCCTTCCGCTCGAGCTCGACCGAGTCGTGGATACACCACGACGTGCACGACCCTCAGTCGCTGATCGCGGGGATGACAGCGCCGACCTCCTTCGCGTAGGCGTCG
>WNFK01022418.1_pt1 | contig 12222 bp, 11 predicted proteins | sample 5400281 | NCBI WGS metagenome assembly WNFK01 (sample SAMN13153350, study PRJNA577476) | soil metagenome | isolation source: 20 cm soil on Douglas fir-dominated hillslope | place: USA:California | collected 2013-09-17
TTCTCGTTCGAGTGGCCCCGTGATGCGCGCGCGATCGCCGATTGATCCGTCTTCGGTCGAGAGCACCAGCCGGATGCCCCGCGACCGGAACCAGTCCAGGTAGAACAGCTCCGCGCCGCTTCGCGCGCCGTAAAAAAGAGTCGTCTTGGTGCCGCGCGCCAGCAACGCGACGCCGAGCGTGGCGAACGGCGCGAGGCCCACGCCACCCGCAACCATCCACGCTTCGGCAGGCGGATCGACGAGCTCGAACGGACGGCCGAGCGGGCCGAGGCACGCGATCGTGTCGCCCTCGACCGCATCGAACAGCATGCTCGTCGTGACGCCGATCCGCTTGCTGAGGAGCGTCAAGCCGTCCACGCGGTTGTTCGACCGAAGGACTTCGAACACCGAGAACGGCCGTCGCAGCAGCGGATCGCCGCTGCGTCCTGACTTCACCATGACGAATTGGCCGGGTTTGGTGGCGGCGGCGATGTCGGGAGCCGCGAGCGCGATGACGTTGTAGTCGGGGGAGAGACGAGTGTTGCGGATCACGCGCGCCTCGACGTCGCGAAGCATTCCGGCGAGTATAACCACCAACCATCCAACCACCAACCAACCTGCCCGCTGCCCGCTGCCTGCTGTATACTGTCTCAGCTCTTTAACGCGGTCCTGCGAGTCCGCGAAGAGGTGAACATGCCTGACAGCAAGTCCGCGGTCGTCATGGACGCGGATCGCATCGCCCGCACCCTCACCCGCATCGCACACGAAATCGTCGAGCGTAACAAAGGCGTTGATTCCGTCGCGCTCGTCGGCATCCGTACGCGCGGCGTCTACATCGCGCGCCGGCTCGCGCGCACGCTGAAGCAGATTACGGGAGACGAGGTGCCGACCGGCGCGCTCGACATCACGCTGTATCGCGACGACCTGATGCGGAACGCGGTCGGCCCGCAGCCGGTCATCCGCCGCACCGAGATTCCGTTCTCCATCGACAACAAGACGATTCTCCTCGTGGACGACGTGCTCTATACGGGGCGGACGACGAGGGCGGCGCTCGACGCGTTGATCGATTTCGGCCGGCCGAAGGGCATTCAGCTGATCGTCCTCGTCGACCGCGGGCACCGCGAGCTGCCGATCAAGGCGGACTACGTCGGCAAGAACCTGCCGACCAATCCCGAGGAAAGCGTCCAGGTACGGCTGCAGGAAACCGACGGCAACGACGAGGTGATCCTGCAGCAGGAGGCGACGGTATGACCCCTCGACTGAGCTCGGGGCAAGGCGCTCTTCACGACGTCGATCGGCGGACGGCCATCACCTCGCTCCGGTCCAAGGACCTGCTGGGCATCTCGGACCTCGACACCGAGGAAATCACGCTGGTGCTCGACACCGCCGACGCGATGAAGGAAATCGGGTCGCGCCCCATCAAGAAAGTCCCGGCGCTGCGCGGCAAGACGGTCGTCAACCTGTTCTTCGAGCCGAGCACGCGCACGCGCACCTCGTTCGAGATCGCCGAAAAGCGCCTGAGCGCCGACACGCTGAACATCGCGATTGCGACCTCCAGCGTGGTGAAGGGCGAGACGCTGGCGGACACCGCGCTGAACCTCGAGGCCATGCAGCCCGACATGATCGTCCTGCGCCACTCCTCCTCGGGCGCGTGCCACCTCCTGTCGCGCATCTGCCGGTCGGCCATCATCAACGCGGGCGACGGCATGCACGAGCACCCGACGCAGGCGCTGCTCGACGCGTTCACGATCCGCGAACGGAAACAGCGGCTGAAGGGACTGAAGGTCGCCATTGTCGGCGACCTGCTGCACAGCCGCGTGCTGCGGTCGAACATCCTGCTGCTGACGAAGATGGGCGCGGACGTCTGGGTGTGCGGCCCGCCGACGCTGATGCCCGCCGACATCCGCCGTTTCGGCGTCACCGCCACCAGCAGCGTCGACGCGGCGGTCAAGGACGCCGACGTCATCATGCTGCTGAGGATCCAGCTCGAACGGATGGAAGGCGCGTTCTTCCCGTCGCTGCGCGAGTACTTCAACGTGTTCGGCATGACCGAAGCGCGCCTGACGCTCGCGAAACCCGACGTGATCATCATGCACCCCGGTCCGATGAACCGCGGCGTCGAGATCGCGTCGGAGGTCGCCGACGGTCCCTACTCGGTGATTCTCGACCAGGTGGCCAACGGCGTCGCGGTGCGCATGGCGGTCTTGTACCTCCTGGCGGGCGGAGCGGAACATGAAGAGGCTGCTTAAGGGCGGACGCGTCGTCGATCCCGCCAACCGGATCGACGGCGTGCGCGACGTGCTCATCGACGGCGATCGCATCGCGCGCGTCGGCGCCGACCTGCCGGCCGACGGCGCCACCGTCATCGAGATCCCCGAGGGCCTCGTCGTCTGCCCAGGGTTCATCGACATGCACGTCCACCTGCGCGAGCCGGGACAGGAGCACAAGGAGACGGTCGCGACCGGCACGGCGGCGGCCGTCGCGGGCGGCTTCACCGCCGTCGCGTGCATGCCGAACACCAACCCGGTCAACGATGACGCCAACGTCACGACCTACATCCTGGACAAGGCAAGGGAAGCGAATCTCGCGCGCGTCTATCCGATCGGGGCCGTGTCGCGCGGGTCGAGAGGCGAGCTGCTCGCCGACATCGGCGACCTTCGGAAGGCCGGCTGTGTCGCGATCACCGACGACGGGCATCCGACCAGGACCGCCATCCTGCTGCGGCGCGCGCTCGAATATGCCGGGATGTTCGGGATGCCGGTCATCGAGCACTGCGAGGACCCGTCGCTGAAGGGGGATGCCGTCGCGCACGAGGGGTACTACGCGGCGTCGCTCGGGCTGCGCGGGATGCCCGGCGCCGCCGAAGCGCTCGGCGTCGAGCGCGGCGTCCTGCTCTCGGAGCTGACCGGCTCCGCGTTCCACGTCGCGCACATGAGCGCGCGCGCGTCGCTGCGCGCGGTGCGCAAGGGGAAGGACGCGGGTGTCCGCGTCACGTGCGAGGTCGCGCCGCACCATTTCACGCTCACGGACGAGGCGCTGGCGATACCCGTGCCGTACGACACCAACACGAAGATGAACCCGCCGCTGCGCGAGACCGCCGACCGCGACGCGATGCTCGACGGCATCGCCGACGGGTCGGTCGACGCCATCGCCACGGATCACGCGCCGCATCACTACGACGAGAAGAAGGTGGAGTACGACCACGCGCCGTTCGGCATCGTCGGCCTCGAGACCGCGGTGCCGCTCTCGCTCGATCGGCTCGTGCACGCGGGACGCATCCGGCTCTCGAGGATGGTCGAGCTGCTGTCGGTGAACCCGGCGCGCATCCTCAACGTGCCGGGCGGCACGCTGTCGGAAGGCGCGCCCGCCGACATCACGATCATCGCGCCCGATCTGCAGGTGCGAATCGAGGCGAGCCGGCTGCGGTCACGATCGAAGAACACGCCATTCGATGGATGGGAACTTCGTGGCGGCGTCGCGGCGACCTTCGTCGGCGGCCGGCCGCTGTTCGTCAACGCCGACGCCATACTGGCCATGACGGCGGACGTGGCAGGAGCGTTATGAACACGGCGCTCGAGGACCTGCAGCAGTTCCAGGTCCTGATGCTCGACGGCCACTTCGACTTCGGCAACGGCTTTCACGGCCGCGTGTACCTGAACCCACATCAGCTCTTTCGCTATCCGTCGACCATCTGGAGGTTCGCGCAGGATCTGATCGACATCCTGCCCGCGCCGCTGCTCGACCAGGCGGAGGTCGTCGCCGGACCGGCGACCGGCGGCGCGCTGCTGGCGCACACGGTCGCGGGACTCCTCGACAGCCGCCGCGCCATCACCGGCACGCCGGCGATGTTCGCGCCGTTCATGGTGGACGCCTATCGCGGCCCCGGGCTGAGCCGGTACTACCGCCAGCAGGTTGCCGGGAGGAACGTGCTCCTCGTGGACGACGTGCGCAACACGGGGCAGACGCTCGCTCGGTGTGCAACGATCGTGAAGGCCGCCGGCGGGCACGTCCTCGCTACCGCCGAGCTGTACGACCGGATGGAGGCGACGGCCAATGCCGGCGTGCCGAATTTCGCGCTCGCGGAGTACAAGGCGCCCGAAAACCATCCGGCCGACCGGTGTCCCATGTGCCAGGCTGGGACACCCGTTACGACGTTCTGAGCGCTCCGCTCCTCTGATATCCTTCCGCTCGCTTCTCCGCCCAATAGAAATTCGCCCCGTCCTGGACTGCCGGGGCCTGTGTGACGTGTCGTCGGAGGCTCAATGCCAGTGACCGCCAGGATCGCCCTTGCGATTGCGCTCGCCATCGTCCTTTGTCCCGCTGCCGCGCAGGCGCAGGCGGCTGACGATCGTCAGCTGATTCAGGACCTGATCGCCCGCGTCCAGGCGCTCGAAGCCGAAGTGAAGGCGCTGAAGGATGCGCAGGCGCCCCCGGCCGAGGCGCAGCCGGTCGCGTCCCCGACGCCGACGGAAATGGGACTCGGGGGAGGCGCGGGACCGACGTTGCAGATTCACGGATTCGCCGATCTCGACTATCTCCACACCGACGAGTCGCTCACCCACGGCTCGTTCACGCTCGGCCAGCTCGACCTGTTCATGAGCTCGACGCTGTCCGACAACACGTCGGTCGTCGGCGAGCTGGTCACGGAGGCAGACGACGAGAACGTCTTCCACGTCGATCTCGAGCGACTGCTGCTGCAGTTCAAGCCGAGCGACTACCTGAACATCGGCGTCGGCAGGTACCACACCGCGATCGGCTACTACAACACGGCCTATCACCATGGCACCTGGTTTCAGACGGCGACCGGCAGGCCGTTCCTGTTCCGGTTCGAGGACGACGACGGGCCGCTGCCCGTGCATGGCGTGGGCGTGACCGTCAACGGGCGCATCCCGTCCGGACGCCTCGGCCTGCGCTATGTCGCCGAAGTCGCCAACGGCCGGGCGTCGCGGTCGCCGCTCGCCGAGCCCGTGCAGAACGTCGTGGACGAAAACAACCGCAAGGCGTTCAACGTGGCGCTGCTGGCGCAACCCGACGCGCTCTCCGGTTTCCAGGCCGGGCTGTCGATGTATCGCGATCGGCTCGAGCCCGGCGGGCTGGGGCGCGTCCAGCAGACGCTTCTCGCCGGGCACGTGGTGTACCACGGCCACGGGCTCGAGCTGCTCAACGAAGCGTTTGCCCTCCGCAACACGCCAGCCGGCGGGAGCGCCGTGACGACGCCGGCGTTCTACTCGCAGGTCGCAATGCTGTTCGCGCAGAAGGCCACGCCCTATTTCCGCTATCAGTACTTCAACGCGCCGCAGCGCGACCCTCGAGCCGTTCGCGGCGCTGAAGGTGGAGTACGACCGGACCGTGCAGCGCAATACGGATCCGATCAACGGGTTCGCGACGCAACTGGCGTTCACCTTCTGAGCGGGTGTGGGGATGAAGCGCATTGCCGGATTCGGGTCGACGGTCGTGCTCGCCACGATCCTCGGCCTGTCCGGACGAGCGCCGGCCGCCGCGCAGCCTGCAGGCCAGGAGGCACTGGCGATCGTCGTCAACCGCGCCAATCCGATCAGCGACCTGTCGATCACCGAGTTGCGCAAGGCGTTCCTGGGCGGTCAGCAGCGCTGGGCGAACGGCCGCAAGATCACCGTCGTCATGCGCCCGGCCGGTGACGTGGACCGTGCCGTCGTGCTTCGCCTCGTCTGCCGGATGAGCGAGGCCGAATTCCAGAAGCACGTCCTGCAGGCGGCCTTCACCGGCGAAGCGCCGGCCGGCCCGCGCGTGCTGGATACGGCGCGTGGCGTCCGCCGTTTCGTGTTCAACGTTCCCGGCGCTATCGGCTACATGCGTCTCAGCGAAGTGGACGACACGGTCAAGGTGATTCACGTCGAGGGACTGGCGCCGACCGATCCGGGCTATCGCCTCACGGTTGCCGCGCGGCCGCCGGGCGCCGTATCGGCCTCCGGCGGCTGATCTGCCATGCGCCGTCCCGGGATCCTGCTGCCGCTCGCCCTCATCGCCCTCATCGTCCTGGGCGTGGGCGCCTTCATTCTCGCGGACCTCCGCCGCGCCGCGCGGGACGCGCAGGAGATGTACGCGGGGCTCGCGCGCGGTCTCGATCTCATCGGCGGCCTGCAGTACGAGACGCAGGAAGCGCGGCGCGCCATGCTGTACGCGCTCACCACGAAGGACGCCAACCTGCAGGTCCGGTACGCCGACGAATCGCGAGCCGCCGACGCGCGCGTGGCGCGCCTGATCGACGACCAGACGCGCCTGCTGGACTCGCCGGCCGCGGCCGATGCGGCGCGTCAGCTTGGCCGCGACTGGGCGACCTACCTGAACACGCGGGACGAGGTGCTGGCCTCGATCCTCGAAGGGAGCGTCGGCGACGCCGTGGTGCGCGACCTGCGCGACGGCGTCCCCGCCTTCGATCGCGTGCGCAACGACCTGCTGCAGGTCCAGCAGCTGTACAAGGACCGCGCCGAGCTGCGGATGTCGGACGTGTCCACCTCGTCGAGCCGGTCGTTCCTGCGGACCATCCTGCTGCTGGCGGCGACGCAGATTCTCGCGGTCTTCGCGGCCGTCGTGCTGCAGAAGAACCAGATGCTGCGGGCGGTGCAGCAGTCAGAGGAGCGGCTGCGCGAGGTGATCGAGTCGATCAACGAAGGGATGTTCGTCGTCGGGCGCGACGGCCGGGTGAACCTGTGGAACAGCGCCGCGGAACGGATGTGGGGACGCCCGCGCGACGGGGTCGTCGGCCATCCGCTGGCGGCCGCGTTTCCGGAGGTCGAAGAGACGCTGCTGCCGCCCGCGATCGACGAGGCGCTGCTCACCGGCCGCGTCGCGCCGATCGTGGAGTTCGCGCGGTCCGGCGACGCCGCCCATTCGATTTTCGAGGCACGCGTCTTTCCGTTCGGCCGCGGCGTGACGGTCTTCCTCGACGACGTCACCGCCCGCAAGCGCTTCGAGGCGGAGTTGAAGCAGGCCAAGGACGACGCGGAATCGGCCAGCCGGGCGAAGTCGAAGTTCCTGGCCGGCATGAGCCACGAGCTGCGGACGCCGCTCAACGCGATCATCGGTTTTTCGGAGATCCTCACCGACCACCTGTACGGCGACCTGAACGAGCGCCAGGACAGGTACGTGCAGAACATCCTGGTCAGCGGACGCCACCTGCTCCAGCTGATCAACGACATCCTCGACCTCTCCAAGGTCGAAGCGGGGCGCGTCACGCTCGATCTCGCGCCGTTCGACGTCGGCGCCGCGCTGCGCGACGTCCACGTCATCGTCAAGGCGCTGGCGATCAAGAAGGGGATTGCGCTCACCTTCGACGTCACGCCGGACCTGCCGGTCGTGACCGCCGACCAGGCGAAATTCAAGCAGGTTATGTACAACCTGCTCAGCAACGCGATCAAGTTCACCAGGCCCGGCGGCGCGGTGACCACCCTGGCGTCGATCGCGGAAGACGCCTCGGCCGGCCCGCGTCTTCGCGTGTCGGTCACGGACACCGGCATCGGCATCAGGCCCGACGACCAGGCGCGCATCTTCGGCGAATTTGAACAGGTGGACTCAGCGTATGCCCGCGAGCAGCAGGGCACCGGCCTCGGCCTCGCGCTCGTCCGGCAGCTCGTCGCGCTTCACGGCGGTCGCGTCTGGGTGGAAAGCGACGAAGGCAAGGGGAGCACGTTCAGCTTCGACATCCCGGTGAAGACCGGCGCGCGCCCCGAGCCGCCTGTGACGGCGGCGGCAGCCGCGCCGGCGGCCGAGCCGAGGGCCGCGCGGCTCACGGTGCTCGTCGCCGAGGACGATCCCCATGCGAGCGAGCTGCTGACGCAGTACATCACCGGCGCCGGGTACACCGTGCGGCACGCCTTCGACGGCGAGCAGGCGGTGTCGATGGCCCACGAGATCCGGCCGGCGGCCATCACGCTCGACATCATGCTGCCGAAGAAGGACGGCTGGAAGGTGCTCGCCGAGTTGAAGTCGCACCCGGGCGCGACGGACTTCCTCATGAAGCCCGTTGACAAGGAGGATCTCGCCGCGGTCCTCGAACGGGCCGTCACCGGGTCTGCCAGCCGCATCCGCACGGTGCTCGTGATCGACGACGAGCCCGAGACCGTCGAGCTCGTCGGCGACCTGCTGCGCCGCCACGGCATCGAGGTGCTCAAGGCGTACGGCGGGAACGAAGGCGTGGCGATGGCCGTCGAGCACAAGCCCGACGCCATCATCCTCGACCTGATGATGCCGGGCATCACGGGTTTCGACGTGGTGCGCCGCCTGCGCGAGGACCTGCACGCGCACCACATCCCCATCCTGATCCTGACCGCGAAGGACCTCACGGCGGACGAGCGCGCGGCGCTGAACCGCCACGTGCAGGCCATCGCGCCGAAGGGCGGACGCGAGGAGTTGCTCCGGGAACTGGCGCGGCTCGAGCGCGTCTGGCAACATACGCCGTGAGCCCGTGGTGAAGGACTTGGCAACGATGGCCGCAGCGCGAATTCTCGTCATCGAGGACAACCCGCTGAACCTGGAGCTGGTTCGTGCGCTGCTCGAGCTGCATGGCTACGAGGTGATCGACTCCGGAAACGCGGAAGACGGTATCGAACGCGCCAGGATGGAGCAGCCACAGTTGATCTTCATCGATTTGAACCTCCCGGGCACCGACGGCCTCACGGCGACGCAGCTGCTGAAGGCTGATGCCGCGACGCGTCACATTCCTGTCGTCGCGCTGACCGCGCACGCGATGAAGGGCGACGACGAGCGCGCGCGGCAGGCGGGCTGCGACGGGTACCTGACCAAGCCGATCGACACGCGGTCGTTCCCAGCCGTGGTCGCGCGCTTCCTGGCTCGGGAGCAGGGCTGACATGGCCGCCCGTCTGAAGCGGATCCTCATCGTCGACGACGAAGAACAGAACCGCGAGCTGCTCGTGGCGATGGTGGAGTCGCTCGGCTACGAGCCGGACGTCGCGCGCGACGGCGTGGAGGCGCTCGCGAAGCTGCACCTCGACGTCGACCTGATCCTGCTCGACGTCATGATGGCGGGCATGGACGGCTTCCAGGTGGCGCAGCGGATCCGGTGCGATCCGCAGGGCGGCGACGTGCCGATCATCATGGTGACAGGGCTGACGAGCCGGGAGGACCGGCTGCTGGCCGTGGAGGCCGGCGCCAACGACTTCATCGCGAAGCCGTTCGAGCGCATCGAGCTGCGCGTGCGCATGGCGTCGCTGCTGCGGATGAAGGACGCGCAGGACGCGCTGCGCCTGCATCAGCGCGAGCTCGAGCTGCTCGTGGAGCGGCGCACGGCGAGCCTGCGCGACGCGCTGCAGGCGATGGTGGAAGCGCAGCGGCAGGCGCACCAGGCGCAGCTCGACACCGTCGAGCGCCTGGCCATCGCCGCCGAATTCAAGGACAAGACGACGGCCTATCACATCCACCGCATGAGCCAGTACTCGGCGATCATCGCCCGCGGCCTCCGCCTCCCGCCGGGCGAGGTCGAGGAGATCCTCCACGCGAGCCGGATGCACGACGTCGGCAAGCTCGGCATCCCCGATGACATCCTCCGCAAGCCCGCCGGCCTCGACATGCCGGAGCGCGACCTGATGCGGCAGCACACGACGATCGGCGGCCGCATCCTGGGCAACACCTCGTCGAAGCTGCTGCAGGAAGGGCACATCATCGCGATGTCGCACCACGAATGGTGGGACGGCAGCGGATACCCGAACGGGCTGTCGGGCGAGGCCATCCCGTTGTCGGGCCGCATCTGCGCGGTCGCCGACGTGTTCGACGCGGTCACGAGCGTCCGCCCCTACAAGCCGGCGTTCAGCAACGAGGACGCCTACGAGATCCTGCGTCGCGAGCGCGGCACCCACTTCGACCCGCGCATCGTCGACGTGTTCTTCGAGCACCTGAACGAGGTCATCGAGGTCCAGGCCCGCTACCGCGACGGCGTCGCGGCGAGCTACTCGTAGGCTTCGAAAGGCGACGCGCGGGACGCATGGCATTCCAGGATCTGTTCGGCGCGCGCCAGCCGCTCATCGGCGTGCTCCACCTGCTGCCGCTGCCGGGCGCGCCGCTCTACGACGGCGTCATGCAGAAGGTGTACGACCAGGCGCTCGCCGAGCTCGACGTGTTCAAGCGCCACGCCCTCGATTCGGTCATCGTCGAGAATTTCCGCGACATGCCGTACTTTCCCGGGCGCGTGCCGGCCGAAACGGTCGCGGCGATGGCGGCGGTCTCGCGCGACATCGTCCGCGCCGCGGGCATGCCGGTCGGCATCAACGTGCTGCGCAGCGACGGCGAGGCGGCCATCGCGATTGCCGCGGCCAGCGGCGCCCACTACGTTCGGGTGAACGTGCACATGGGGGCGGTCGTGGCGGACCAGGGGATCGTGCAGGGGAGCAGCCAGTTCTCGGTACGGCTCCGCAGCGCGCTCAAGTCGGAGGCGTTGATCTTCGCCGACGTCGGCGTCAAGCACGCGGCGCCGCTCGCCGGCCGGAGCCTGGACATCGAGACGCGCGATCTCGCCGAGCGCGGTCTCGCCGACGCCGTCATCGTCACTGGCGACAGGACCGGTGTCGAAACCAGCCTGGCGGACATCGAGGCGGTCCGGGCGGCCACGAGCCTCCCGATCCTGGTCGGCAGCGGCGCGACCCCCGAAAACATCGAGCGGATGCTGCCGAAGGTCAACGGCTTGATCGTCGGCAGCTATTTCAAGAAAGATGGCGCCGGCCACAACTTCGTCGACCAGGCGCGGGTCGAGCGGTTCGCGCGCCGATTTGCCGAATTGAGAGGATGACATGAAGTCAGCATGCAGTGCGCAGTGGGCAGTGGGCAGTGAGGCCGCAGGCGGCTGGACGCTGGCCGCAGGCAGGGTGGTTGCGGTACTCGCGGTGGTGACGCTGTGCGCGTCTTCAGCGTTGGCTCAGGATCGGCTGCCGCCGATTCCCCCCGACAAGCTGACCGACGCGCAGAAAAAGGCCGCCGCCGAGTTCCTCGTCGAACGCAAGCAGGAGGTGTTCGGCCCGTTCGTGCCGCTGAGCCGCAGCCCGCAGCTGATGATCAACGCCGCGAAGATGGGCACCTACCTCCGGTTCGGCAACTCGCTGCCGCGCGACGTCAGCGAGTTCGCGATCCTGCTCATCTCGCGCCGGTGGACGCAGCAGTACGAATGGTACGTGCACGCGGCCGATGGCAGGACCGCGGGCCTCAGCGACGCCATCATCCAGGCCGTTGCCGACGGCCGCCGTCCCGAGGGGCTGAGCGAGGGGATGGAGATCGTCTACGACTTCAGCAACGAGCTGAACGACTTTCACAGCGTGACCGACCGCACGTACGCGCGCATGGTGGGCAAGTACGGCGAGCAGGGGATGATGGACCTGGTCGGCCTGAACGGCTACTACTCGATGATTTCGATGGTGCTCAACGTGGGACGTACGTCGTTGCCACCGGGAAATTCCCCTGCGCTCAAGCCGTTCCCGAAGTAGGCGGACCCCGGCCGGGATCCGGGATTCGGGATCCGGGATCCGCTTCCGGACCCGTGCTCTCGAACTCGAGCCGCGGCTCGAGGACCTCTATCGCACGTTCGACCACGTCGACGCCGCATCCGATCCCGTCCACATCGTCCGGCGCTATGCCACGCCGGACGATCGCGAGGTCGTCGGCTTCTGCGCGTCCGCGCTCGCCTTCGGCCGCGTCGCCAGCGTGCTCCAGTCCATCGAATCGCTGCTCGCCGTCATGGGTCCGCACCCGGCGGCGCTGGATCCGCGGCCGCGATCTCGTGGCGCTGCTGCTCATCCTGCAGCGGATGCTGCGCGAGGCCGGGACCATCGAGCGGTTCTTCGTCGCGGGCGACGACCCCGCCGCGCCGGACATCGCACCCGCGCTCGATGCCTTCTCGGTGCGCGCGCTCCAGACCGACCTGGCCCCCGCATACGGCCGTGTTCCGAAGCGGCCGGGGGTCTGTTATTTCTTCCCGCGTCCGTCGGCGGGCAGCGCCTGCAAGCGGCTCAATCTCTTCCTGAGGTGGATGGTTCGCCGCGACGCCATCGACCTCGGAACGTGGACACTCGTGTCCCCGTCGCGGCTCATCATTCCGCTCGACACCCACGTCATCCGCCTCGGTCGCTGCCTCCAACTGACGCGTTATGCCTCGGCGGGATGGCGGATGGCGGCCGAAATCACCGCGTCGCTCCGCTCGATCGAACCCGCTGATCCGGTCCGGTACGATTTTTCGTTATGTCATGTGGGGATGATGAAGGCCTG
>WNFK01028425.1_pt2 | contig 12217 bp, 13 predicted proteins | sample 5400281 | NCBI WGS metagenome assembly WNFK01 (sample SAMN13153350, study PRJNA577476) | soil metagenome | isolation source: 20 cm soil on Douglas fir-dominated hillslope | place: USA:California | collected 2013-09-17
ACCAGCGAGCCGAACAGGCCGAGCTCGCGCATCCGGGCGACCAGGTCGTGGGGATAGGCGTCGGCGTGCTCGAGCGCGGCGGCGGCGGGACGGACCTCGGAATCGACGAATTCGCGCACCGCGCTGACCACGGGGTGGTCCATGGGCGAACAGATACTACAATATGGGTGCATGCCGTTCGACGACCTCGTCCTTGGTCTGCAGCGCGCGCTCGATCGCCTGGTTCGCCGGCTCCGGCTCGGACCGCCCCCGTCGCCGGGCCAGCGGCGTCTGCTGATCGTGCAGATCGACGGGCTGTCGCGCGCGGTCCTGGAGGAAGCGATGGCGCGGGGGCGGGCGCCGTTCCTGGCCCGCCTGGTCCGCCGGCGCGGCTATCGCATGGCGCCGATGTGCGCCGGGCTCCCGACCTCCACGCCGGCGTTCCAGCTCGCGGCGATGTACGGCGTGCGACCGGACATCCCCGGATTCCACTACTACGACAAGCGCCGCAAGAGCGACGTCTACTTCCCGCGCGGCGGCGACGCCGCGCACGTCGAGAAGACCCAAGCGGCCGGGCGGCGCGGCATCGTCAGCGGCGGCGGCACCTACGGGTGCGTCTTCACGGGCGGCGCCGCCAGCAATCTTCTGACGTTCGCGATGATCAAACGGCCGACCGGCGCGGGGCTGATCCGCGCGGCCTCCAAGCTGGTGGTGATCGCCTGGGTTCTCGTGAAGGGCTCGATCGCGTCGACCGTCGAGGTCGTGCGCGCCCTGCTGCGCATGATCGCCGATCCCGTGTCCGTGACGTCGGGCAACTGGAAGTGGCTGGCGATCAAGATCGCCATCTCGGTGTGGCTCCGCGAGCTCTTCACCCTGGCGGTCGCTCACGACATCTACACCGGCGTCTCGACGATCTATATCAACTACCTCGACTACGACGTCGCCGGTCACGCGTGGGGGCCACGCCACCCGCGCGCCCTTCAGGCGCTTCGCCGCGTCGATGCGTCCATCCATCGGCTGTGGCGCGTCCTCCGGCGCGTTCCCGAGCATCGCTACGATCTCTACGTCCTGTCCGATCACGGCCAGGCCGCGACGTTGCCGTATCTCAAGGTCACCGGCGGCCGCTCGATCGAGCAGTCGCTCTTCGATGAGTTCTTCTCCGCCGACGGCGCGCGCGCCGTGCCGGCGCCCGAGGGACAGCGCGGCCGGCTCGTCAGCGGCTTCGAAGCGCTCCGGGCCCATCGGGCCCCCGGATTCTTTCAGCGCTTCGTGAACTACCTCGAGCAGGATTTCCCGTGGGTGCTCGGCGGCACGCGCGGAGTTCGCGAGCGCGACGGCATCCGCGTGATCGCCGCCGGGCCGAACGCCTTCGTCTACTTCCTCGATACGACGGAGCCGTTGCCCCTGGAACGCATCGAGGAGCGCTACCCCGCGCTGGCCAACCGCATCTCGGCCTCACCCGGCATCGGAATCGTCCTGGTGCGGTCGGCCGACGGCCCCCTCTGTTTCTGGCGCGGCGACCGCTACGGCCTCGACACGCTGGCCACGGGACCCTTTGCCCAGCGGCCCGACCTCGAGCGGATCGTCGAGGGGATCCGCGACCTGATGGCGATGCCGTCGGCGGGCGACCTCGTGATCTATGGAATCGACGCGCCACAGGGTAATGTGTCGTTTGTGGCCGAAGTGGGGGCGCATGCCGGTCCGTCGACCGACGAGATGCAGACGTTCCTGATCCATTCACCCGATGTGACGGTACCGACGCCGATCACGCATCCGGTCCAGCTCTACCCGCACTTCGCGCGGTATCAGGTCGACGCGGCGTGAGGCACCTCACGGTCGTGAGCTACAACATCCACCGCGGCGTCGGGCTCGACCGCCGCCGCGACCTCGATCGGATCGCCGACGTCATCGGCGAGGTCGGCCCCGACGTCGTCGGGCTCCAGGAAGTGATTCGCGAGGGCAGCGGTGCTCCGGAAGCCGACCAGGCGGCCTACCTGGCGGCGCGGCTCGAGATGACCGAGCTCATCATGGGCGAGACCCGCGTGCACGGCTCCGGCACGTACGGCAACGTCGTGCTCAGCCGCTTGCCGGTCCTCGGCTCCGGACGCTGCGATCTGAGCTACAGCATGCGCGAGCCGCGCGGCTGCGTCCGCGTCGACTTCGACATCGACGGCATGCCGCTGCACGTGTTCAACTGCCACTTCGGTCTGGCGCTGCGTGAGCGCCGCGAGCAGCTCGGGTTACTCGGCGCCTTCATTCGCGCGTCCGGGCGCCTGGCCGGCCCGCGCGTGCTCCTGGGCGACTTCAACGAGTGGCATCGCGGGCCGGTGACGCGCGGGCTGCGGCGCGAGTTCTCCTCGCCGATGCGACGCCGGCGCACGCACCCGGCGATGTTTCCGCTCTTCGCGCTGGACCGGATCTACTGGGACGCCGAGCTGGAGGGCGAGGAGTTCAGCGTGCACCGGAGCCGGCTGGCCCGTGTGGCCTCGGACCATCTCCCGGTGGTCGCGCGGCTGCGCGTGCGCCATCGGCCGCTGCGTCTGGCTCCGTACGTCGTCGGCGACGCGCTCCCGCCGCCCGAGTAGGCTCGCCGCGCCGCGGCGGCGCTCAGTCCCGGCCGGCCAGGTCGAGGGCCGCGAGCAAGAGGGTGCGGGCGCCGTACTCGATGTCGTCGATCGGCGTGAATTCCTCCTCGCATACTGGGCGTCGTGACCGGCGCCCGAGCGGATCCGGCGATATCGCGCGCCGGAGGCTCGCGCCGCGCGCTCGACCGTGTCGACGACATGGCGATCGAACGGCGTGTAGGGCACCCGCCAGTAGTTCTCGAGCTCGTAGCGCACGCCCTCGCGCTCGCACGCCGCGCGCACGATCGACTCGAGCCGCGCCTGCGCCTCGTCGAGCGTCGCGTCCTTCGGGTCGCGCATGTCGATCGAGAGCGTCACCTTGCCCGGGATCGCGTTGACGATGTTCGGCGTCACCACGAGATTACCGATCGTCGTCACCAGCTCGCCGCCGATCTCGCGCGCGATCTGGCGGACTCCCGAGATCACCTCGGCCGCGGCCACCAGGGCGTCGTGGCGGATCCGCATCGGCGTCGGGCCGGCATGGTCCTGCACCCCGTGGATCGTCAGGCGCGACCAGCCGATCGCGACGATGCCTTCGACGACCCCGACCGAGAGCCCCTCTTCCTCGAGGAACGGCCCCTGCTCGATGTGGAGCTCGAGGTACGCCCGGATCGGCCTCGGGACGCAGGGCTCGGATCCCAGATAGCCGATCCGCTCGAGCTCGTCGACTAGCCGGATCCCGTCCTTGTCCTTGGCGTTGTAGGCGTCCTCGAGGGCGATCTTGCCGGCCATGACGCCGCTGGCGATCATCGCCGGCTGAAAGCGCGCCCCTTCCTCGTTGGTGAAGATCGCCAGGGTCACGGGATGGCGCGTACGGATCTTCTGGTCGTTGAGCGTGCGGATGACTTCGAGGCCGCAGAGGACGCCGAGCTGGCCGTCGTACCGACCGCCCGTCGGCACCGAGTCCACGTGGGAGCCCATCATCACCGGCGGGAGCGTCGCCGTCCCCGGGCGCTGGCCGAAGATGTTCCCCATCTGGTCGACGGCGACCGAGAGGCCGGCGTCGCGCATGCGCGTGACCATCCAGTCGCGGCCGCGCTTGTCGTCGTCGGTGAGCGCCAGGCGGGTGAGCCCGCCGCGCGGGGTCTGACCGATCCGGCCGAGCTCCTCGATCGAGCGCTCGAGGCGCTGCCTGTCGACATTCATCTTCTTCCTCCGGACACGCGGGCTAAAGCCCGAGATATGCGCGCTTGAGCCGATCGTCGCCGAGAAGCTCGCGCGCCTGTCCTTCCAGCACCAGACGCCCGCTCTCCAGGACGCACGCGCGATGGGCCAGGGTGAGCGCCTGGCGGACGTTCTGCTCGACCAGCAGCACGGTCACCCCCTGGCCGTTGATCGTCCGTACCGTCTCGAAGATCCGGGCCACCAGCACCGGCGCCAGCCCGAGCGTCGGCTCGTCGAGCATGAGGAGCTTGGGACGCGCCATGAGCGCCCGGCCGATCGCACACATCTGCTGCTCGCCGCCCGACAGCGAGCCGGCCAGCTGGGTCCGGCGCTCGCCGAGCACCGGAAAGAGGCCGTACACGTGGGCGAGCGTACGCTCGCGGTCGGCGCGGGCGCGGCCCGCGTGGGCGCCGAGCAGCAGATTCTCGGCGACCGTCATGAACGGGAACAACCGCCGTCCTTCGGGGACCTGGACGATGCCGTGGTCGACGCGCTCGTGCGCCGGGACCCCGGTGAGGTCGTCGCCGTTCAGCAGAACACGCCCGCGACGTGGATTCACGAGCCCGGAGATCACGCGGAGCGTGGTCGACTTGCCGGCGGCGTTGGCGCCGACGAGCGCGACGATCTCGCCGTCGTTCACCTCGAATGACACGTCGGCCAGCGCCTGCAGGTCGCCGTAGAACGCATCGACCGCTTCAAGCCTGAGCAAGCACGAACTCTTCGCCGAGGTAGGCGTCGACGACGCGCCGATCCTGGGTGATCGCGGCCGGGGCGCCCTGCGCGATCGCCTCGCCGTGGTGGAGGACGAGGATCCGCTGGGCCAGACGCATCATCGCCGCCATGATGTGCTCGATCACGATCAGAGTCAGGCCGTCGGCATGCAGGCGCCGGATCAGCTCGATCATACCGGCGAGCTCGGTCGGATTCAGCCCGGCCATGACTTCGTCCAGCAGCAGGAGACGGGGACGCGTCGCCAGCGCGCGTGCGACCTCCAGGCGCTTGCGGAGCCCGATGGGCAACGTGCGCGCCTGTCCCCTGGCGTGTGAGGCAAGGCCGCACGCTTCGACGACGCGCTCGGCTTCGAGGCGCGCGGAGCTCACGGTGGGGAGCCGGGTCAGCGCGCCGATCATGACGTTGTCGATGACCGACAGATTGCCGAACGGCTTCACCAGCTGGAACGTGCGCGTCAGGCCGAGCCGGCAGATCGCGTGCGGCGCCTTGCCGGTCACCTCGTCGCCGCCGAAGAGAATGCGGCCTTCCTCGGGGCGGTAGTAGCCCGAGATCACATTGAAGAGCGTGGTCTTGCCGGCGCCGTTGGGGCCGATGATCCCGAGAATCTCGCCGACCGGCACCTTGAAGCTCACGCTCGAGACGGCGGTGAGCCCGCCGAAGCGCTTGGTCACGCGGTCGAGCTCGAGGATGGGCGTCGCGTCGCTCACGCGTGAGCTCGGCGCATCCGGATCCGCGTCGCGATGCCGGCCAGCCCGTCGGGCACGAACCGGACGACGAGGATCAAGGCGGTCCCGTAGATGATCAGGTAGATGCCGGTGAACCCGGCCTTCACGCCCGCGAACGTCGCGCGCAGATAGGTCTCGAGCGAGGTGATGAGCACCGACCCGAGGAAGGGTCCAAGCGCCGTACCCATTCCGCCGATGATGGCGTTGAGAGCGAAGCGAACGGAGAGATCGACCGAGAACACGTAGGTCGGATCCACGAACCCGATGTACTGGGCCCACAGCGAGCCGCAGACAGACGTCAGCGCGGCGCTCAGGGCCACCGCGCCGACCTTGAGCTTTCGCGTGGGGATCCCGAGCGCTTCGGCCGCATCCTCGTCCTCGCGGACTCCGGCGAGTTGATAGCCGACCCGCGAGCGCTCCAGGTAGACCTCGACCGCGAAGCAGACGAGGGCGACGGACAGCGCCATGTAGACCCAGCCCACATGACCCAGGCCCAAGGTCGCGAATCCCGGTCGGAACGGGACGGGGATGCCTTCGCCGCCCGCCGTGAAGCCGCGCCAGCGACTGACGCCGATCAGGAGGACCTGCGAGAACGCGATGGTCGACAGCGCGAAGTACGGGCCCTTCAGCCGATTGGACAGAAAGCCGATGATGAAGCCCGCGCCGATGGAGATCACGACACCGACGAGCATGCCCAGCCACGGCCCGCGGCCGAAGCGAGTCACCATCAATGCCGCCGAGTAGGCGCCAATGCCGAAGAACGACGCGTGGCCGATCGACACCTGGCCGGCATAGCCTCCGGCGACGTTCCAGGCCGCCGAGAGCGCGCCCCACAAGAGAATCAGCACCAGGCTGTCGAGGAAGTACGCGTCGCGGACGACGACCGGCGCCAGGGCGGCGAGCCCGAAAAAGACCACGGCGCCGCGGCGATTGCGGAGGAGAGGGCCCATCAGACGCCCAGGGTTTCCGCGCCGCGCTGGCCGAAGAGGCCGGCCGGGCGGAACACGAGGACCAGGATGAACAGGACGAAGTAGAAGATCTCCTTCCACGCCGCGCCGAACAGATAAGAGCCGGCGACCTCGACGGCGGCCACGATGAGGCTGCCGAGCATCGCGCCGAGCATGTCGCCGAGCCCGCCCAGGACGACCACGACGTAGGACAGCAGCACGAACTGGAGCCCCGCGGTCGGATAAACGGAGTACAGCGGCGCGACCAGCACGCCCGCGGCGCCGACCGCGGCGATGCCGATCGCGAACGTGAGCCGGTACACGCGGTCCGTGTTGATGCCCATCAACGTGGCGGCGTCGCGATCCTGCGCGGTCGCGCGCATCACGCGCCCGGCGTGCGTCCACTTCATGAAGGCGACGAGCGCCAGGGTGAGCGTCACCGCGATCAGCGAGGCGACCACCTGGGTCAGGTTGAAGATGGTCGACCCCGCGCGCAGCACCGTCGAGAGGTGCCAGGGCCGCACGAACCGGAAATCGCCTGACCACGCGACCAGCGCGACATTCTGGAGCACGGTCGAGAGCCCGACCGTGGTGAAGATCTGGACGTTGTGGGAGGCGTGGATGACCCCGCGCATGACCAGCGCGTAGACGACGAGGCCGACGACGAAGAACAGCGGGATCGCCACGAACACGATGAAGTAGGGATCGACCGCGAAGACGAAAAACGCCCAGTAGGCGAGGTACATGCCGAGCATCAGGAACTCACCGTGAGCGAAGTTGACCACGCGCATGATGCCGAAGATCAATGTGAGCCCGACCGAGATCAGGGCATAGATCCCCCCGAGCAGGATCGTCGCGACGACGAGTTGGGCGAGGACGCTTATTTGCGCTGGTCCCAGGCGGGAAGTGGGATCCACTTGGCCCGGAGTGTCGAGAACTCCTCGGGCCACACGGTGACCAGCTGCCCGTTCTGCCACTGCAACATGTAGTGCTGCACGCGGTCATTGGCGTTCTGGCCCTGCTCGGAGAACTTCACGCCCCAGCCGTTGATCATGGAGCCGACCGGCAGGTCGAGCGACATGACCGCGGCGCGGAACTTCTCAGGATCGTCGGACTGCGCGCGGTCGAGGACGAGCTTGAGGAGCCAGAGGCCGCTGCCGGCGAGCTGGTGGGCGCCGAACGGGTAGGTGCCGGTCTTCTTCTGCACGGCGTCGCGGAAAGCCTTCTCGATCTGCTGGCCCTCGGGCCGCAGGGCCTCGAGCCGGAAGCCGGGCCCGGGCTCGAGGAGCGCGAAGACGCCGTTGGCGTCGTTGCCGAGCGCCTTGCCGAAGTCGGCGCCGCCGTAGCCGGTCGCGCCCGCGTGAACGAGCGCCTTGAACATGAAGTTCTGCTCCTTCGACTGGCGCCAGAAGAGCACGCCGTCGTTGCTGAAGCTGATGTGGTGGACGACGTCCGGGTTGAGCTGCTTCATCTTCAAGATCGTCGGCGTCATGTCGTTGAGCGTCTGCCAGTTGTAGTACTCGACCATCACCTCCTGCATACCGAACTCCGTCTTGGCCCGCTGGCGCGCCGACTCGGTCACGCCCTGACCGTACGAGGAGTCTTCGGAGAGGAAGGCGATCTTGATCTGGTTCGGCTTCAGATTGAGCCGCGGCGCCAGGTGCTTGGCGATGAACTCGACGTTGTACCAGCCGAACCCGGTCGCGTCGATCTCGGTGCGGTAGACGTGCTTGAGCCCGCGCTTGTTGAACCGCGGATCGACACACGACGACTCCCAGTAGATGACGTCGTGGCGGGCCGCGACCTCGCTCGCCGCGCCGCAGAGGCGCGACGAGAACGTCCCGGTGATGATCTTGACGCCTTCCCGCGTGATCAGGCGATTGGCTTCGCTGGCCGCCGCGGTGGGATCGGTCGCGTCGGCTACCGAGAACACGAGCTTCTTGCCCATGACGCCGCCGCGCTCGTTGATCAGATCGCGGACGATCTCGAGGCCTTCCATGTGACGCTTGCCCTCGAAGGCGAGCGGGCCGGTGATCGGCTCCAGGACTCCGATGCGGTACTCGCCGGAGGTCGCCTGTCCGCGAACGGTGGCGAGCTCTCCGCCGAGCATCACGGCGAGGACGGTGACGACGAGCGTGAAGACGAAGCGCGGCATACGAAGACCTCCTGGGTCAGGCAAGGCGTTCCGGCGCGACGGTCGGTTTGTAGCACCCGCCCGCGCGAGGTGTCAAGGCGGCGGCCGCCGCACGAGCCATCGCAGGGCAATGAACCACGCGCCGAGCGCGATCGCGTCGAGCGGAACGGCGAACAGCCCGGCGAACACCCGCATGACGGTGCGGCCGATTTCGGGTGGCACCAGTGCTCCCGGACGGGCCGGCATCGGAGGCCGGCTGGGGCCGCCGCCGGTGATGGCGAGCCACGTCATCAGGACCGCGACCGTGCTGAGGAACGCCAGCGCCGCCGCACCTCCGAGTACACGCCGCATCCGCGGTGTCGGGAGCACCAGGGCCAGGAGGTAGAAGCCGCCGAAGAAGACGCCCAGCGCGAACAACGAGACCAGCCAGCGCGGGGCGCCGAACGTCGTGTCCGCTACGGGTAGGACGTCGCCGGCGGCCAGAAAGAGCACACCGCCCGTGATAGCGGTCAGCGCGCCGATGACCAGGGGCCCCTGCCGGCTGTCCGCCATTGTCGCGCCCAGAATAGCTGGTTTAGACTCGGGGGCGTGAGCGACAACCCCGTCCTGTCACCCGCGACGATCAGCTTCTGCCCCCTCTGCGGCGCCGCCCTCGCGGTCGAGTCGGTGCCGCCCGACCACCGTGAGCAGAAAGTCTGCTCGCGCTGCCGGTTCGTCTTCTACCTGAACCCGAAGGTCGTGGCCGCGACCATTCCCGAGCAGGACGGCGCCATCCTGCTCACGCGCCGCTCGATCAACCCGGGGAGCGGGCTGTGGACGTTTCCGGGCGGGTTCGTGGACTTCGGCGAGACCGTGACCGACGGCGCCATGCGCGAGACGTTCGAGGAGACCGGCCTGAAGGTCGACCTGACCGGGCTGCTCAACGTCTACACGTATCCGGCGGCGCCGGTGATCATCGTCTACAAGGCGCGCGTGATCGGCGGCACCCTGACGACGTGCGACGAGAACGACGCGCTCGAGTGGGTCACGCCCGAGCGGATTCCGTGGGATGTCCTTGCGTTCCAGTCGACGCGCGAAGCCCTGCGCGACTGGGTCGCGGCGAAGGGACTAATGCCGGGCGGTTAGGCGCGCGACGGCAGGGCGACGATCGCCCGGCCGGTGACGACCTTCTCGGCGCGCTGGTTCTCCGCCCACACCTCGATCTCGACCAGGTGCAGGTCGTCCTTGGACGACTTGCCGACGACACGCCCGCGGCAGGTCACGACGTCCTTCAGCCTGACGAGCGCGGCGAACCTGACGCCCAGCTTCCTGACGGTGCCGGCGCCCGACCAGTCCGTCACGGCCTGGCCGACGAATCCCATCGACAGCATCCCGTGGGCGAAGACCCCGCCCATGCCGGCGGCGCGGGCGAACTCGTCGTCCTGATGGATGGGGTTGAAATCGCCGGACGCGCCCGCGTAGCGCGTGAGCTGGATCTGCGCGATCGGGCCCTTGACGAGTGGCGGCAGCTCGTCGCCCACCTTGATGTCGTCGAAGTAGACCTTCCCGTACTTCATAGTCTGACGATCGTGATGTGACGCATGGTGGCCACGATCTCGTTCGAGCCGTCGGCGATGCTGGTCTCACGGACCACGAACGCCATCGGACCGCTCCGCCCGGATTTCTCGTAGATGTCGATGACCTTCGACCGGCACAGATAGGTCTGGCCGGGCTGCAGCGGACGGAAGATCTCGAACTCCTGCTCGCCGTGCAGGATGCGCGAGATGTCCGTGCCGAGCTCGCGCAGGAACGCGGCGGTATCGGCCGCTTCGTCCCGGAACGTCACCGAGAACGTCGGCGGCGCGATCAGGTCGCCCCACTCGGAGGCGGCGCCGACGCGATCGTCGACATACAGCGGGTTCGCGTCGCCGAGCGCACGGGCGAACTCCTTGATCTTCCCGCGCTCGACCGTCACCGCATAGGGCGGGTACTCCTTGCCGATCAGCGACGTGTTGATCTGGATCGTCACGATCCCGCGCCCTTCTTCATCGCCCGCGAGAGGAACTTCTCCATATCGGGCACGACGAAGCGCTCGTGCCGCCCTTCGGCGATCTTTTCCTTCTCGTCCCACGCCTCGACCGAGAACAGAAAGCGCTTGCCATCCGACTCGAGGAGCGTCGCCTTCGCGCGCACCTTCATGCCCACCGGTGTCGCCGCCAGATGCTTCATCTCGACCATGGTGCCGACCGATCCGCCGCCGGGCGGCAGGTGAGGCCGGAGCACCGCGCCGGCAGCGTCTTCCAGCATGCCGATGACGAACGGCGTCGCGAAGACGTGCACGCCGCGATTGCCCATCGCGTGGGCCGTCTTGTCGTCGCCGACCGTCCCGCTCACTTCCGCTGTGGTGCCGCGCTCGATGTTCACGGAGTCCGGTTTTACCGCGGAAAGAGAAGGGAGTGCAAGCCCATCACGAGCAGCAGCACCTCGATGATGGCCAGGAACACGCGGTCGCTCATGCGGTCGAGCAGGCGGCGCCCGAACCAGGAGCCCGCGAACATCGTCGCGCCGAGCAGGGCGCCCACCGCGACGGTCTCCCAGGTCAAGAGCGCGTAGCGCGCGAGCGCGGCGCCGCGCGACAGGTGCATGACCATGGCGCAGACGGCTTCGGTCCCGACGTATGCGCCGCGCCGAAGGCCGTAGGCGAGGAAGAACGGCGTGTTCAGCGGACCGGTCGTGACCACGAGCCCCGAGATGAGCCCGACCGCGGCGCCGAGCGCCGGGAAGTAGCGCAGGCGCATTCTGAAGAAGTCCATCGCGAGAACGCGGCGCAGCGGGACCGACGCGATCAGGAAGAGGCCGACGAACCGTCCAGGCCAGTCCGCCGGCGCGCCGACGTAGAGCGCGGTGCCCAGCGCGGTCGCCGGCACCGCGCCGAGCGCGAATCGCAGGACGACCGCTCGGTCCACCTCGCCGCGGCTCCACCAGATCCGCGCGAGATTGCCGATCGTCATCGTGATCGTCAGCACGGGCACCGCCGTGCGCAGGCCGAGCACCCACGCGACGAGCGGCAGCATGATGAGCCCGGTACCGAATCCGGCGACGCCGCCGACCAGGGAACCCACGAGCGCGCCGACGACGAGGACGACCCAGCCGATCGGATCGGGCATGTCGTGTCATCATACGCGGAATGTCCCGGTGGCTCGCCGCGGCGGGCGCGCTCGTCGTCTCGCTCGACTCCATGATGAACATCGCGTTCCCCGCGATCGCCGCGGCCTTCGCGGTTCCGCCCGAGCGCGTGCGGTGGGTGATCATCTGCTACGTGCTGACCTACGCGATCACCGCGTTCGCCGGGGGCGCCGCCGCGGATCAGCTCGGGCACGTCGCCGTGTTCCGTGCCGGCGTCGCGCTGAGCGTGGTCGCGTTCGCGATGGGCGGCGCGGCGCCGAGCTTCAACTGGCTCCTCATCGCGCGCGTCGTCCAGGGCTTCGCGGGAGGGCTGATCTACGGCACCGCGCCGGCGCTCGCGATCTTCGGGGCGCCGCCGGAGGCGCGCGGCCGCCGGCTCGGCTTCCTGAGCGCGGCCATGGGCGTCGGCTTGCTGGGCTCGCTGCCGGCCGGCGCGCTCGTCGAGTCCTTCGGCTGGCGCGCCGTCTATCACGTCCGCGTGCCGGCGGCGCTCGCCGTGCTGGTCTGGGCCGCCGCCACGCGAGCCGAACCCGTCGAGCGCCTGCGCACGTCCATGGGCTTCGGCGACGTGACGCTCGGGCCGGTGCTGCGCGCCGGCGCCCTGTCCTTCGTCGCCCGGGGCGCGATCTTCGCGATCTGGCTCCTGGTGCCGTTCTACCTGGTCGAGACGCGCGGGCTCGGCGCGTTCGTGGGCGGGATCTTCTTCATGCTGACGCCGCTCGGCACGACGATCGCGGGGCCCCTGAG
>WNFK01056851.1_pt3 | contig 12217 bp, 9 predicted proteins | sample 5400281 | NCBI WGS metagenome assembly WNFK01 (sample SAMN13153350, study PRJNA577476) | soil metagenome | isolation source: 20 cm soil on Douglas fir-dominated hillslope | place: USA:California | collected 2013-09-17
GTCCGTTTGCCTTCGGATTTCCGCTTCTCCTCTCCCGAAGTGTTCATCCGCAAGGATCCCGAAACCGGCGACGTCATTCTCTCCCGCAAGCCCGGCTCCTGGGACGATCTCTTCGCCCTCGCCGACGCCGTCGACATTCCCGCGGACTTCCTCGCTTCACGCGATCGCCGTCCGCCCAAAAAACGCCGCCTCTTCTGATCGGAACAACGCATGCTCCGTTTCATGCTCGATACGAATAGTGTGAGCTACGCCCTCAAGGGAAATCCGCCCTCTGTTCGCGAGCATTTGCGCCGCGTTCCTATGGCCCAGGTCTGCGTCTCTTCCATCACCGAGGCCGAACTGCTCTTCGGTCTCGCCCTGGAGCCCCAGGCCGCAAAACTCGCGGAACTCGTCAATCAATTCCTCTTGGGCGTTTCCGTTCTGCCCTGGGACTCCGCAGCCGCAAAAGCCTACGCTGACCTATGCGCCTTGGAAGCGCGGCCGCCCCTCGCCGCCATGGACATGCTCGTCGCCGCTCATGCCTTCGCCTCCGGCCTCACCCTCGTCACCAGCGACCGCTCCTTCCGTTCCCTCCGTCCCCGCCTCCGCTTAGCCGACGGGTCCAAGCCCCTCTGATCGCCATCTCCCCACTGGAACTGTTCTCGCTCACCTCCGCCAGTCTATTCGCGCGTTTCCCCGTTGCTGACAAGGCTGTCGCTCACGACTCGCGCACGTAACTGCACCGCTGGCATTCGCGTAGCAATTCTCGTATCCTCTCCCACATCTTTCGATATCTTCCCAAGACGCGGCTTCTCTGCCGCGAGTGGGATGTGATCCCTGAAATATCGCTACTGGGTATTAATGCTGCTGGGCCTCCTCGCGATCATCACTTATCTGGACCGCGTTTGTATTGCTGTTGCCGGTCCACGCATGCAAAATTCCCACGGGATCTCTGGCCGACCGTCTTGGCCCGCGAAAAGTTCTGACCCGCATCGTCCTCTGGTGGTCCGTCTTTACGTCCCTTACCGGCGCAGCGTCAAACTTTTGGGCTCTCATCGCCATTCGCTTTTCTTTTGGCGTCGGTGAAGCCGGGGCGTTTCCTAACATTTCCTCCTCCATCTCCCGCTGGTTTCCCAGGTTGGAACGCGCGCGAGCTCTCGGCCTCGTGATCATGACCATGCAACTGGGCGGCGCCCTCGCGCCTTTGCTGGTCGTGCCGATTCAGGCCCGCTATTGCTGGCGAACTTCCTTCTACCTTTTTGGACTTCTCGGCGTGCTCTGGTCCGTCTTCTGGTACCGGTGGTATCGCGACACACCCTCGCAGATGGCCAAAGTGTCCCCGGCAGAGCTCCGGGAAATCGGCGACCTTCCCGGTCTCTCCCATGAGACTTTGCCCTGGCGAGTCGCTCTTCGCAGCATGAACCTCTGGAGCCACATGCTCATGGCCTTCGGCTATTATTACGCCGGGTATTTCTTTTTATCCTGGTTCCCGACGTTTCTCGCCAAAGCCCGTGGCTTCAGCGAAAAACAGCTGCTGTTATCTACGTTACCCTTCCTCCTCGGCGCTCTTGGGAATGCCGCCGGAGGATTTGCGAGTGACGCTCTGGTAGCAAGGTTCGGGCTCAAGTGGGGGCGCAGGACCATCGGGCTCATTGGCGCTGGGGGCGGCGCCCTCGCTTTGTTGGCCGCCATTGTGACCGCCAATCCATTCTCGACGCTCGTCTTCCTATCATTCACCTATTTTGGAGTTACGCTTATTCAGCCAACGGCCTTCGTGGTCTGCATTGACATCGCTCCCCGCTACGCCGGTGCCGTCGCCGGCGCCATGAACACCGCCGCGCAAGCCGGCGCCTTCGTGTCGTCTCTCGTCTTTGGATATCTGGTGAAGTTGACCGGCAGCTACAACGCCCCGCTCATCCCCATGGTTTTCATGCTGACTCTAAGCGCCTTGATGTGGCTCAAAATTGATCCCACCGAGCAGTTGGTTCCCGAAACCTAAGCCGCTCCCAAGCAAGCTCACTCAGCCACATGCGAACTAATTCGCCACTTGTGGTGTCTTTCTGTCGTGTCGCGCAGGGTCAGCTCGTCTTTTCCGTCTTTCTTGCCATAGACTACGGCCGTCGCCCGTCTATCCCACACAACCCAAACCACTTACAACTAACTATTGACGAACTATACGGATGTGCTATAATCGTTTTTGAATTTCGCGCCGCAGACTCGCACCGTCCGCCAGGTAATCCTCCAAACTCCTTCAAAATCATTGGGCCTCACGAAGTTCCTTTCTCGCCGACGGATCGCCCGTGTAAGTCCTTCAGCTGCAACACTTACAAAAAGCAGGGGGGTGGGGCGCGTGCCCATGGTTCGATCCGCCTGTCCCTCACTTCTACGCGCGCCGGATACCTGCCATCCTGAAGCGAACCGGCAAGGTTCGCTTCAGGATCTCAACGCCAGCCTCAAGCTGAGCTGTAGTCTGACAACCAATATCGACAGAGACCCAGGACGCTCAATGGAGCCACGGATTCATTCGTGGAAACTGAGGACTGACAACTGATCACTGAGAACTCAAAATGACCCAGCAGCTCACCTTCAACCTCATGCCTGACCGCAAGACCTTCACCGTCAGCGAGTTGACTGGAAAGATCCGCGACCTGCTCGCCAAAAACTTCACCGACATCCTCGTCCAGGGCGAAATCTCCAACTGCCGCGAAGCCCAGTCCGGCCACATCTACTTCACTCTGAAAGACGATCGCTCCCAGGTCCGCTGCGTTTACTTCAAGCAGCAACAGCGCGGCATCAAGTTCCGCCCCGAAGACGGTCTGCAAGTCACCGTCCGCGGCAGCATCAGCGTGTACGAGCAGCGCGGCGAATATCAGATTTACGTCGAGAAAATCGAACTGATGGGGCAGGGCGCGTTGCAGCTCGCCTTCGAGCAATTGAAAAAGCGCCTCGAAGCCGAGGGCCTGTTCGATGCCGCGCGCAAGAAACCGCTGCCGCTTCTTCCCAGCCGCATCGGCATCATCACTTCACCAAAGGGTGCGGCCGTCCGCGACGTCGTCCGCATCCTTACGCGCCGCTTTCCGAATGTGCATCTGACCGTCTATCCTGTGCGCGTGCAGGGCGAAGGCTCCGCCGAAGAAATCGTCAAGGCGCTGAAGTTTTTCAATCAGAAGAAATTCGTCGACGTGCTGATCCTCGCGCGCGGCGGCGGCTCCATGGAAGATTTGTGGTCCTTCAACGAAGAAATAGTCGCGCGCGCTATCTTCGCTTCGGAAATTCCCGTGATCTCCGGCGTCGGCCACGAAACCGATTTCACTATCGCCGGAACTCGTCGTCCAGACCCGCCGCGAATTTGACAAGCACATCGCCGACCTGCGCGAAACGCTGGCCGGGCTGATCCGCTACCGCCTATTGGAATTTTCCCGCCACGTCCACGAGCTTTCCGCGCGCCGCGGATTCCGCCGCCCGCTCGATCTCCTCCGCCAGCGGCGCCAGCGCGCCGACGAAATGACCTCACGTCTCGCGCTCGGCCTCCGCGCGCGCCTCGAACAATCGCGCAAACGCTTCACCGCCGCCCACCTGCGTATCGCTTCGTTCGATTTTCGCGTGAAGATCGCCGCCTTCCGTTTGCGCCTCGAAAAACGCACCGCCGAACTCGGCGTCCGCATCGAGCGCCTCCTCCGCGCCAAGCGCGAGCGCTGGCAGCGCCTCACCGTGCAGCTCCAGGAGCGCGGCCCTTTGAAGGCCCTAGAACGCGGCTACGCCATCGCCACCGACGCCGCCGGCAACCTCCTCCGCTCTGCGGATCAAGTTCAGATCGGCGACTCCGTCGCCCTCCAGCTCCACCGCGGCAAACTATCTACGGAAGTAGTAAAGAAGGAGAAATAACTTAACTTAGAACCAAAAACTAACAACTGAAAACTGGCGTCTACTCGTCGTCGGAAGAAGATGCGACCTTAAGGACAGCAAGGAAGGCTTCTTGCGGGATGTCCACCTGGCCGACGCGCTTCATGCGGCGCTTGCCTTCTTTTTGTTTTTCGAGGAGCTTGCGTTTGCGGGAAATGTCTCCACCGTAGCACTTGGCGAGCACGTTTTTGCGGATAGCCGCGACGGTTTCGCGCGCGATGACGCGGCTGCCAATCGCGGCCTGGATCGGCACTTCAAACATCTGCCGCGGAATGAGCTTGCGCAAGCGCGTCACCAGATCGCGCCCGCGCTCAGCCGCAAACTCGCGATGGATGATCAGCGCCAGCGCATCGACCGGTTCGCCGGCGACCAGCACATCCAGTTTGATGAGGTCAGATTCGCTGTAGCCCGCAAGGTGGTAATCGAGCGAGGCGTAGCCGCGTGACGTGGATTTTAGACGATCGTAGAAATCGAGCACGATTTCGTTCAGAGGAAGTTCGTAGGTGAGCATGACGCGTGTCGGCGAAAGATACTCGAAATTCTTCTGCGTGCCGCGCTTCTCCTGGCAGAGCTGCAGGATTCCACCAACGGAATCCTCGTTGGTGATGATCATGGCTTTGATGATCGGCTCTTCGATTTTCTCGATGTCGCCGGGGTTTGGGAATTTCGCCGGGCTGTCGACTTCGATCACTTCGCCCGTCACGCGCGTAATGCGGTAGCGTACGCTCGGCGCCGTGGTAATCAGGTTCAAGCCGAATTCGCGTTCCAGCCGCTCCTGCACGATTTCCATGTGCAGCAGGCCCAGGAAGCCGCAGCGAAAACCGAAGCCCAGCGCGACGGAATTCTCCGGCTCGTAAAAAAACGCCGCGTCATTCAATTGCAATTTTCCGAGCGCGTCGCGCAGCGGCTCGTAATCATCGGCAAGCACCGGAAACAAGCCGGCGAAAACCATCGGCTTGATGGCTTCAAATCCCGGCAGCGCCGGAGCCGGACGCGCCACTTCGATCACCGTGTCGCCCATGCGCGCATCCGCGACCCGCTTGATGTTCGCGACGATGAAGCCGACGTCGCCGGCTTCGAGTTCTTCCAGCGCCACGGGCTTGGGCGTCAGCGTGCCGAGCTGCTCGACTTCGTACGTGTCGTCGCCCGCGACGAGTTTGATCTTCAAGTGGTTCTTGATGCGCCCTTCCATCACGCGCACCAGGACCACGGCGCCACGGTAAATGTCGAACCACGAATCGAAAATCAGCGCCTGCAGCGGATTTTCCGCGCTGCCCTTGGGCGGCGGAACGCGCGCGACGATCGCTTCCAGCACATCTTCGACGCCGATGCCGCTCTTCGCGCTGATCAGAAGGGCGTCCTCCGCCGGAATCGCGAGCACGGTTTCGATTTGTTCTTTTACGAAATCCGGCTGCGCGGCGGGCAAATCGATTTTGTTGATCACCGGCAGAATCGTCAGGTTGTGGCCCGCGGCGAGAAAAGTATTCGCGACCGTCTGCGCTTCCACGCCTTGCGACGCGTCAACAACAAGGAGTGCGCCTTCGCAAGCGGAGAGCGCACGCGAAACTTCGTAGGAAAAATCCACGTGGCCGGGCGTATCAATTAAATTTAATCGATAAGTATTTCCATCTTTCGCTTTGTAATGCAGGCGGATGCTTTTTGCTTTGATGGTGATGCCGCGCTCGCGCTCGAGGTCCATGGAATCGAGGACTTGTTCGTGCATTTCGCGCTGGGTCAGGGCGCCAGTCATTTCGAGCAAGCGGTCGGCGAGCGTGGATTTGCCGTGGTCGATGTGCGCGATGATGCAGAAATTTCGAATGAACTTGGGGTCCATTTTTCTCGCTTACCAATTTTCTCAATTGCGGGCAGGATTCGAATGGCCCGGCCGAGTTTCCGGCGGGCCTGCTGCATTCGAACAAGCGACACACGCAGCGCAAAAACCGTGCCGGATAAACAACCAGTTTGCCACAATTCAAAGGCCGCGTCAGCCTGCCCGCTCAATGCGAACGAGAGGAAAGTTGGCACGATGAGTGCGAGAAGAGCGGCCCGCCTCGGAAGGCGGGCCCTACAGGAAACTGGGGCGCGGCTTCCGCACAGTGGCCGAATGGGCTCCAAGCGGAATCATCGAAGAGACGAATTGCGAATCATACCGGATGTGCTCTTCAGGAGTTTAGCTCCAATGACGGAGCACAATCCTGGCTTGACAAAGAGAGAACAAGATGTATATACATCTACTATGCGAGAAGGGGCGCTTAAGAAGCAACTTGCAGTAGAGCTGTTTGACCTGCCCTGTGCGTGTCAGAATTTGCGACGCGTCACTCGAATCGTAACGCGGATCTATGACCAGGAGTTGAGGAAGGCGGGACTCGAAATCACGCAATTCGGCCTGCTTACCGCGCTGGCCACGACTGGAGAGGCCAATCAAAAACGGCTGAGCGCGGGCTTTGCCATGGATAGCACGACACTGACGCGGACGCTGGGGCTGTTGCGGAGGCAAGGGTGGGTTCGCGTGAGGCGGGGAAAGGACAGGCGGGAGCGCCTGTTCCGCCTCACGCAGGCCGGCAAGCGACAAATGGCAGAAGCTGAACCTTATTGGGGGCGGGCGGAACAGCGACTGCGGAGAGAACTTGGCGATACAGGGTGGAAAAGCATGAAGCAGATGGTCTCGCGAATTACAGTGGCCGCGACGGCGGCGTAAATGTTTGTACCGAATATAGATGCATATACATCTAGTTGATTGAAGGGATTGAATCCTTCCTGAAAGGAACCCATCGATGCGAACCGTTATCTATTTGCTTGCAGCGCTGCTCATGTTCGGAGTCTTCCTAGCCAACCTGCGAGGAACCCCTGCTGGCCGAGGTCCCGGGAACCACGGTGAGGCCAGCTCTCATCGATCGGAACTCGAATATTTGAAGGCCGTAAATAGCGTGGCACCGCCGCGAGATCCACAGTTGCTGTTTCTGCTTATGGCCCAGTATTCGAACGCAAAGCTGCGGGAGGAAGGTGCAGAGTTTTTCTCCGCGCGGCTGCAGGAATTCGGACCTCGCTTGACGGACGCTCAAAAGGCCCTGTATCTTAGCGCCATCGGATTGCTGCGCGCTCAGCACGCATCTTCAGTCTCGTTGCTGCACCGGGTCGGCTACGTCAAAGAAACGATCGCCATATTGGAACAAGCCAAGCAGCTCTCTGGTGGGAAGATTTTCGTTGTGAACTGGATCGCGGGCATCGTCCATGCCGAACTTCCTGGCGTTTTTCATCAGAGGAACGCAGCCAAGGCCGAGCTGGCCTGGTGTCTAGAAAACGCCGATAAGGCGCCCGATGCAGGGTGGTTGCGGGAAGTCTACCATCACCTGGGCAAGCTGGCTCTTGCAGAAGGAGAACAGGACAAAGCCCAAGACTATCTGCGCCGGAGCGGCTACAAAGAGTTCGAACGGGCGATTACACTCATTACTCCTTTTTCGGAGGAAGCCGCATCCGGGCACGCTTTTTCCCCACGGCGCATAAGCGAGATCGTTCCAGGCCGCGTATATGCGCTCTCGGGCTTTGAGTTCACGGAATATTATTTTGTGGTGTCGGCCGACCGGCGAGAGCTAATCGGCATCGATGCGGGCACGCGCCCGGACTCTGCCAAAGCCGCCTACGAGGCACTGCGAGCGTATGCGCCTAACCTGCCGGAACTGACGACGGTCTTCATCACACACTCCCACTGGGATCACGTTGGCGGACACAAATATTTCCGTGCCCTAAATCCCCGCTTGCACTTTTACGCGAGGAACAATTACGGAGAAGAGATCGCCCGCGAAGTCGGTGCCCCAGCCGTTTTCGATAAGCAATTCTTCGGCGAAGACTTCGACCCCGACAACGTACGGAGCTTTAAGCCGGACATTACCATTGATCGCCGCACCGAGCTGAAGATCGGGGGAACACGCATCGAGCTCATTCCTGTGCAGGGAGGCGAAACGCACGATGCGATGTTTATCCACCTGCCGGATGAGGGCGTTCTGTTCGTCGGTGATTTCATCATGCCTTATCTCGGCGCACCGTTCGTCGAGGAGGGCGACTTTCAGGGGCTGCTGGATGCGATCGATATCGTGGTACAAAAGAATCCGAAGTATCTGCTCCATGGCCACGAGCCGCTCACGCGGAATTTCGCCTCCGCCTCGATGCTGGCGCAGCTCAAAATATATCTGATATGGCTGCGCGAGCAGGTCCTGACCGCAACACGCCGCGGCGATGAGCGTGGCGCGATACATCAGGCAAACCTGATTCCCCCGGGCCTGCTTAACGACCAGCCCGATGCGTATCTGCCATACCTTATTCTGCGCGAACACGTCATCGACCGTCTTTATGATCAGAACATCGGCTATTGGCAGCCGGACTTGCAGGGGCTCGAACATCTCACCCGTGCAGACCACGCAGAACTCCTGGTTGACTACCTCGGCGTGTCGGAAAGACAGCTGTTCAAGGCAGTGGAACGCTTGACCGCAGACGGCAAGTATGAACTCGCAGCCTCTCTGCTTGAATCGTCCGGAGACAGGTTCGAGCGGAGCGCCTCTGTAGCGAATGCCAAACGGCTTGTATACCTCAAACTGATGGAGAAGCACCAGAATACCGACCCTTTCAAATTCATCATCTACTCTGGAAAGATCGGGGAACACACGCCGCAGATGGTTGCGGCCAAGTAAGGGTGGAGATGCGCTTAGGCCTGTGTGGGAAGTTGGGTGCCTTGATGCGCACGTCCGGGAGGTGACAGGCACTGGGAAACTGGCCCAGTATCAAACAGCGGCGGACCTTGACGGGGGCAATTTCCCGCCATAGAGTCTCGGCAATCGTTACACGCCTTCGGCCGGCCTGCGGCTGAGGAAACCCTTCGATCGGGGCAGACACATACTGAGGTAATCGTGGCCAACGAAACAGCCGCTGCTGTTGCGCCCTTCGAAGCTAAAACAATTCACAAACTGCGGATGAGGATTATTCCCTTCGTCCTTCTTCTCTACGTCATTTCCTTTCTCGACCGGATCAACATCGGGTTTGCGGCGTTGACGATGAACAAGGAGCTGGCCATTACCAGGGAGCAGTTTGGATTGGTCGCGGGGATTTTCTTTTTTGGGTACTTCCTCTTTGAAATTCCCAGCAATCTGCTGATGCACAAGATAGGAGCGCGGATCTGGATCGCGCGCATCCTGCTTACCTGGGGAATTCTGGCCACGCTGACGGGCTTCGTTCAGTCGGTGCACCAGCTCTACGTTGTGCGCTTCTTACTGGGACTGGCGGAAGCGGGTTATTTTCCTGGAATCGCCTTGTATCTGACCTACTGGTTTCGCCAGCGGGATCAGGCGCAAGCGATTGCGCTGTTCCTAGCCGGCATACCCGTTTCCAGCATCCTCGGGGCTCCGATTTCCGGCTTCATCCTGGAGCACGTGCACTGGTTGAGCATCAGCAGTTGGCGGTGGCTCCTGATTCTGGAGGGAATTCCGGCCGTAGTTTGCGGAGTGCTCACCTATTTTCTGCTGCCCAACCGGCCCGCAGAAGCGAAATTTCTCAACCAGGAAGAAAAAGACTTGATTACGGGGGAGCTGGCCCGCGAAGAGCGGGAGAAACTGGCGAGCCACAAAATCTCAGCAGCACAGGCTGTTATGAACAAACGGGTTTGGCATCTGGGATTAATAGGATTCACTTTGAATATCGGCATGTACGCGATTAGCTTTTGGATGCCGCAGCTGGTGAAATCAGTGTCGAGCGGATACTCGAACAGCTTGATCGGACTGCTGGTGATGATTCCACACCTTGTGGGCCTGCCCGTAATGGTGCTCATCTCGCGGAGCTCCGATCGAAAGCAAGAGCGGAGATATCATGCGGCGATTCCCGCCATCGCCGCTGGAATTGCTCTTGCATCATTGGGCGCAACTCAATCCATGTTTCCAACCATCGTGCTTCTGTCTTTCGCTGCCCTTGGCATCTACAGCGTCTATGGCCCTTTATATTCGCTCCCCGCCGATTTCCTGACGGGATTTGCGGCGGCCTCAGGGATTGCCTTGGTGAGTTCGGTCGCGAATCTTGGCGGATTTGCGGGACCGTACGCGATTGGCTGGATCAGCCAGAAAACGGGCAGTTTGTATGGCGGGCTGGCGTTTGCAGGCGTTTCCTTGTTCGCATCAGCGACACTCATGCTGCTACTTCCAAGAAGAGCGCGCGTTAACCCTGGTGAAAATGAGTGAGCAAATGGAATGGACCCAATGACACGCTGCAACCGATGCCTGGGCGACTAGGGCGCAGCGGTGCTGCGCCACTACAAAGAAAAGAATTGCGAGAAATGGGGATTAGTGAGAAGCCTTGTTTGCCGGTTTGCGGGACCAGGCGCCGACGAGGGCCATCCAAGTGACAACCGAGTTTGACGCAACAACCTCGGCTTGGACTCTCTCTGGAAATGTAGCGAGGTCGCCGAGCGGCTCAAGAGCGAGATTAAACTGGCGAACTTGCGGCAGCAAACTGCCAAGAACGTCGGGAAGCCAACGCGTGAATTCCGGATCATTCCCGAGGGGCATCTCCAGGCTCATGGTTGGTGCAGGCAACCCCGCCTCCTGGAAAATCCGGTAAAGAGCGAAGCCCATCTCTGTGTTTGCGCCGGAACGCCGGAAGGTTTCGTGGACTAGAGAAGCGCCGGCAGACCAAAGTGGTAGGCGCGCTGCAAGCAGAAGAAAAGGCGCCCAAGACAATTCGTGGAAAGCAACGATTCCGCCGGGACGAACCAACTGAGACAGGGAGCGCAAGACAGCAAGGGGATCCGAAAGAAACATCAAAATAAAACGGCCCACCGCGGCGTCAAAGGGTTTACCGGCGGGGATTTGAGAGACATCGGATTGGGTGAAGGTCACATTCCGCAGCCCGGCCTCGGCCACGCGAGCCCTGGCCCGGGCGAGCGAGCGCGCATCGCGCTCTACCCCCACCACTTCTCCCGAAGAACCGACCAGTTTGGCCGCCAGCATGGCCACGTCCCCGACGCCGGAACCGATATCCAGGACACGTTGGCCCGGGCCAATGCCCGCGCCACGGAAAAATCGTTCGGTGAACGGAGCGAGAAGTGCAGCCTGCCGAATGAGGCGCGCCTGTTCCGCGTCGGTGCTGCCGAGAGCGTAGTGCTGTGCGGAAATGGGTTCCATGTCAGCCCAAGATTCTACCATTCGCGGCGCTTGCGGCTGTTGCGCCACGATGGCGCGGCTCAGCTTTCCCGTGATGCATACCGGGGTAGGAAGGGCGCGCGCCCGCAGCAGGCCCTCTATTCCTCGCGGAGGATGCGGATGGGTTCGACGCGTGCGGCGCGGTAGGCCGGGAAAACCGTGGCGAGAATGCCGACGGTCAGCAAGAGAAAGGCGACAGCAGCGAAGGTGAGCGGGTCGGTGGCGCGGACGCCGAAAATGAGGGAGGCGACGACGCGGCTGAGCGCGAACGCGGCAGCCAGGCCCAGCGCGACTCCGAGGAGAATTGGTTTCATGCCATCGGCGACGACCATTCGAACGACATCATTGTGGCTGGCGCCAAGAGCGATTCGAATGCCGATTTCGCGGAGCCGGCGGCGCACGGCGTAGGAAAGAACGCTAAAGATGCCGACGGCAGCGAGGACCAGCGCAAGGCCGGCGAATGACCCGAGCAGAAGCATATTGAAGCGCTGGGGCGATACGGACTCCGAAATCAAGTCGCGCATACTCATCACGTCGGTCACGGGGCGTTCCGGGTCCACCTGATGCACTGCGGCAGTTACCGCGGAAATGGCGTTCCTCGGATCGGAAGTAGCACGCACAGTCAGACTCATGCCGAAGGAACGCCATGTCTGCTTATCGGGAACGGTGACCTGCGCCAGTGGGTGATAAATGGTCGCGAGGGGCCGCGTTTCGTCCAGGGAGTCCAGCTTCACGTCGCCAACAATGCCGACCACTTCGCGAACAACGCCGGGGAAAAATGTCAGCGTCAGATGTTTTCCGATGGGGTCTTCATTGGGCCAGAAACGCCGAGCGAGCGCGTCGCTGATGAGCACCGCGCCAGGCCTGCCCGCCACATCGGCGCCGGAAAAGTCGCGGCCTTTCAGGATGGGGACATGCATGGCGCTGAAGTAGCCTGGGCTGATCAAGCGAACATCCACCTCGGGTTGCTCCGACATCGGCACGACGGGGCGGCCCTCAATTAAGAACGGCTGATGCGAGCCGCCGCCTCCCAACGGCAAATCATCGATTACGCCAGCGGACTCGACGCCGGGCAATGTACGGACACGCTGCAGTACTTCCTGAAAAAAGCTGATTTGACCCGCGGGTGACGGGAATTTGGTTGAGGGAAGCGGAAC
>WNFK01062069.1_pt1 | contig 12214 bp, 13 predicted proteins | sample 5400281 | NCBI WGS metagenome assembly WNFK01 (sample SAMN13153350, study PRJNA577476) | soil metagenome | isolation source: 20 cm soil on Douglas fir-dominated hillslope | place: USA:California | collected 2013-09-17
GCCTCCCTGGGCTCGTGGTTCCGGTGCAGGGGCCGGTGGGATCCACCAATCTTCATCCCGAGCGGCAACGCGAGTTCGAGGCGGGGGTTGATGCGGGTTTCGCCGGAGGAAGAGCGTCGCTGGAGGTCACAGGCTTCCGCAAGTACATTTCTGACCTGCTCTTGCAGCGCACTCTCGCGCCCTCGTCAGGTTTCGGGTTCGAGATCTTCAACGGCGGAAAGCTCCGCACGACCGGCGCCGAAGTTGGCGTGAATCTCGTTCCGTTCCAGACCGCGGAGGGGGAGTGGTCTTTCCGCACGTCGTACGCATCGACGCGCAGCAAGATCGTTTCACTGCCCGTTCCGACTTTCAGAGGCCTTGGGTTCGGAACTGCGTTGGGCTCGTTCCAGTTCGAGGAGGGCGCATCTCCAACCTAGATCGTCGGTAACGACAGCCTTCCCAATGGATCCACGCTGGTGCGGAAGATCGGCGACGCAAACCCCGACTTTACCATGTCGTTCGTGAACAACTTCAGGTTCAGGCAGTTCCGTCTGTACGGATTGCTGGACTGGCAGCACGGCGGCAGCCTCATCAACCTCACGAAATTCCTGTACGATCTCGGATCCAATACAGCGGATTATGCCGAGCCGATCACGGTCGGCACGTTGCAGACTACCAAGGGAGCAAATCGCCTCCGTCTCTTTCCCAAGCAGACTGCGATGTACGTCGAGGACGCTTCGTTCCTGAAGCTGCGCGAGGTGACCCTCTCGGTCGAGTTGCCATCGACGATGGTTTCGCGATTCGGGCGGGGTGTGCGAACAGCGGAGCTGAGCTTCAGCGGCCGCAATCTGTGGACGCACACCGACTACACGGGGATGGATCCTGAGGTAAGCAACTTCGGGAACCAGCCGATTGGGCGTAATATCGACGTAGGTCCGTTTCCACCGAGCCGGAGCTTCTGGTTCTCACTCAGCCTGGGCTTCTGACCATGACCAATATGAGAACTCTATCAATTGGAGCCACGCGCTTGATCTCAGCGGTCGCCGTGATGCTCTTCGCCAGTGCATGCAAGGATCTCGTCGTACCGGACTACAACAACACCAGTCTGGACGACCTGACGCAGAACCCGACTCCGACAAAGATCGCCCAGTCAGCGCAGGGCTTGCTGGTTGGAACGCGCGTTGGAATCGGTGAACAGAACGGCTACGTATCCCTGCTCGGTATCATAGGTCGCGAGTCCTACAACTTCGATCCCGCAGATCCGCGATTCATCACCGAGATGCTGGTTGGGCCGCTGGACGGTGGCAGTCCGGCCTTCGGCGGAAACCTGTTCGCCGCTCCGTACCGGAATATCCGAAACGCGAATCTTCTACTCGGAGCCGTGGACAAGGTGATTGGCCTGTCCGTTGCCCAGAAGTCGGCGGTCACTGGTTTCGCCAAGACCATCCAGGCGCTGGACTATCTGAATGTCATCAACACCCGGGACGACCTTGGTGCTCCGATCGACGTGAACATCGGGCCGACGGATGATCCCGCACCAATCGTCGCGAAGGCGGCGGTGTTGACGCAGATCGCGACTTTGCTCGACGATGGGCTGACCGCGCTCAACGCAGGAGGAGCTGCGTTCCCATTCGTGCTGAGTCCGGGCTTTGCCGGCTTCACCACACCGACGGACTTCGCGAAGTTCAACCGGGCTCTTAAAGCCCGCGTCGAAGCCTACAGGGGTAATTACGCCACGGTTCTCACGGCCCTGAACGGATCATTTATCAGCACGACGGCGCCGTTGACCCTCGGAGCTTACCAGTCCTACAGCACCGGCTCAGGCGACACGCCGAACGCACTCTTCGATCCGTCGGGCAGAGCAATTCTCGCGCATCCGTCGATCGTGACGGACGCGGAGAACAAGGCGAATGGAACGCCGGATGCTCGCCTGCTCGCCAAGGTGGGTCAGCTTCCCGATCCACACACAGTTCAGGGAGTCACGAGCGATCGCGTATTCACCATCTACAATTCAAACACGGCGCCACTTCCGATCATCCGGAACGAGGAGCTCATTCTTCTCCGCGCCGAAGCGCGCTACTTCACCACTGATCCAGTGGGTGCGCTGAACGACATCAACTTCATTCGGACGACTTCGGGAGGCTTGGCGGCCCGAGGGCCATTCCTGACCCAGGCTGATTTCGTCGCCGAACTCCTCAAGCAGCGCCGCTACTCGCTGCTGTTCGAGGGTGGCCACCGGTGGATCGACACTCGGCGCTTCGGACTTCTCAGCACGCTTCCGAAGGCACTGCCAACCCACACCGTGCCGAGCCGTTTCCCGTTCCCGGAGGCTGAGTGCCTGGCGCGGGTGCCGGCGCCAAGCCAGGGCTGCACCTGAGATAGCCGTTCACGCGCAGAACGGGCACAAAGAAAAACGGAGCGTCTTTCGACGCTCCGTTTTTCTTTAGACTAGCTCAGTCTAATTAGACGCAGGTGATTACACCGTTCAGCATGGTGCAAACCTTCGCCGACTGCGAGTGCGTTGCAGTCGCGTCCCATGAAGGCGGCGGGCCGACGGTCGCGTTCACGACCACGGTCACGTTCTGCGACGGGCTGAAGCCCTGAGTTGTCGGCGGCGTACTGCTCTTCGTAGGTCGCAATGTTGCGCAGGTCAGACTTCATCGCTGCGACATACGCCTTGTCCTTCGTGTTCGCGAACTTCGGAATCGCAATCGCGGCAAGAATGCCGATGATGACGACCACGATCAGAAGCTCAATGAGGGTAAAACCCTTTTTGTTGCTCATTTAAGACTCTCCTGAAGCGTTGGATTAATCGCCGCCGGCTTTCTAAGCCTTTAGCATGTCCAAAAGACGGGGCGCCACGTGTTGAGGCAACCCCATGTAAGGCAACGGACGATCCCTACTTCCCGCCATGCATCTAAGTGGTGTAGCAGTAACGAGTTACGGCCCAGTAACCAGCGCCGTCGGGGCCTCATTTCTGCCGCATTTTGCAATTGGCTTTGCACCTTGCAATGGGTCGGTACCGACCTAACCCCGTGAGGCTGCATCTACGACGGAGGGTTATTACGGATGCTCCGGATGGGACGGATCATTCTGGATAGCTCCTCCGGGCGATAGCAGGAGGTAACACCAGGGCAGGAATTTTTTGGGAACTGCCGCTCCGGCGCGCATCAATTCGCCAAACTGACCTCTCCTACGAAACAACAAAAGAGAAACAGCCTACGACCCGCGCGCCCTGGACCGTTGCGGCTCGAATGGCGTATCATCAAGGGTCCCACCTGCCCAAATATCAGCGATCGGAGTCCCCATGAACTACAATAGAATAGCCGCCCACAGATTATCGCCCGTTGCCGGCCTTCTCGCCGCTACGGCTGCCGCCGGTATCTCCCTCCTTCTCATCGCGGGGTCCGCTCAGGCTCAGGATCGTCAGGTAGCCGCAGCACCCCCGGCTCCCGCCGGCAAGGTGTTCGTTAAGCCGAGCGACAGCGAGCTCAAGAAAAAGCTGACGCCGCTTCAGTACTCGGTCACCCAGCGCGAGGCGACCGAGACTCCTTTCCGCAATGCCTATTGGGACAACCACGAGCCGGGGATTTACGTGGACGTGGTTTCCGGTGAGCCTCTCTTCAGCTCGCTCGACAAGTACGAGTCCGGCACCGGCTGGCCCAGCTTCACCAAACCGCTCGAGCCGGCGAACATCCGCACCAAGACCGACCGGTTCCTTGGCTTCGCTCGCACCGAGGTGCGCTCGGCACATGCCGACTCCCATCTTGGTCACGTCTTCGACGACGGTCCGCGCCCGACCGGGTTGCGGTACTGCATGAACTCGGCGGCGATGCGGTTCATTCCGGCGTCCCAGCTGGAAGCAGAAGGTTATGGGGCGTACGCGTACTTGTTCAAACCGAAGACTGGAAAGGCAGCTAAGTAGTAGAGAGGGCCGCCTCGCGGCCGGCAGCAATTTCAAGCTTGTGCGAATGGGGTGAGTCCAAGAGCTTTGGATATCGAGGCGTTAAAAGCTTCTTCCAAAGGCCGGCATGCGACTTCCCAGAAAAGGATTCACGCTCATCGAGGTTCTCGTCGTCCTCGTCGTGCTTGGAATCCTTTCCGGAATCGCGATCGCCCGGTTCGTCGCCACCAAAGAGGCAGCGTACGAGGCCTCGATGAAGGCCGATCTAAGGAACTTTGCTCTCTACGAGCAGAATTACCTGATCGACAGCCAAGGCAGCTACTTTGCCGGTAGCGGTGCGGCGCAGGGATTCGTGCCTACCGTAGGTGTCACGGTAACGGCAACCGCCGGTGCGGGGCCGCCTCCGACCTGGGGCGCGGTCGCCAGCCACAACAAGACAAGCAAAACCTGCTCGATCGTGACGTCTGGAGTTTCCGCCTGGGACATCGACTGCCCCTGAGCCCGATCTGAGGCACTGGCTGGGACACGCCGCCGTGCGCAGATTTTTTCCTACCGATTCCGCTTTTTTCTGCTCTTCAATCCCCGCCAATGGAATGCTGGCTGATAACGTCGCGTGCCGAGGTGATGCGCCTCGAGTTCGGCGACGAACCACCGCCGGAGATCTGCCTACCGGACAAGCCTCTTTCAGAGATCGAGGACAACGCGGTGCAGCGCGCAATTCAGGACGCGCCGTACATCGTGTACGCGCGGTACCATTTGGCGCACGAAAGCTGGCGGCTCGGAATCGTCTACTCTCTCGCACCGCCGACAGTGGGAGACATTCAGATTCTGTCGGCGTACCGGGCAGGACACGAGGCGCGACCGCACCTCGTGTAGGAGTTACCTGTTCCGGAGCTTGTCGACCGCGGAGTCGAGGAGCTTCTGGAGTCGCTGGTACTCCTCGTCGATCCGCTTGGCGGCGGCTGGCAGCTCCGCCTTGCCCTTGTCTGCCAGGTCGGCCAGTCTCTTCCCGGCGTTCGCTAACTCGTCCCGCAGCTTCTCGAGCGTCTGTTTGAGATCGTCCATGACAATGCCTCTCGGTGATGAGTCGTGGCTTTTATTTCTTTGCCGGCTTCACGAGCAGCCGTTGACCAATCTTTACGCGATCGCCTTCGAGCTGGTTCCACTGCCTGATCTGGTCAGCCGTCGCGTCGAACTTCGTCGCGATCAGTGAAAGGGCGTCGCCCCGCTTCACAGTATAGTAGAGCGGCTGCTTGATGAGAGCGTCAACCGCCTCGCGCAACCGCCGCTCGCTCGCTGCCGCTTGCCGCTGGGATGCGTGAATGGCGTTGACGTAGTCCGTCAGGGAATCGAGGGCGGTTTCCTCGCCTCGGAATGCAGCGAACTCGCCGCGGGGCACGCCGGGATGCCTAACGCGAATGCCGTGCGCCGTCAGGAAGTAGAGCCGGGTTCCTGCGAGAGCGAGCAAGGTGTCGTTGGGGAATTCCTGCGAGACTATCATAGGGGGGGCATCGGAGCTCTCGAACTTGCTGCCCGGGGCGACGCCGATGAAGATCAAGCGATCGTTGGTCGCGTACAGCACGCCGTTGGCGCCGCGATAGTAATCACTCGGCCTTCGCATGAAGACCTTCGCGCGGCGCACAACTTTCTCGCCGTACTGGAGCATGCCGCCCCGGAGCTCCCGGTCGGCCGCCGTCCAGGCTTTCGGGGCGTCAACGTGCCGCATGAAGAAGAAGTATCCGAAGAGGAGCAGTGAAACCAGGACCAATGCGACGCCAAGGAGCGCTTTCTTGAGGAAGCGAAAGGAGCGATAAAGTCCTTCGGATTCTTTCATTCAGCATCAGTGTAGTGGTAGGCGCGCACGGGCGGGAGGGCAATCTCCATACCTAGTGTGGCATGTGAGGTGCAACCGAAAGCGGCATGGCCGACCTCGAGCACAATGAGCGGAAGTCAGGGGCCGGAGATCCCTTCACGAACGTGACGGTGCGGAGGCCGATAAAGCCGCCACCGCCGCGTTGGATACGAGCCCTCAAGGCGGCGCTACACGGGATTGGCGCTGCGATCCTCCTTGCCGCTGGAACCGTCTGGACTATCAGGCAATCGCATCCAAAGTTCGTGAAGCCGGGCGAGCTGCTTCACTTGCCGGCAGCCGTAGTGACGGCGACTACTCCCGGCACGGAGGGCTACACCCCGCCTACCGATGCAAAGGCGCTCGAAGAGATCAGGAAAGTGGCCTATTCGCTGCGAAAGTACACCAAGGATACGATTCTAGCGCAGAGGATCGCCGGAGCCATCATCGTTGAAGGTGGCAAGAAAAACCTCAACCCGGCCCTCCTTGTCGGTGTACTTCTGACGGAAGACGCGGCTCTGGATCCGAGGGCTAAGAGCTCTGTCGGTGCGCGCGGTCTGATGCAGGTGATGCCGTTCCATGCCGGGAAGTGGAAGGGCTGCACTTCTGCCGACCTCTTCTCGATCGATTCCAACATCTGTCACGGGACCAGCATCCTGGCGGATCTGATCAAGAGATCGCCCAACGTGGAGCGCGCGCTCCAACGGTACAATGGATGTGTGCGCGGGACGAACACGCCTAACTGCCATACCTATTCGGGTAAGGTTCTGAGGTTCGCGGAGCAGGCCGCGACCCAGATGCTCAGTTTTGGATTGTCGGAATAGGGCCCCAATAGGCCCGCGCGAGTCCTTCATAAACATCTGACCAATCGCGCCAGGCGGCTGCCGGCCGCGCAAGTCGTTGTGCTGCCATGACTTGCCCTAAACTGCTCACATAGCTGGCTTTTTCGCCGCCGCCCGTTTGGACGGGTTTCAAAACTTTTTCTTGACGGAACTCGTCAATAGAGGTACCGTAATACGTATCTCAGCAGTGGCATTACCACAATAGAATTGAAATGGCTGAATGGATTGGACGGGAACTCGAGCGAATCAGAAAGCTCAGAGGTCTCCGTCGTGAAGACGTTGCCGCACGCATGACCAAGCCCGTGTCGGCGTCGACAATACGCAATATCGAGCATGACGAGGATTACAATGTCTCGCTCGATCTTTTGCGACAGATAGCGGCGGTGCTGGGCGCCAAGATCCAGGTCTCATTGGAGGCCGAGGATCTGAAACGATGGCATACGCCACCGGGACAGAGGCCGGCAATCAAGCTGGATGATGCCCCGGTTGTAGCACAACAAGAGAGGCTGATCGACAACGAGTACTTCATCCGGTACATCCGGGCGCGTTACCCGGATTGTCCGCTGACCAACTCGCAGATCGGCCGTAGAATGTGGGACTTCGCCAAGCCCCGAGGGGCTGAGCTGGTGAAGGGCAGAATGCAGGTGAAGAAGCTGCCGGCGAACGAGAGCATCGCTACATACAGGCTCCCGACGACAGCAGCGCAGTACCGCGTACATGAGCTGGATATGGAAGTATTGCACGGTTTTGCGGATCGGTTGGGCCGGGCGTACCGCGATGAGAAGGGAAGAGTTCTTGTCCCGCTCATTTAAGCGCGTTCGGGCTGTACTAATTCCAGGAGAAACTGTGAAGAAGTCACTCAAGCCGTTACATGCACCACCACCGAAGCTGTCTTCACCAATGAAGACGGCAATGCGGACAGCATCCCACGCGCTCGCGCTGGGTACGCTGCTCGTCGGCGGCGCGGTATGGACGATATCGCAGCAGCACCCGCTGTATGCGAACCCGGGCCGTCTTCTGAGACTGCCCGCGGCTGTCGTGGACGCTTCACAACCCACCGAACAGGCATTTCGTATCGGTGAGGTTCTGAATCAGTACACCCATGACCGCACGCTCGCATTCCGCATCGCGGACGCGATCGTCGATCAGGCGCAGAAGGAGAGGATCGACCCGGCGCTGCTCGTCGGCGTTCTCCTCACCGAAGACGCGACCCTCGATCCGCGCGCGCGCAGCTCCGTTGGTGCCCGCGGCCTGATGCAGGTAATGCCGTTGCACGGCGGCAAGTGGGGCTGCGGCTCGAAGGACCTGTTCGACGTGGAGAGCAACATCTGTCACGGCGTCCAGATTCTCAGGGCGGCGCTCGACGGCTCGCCCAACACGCGCGTGGCGCTGCTGCGCTACAACGGCTGCGTGAGGGGACGCAACACGCCCAACTGTCACCTTTACGACGATAAGGTCCTGAAACACGCGGACCGCGCCGCCGCAGAGATGCGACTGGTCAAAACACAGAAGACGGACTAAGGTTCTCTGGAAAAAAGAGCCGGTGCCAAGCGCACCGGCTCTTTTTTTTTGTCATGTCAAGCAAGCCGTACTGGGTTCTCGCACTCTCGCTGTTTGGGATCGCGTTCGCGGCGCCGCTCGTCCGCCTGTCGAACGCCGATCCCCTCGCCATAGCGGTCTGGCGATTGGGCTTCTCCCTACTCATTGTTGGCGTTTTCCTGGTCGCGAGTGGGGAATGGCGCGACTGGAAGCGAATCGGCTCGAGCGAACTGGCACTGGCGGCAGTGGGCGGGGTCTCCCTGGCGCTCCATTTCTGGGCGTGGAACGCCTCCATTCACCTCACGACGATCGCGGCATCGGTCACCCTGGTCAATCTCCAGCCCGCAGTCGTGGCGACCATTTCGGCCATCGCGCTGAGAGAAGCGCCGTCGAAGCGCCAGATTCTGGGCATCGCGGTCGCCATAGCGGGGGCGTTCATCGTCGCCGCCCCGGACCTACGTGGCGGGCTCGCCCCCGCAGGCAACCAGCCGTTGCTCGGCAATCTGCTCGCGACGTCGGCGGCGGTGACCGCCGCTATCTACTACACCATCGGACGCCGCCTCCGCGCCTCACTGGGCATATGGGCCTACGTTGGAATCGTTTACTCTGCTTCGTTTGTGACTCTCATCACGATCGCGTTGTCCCGCGGAACCATTCTCGCACCTCAGCCGCCGCGCGAGATCGCAATCTTCGCCGGACTGGCGATTGGCCCGATGCTGCTCGGCCACACCGGGATGAACTGGGCTCTCAAGTATCTGCCTGCATACGTGGTGAATCTCACGGTGCTCGGCGAGCCAGTCGGCGCCACCGTGCTCGGAGCGCTCATCCCGGCGATCAGGCAGATTCCTACGGCCAACACCATCGTCGGAGGCGCCGTCGTCCTTGCTGGAGTCCTCGTCGCGGCGTGGGGTGGCTCTCGGCGCACTGCAAACCCCTGACAATTAAATTTCCGCGCGGTCCGCTCTATGCCGAGCTTGTCATGTCGCAGCCACCCCCTACCTGTGATCCAATGCAAGGACTGAAGTCCACCGCGCTGTTGCTTTTCCTTCTCGCCGTACCCGCGACGGGCGCGGCGCAGCTCAGAATCACTTCGCCGCGAGTACAGTTTGGCCACGACATTGGCGACGACTATTTTCTCGCGAACTACACGCAGATGATCGAGTATTGGCAGAAGCTCGATCGCGAGTCGGACCGAATGAAGATGGTCCGGATCGGAACGACGGCCGAGGGGCGGCCGATGTGGATGGCTATCATCACATCGCCGGAGAACCACGCGAGGCTGGCGCGCTATCAGGATATCTCGCGCCGCCTGGCTTTGGCGGAAAACCTCACCGACGCCCAGGCACGCGCTCTGGCGACTGAGGGGAAAGCCGTCGTATGGATCGATGGCGGCTTGCACGCCACCGAGGTACTGGGTGCGCAGCAGCTTATTCAAACGGTCTACGAGCTCGTGAGTCGCACGGATCCAGAGACGCTCCGTTTCCTGCGCGATGACATCATCCTCTGCGTGCCGGCGAATCCTGACGGACAGGATCTGGTCTCGAACTGGTACATGAGGGAGGCGGACACTCTCAAGAGAACCACGTCGCGATTGCCGCGCCTGTATCAGAAGTACGCCGGTCATGACAACAATCGCGATTCGTACATGGCGTCCCAGCCGGAAACGCAGGCCATGGACAGCATTCTCTTCCGCGCCTGGTACCCGCAGATCATGTACAATCATCACCAGACTGGGCCCGTCGGGACGGTGATCTTTGCCCCTCCGTTCAGGGATCCGTTCAACTACAACTACGATCCCCTCGTTCCGATGGAGCTGGATCTCGTCGGCGCGGCAATGCAATCGAGATTCGTCGCCGAGGGAAAGCCTGGCGCGACGATGCGAAGCGGAGCCCCCTATTCGACCTGGTGGAATGGCGGCCTGAGGACGACTGTCTACTTCCACAACATGATCGGCTTGCTGACCGAAGCCATCGGCAATCCGACACCGATGGAGATTCCGCTCGTCGTGGAAAAGCTCCTGCCGAAAGGCGATCTGCCAATGCCGATCCAGCCACAGAAATGGCATTTCGCCCAGTCCATCGCGTACGAGCTGACTGCCAATCGCGCGGTGCTCGATGTAGCGTCGCGATACCGGGAGACGCTCCTCTACAACATTTATCAGATGGGCAGGAACTCGATTCGCCGCGGAAACACTGACACCTGGACGATCACTCCGCGGAAAATCGCGGCGCTTCAGGCTGCGCTGCCGCAGGACACCGTGCGGCCGGCGGGCGGGGACGCGGGCGGTGGTGGTGGCGGGCGGCCACAAACTACTTCACCGGCCGAAATGGCGACCTACGTGTCGGTGATGCGCAACCCGCAGGACAGGGATGCGCGCGGCTACATCATTCCTGCCAACCAGCCGGATTTTCTGACCGCAACGAAATTCGTGAACGCGCTGATCAAGACAGGCGTTGCCGTGCAGCGCGCGACTGCGGCGTTTTCCGTTGGCGGCACGGATTATCCGGCGGGGTCGTTCATCGTGAAAACCGCGCAGGCATTCCGGCCCCACGTACTCGACATGTTCGAGCCACAGGATCACCCGAACGACATCCCGTATCCGGGCGGGCCGCCCACTGCGCCCTACGATAATGCCGGGTGGACTCTCGCCTACCAGATGGGTGTGCAGTTCACGCGGATACTGGAGCCGTTTGGCGGACCGTTCGTCCCCGTCCTCGGCTTCGCCAAGGTTCCGGAGCAGCGAGTCGCTTCCGCAATAGCCGGCTACGCGCTCAGTCACTCCGTCAACGACGCATTCACCGCGGTGAATCGGCTGCTTGCTCGCGGCGAAGAGGTATTCACTCTCACCAGCCCGCTCAGCATCAACGGCCGGTCGTATGACGTTGGCACGTTCTACATTCCGGCAAAACCGACGACCGCCCCCATCATCGCGCAGCTCGCCGCTGAAAAGGGTCTCGATTTTGATGCCTTCGATACCGAGGTGTCCTCAGCTTCCCTCCGGCGTGTTCGGCCCGCTCGAATCGCGCTCTGGGATCAATACGGAGGCGCGATCACTTCAGGCTGGGCGCGCTTCGTCCTCGAACAGTTCGAGTTCCCATACGAGATAGTGTTCCCGCCGACGCTCGACGCCGGCAATCTGATCGGCAAGTTCGACGTTCTGATCCTGCCCGATGGCGCCAGCTTCGCGCGTCCCAACGCGCGTGCGACGCCTCGTGTCACTCCCGAGGATGTGCCCGCCGAGTACCGCGATCGAGTCGGAGGCATGACGGTTGCCAAGACTATTCCGCAGCTGCTCGAATTCCTCAACGCCGGTGGGACCATTCTCGCGATTGGGTCAGCCACGGATATTGGCATCCAGCTTCAACTGCCGATTGCCAACGCGCTCACCGACAGCACCGGGAGAGCGCTGCCGCGGAATCGCTTCTACGTCCCGGGATCGATCCTCAGCATGCGTGTGGACACGACAGCAGCGCTTGCCCAGGGTCTGCGTCCCGTGACCGATTTCTACTATGACAACGCACCCGCATTCAAGCTTCTTCCCGCGGCCGAGCCGCGAGGCGTGAAGAGAATCGCGTGGATCGACGACGCAGCGCCGTTGCGCAGTGGTTGGGCGTGGGGCCAAAAGTACCTGAACGGTGTAACAGAAGTCCTGCAGGCTCCGGTGGGGAAGGGAATGCTCGTACTGTACGGCCCTGATCCATACTTCCGCTCCCAGCCGCACGGAACCTTCAAAATCCTGTTCAACGGTCTACTGTATCGGACGTCACTTGGAGATTAGCTGATGCGTTCACGTCTTCTGCTCGCCGCTCTGGCCGTTACCGGCTGCTCGTATTTTCAATCGGGAGTCACTCCCGACAGAGCGCCCGCGCCGGCCGCGAAGTCTTCTGCGAAGAGCCTGCCGGGCAGCGGGATAGCGGTCACGACCAGCTCAGGCCTCATCAAGGCGATGCACGATCGCTACGACGGGAAGTATCTCAAGACGATGAGTTTCCTCCAGAACAACACTGCTTATACCGCCAGTGGCCAGGAGCAGAAGTCGCAGTGGTACGAGCACCTCGAGATTCCCGGCAAGCTTCGCATTGCTTTCCTTCCCGCGACGCA
>WNFK01055941.1_pt1 | contig 12213 bp, 11 predicted proteins | sample 5400281 | NCBI WGS metagenome assembly WNFK01 (sample SAMN13153350, study PRJNA577476) | soil metagenome | isolation source: 20 cm soil on Douglas fir-dominated hillslope | place: USA:California | collected 2013-09-17
CGCGTCCATCGCATTCTTTGTCTTTCCGGCTTCCGTCCTGCCGATCATGCGGTTGAGTAAACGCATTAAACGGCTGACCCGGCGCGGTCAGATCAGCACGGGGACGCTCACTTCGCTCCTGCAAGAGAGCATTCAGGGCAATCGCATCGTCAAGGCTTTCGGCATGGAAAGCTATGAAGACCAGCGCTTTGTCCAAGAAAACTGGAAACTCTTCAAGCAGTCGCTGCGGGCCAGCCGCATCAAGGCGATCGTTTCACCATCGATGGAATTGCTCGCCTCTTTCGCCATCGGCGGCGTGGTTTGGTATGGCGGGTGGAGCGTGATCGCCGGCGGACGCACCCAGGGCGAGTTCATGGCGTTTATGGCCGCGATGTTTTTGATGTACGGACCGTTTAAAGGTCTGAGCCGAACCTACACCAGCGTTCATCAGGGTCTCGCCGGAGCGGAGCGCGTTTTTGAAATGTTGGATGAAAAGCCGGCAATCGCCGATAAGCCGGATGCTAGAGAGGCGAAGCCGTTTGCGGAAAAGATCGAGTTTCGTAACGTCGATTTTGCTTACGCCGACACGCCGGTCTTGAAGCGCATCAATTTGATCATCGAAGCCGGGCAGATGGTGGCGTTGGTTGGCATGAGCGGAGTCGGCAAGAGCACGTTGGTCGATCTCATTCCGCGCTTCTATGACGTCGATGCCGGTTCGTTAACGCTCGACGGCGTCGATGTACGCGATTTGACCGTGCGCTCCTTACGCGCGCAGATCGGCATCGTCACCCAGCACACCTTTCTATTTAACGATACAGTGCGGAATAATATCGCCTATGGCTCTCTTGATCGTGACCTAGAGGCCGTGATCGCGGCGGCGAAGGCGGCGCACGCGCACGACTTTATCATGGCGATGCCCAATGGCTACGATTCGATGATCGGCGAAATGGGTATGCAATTATCGGGAGGGCAGCGCCAACGCCTGGCCATCGCGCGAGCGCTGCTCAAGAATGCACCGATTTTGATTCTTGACGAAGCTACCTCGGCGCTGGATACGGATTCCGAGCGTCTGGTGCAAGACGCCCTCGAACATCTGATGGCGACCCGCACCACGGTCGTGATCGCGCACCGCTTGTCGACGGTGCGGCGCGCCGACCGGATCGTGGTGATGGTCGATGGCGTGATCGCGGAAGAAGGAAGCCATGAAGAACTGCTTGCGAAAAACGGCGAATACAGTCGGCTGTACTCCATCCAGGCATTAGAAGGCCGCGAACCCGAACAGCGGGAAGTGTTGCATTAAAGGTCGGCGCTAGCCGTGTGGTATTTGCTCTATAATATTACCTTGACAATCGGGTTTTTAGCGGCGTTGCCGTTTGTGCCGTTGATTTACTTACTCGGCCCGCGCTACCGAGACGGTCTCGGCCAACGCTTTGGGATTTACCCGCAAACCGTCGATGCGGGTTTGCGCGCCGCCCGCCCAGTGTGGATCCATGCAGCCTCGGTAGGCGAGGTTCGTGCCGCCGCTCCACTCGTGCGCGCGCTCAAGACGGGCGCCCCCGCACGAAAAATTTTGCTGTCGACGTTTACCGCGACGGGACATCGAATCGCGGCGCAAACAGAAGCCGTCGACCCGGCACTGCTGGTGTTCATCGAGACCGAGATTTGGCCCAATCTCTTGCGTGAATCGTTTCGCCGGGGTATCCCGACGCTGCTCTTGAGCGGGCGACTCTCGGCCAAGGCATTTTCGCGATATGCGCGCTGGCGGCCCTTTTTTCGCCGAGTTCTTGGATGTTTCACGTTCTTTGGCATGCAGTCGAGCGAGGACGCAGCCCGGCTCAAAGACCTCGGCGCGGATGAAAAAAAAATCTCGGTGGTTGGCAGCTTGAAATTTGCCGCCGGCGGCGTCGACGATCGCTTTCAGAGTTTGATCTCGACGCACGCTCCGAACGGATACTTATTCGTCGCGGGCAGCACCCATCGCGGCGAGGAGGAAATTTTGCTCGAGGTGTTCGCGGCCGTGCGCGCGCGCTTTCCAATGCTCTCGATGGTTATCGCGCCGCGTCATCCCGAACGCTTTGCCGAGGTGGAAAAGTTGTTGCGGGGCAGCCCGTTCGGTTTTCATCGAAAGTGCCAGGTTCAGCCGGATCGATACTTTGAAAAAGATATCCTGTTGCTCGATACCGTCGGCGAATTGCTAGACTTTTTTGCCGCCGCCGATATCGCCTTCGTCGGTGGCAGTCTGGTCGATGCCGGAGGGCACAACGTTTTAGAACCCGCGCGCCTTCAAAAACCGGTGCTGTTTGGCCCCCACATGAGCAATTTTGAGCGCATCGCGGGCGAAATGAAACAACGAGGCGGAGCCGTCGAAGTTCATGGCGCGGCTGATATGGCGGATGTATTGATCGATCTCTTGACCGATTCAGAGGCCCGGCTTCGCATGGGTAAGCTCGCGTCTCAATTTGCTGGGGCACATCACGAGGCCTTCACACGCAATTTGGTTTTGGCGCAACGGTACTTATGAAATTATCCGAGCTACGAGCCTGCGTTAAGCGTCTATGATGACCGTGTCGGTTCGTGAGGTGTGGGAGCGCACGGGAGTGCGCGGAAAGTTTTTGTGGTTATTGTTGCTGCCGGTATCGCTTTTCTACGTTGTCGCCGTGCAACTGCGCAATGCGCTTTACGCCTTAGACTGGGCGAAATCGGCGCGCCTACCCAGGCCGGTGATCAGCATCGGTAATCTTACCGTCGGCGGCACAGGTAAGACGCCGACCTGCTTGTGGCTCGCTGAAGAGCTGAAAAATCACGGCTTGAGCGTCGGAATTTTGAGCCGGGGATATCGTCGGAACGAAACCCGACCGCTCGTTTTACGGCCGCAAAGCGCGGATGTTTCGGCGCTGGACAATGCGGATGCAACCATGTCCGGGGATGAGCCGTTGATGATGGCCCATCTTTATGGCCAGACCGTCGGTATCGGCAAGAACCGGAGCGCCGCCGCCGCCGAGCTGTTACGGCAGAGCGACGTGGATGTTTTTATTCTCGACGATGGCTTTCAACACCGGCGAGTTAAGAGAGACGTCGATTTATTATTGATGGGCTCCGAATTTTCCGGCTGGACCCTTCCGGCTGGACCCTTTCGCGAACCCCGGCGAAACTATCGGCGCGCTGATTCTTTTCTGGTTACCGGCGCGCACGAAGATTGGCGCGCCATCATTCCCGCTAACCGCGCGGAAACTACCTTCGCCGCTTCTTTGCAACCGGTTTCTTTATTGAGTTTGGGCTCACGCCGCCGCAAAGAATTTCCCTTGACGCTGCTTTACCGCAGTAAAATTTTGACCGTCACCGGAGTCGCCGATCCCAGGGGATTGTATCGGATGATTCACGAATGGGAGGGCGAAATTGTCGAGACCCTCGAGTTCCCGGACCACCATTCCTATACCGCTCGGGACTGGCAGCAAATCAATCGGGTCGGCCGCCTCGTCGATTTGATCGTCACGACCGAGAAGGATATTTTGAAGCTAGTGCGCTTTCCATTTGCAAAAGATAAACTGTTGGCGCTACGGGTAGCTATGACCGTGGAAAACGGCTCGGGGCTCGTGCAATCGATTGTCGCGAGAATTAATCAAGCGCGGAGCGGCGCTGAGGCTTAAAAACAGCGAGGGAAGCAAGTTATCGAACGAAGCGACTTGTGGGTCGCGGTGATTTTTGGTGGAATTTCCGTAGCGGTTTACGAGACGTGATTTGGCGTTATTGGTGAAAGAAGGGTATCGATGAAGTCGCTGATCACAGGTGTTGCCGGGTTTATCGGGTCGCATCTCGCGGAACGGCTCCTTGGAGCGGGGCACGAGGTTACCGGCATCGATAATTTTCTCGATAATTATCCACGCCCATTCAAAGAAAAAAATCTCGCAGCGTTTTCCTGCCACGACAAGTTTAAATTCCTTAACCAAGATCTGTTGCAAAGCGATTTGGCAAAACTCTTACGCGACGTTTCCTACGTGTTTCATCTCGCCGGACAACCCGGCGTTCGTTCGAGTTGGGGGCGCGAATTCACCCGATATACGGAAAATAATATCATGGCGACGCAACTGCTCTTGGAAGCGTCGAAAGGTTTGCCGCTCGCCAAATTCGTCTATGCGTCGACCTCATCGGTCTACGGCGATACGGACGATTTGCCCATGCGCGAAGAAGGGCTAACCCGACCGGTTTCTCCTTACGGCGCCACCAAGCTTGCCGCCGAACATTTATGCCATCTGTACTGGAAGGCTTTTGCCGTGCCGACCGTTTCGCTGCGGTTTTTTACTGTTTACGGTCCGCGCCAGCGGCCGGACATGTTCTTTCATCTGTTTATGCGCGCCTTGCGACGCGGCGACGAAGTGCCCCTTTTCGATGACGGCGAGCAGACTCGCGATTTTACATTTTGCCAGGATATCGTCGACGGTATCGTAGCCGCGGCTACTTATCCCGGAAAAGGAGAAGTGTTCAACCTGGGCGGCGGATCAGAAGTAAGTTTGCTGAACGCTATTTCGCTGGTGGAGAAAATCGCTGGCCGAACGTCCAAGCTCAAGCGTTTCGATCGTCAGAAGGGCGACGTGCGCCACACCAAGGCGCGCCTGGACAACGCGAAAGACAAGCTCGATTACCAGCCAAAAATTGATTTGGCGCAGGGATTGGAAAGCGAGTGGCAGTGGATTTGCGCCAATTCGGATTGAATAAAGATTGCCAAGTTTCAATTTTAAATAAAAAAGTTACTGTGACAGCGGATCTTTAAAATTCGAGGTAACCTATGGACGAATATGCGGAAGAAGACGTCGGCAACATCGTGAGTTTAGAGCATATTAACGTGCAGATTCCCGACCAGTCGCTCGCAACGCTTTTTTACGTCGTCGGCATGGGCTTCACGCGCGATCCCTATTTGAACGTCGGCTTGAACAACATGTGGGTGAATGTCGGCGAGCAGCAGTTTCATTTACCCACCCGCAGTCCGCAAGTGATCGATGGTCATATCGGCGTCGTCATGCCGAATCTCGACGCTTTGGAAGCGCGTCTAAAAACCATCGGTGAAGGACTGAAAGATAGCAAGTTTACTTATAGTCGGCGCGACGATTCTATTTCTGTTACTTGTCCTTGGGGCAATCGCTACCAATGCTATTCGAGCCAACCCTCTTTCGGCGACATGAGGCTGGGAATTCCTTACGTCGAATTCAGGGTCGCGCCCGGCGCGCTGCAAGGAATTTTACGGTTTTACCAAACCGCGCTCGGCGCGCCGACGGCACTGGAGAGCGATCGGCAAGGTCGCTTCGGCCGAGTGGAGATCGGCCGTCATCAGTCGCTGTTGTTCCGCGAAGCGGCCGATTCACCGGCGCCCTACGACGGCCATCATATCGCCATTTATGTCGCTAATTTTTCCGGGCCTTTTGCGTACCTCAAGAGCCGCAGCTTGATTTCCGAGGACGTGCGCAATCATCAATTTCGCTTTAAAGACATCGTCGACCCTGAGGACGGCGCCAAGAAATTCACCTTGGAACACGAAGTGCGAAGCCTCAAACATCCGATGTATCACCGGCCGTTTGTCAATCGCGACGCTGCGCAGTCGCAGCGCGCTTACCACCGCGGCTGGGACGCGCTGATTCCGTTTCATCACTGATATCTCGAGTACTTTTTATCATGCTTCGAAGGAGCTGAACCCATGGCAATTAGCAAAGACCTTTTGGATATTCTCGCATGCCCGAAGTGCAAGGGGGATATTCACCTCAACCCGACAAACGACGGTCTCATTTGCGAGGCCTGCCGGCTGATGTATCCGATCAAAGACGACATCCCGGTGATGTTGATCGATGAGGCGATCCACTTATAGCGCCGATGGCTGCGCTCAGTTGGGACAACGTCCTGGTGCTTCAAACCAGCTTCCTAAAAACTGACCATCGTCTGTCAGCCCGCGAGCCGGGAGCTTTTACAGGATCATCCCGCGATCGATGAGCTGATCGTCGACGATAAGAAGCGCGCGGATCGAGGATGGGCCGGGTTGCGCGCCAAAGCGGCCAGCTTAAAAGCCAAACGGTTTACGCTGGCGATCACGCCGCATAAATCCCTGCGTAGCGCGCTCTTGTTGTGCATGGCCGGAATACCTTGCCGGATCGGCTTTCGCCAGAGCCCCGGCTGGTTTTTGTACCATCGCCGGGTCGCGCGCGATCCGCGGCGTCACGATGTCGAAAGGAATCTTTCGGTCTTGCAAGCTTTCGGCGTGCGCATCGAAGACTGCGAGCGTGCTCTCGATTTGCCGGTCAGCGCAGCGCTGCAAGAAACGGTCAATCACAAGTTGCGCGCGCTCGGTGTCGTCGATGATCAAATGGTTGTCGGCGTGAATCCAGGTTCCGTGTGGCCGACCAAGCGCTGGTCCGCCGCCGGATTCGCCGAGCTGATCCTCATGCTAAAGAAAAAGCTCGATTGCCAGATCTTGCTTTTCGGCGGCGACGAAGACGCTGCGGTCGTTCAAGATGTGCTGGCTCGCTGTCACGCGGCGGCCGTCAATTTAGTAGGTCAGATCAGCCTTCGCGAGCTTGCCGCGGCGATCAGCCGCTGTGCCGTGTTTGTTACCAATGACAGCGGACCGATGCACGTGGCGGTGGCGCGAAGGGTGCCGACCGTGGCGATATTTTGCGCGACGACGCCCGAGCTCGGCTTTTTCCCCTACATGGCGGAAGCGATTGTTGTCGGCCGAGAGCTCTCCTGCCGGCCCTGCGCTTCCCATGGCGGGCGGCGCTGTCCGTTAGGTCATGCGAATTGTATTCATCAGCTCGGTCCGGAAAAAATATTGGAGAGCGTGCAACGGCTATTGAAGGGCGACCGGCGCGGACTTGGCTTATCCGTCGCGCCTTTTCAGCCGGAATTCGTGACCGTTTGAAATCTCCTTTCGCACAATCGGAACTTGTTCAACCGGCAACTCGCCGCTCGAGGAATTACGGCATCTTTAGTGAGAAGTTAACGTGGGGCGCGCTTCCCGACGGCTTCAACAAGGTTGTTGACGAGCGCGGTCATCGCCTCGTGGTTCGGCAAGATCAGGCGGCGCACATCGATTTTTCGTTATGCGATAATGATCGCGCCGGCGCTTTGGAGGAGTCTCGCTACCACGGCCGCGGCGCGCTGCGCTCGATCGTGCTTCCTCACGGCGATACGGCCTTGATCCGCGCCTATCGTCACGGCGGTTTGTTTCGAGCTATTGCCACCACGTGGTTTTTGACTTGGCCGCCGCGGCCCTTTCGCGAGCTGGTCGTCACAGAAGAGTTGCGCCGACGCGGCTTGCGCACGGTCGAAGTTTACGCCGCTTGTGTGAGCCGGCCCGCAGGACCTTTTTATCGCGGCTGGCTCATCACGAGACAATTGCAGGGGGCGGAAGATCTCTGGTCGGGGTTTCACAGCGGATTGATAGAACGAATCGGTTTAACGGCGGCGCTGGGCGCCGTGGCGGATGGCATCCGCGCGATGCACCGGGAAGGGGTCTACCACGCCGATCTCAATCTAAAAAATATCCTCTTGCGGGTCGAGAACGGCGCGCCGGTGAGTTACATCATCGATTATGATAAAGCGAGGCTTTTTCTCGGCCGGCTTCCGGTCGCCTTGGCCAATAGAAATATCGCGCGTTTAAAGCGTTCGACGCTTAAGCTCGATCCCGAGCAGCGCTATTTTTCCGCGACGGCGTGGCGCGAGCTTGTCAAATTTTATCATGAAGATCGGCACGCCTGAGTTTCAGCCGAAGAAGATCCTGATCATTCTGCACGGCTCGATTGGAGACGTTACCCGGGCCTTGCCGTTGGCCGGCGCATTGCGAAAAGGCTTTCCCGGCGCATTTATTGCCTGGTCCATCGAACCGGCGTCGTTGCCTTTGCTTCAGGGCAATGACGCGATCGATGAGGTCCTCCTGTTCGATCGGCCGCGTTGGCGCAAAACGATCCGCGCTTTCCTCGCTGACGTGAGGCGGCGCAAGTTCGATCTGGTGCTCGATCTGCAACGCCATCTAAAAAGTGGGCTCATCAGTCGATGGACCGGCGCACATTATCGGCTCGCCTTTCACCGTCACGACAGCAAGGAGCTCAACTGGCTTTTCAATAATTTGTACATCGAATCCTACGGCGATAGGATTTCGAAGCTCGAACATTATGGAAAATTTGCCGATTACCTAGGCATCGAGCGGGCGCCGTTGGAGTGGAATTTTCATCTGACTGCGGCGGAGTTGAACTCCGTTGAAAAACATCTTTTCGGTGTGAGCGCGTCCTTTGCCGTTTTGTTCGTCGGCACGCGTTGGCAAAGCAAGCAGTGGTTCACAGGGCAAATGGCTGAGTGCGCCCAAGTTCTGCGCAATGAATATGATCTCGACGTCGTGTTGCTCGGCGGCAAGGAAGATCAAGAGATCGCTCGCCAGGCGGTTGCCGAGTCCCAGGTCAAGATGACAAATCTCGCCGGGCTCACGTCGCTTCGTGAAGCGATCGGCATTATCGAAAGGGCGAAGCTTGCGGTGGGGCCAGACACCGGCTTGATGCACATCGCCGCGGCCGTGCGCACGCCGGCGATTTCGCTCTGGGGCGCGACCAATCCCGGGCGAACCGGGCCCTATGGGTTCGAAGACTTAGTCATTCAAGGGCACGCGCCGTGTGTGCCGTGCAATCGGCGCCATTGCAATATCGGTCGTATTTGTCTGAAGTCCATCACCCCCGCGCAAATCGCCGAAAAAATTGCCAAGGCTTTCAAGCGCCAGCCGGCGAGGAGACTTTGTCGTGCTGAAGGCGACTGACTATCGCTCGCGCCGTGCTGGCGCTTGGCGCCTCAGAGTCTTGCCGGAGCAGTGGAGCGACGATTTGCAGAAAAAAGTCCTTGCGCTGGTTGCCGCGCAAATGCCGTCGAAGCACCCGCAAACGATTGAAGTCGACGCGCCAGCGGCTCGAAACGGCAAGAAATTTTATCTTAAGATATTTCACGGCGGCGCGCCGATCAGCGCGATTAAGGATATTTTTCGATCATCTGACGCGTTTCGTTTTTGGCGCCAAGGCGTGGCGTTTGCAGCGGCCGGGTTCAATGTTCCGCTGACCATCGGCGCTGGTGAGGTACGGTGCTTTCGGATTGTTCGACGGAGCTTCGTTCTAACCGCAACAGTCGATGGCCAGCCGCTGCCGGTATTTTTGGCGGATCTGGTAAACACACGTGAACGATTAACAACTAAGAGAAACGGACTGATGAAGCTCGCACGCTTGATCCAGCGGTTGCACCGTCACGGATTTGTGCACGGCGACCTGATCGCGTCCAATCTGTTGGTCGCGGCGGCGGCGGACGGTCACGAATTATCCTTCTATTTCATGGATAATGACCGTACTCATTGGTTCCCACGCTGGTTGCCGCAATCCCTGTGGAAACGAAATCTGATTCAATTGAATCGCATGCCGCTGCCCGGCATCACTTTGCAGGACCGCATGCGGTTTCTATGCGCCTATCTGGGTCAACCGGCGCCGCCATGAGTGCGACGGAGTCGATCCGACGCTGAGCTTTAGAAGTCTGATGCGCTGGAACGCGGACATTGCGGTGCGTCATGATCGCGAAAGCGAACAGCGCGGCATTATGAAGGATGCGGCCGGCTGAGTCATGGCAAACTCGGCGATCCTCGACGCGGTGGCGGCCGCGTGGTCCAACCACGGCGACAGTGGCAAAAAGATGCTGGACCTGAGTTGCGGCGACGGCGAGACCGCGCGCTTGTTGGCGCGCTTGGGTTACCGCGTCGTCGCAACGGATTATGGGCCTCCGCCGCCAATGACGGATATAGAACGGGTCGGCGGCGTGGATCTCAACCATCTTTTGCCGTTTCAGCAGAGCAGCTTTGACGCCGTCGATCTTGTCGAGGTGATTGAGCATATCGAGAATCAGCCCCAGCTCATTCGAGAGATCGCCCGGGTTCTGAGACCGGGCGGAAGAGTATTGATCAGCACGCCGAACATTTTAAATGTCGTTTCCCGTCTGCGCTTTTTGTTTACCGGTTTTCTGCGCGGGCGGGTTCGACCGGCGCACTACACCAGCAAGCCGGGCCAAGCGCCCAATATTTACTTACTGCACTTTTACGAGCTCTATTATTTGCTGTTTCACTATGGCTTTGAGATCGAGAAATTACGCCGGACTCGGGTCAAGTTCGCGGTGCGATTTTTTACTTATCTTTTTTGGCCGTTTATGTGGCTGCCTAGTTTAATCGCGATCATTGGCGCCGAGAAAGACCCCGTGCAGCGGCGTTACAATTGGCATGTTGTGATCGCCCGAAAGCTCGCCGCTGAGTGAAGATTGCTCTCGCACATAAGCGCCTCGATTTGAAAGGCGGAACCGAGCGCGACCTTTTTAGGACGGCCGAAGTGCTGCGTGTGTTAGGACATGAAGTGCATTTATTCTGTAGCGAATTCGGCATCGACGCGCCGTCCGGTGTGGTCTCGCATCGCGTACCAGCCCTGGGGTTGGGGCGATCGGCCCAATTATGGAGCTCTGCTGTCGCGACGCAAAAATGGATCAAGGGTAGTCACTATGATGCGGTGGTGAGCTTTGGCCGATTCTTCGCTGCCGACGTGGTTCGCTGTGGCGGCGGTACGCACCGAGGTTTTTTGCGCCGAATGGGCAACGAAGGTGGAGCGTTGCGCCGTCTCTGGCAAACAATGAGTGTTTATCACCGAAGTGTTTTGGCGATCGAGAAGCGCCAGTTTGAATCGGCTCGGATGAAAAAAGTCATCGCGGTGTCGGCTGGAGTCAAACGAGACATCTTGGCCAATTATGCCGTGGCGGCGGATAAGATTACAGTTCTTTACAACGGCGTCGATCCGCGTCGATTTCATCCGGCTCAAGGCTGCGAATACCGCCGGCGAGTGCGCGAGCGTTGGAAGATTCCGCTCGAAGCGCCGGTGGTATTGCTCGTCGGCAGCGGTTTTCGCCGCAAAGGCTTGGATCGTCTGATCTCGCTTTGGGCTTCAAAAAAATTGGCCAGTTGCTATCTCCTGGTTGTCGGCACGGATGCGAGAATAGGAAGCTATCGAGCATGGGCTGATGCCGTGGCTCCCGGCAGGATTGTTTTTGCCGGCCGGCAGGATGAGATTGAGAATTATTACGCTGCTGCGGATCTGGTTGCCTTGATGTCGATCCAAGAAGCTTTCGGCAATGTAGTGCTGGAAGCTTTGGCCGCGGGGCTGCCGGTGCTTGTCAGCCGGGACGTCGGTGCCGCAGAGGTGCTTAAGGGTACTTTGCTCGACGGGATTGTTGATAGACCGGATCAACCCAGCGAGTTGCAAGGAAGACTTCTTCGGATGCTGGACAAAGCGCACGATACGGCCGTCGCGAAAGAAGCACGGCAGATCGGCGAAACCTATTCTTGGGACGAACATTTTCGCAAACTCGAAATGATTTTACTCGAAACCTGCGATACGCCGACGAAGGCCCGTGTTTCCTGACTTCGTTCAACATACAGTGGGAAATGCATCGATCTGGCTCGATCGGAAATTTGCCGAGCCGGCATTTATCGAGTGCTTAGGCGATGCCGACCAATTGTTCCGCGATCCGACCTGTCAGATTATAAAGGACCAAAAGAAGATCAAAGTTGGACGTTTGAATGTGGCGGTGGCGGGAATCTCGCGCGCGGTTTACGTGAAACGGTACAACGCTTTTTCGCTGCGCTACAAAATCGCGTCGCCGTTCATCCGGTCGGGTGCTTTTCGCGCGCTGCGCGGCGCGGCGATTCTTCGCCAAGTCAATATCCCAACCCCGGTGCCCGTCGCCGCGGTCGAGCATCGCTTCGGTGGCGTGTTAAGCAAGAGTTTTTTTATCTCCGAAGAAATTGCCCGAGGCAAGACGATCGACGCTTATTGGCGCGAGCATCTTCGAGTTCTTCCGGGACGCGAAGGATTCAAGCGAAGACGGAATTTTTTGATCAATTTGGCCGGGATGTTTCGCGCTCTGCACGCGCAGAACATCTACCACAACGATTTAAAGGACGCGAATATTTTAGCGGTCGCAAACGCCTTCGAAACCTCTGAGTCTTTGGTTCTCCTCGATCTTGAAGGGATACGTCAATGTTCGTCTTTGAGCGACAAACGCCAAGCCAAGAATCTTGTTCAACTTCACCGCACCCTAGGACGAAACCTGCGGCGGACGGATAAAGCAGTTTTTCTCAAGAGCTACCTCGGTGTCTCGTTTGTCGATGGACAACTGAAGCGCCGCCTCGTTGAA
>WNFK01136462.1_pt1 | contig 12212 bp, 14 predicted proteins | sample 5400281 | NCBI WGS metagenome assembly WNFK01 (sample SAMN13153350, study PRJNA577476) | soil metagenome | isolation source: 20 cm soil on Douglas fir-dominated hillslope | place: USA:California | collected 2013-09-17
GCTAGCTTCGGATCGAGCAAAGTCGATCTGACTTCCGGGACCATCGCGCCGGGGCAGTATTTCCTGATCCGGCTCTCGAGCGGGGGCGCCACCGGTTCGCCGCTGCCAACACCCGACGCAACCGGCGGCATTAACATGGCGGCCGCAGCGGGCAAGGTCGCGCTTGTCTCCGGCACCTCCCTCTTGACCGGAAGCGGCTGTCCGTTCGCGGGGTCAGTTGCAGATTTTGTCGGCTATGGCGCGACCGCCGACTGCTTTGAGGGCGCCGGCCGTGCGCCTGCGCCCGGCAACACTACCGCCGCCCTGCGGAAGGTGGATGGCTGCACAGATACGAACGACAATGCCGCAGATTTTCTGGCGACGTTGCCCAATCCGCGTAACACCGCTTCGACTATTAATGACTGCAACGCGCCTCCGGATGTTACGATTGATAACGTAACGATCGCAGAAGGCGACGCCGGTTCAGCGGTTGCGACTTTTACGGTGAGCCTATCGAGACCAGCGCCGGCAGCAGGCGTAACCTTTGACATTGCCACGCAAAACGACACTGCCACCACCAGCGATAACGACTACGTGCCGAATAAACTTGTCGCGCAAACCATCTCAGCGGGAAATACAACCTACACCTTCAATGTAGCGGTTAATGGCGATATGACTGTTGAGCCTGATGAAACATTCTTTGTGAATTTGCGCAATGTAACCGGCGCAATACTAGTCGACGGTCAGGGAGTCGGTACGATCCAAAACGACGACAGTGCTCCCATTCCAAACCTTTCGATCAACGACATATCGCAGAGCGAGACTAACAGCGGCACAACTATATTTACGTTCACTGTGACTTCGTCGCTGCCGGCGCCCGCGGGTGGCATCACCTTTGACATCGCGACAACTGATGGTACCGCGCACGACGATACGCCGCCGAGCGAAGACAATGACTATGTGGCCCTCAGCCGGTTGACGCAGACCATCACCGAGGGCAACACGACCTACACGTTTGATGTTGCTGTTAACGGCGACACTCTGGTGGAAACCAATGAGACGTTTTTCGTCAACCTCAACAACGTTTCTAATGCCACTGTGTTTGACGGCCAAAGCCAGGGAACAATCCAGAACGATGACACCGCGAATCTCGTCATCAGCCAGGTTTACGGTGGCGGCGGCAACGCGAGTGCAACCTACACCAACGACTTCATTGAGATCTTCAATCGTGGCACAACCATCGTGGATTTCTCCGTAACGCCTTACTCAGTACAATACGCAGCGGCGACGAGCAACTTCTCGACTAACAAAACCGATATCACTTCGGGAATAATTCTCCCGGGTCACTACTTCCTGATTCGGGAAGCTTCCGGAGGTGCCGCGGGTGCAGGGCTGCCGGCTCCCGATGTCTCCACCGGCACGATTAACATGTCGGCAACAGCCGGTAAGGTGGCGCTGGTTTCCGCCACCACGGCGCTGACGGGAAGCGGCTGTCCCTTAAGTGCAACGGTGGTGGATTTTCTTGGCTATGGAACTACCGCGAACTGCTTTGAGACTGCGCCGATCGCAGTTTCCGGCACGAACTCAAACGCGCGGTCGGTAATCCGAATCGCAAGCTGCACCGACACGAACAATAATTCTGTCGACTTTGGCAATCCTGCAACCGCTCCAGTTGCGCGCAACTCGACGACCATACCAACGATATGCCCGTAGCCAAATTCAAAAACGTTTGCCGCCGGTCGATGCTGCTGTTGCTGCTTGCGTGCCTCTTTGCGCCCGCGGCTTTGCCGCAGTCGATCCGGAAACAGCCAGACCCAAGTGCGACGGGTGCCGCAGTGCGCGCAGAATTTCTTCACGCCTGGAACGGTTACAAGAAATACGCCTGGGGACATGACGACCTGAAACCCTTGAGCAAGGGTTATCACGATTGGTATGCCGAGCCGCTACTGATGACCCCGGTCGATGCGCTCGACACGATGATTCTCATGGGTCTGAAGGACGAGGCCACGGATACGAAGAACTACATAATTCAAAACCTTTCGTTCGACAAAGATATCTCGGTACAAAATTTCGAAGTGACCATTCGCCTGCTCGGCGGACTGCTTTCGAGCTATCAACTCACCGGAGACAAGAGATTACTACCGGAAAAGTGCGTGACGCGAAAACGAATCCCGCGGAAGCGGGCACTTTGCTGATTGAGTTTGGCACTCTCAGCAAACTGACCGGCCGGCCCATCTTCTACGACAAGGCCAAGCGCGCCTTAGTAGCGATTTACACGCGGCGTTCAGCCATCGGTCTGGTGGGTACCTGGATCGATGTCGAAACCGGTGAGTGGAAAGATACAGACAGTCACATCAGCGGTGCGATTGACAGTTACTACGAATACCTCTTGAAGTGTTGGCTGCTCTTCGACGACGACGATTGCAAACGGATGTGGCTTGGGGGTATCGCCGCGATAAACAAGTATCTTCCGGACGAAATCGACGAGATCACGCGCGACCTCAAGCGGCGACCTAACCCGCAACTCTGGTACGGTCACGCCGATATGAACACCGGCAAACGCTCTGCTACGGCTTACGGCGCGCTCGACGCCTTCTTCCCAGCCGTACTGGCTCTGTCCGGCGATCTCGAACGAGCCGCACGCTTGCAGAAGTCTTCAATGAAGATGTGGGAATTGCACGGCATCGAGCCGGAAGAGATTAATTACAAGACGATGGAGGTTGCCCATCCCGGTTATCCCTTGAGACCTGAGATCGTCGAATCGACCTACTATCTTTACCATTACGCTAGTCAGAAGGCACCCGCGACTAGACGTGGCACAACTCAGGCTTCGCCCTTAGGCAGTCGCGCTCAATATTTGCGGATGGGCGAGCAGCTCTTTCGCGATTTCGTAAGGCACTGCCGGACCGACGAGGGCTACGCAGCTTTGAAGAGTGTGGTTACAAAAGAGAAATCCGACTCGATGCAGAGTTTCCTCTTTGCGGAAACTTTCAAGTACTTTTATCTGCTCTTCGCACCGGCAAGGACTCTCGATTTCAACAAAGTAGTCTTCAATACCGAGGCACATCCTATTCGACGCACGTGGAAGTAGCCCTCTTTGAAGTGCGGTGATCTGACTCAAGTGATTTGCTGGGACCGCGGGCGTCCCGCCCGCAATGAGCGCGAAGCGCGAAAGCGTAACTCATTACAGAGACTTCGCGCCTTCGGCGCGTTTGCGGGCGGGACGCCCGCGGTCCCAGCAAATCACTTGAACCGAGAGCCCAAATACCAGGATGTTTGCTAGCGTTATTCCCTCGAGTGACTTGGACGCCTCTTGCCCGCCCGATTCACAAACCTTAGACTCCGCCACATGCATTCAATTGCCGATGCTGTCGCAGCGTTGCGCGAACATTTTGGTTTCGACGACTTCCGCGAAGGCCAGCGAGAAGTAATTACTGCAATTCTCGAAGGCAAGGACGCGGTGGTTGTTATGCCTACCGGCAGCGGCAAGTCGCTCTGCTATCAGCTGCCAGCGTTAATGTTGGGTGGCGCCACGCTCGTCGTCTCTCCGCTGATTGCCCTGATGAAGGATCAAGTGGATGCATTGCATGCCCGGCAACTTCCGGCCACGTTCATAAATAGTTCTATTGGCGAGCGGGAACAGTGGTCGCGCATTGAAGGGTTGCGGCGCGGCGAGTTTAAGCTGGTCTATGTTGCCCCTGAGCGTTTCCGCAGCAGCCGCTTTTTGCAAGCGCTCCAATCGGTCAGCGTCTCGCTCTTCGCAGTCGATGAAGCGCATTGCATTTCGACCTGGGGACACGATTTTCGTCCCGACTACCTGCGGCTGAAAAATATTATTCCGCTCCTGGGAAAACCACAGACGCTGGCGCTCACGGCGACGGCCACTCCTTATGTTCGCTCGGACATCATTCAACAACTTGGACTGGTGGGCCCCGAAGCCTTCGTCAGTGGATTCGACCGGCCGAACCTGACGATTGATGTCGTGCACACTGAAAAGGAACGCGAAAAGGTAGCGCGGATCAAGCGTCTGGCAAAGACCCACGATGGCTCAGGAATCATCTATGCGTCGACGCGTAAAGCGGTGGAGCAGGTAACCTCGGAATTGCGCGCCCTCGGATTACAAGTGTCGGCCTATCATGCTGGCCTGAGTGATTCGGCGCGCGTCAAAGCCCAGGAAGAATTCATGACGGGCCGCACGCAGATGATCGTGGCCACTAATGCTTTTGGTATGGGCATCGACAAGCCGGACATTCGCTTTGTCGCTCACTATCAGATGCCCGGATCCATCGAGGCCTATTATCAGGAAATCGGGCGCGCTGGACGCGACGGCCTGCCCTCGTCCTGCGTTTTGCTTTTTAACTACGCCGACAAAAACACGCACGACTTCTTCATCGAAGGCTCTTACCCCACGCCGGAACTTGCGCGCAACATCTACAACGCTCTCGTCTCAACTGGTCTCAAGCGCATAGAACTCTCGGCGGCGGAAATTGCGAAGCGTGCCGGAGCTCGTAACGAGATGGCCGTGCAGTCGTCGCTTTACCTGCTCGAACGCGCGGGACACATTGCCCGCACCGCGAAAGTTGAACGTCACGGCTCGGCAAACCTGGGAAAGAGGCGCCGCTGGAAGCAGGCCCGCTCTTACTGGGACTGCGGGCGTCTCGCCCCCATCTTCGGTGGGCGAAAGCCCGCCGCCGGAAAACTCCGCCCGACGCGCGCGCGGCATCATCATGCTGGACAGTGTTCCGGCAACCAGCCTGCGCATCGATGCCGCCGACGTAACCCGGCGCGCCAACCTTGAGCGGCGCAAGCTGCGCGAAATAATCGAGTTTTGTTACACCGAGTATTGTTATCGCGCACACATCCTGGATTATTTCGGCGATCGACATCACGCACGCCAGTGCGGCACCTGCGGAAACTGCTCGCCGCACTCACCTGCCCGGTCGCCGCTCACCAGCGAAGAGGTCTTAAATGATGCAACGGCGCCAGGTCGCAATCGCCGCAAAGGGTCGCACACCGCACCGCCCGTCTCTCCCCGCGCGCTCACGGATCAAGAGGCTCTACGGGTACGAAAGATTCTGGCGTGTGCTGCCAGGATGAAGGGGCGGTTCGGTAAAGGCGTGCTGGCGGCGAGCCTGCGTGGCTCGGCCGCGAAGAATGTAATGCAGGCGCATCTGAACGAGCTGTCTACCTACGGTTTACTTAAGGACATGCGCCAGGAGGACATCCTGCTCTACATCGACGCCTTGCTCAGCGGAGGTTGCTTGCGCGTTAGCGCCGGCACCTACCCGACTGTTTCGATAACTGAGTTGGGAGAGCGGGTGATGCGGGAACAGGAAAAAGTTGAACTGGCTCTGGGATCAAATCTTGAAGGTTGATGGGTGTAACAAGTATCAGGCAGCGGGGGCAAGCCCCCTTCCCGACCTTAGAGCTTAATTAACTTGCGTTAGGACTTGACGATTGAAAGACTCTCTACACTTGAATCGTAGAGTCAGGTGATGAATCTCTCAGGTTGGGAAGCGGGCTTGCCCCCGCAAGCCCTGAAGCTCTATCTCACCACACCACCGAGCGGACTCGAAGCGCTGGCGTACAACCTCTTCGACATGCGGCCGGCTTCATAGGCGAGGCGTCCGGCCTCTATAGCGAGTTTCATTGCTTGCGCCATCTTCGCCGAATCTCGTGCCTCAGCAATCGCCGTGTTCATGAGCACGGCATCGGCGCCGAGTTCCATCGCAATCGCCGCGTCGCTCGCGGTGCCCACACCGGCGTCAACAATGATCGTCGCATCCGGCAGTTGCTCGCGCATGATACGCAGATTTGCAGGGTTTTGAATCCCCAGCCCCGAACCTATCGGCGCAGCCAAAGGCATTACAGCCGGGCAACCTGCGTCTAATAGTTTCTTCGCCATGATTAGATCGTCTGTGAAGTAAGGAAGAACAACGAATCCTTCGCGGGCCAGAACGCGCGCGGCTTCCAAGGTTTGTTCGTTATCCGGAAAGAGGGTGGTCTGATCGCCTATCACTTCGAGCTTGATCAAATCAGTGCCGAGGGCTTCGCGTGCTAAACGGGCGGTGCGAATTGCTTCTTCGGCCGTGTAGCAACCGGCGGTGTTGGGAAGTATAGCGAGCGATGGATCGAGGTGATCGAGAAACGATTCGGAGCTCCGATCAAGCGGCACGCGTCTGACAGCAACCGTGACCAGCTCGGCGCCTGAAGCGCGATGTGCGGCCTTCATCTCTTCGAAGGTTCTATATTTCCCGGTGCCGATGATAAGTCGTGACGTAAACGCACGACCGCCAATTTCAAACTTGTCAGAAGTAGCTACCGCTGGTGTTGACATGAATAAATTATATTCCGCGCGGCGGCTGCTGCCTACTGCTCCTGCCTCTCATTACAACCCCCACCGACAAAGTGCACAATTTCCACCTTATCGTCAGGCTGCAGCAAAGTGTTGTCCCATTGTGCGCGGCGAACGACGTTGTGATTGACTTCGATTGCTATTTGCTCAGGCTTAAGACTCAACTCCGCGACTAACTTCGGAAGAGACAGCTTCTCCTCAACTTCGCGAGGCTCGCCATTGACTTGAATACGCAAACCGCAACCTCACTCGGCGGGATGAATCACGCGGCGCACTTCAATCGTTTCGCCCTTAACCACCGCGCGCACCAGGACAGCGGCTCGGCCCGAAGTAAAGTTTGGCATGGTCGCTGTAACGGTTGCCACTCCACCCCGTTCAGTTTTCACAGAATAAATTTGCGGACGAAAAGCAGTGCCTAGTATTTTCACCGACAGAGGAATGTTCGGCAGTGGCTTCTGTCTCTTTCCGGCCCGGTCCGCCAGCTCGATACGAATAGTTCTGGTTTCTCCGGCCCGGAACTCCTCTTCCTCCAAGATGGTCAGCGTCAGGCCAGAGTCGGACTGTGCAACTTCACTCTGTGGCCATTCGCGACGCGCCTCCTCCAGGGTGTCCGATGATCCATCAGCGCCAGCCGGCGCAGTACCCTGAAGTATGCGTTCTTCCAGGGGCGCAGTATCACGCCCCGGCGAGGCATCAGGGCCCGTTCCGCCGTCAGCTACAACTGCCTCATCGACAGAGACCACGAGAGCCTTCGCGCCCATGCGCTTCAAATCCTCAATCCTGCCCGCATTGATAGCGGCACAGATAAGTTGATGTTGACGTTTCAGGCGCTTGGTCAACACTTCCTCGCTGAACCCGCCTGACTCGATCAGGTCTTCGTAACGCGAACGCTTCGCGGCCAGAATCGCTCCGCCTACGTACACAAGCGAGAGGATTAAGGGCGATTCGAGGCCCTTGTCTTCCGTTTGCACGTGATAGACGACTCCGTCGTGTTCGATGTCAGTGTTGAAGCCGGTGATCACAAATTTGATTAGTGGATGTCAGATATTCAAGGAGTTGTTGTCAGGTAAGATTGCCTGAATCTAAATTGAAGTTAACACAGCCATTTTTGCAGGGTCAATTACGAAATTGTTTCGTCGATCTACGCCGGGAACGTTGCTTGACACCCCAGATCACTTCGACTAGGATTCGGCTTGTACAATGATTCTCAATCTAGCATGTCTTCGAGTGATCTTTTGTGAACTCGAATGGGTTCGTCTTTCGTCTATTGACGACGTCAACGGGTCGAGTGGTGTGATCTGTAGACAGCACTAATATGAACTTTCATCTTAACGACTACCTGCCAATCCTGCTGATGTTCATAGTCGCGGGAGGCTTCGCTGTGGGCAATATTGTGCTGTCGCAGTTTGTCGGCCAGCGCAAGCACACGCGCACGAAGATGATGCCTTACGAGTGTGGTAAGGATCCGGTTGGGACTGCGCGCGAGCGGTTCTCCGTCAAGTTCTACTTGATTGCGATGATCTTCATTCTGTTTGATATTGAAGTCATTTTTCTGGTGCCCTGGGCCGTCGTATTCAAAACTCTCGCCGGACCGGTCTATGGTCTGCGGACACTTGTCTATGTCGAAATGATGATATTCGTGGCGCTGCTGCTCGTAGGTTATGTCTATGTAGTTAAGAAGGGCGCCTTTGATTGGGGTGAGACGGCGCGCCGCGAGGCTGAGGCTGAAGCCCGTCTGCTTCACGACATGGAAAGCCGGAAACGCGAGCGCACGCGTACAGCCGCTTAGTGAACATGCAGTAATTCAGGAATTTAGAATGGGACTCGAGAACATAATTGCCGAAGCATTGCCGGAAGTGTTGACCACGCGACTCGATTCGCTAATCAACTGGGCGCGGAAGTCTTCGCTGTGGCCGGCGACCTTTGGTCTGGCCTGTTGCGCGATCGAAATGATGAACGCAACCTCCTCGAGAAACGACCTGGCCCGTTTCGGTTCAGAAGTGTTTCGTGCGAGCCCGCGCCAGGCCGACGTGATGATTGTTTCCGGTCGCGTCTCGAGAAAGATGGCCCCGGTGCTGCGGCGCATCTACGATCAGATGCCGGAACCTAAGTGGGTTATCTCGATGGGCGCCTGTGCGACTTCCGGCGGCGTATTTGATAACTATGCGATCGTCCAGGGCGTCGACAAGATCGTTCCGGTCGACGTTTACATTCCCGGCTGTCCGCCACGCCCGGAGATGCTGATTCACGCGGTTATGATGTTGCAGGATAAAGTCATGAAAGAGTCGTCACGTGACCGCAAGGACATTCCTGAGGACGAAGCCCGCGGGGCGTCGGGCCCGGGGACCCTGCCCATCACCGATGGCTCGACAGTTCAGACTGTTCCGAGCGAAACGCGACCGTATTCTATCGCGTCCAAACACGAGCGACGACGCTCTTCCTAAATTGTTTTGCGCGAGCGCAATTGTTTAATGGCCACAGGGGAAAACAACGGGACCAGCTTGCCGGAGCCGACGACAAATTCAGATCAAAAATCGACGCCGTCCCAATTGGTGACGGCGTTGCAGCGTGAACACGCTCTCTGGATAACCAAAGTTATCGAGGCGTACGGTGAAGTCACCGCTGTTGTTCCGGCGCTGCATATTGTTGACGTGTGCACCGCTCTCAAAGCCGGGGCGGACACCAGGTTTGATTTTCTGGCGGACCTTTGCGGCGCCGATCGAGGCGTCGAAGAGGAGCCGCGTTTTGAAGTCAACTATCATCTGTTTTCAACTACGAAGCATCACCGGCTGAGGTTAAAAGTTTTACTCGACGAAGCGAACGTGCATGTGCCTACAGTCACCGGGGTGTGGCGCACCGCAAACTGGCACGAGCGCGAAACCTTTGATTTGTTCGGCGTTATTTTCGATGGGCATCCGGATTTGCGCCGGATACTTTTGCCCGACGATTGGCAGGGCTATTCGTTGCGCAAGGATTTTCCCCTGCGTGGATATGAGCCGTATTCGTTGAAATAGTTTCAAGTTTCAAGTTCCAGGTTCCAAGTTAGAGCAAACTCGGAACTTGAAACTTGAAACTTGAAACTTGAAACTCTTATGAGTTCTACCGTCAACATTCCGCCGCAGTTTGAGATAGTGGATCGTCCGCTCGACACGCAGATGACGATCTCAATGGGACCGCAGCATCCGTCTACCCACGGTGTGTTGCGGCTCGAGCTGGTGCTCGACGGTGAAATGGTAGTTAAGTCGACGCCTGACATCGGCTATCTCCACACCGGCATGGAGAAGCTCTTTGAATACAAGAAATATCAGCAAGGAATTGTGATTACGGATCGGATGGATTATCTCAATCCGCTCGGCAACAACCTTGCCTACGTGATGGCAGTTGAAAAACTGCTGGACATGGAGATTCCGGAGCGGGCGCAAACGATCAGAGTTTTGATGTGCGAGCTGCAGCGGATCGCTTCGCACCTCGTCTGGCTAGCTACGCACGCGCTCGACATCGGCGCGATGACAGTTTTCTTCTACTGTTTCCGCGAGCGCGAAAAAATTCTGAACCTCATCGAGGCTGCCTCGGGTGGACGATTAACCCCCTCGTATTTTCGCATCGGCGGCTTGATGATGGATCTGCCGTCAGGTTTCGAACGTCGCGTGCAACAGTTTCAGGATGGCTTTCTTAAGTCAGTTGAAGAATTTCATACGCTACTTACGGGCAACCGAATTTTTCAGAAGCGCACGCAGGGCGTCGGCGTAATCACTGCTGAAGACGCGATCGACTGGGGCCTTTCAGGACCTTGTTTGCGCGGCAGCGGAGTTAACCTCGACATTCGTCGCGCCAATCCCTACACAGGTTACGAGAATTACGATTTTGACGTCCCAACCGAGACCGACTGCGACGTCTGGGCGCGTTACCTCGTGCGCATGCGGGAGCTGAAGGAGTCGCACAAGATCGTCGCGCAGGCGCTCGGAAGGCTGAAGCCGGGACCAGTCAAGGCTGATGATCCAAAGGTTGTCTTGCCGGATCGCGAGGCGATGAAGACGCACATGGACGCGCTGATTCATCACTTCCTGATCGTGGCTGAAGGCTTCGACGTCCCGGAGGGCGAGGTCTATCTCCCAATTGAAGCTTCAAAGGGTGAGCTTGGCGTCTATGTGAAATCCGACGGCGGACCAAAACCGTCCCGTGTGCATTTCCGCGGGCCAAGTTTTGTAAACCTTTCCGCGCTGCCGCATATGTCAGAAGGTGCGATGGTCGCGGACATCGTGGCGATCATAGGGTCGCTGGATATTGTGCTGGGCGAAATCGATCGATGACACCACGTGTGAAGTTTATGCGAACCGTCCCAATATCGATGGCGTTCCTCGTCGTTTGTTTTTGCCCCTTCATGGCTCCAACCGCATCGGCGCAGACCAGGACTTGTACTCTGGCATTGGACGTGTTTACAACCAACAAAAAGTTTGAGACCAGGCCGGTAAACGGCGCGCGCGCAGCTGCTTTGAACACAAGGAATCGTAAGAGTACTCCAGCAGTTTTATCGAGCGGTCAACCTGTATTTTCAAAGTTTACTGACGGGGAGTATCGCATTACCGTCACCAAGCTCGGGTATAAGCGTGTGATTCAACCGGTAAGCTTTCGCTGCGAGCGGATCAATGCTGAGGCGACGCTGCAAGTCGATCTAAATGCAGGTAACTTAAGGCAATCAATAGTTGCTCGATCACAATCGATAATGGCTGACACCTACACCCCCGTAGTTCGCAGGGGAGTCACCACTATCATTGGAACTGCGGATCCTTCCGAGCCACCCAACGACGTTAACGCCAACGAGCAGTCCACGCCGCCAGCGACAACAGAAGGGGCGATATCAGGTGGCGTACTCAATGGCAGGGCCGTGAGCTTGCCAAGGCCTGCCTATCCACCAATCGCCAGGCAAGCCCACGCGTCCGGAATAGTCGTAGTCCAGGTTCTGATCGACGAAGAGGGGAACGTTATCTGGGCAAGGGTGATTAGTGGACACCCTTTGCTCCAAGCGGCCTCAAGGCAGGCTGCACTTAATGCAAGGTTTTTCCCAACCAGGCTTTCCGGGCAAGCAGTAAAAGTCACGGGCCTTATCCGTTATAACTTCGTGTCTCAGTAGCGTACTTATGAGCCAGCAGTTAACACAGATCGCGCCGATGTCGCAGCCGGTGGCTATTGCCGAGGCTGCCTCGTTTTCCGCTGCAGTCGAGGCGGAGATTGACGGCCACCTGGCGAAGTATCCGGTGAAGCGTTCTGCGATTTTGCCGTTGATGTTTATCGTGCAGCGCGAACGCGGTTATCTGGATCCGCCGGGAGTTGCATACCTGGCGAATCGTTTGAGTTTGCGGATCACCGACATCTGGGAGGTCGCAACTTTCTATTCCATGTTGCACACGGAACCAGTCGGCAAGTATCACGTTCAGATTTGCAAAACACTCTCGTGCAAGATCATGGGCGAGCCGGGAATCACCGAGCATGTTTGCAAACGACTTGGCATAAAGCCGGGCGAAACGACTGCGGATGGCAAGTTTACTGTTTCACTCGTCGAATGTTTGGGCTCGTGTGGGACCGCGCCGATGTTTCAGATTGGTTTTGACTACCACGAGAACCTGACCCCGGATAAGGTCGACGAGATCCTGGATCGGCATCTGAAGCAGGCGGAGGAGCAGTCATGAAGAAAGTGTTTCTCGTATTGCTCACCATCGGTTGTTGTGCTCTCAGCGTTATTTGCCAGGAAAGTGGAAACCAGGGCGTCTATGGCCGCCGGACACAACGGCCGAATCCCAGCAGCGGCACTATCTATGGCACGGAAGGAAAGGATCTCGTGCCAGTGCAGTTGGTCGAGGCCTATGTTCTTTTCAACGCC
>WNFK01160666.1_pt1 | contig 12212 bp, 10 predicted proteins | sample 5400281 | NCBI WGS metagenome assembly WNFK01 (sample SAMN13153350, study PRJNA577476) | soil metagenome | isolation source: 20 cm soil on Douglas fir-dominated hillslope | place: USA:California | collected 2013-09-17
GGCGGCGACGGCAAGGTGACGCTGGCGGAGGCATATGCCTACGCGTACGCGCGCACGGTGGGCGAGACGACGGAGACCCGCGCCGGCGCGCAGCACCCGGTCTACCTGTACGACCTGGGCGGCGCGGGCGACGTGGTCCTGACCGAGCTCGGCCCGGCGCGCGGCGCGCTCGTTTTCCCCGCCGGAGCAGAGGGCGTCTACGTGGTGCTCGACGGGTCGCGCCGCGCGGTGGCCGAGGTGGCGAAGCCGCGCAACGACCAGCGCCGCCTCGCGCTCGCCGCCGGCGACTACATCGTCAAGAAGCGCGAGGGCGACACGCTCCTGGTCGGCAGCTTCAGCGTCGCGGACGGGCCGGTGGAGATCGCCGACGCGCGACTCTCCCGCAAGCCGCTGAGCGAAGATCCGCAGAAGGGCGCCTCGGGGCCGCGCTGGAGCATTCTCGGCACCGCCGGGGGGCAGTTCTTCTTCGACTCGGCCGCGCGCAATGGTCTCTTCCCGCCCGCCGCCATGGTCGGCGCGGAGCTGGCCGTCCGCGACGATCTCGGACACGGCCTGGGCTGGGGGCTCGACATCTCGGTGGGCGGCGGCAGCGCGACCCTGACGTTGCCCGGCGTCGCGCCGATCCCGGAGACGTTCATGGTGGTGACCGGCGGCGCCTCGCTCTGGAAGGACTTCCCGCTGGGCGACACGTTCACGCTGTCCCTCGGGGCGCGGATCGCGGCGATCTACATGGCCCGCTCGTTCGAGTCGGCCAACGATCTGCCCGAGCAGAACTTCTTCACGCTCACGCCGGGCTTGCAGGCGGGATTCTCGTGGCACTTCGCGGAGCGCTGGTCCGCGGTGGCGCGCGGTCGCCTGAACTACCTCTTCTACAACGTCGATGGGGCGCAGAACCTCGGCTACGCCGAGATCGCCCTGGGGGTGGACTATGCGCTGGGTTTCTAGCCCCCGCCGCGGAACACGGTTTAGGGGCTACGCTTTTTCTGGCGTCATACCATTGTTGATGCTTTGCGCCTGCGGCAACCTCTCCAACGAGGACATCGCGTTCATCGAGGCGATCCCGCGGAGCCAGCAGCTCCACGTGCAGGTCGCGCAGGGGTCGACGGTGCAGAGCCTCTGCGCGATCGGGCCGGCGGACCTCTACGCCAACGCAAAGTCCACCGGGCAGTCCATCAACGCCGGGGTCGACAACATCCTCGCGCTGGTGGACGCCATCCGCACGGTGACGCCCACGAGCCGCGACGACGACTCCCGCACCTGGGGTCCCTTCGACGACCAGAACCATCCCGGCGTGAAGATCCAGGTCGTGATGTTCCGCGAGCTGGACGCGACCTACACGCCGTGGCGCTGGATCTACACCATCTCCGCGGCCCGCCCGCCGGGCGGTTACCTGCCCATCCTGGAGGGCGAGTTCTTCGGCGCGCAGGCCAGCAACGGGATCGGCCGGATGACCCTGCACTTCGAGAATACGAAGACCCTCGATATCAACGATCCACTCCATGATCCCACCTTCCCCGCACGCATCCACTATGACCTGAGCGGCGACCCGCACACCGTCTCGCTGGATTTGACCGCGGGGAGCAACGCGTTCGGGCTCCTCTCCTTCGACTACTTCTGGGCCGGATACGCCGACGGCCACGGCGAGCTCGACTTCGCTGTCCCCGACCCGACCAGCGGCTGCACCATCGAGGTCAACACGTTCTTCAACGCGCAAGGCGCCGGCCGCGACCTCTTCCGCGCGCGCTGCGGGACGCTCGGCGTCTTCGGCGATGTCCACCAGTGCTGGGACCCGACCGGCTGCCTCACGTTCGTCGACGACCCGTTCGCCTTCACCCTGGCGTGCGGGATCATAAAGCCGTGCCTGCTGGGAAGCCTGACGCAGTGCCCGGCCGGAATCTGAGCGGGATCAGTGCAGGGCCGAGGCGTCGGGCTGGGGCGCGGTCGGCCCGGGCGAAGAGGCGAGCAGGGCGCGCAGCTGCTCGATGTCCAGCGGCTTGGCCAGGACGCCGCGCACGAGCCGGCGGCGCGGATCGGACTCCCCGATCTCATTCGCCCAGCCGGTCAGCATCCACACGATCGTCCCCGGCGCGACTCGCTGGATCTCCCGGGCCACCTGCCAGCCGCTCATCTCCGGCATGCCCACGTCGCAGAGCACCAGATCGAAGCGCTCCCCGCGGTCGAGGAGCGCCAGCGCTTCCGGGCCGCCGCAGGCCACCTCGACGTCCTGGTCCTCCAGCTCGAGCACTTCCCGCAAGACGTCGAGGTTGTCCTGCTCGTCGTCGACGATCAGGATCGGGCGGGTGCGGCGCCCGACCACGGCCGGTCGCGGAGGTTCCCGCCGGGCAGGCGCCGCCAGGGGAAACGTGAGGGTGAACGTGGTCCCTTCGCCGCGCCGGCTCTGCGCCTGCAAGGATCCGCCCAGGCGGGACATCACCCCCCAGGCGACCGAGAGCCCGAGCGCGGATTCGCCCCCCACGCCCGAGAACGGATCGAACAGCCGCGCCAGGTCCTCCTCGTACATCCCTTCGCCCCCGTCGTGGATGGTGACCAGCACGCGGCCGCGGTCCTCGCGCGCCTTCACCTGGATCACGCCGCCTTCGGGCATCTGCTCGCGCGCGTGCACGAGCAGGCTGCCGAAGACATGGGCCAGCTCGGCCGCCGATCCGCGCACCAGCGGCAGCGGGGGCACGTCGGCCTCGATGCGGACGTGGGCCAGGTCGGCCTCGCTGCGGGCCATCTCCACGGCCCCCGTGAGCACAGCCGCCAGGTCGAGCGGGTCGCTGGGCCGGTCGCGGCGGCGGCGGGCGAGGTCCTGCAGTCGCGCGACGATCCGCGCGGCGTCGGCCACCACCCGCGCGAGCACTTCCAGCGTCCGGCGGGAGCTGTCGAGCTGGGGATCGGCGCGCAGGGTGGCCACGCGCAACGCGATCACGTTCAACGTGTGGTTCAGGTCGTGCGCCACCCCGGAGGCCAGGACGCCCATCGCGTGCATCCGCTCCTCGTGCAGCAGCGCCTCCCTCTCCCGCTGCAGCTCGCGCTGCCGGCCCACTTCGGCGGTGACGTCGTGGGCCAGCGCCAGGGCCTCTCCGCTCCCCAGCCGCTCGAGACGGAGCTCGAGCACCTGGTTCGCGCGCTGGAAGCGGGACAGATACGGCGCAGGGGCCAGCGTCGCCGCCTCTCCTCGCACCAGGTCGGAGAGCGTCTCGTACCGCACGCGCGCATGAGGTCCGGTCAGCCAACGCCACGGGCCTCCGCCCGCGTCGAGCGCGCGGAACCTGGCATTCGCCTCCCGCAGATCGCCTGGCTCGACGATCGCCAGCGCCGTGGTGCGGGTAGACGCACTCCAGCGCGCGAGCAGGTCGCGCGTCTCCGCGGGGGGCATGGTTGCAATCTGCGTCGGGTGCGTAAGCCCCGGTAGACATCATGAGCGAAGATCGCGCAGCACCCGTTGCGCCGAGTTGTGGCCCGCCGCCCCGATCACCGAGCCGGCGGGGTGGCACCCGGCGCTGCAGGAGTAAACGCCCTCGATGGGCGTCTTGTAGGGCAGGCGGTCCGCGAAGCCGAACGCGTTGTCCACGTGGTGGATGTGCCCGCGGGAGATGCCGAAGTGCTGCTCGATCTTCGGCGGCGAAAGCGCGAACGTGTCCACCACCAGCGCCGAGGTCCCGGGCGCGAACCGGTCGCAGATCGCCAACAGCTTCCGCACGTAGCGATCCTCCTCCGCCTCCCAGGTGGTGCCCTTCAGCGCGTACGGGACCCACTGCACGAACAGCGCCGAATTGTGGTTTCCCTGCGCGTCGCGCAGCGAGGGGTCGACCGTGGTGTGCACGTACCACTCGATGGTGGGGAATTCCGGCAGCCGGCCGGCCTTCACATCGGCGAACGCGGTGCGCATCGCGCCCATCACCTCGGGCTCGTCGGGCAAGAGGTGCATGGTGCTGCCGAACTGGCCGCGGTCCTCCGGCAGGCAGGTGAAGCGCGGCAAGCCGCGGAGCGCCAGGTTGACCTTGAGGGTGGTGCCGTCGCGCCGATAGCCGTCCACGCGCGTGTTCCAGGCGGCGGGCAGCTTCTCCCGCCCGATCAGCGCGCCCAGGCGGAACGGATCCGCGTTGACCACCACCGCGCGGGCGCGCACCTCGGATCCGTCCCGGAGCTGGACCCGCAGCGGGCCCTGCGCGATCGCGGTCGCGCCGCGGCCCGTCTCGATCCGCGCCCCGGCCGCGCGGGCGGCGGCGGCGAATCGCTGGGTGACCGTGCCCATTCCGCCCTTCACGATCATCCAGGTGCCGTCGCTGCCGGGCAGCCTGCACAGGTTGTGGATGAGAAAGTTCATTCCCGTGCCGGGCGTGTCCCAGTCGCCGTTCAGGCCGGAGAAACCGTCGGTCACCGCGTACATCGCTTTCAACAGATCGCTCTTGAAGCCGAACCGATCGAGGTACTGCCCCACGGGCTTGCGGCAGAGATCGACGAAGATCTTCCGCAGGGCGGGGCGCAGGACCTTCGCCGCCGTGTCCTCGATCGAGAGCGGCTCTTCCAGCCAGGTGGGCGCCACGTCGTCGCGGATCTGGCCGATCTCCGCCTGCAAGGCCTGGTTCGCGCGGTGGTCCTGCTCGCTGAAGAATCCGAGGAACTGCTCCTTCATCGCCGCCGCGTCCGACCCGAACAGGAGATAGCGCTTGCCGGTGGTGGGCAGGAAGTAGTGCGGGTCCCGCCGCAGCAGCGGCACGTCCACGCCCAGCTTCTGGAGCAGCTCGGGCGGCATCAGGCCGAGCAGGTAGGCGCCCGTCGACGTGCCCAGCCCGGGCGCCCGGGCAAAGGGGCGCTCGGTGCGCGCCGCTCCGCCCACCACCTCTTTTTCTTCCAGCACCAGGACGTCGAGCCCGCTCCTGGCCAGCACCAGCGCGGCCACGAGCCCGTTGTGCCCCGCGCCGATCACCACCACGTCCGCCTGGCTGGGCATCGCGGCCTCCTTCCGGAATGCGCAACTTTACGCCATGCCGGATAAGATCGCCGCCGCTTGTCGGCGATCGAGGCGCACGGGCTCGGCAAATCGTTCGGCGGACGCCCCGCCTGCCGCGACGTCTCGTTCGCTGTGGAGCGCGGCGAGGTCTTCGGCTTTCTCGGGCCCAACGGGGCCGGCAAGACCACCACGCTGCGCATGCTGGCGGGACTCTTCGCCCCGGATTCCGGGACGGCCAGGGTCGCCGGCTGCGAGAGGCTTCTACGACCGCCTCACCGCGCGCGAGAACCTGGTCCACTTCGCCCGCCTGCAGAGAGCGCGCGAGCCGGGGCGCAGGTCCGACGAGCTGATCGAGCGCTTCGCGCTGCGGGCGCACGCGGACCGCCCCTTCGCCGAGCTGTCGCGGGGGATGAAGCAGAAGCTCGCCATCGCCCGGGCGCTGGTGCACGACCCGGAAGTGGTCTTCCTCGACGAGCCCACCGTGGGCCTGGATCCGCAGGCCACGCGCGAGGTGAGGAGCCTGGTCGCGGAGATGGCGGCGGAGCACGCGACCATCGTGCTCTGCACGCACCATCTCGACGAGGTGGAGCGCCTCTGCTCCCGCGCGGCGTTCATCGCCGGCCGGCTGGTGGCGGTGCACGAGATCCGCCGCGAGACGCTCCTGCGCATCGAGCTGGCGGCGCCGTTCCAGCCCGACGGGGTCCGGGCGCTCTGCCGCTCGCTGCGCCTCGACGGGACCACGCTGCTGATCGAGCCGCTCGCGGAGGTCCCGGACATCGTCGCCGCGTTGGTCGGGGCGGGAGCGCGGATCGCGGAGGTCGCGCCGCACCGCGATCCGCTGGAGGACGCCTGGCTCCAGCTCCTGGCGGAGACGGACTCCCCATGATCCGGGTCCTCTTGCGCAAGGAGCTGCTCGAGCTGCGGCGGTCGCCTTTGCTGGTGCTCTCGATGATTTCCCTGCCCGCGACCGTGGTGGCCGTCCCGGTCGGGTTGCTCGCCTGGATGGTCCACGCCGCTCCCGAGCAGGCGCTGGCTTTCATCCAGGAGCTCTACGGTGTGGGCTCATCGGATTGGGGGGTGGGGGGCGTGGCTTCAGTGCTGGCGCGGAACTGGCTCCCGATGTTCCTGGTCCTGCCGATCTTCCTGCCCATCATGCTGGCGTCGCAATCCATCGGTGGCGAGCGCGAGCGCAGGACGCTGGAGCCGCTCCTGGCCTCGCCGGTGAGCACGCTCAGCATCATCCTGGCGAAGAGCCTGGCCGCGCTGCTTCCGGCGCTCGCGATCACCTGGGTCTCCGCCGCGCTCTTCTGCCTGGGCGTGGACGCGGTGGTCGGGCATCCGATCCTGCCCGATTCCGCATGGCTGTTCGGCACCTTCGCGCTCTCGCCCCTGCTCGCGCTCTTCGGCAACGCCACGGCGGTGGTGGTGTCCTCGCGCGTGCTCGACTCGCGCGCCGCGCAGAACCTCGCCGCCACCACGGTGCTGCCGCTGCTCGCCCTGCTCGTCGTCCAGCTCGCCGGACGGATCGCGCTGGGGCCCCCCTTCTACTTCGGGCTGGCGGCCGGGGTGGCCGCGGCGGACGCGGCGCTGATCGCGCTGGCAGTGCGGCTATTTGACCGCGAGCGCCTGCTGACCCAGTGGAGATGAGGGGTGTTATAAACCCTACTCCATGCAGGCCGTCGCCGAGAAACCCGGAAAGCTCGTCCTGCACCCCGGCTGGGTCGCCTTCGCGGCGCTGGCGCTGGCGGTGCCCATCAGCGTGCTGCTGCTGCGCCCCAGCCCGGCCCCGGTGCTGCCGCTGCTCGCCGAGCTCCCGGCCTTCTCGCTGATCGCGGAGGATGGGACGCGGTTCGGCAAAGAGGACCTGCTGGGGCGGGTCTGGATCGCCGACTTCGTCTTCACCTCCTGCTCCGACGCCTGCCCCCGCCTGCAAGCGAAGATGAAGAGCATCCAGGATCGCTTGATCCCCCTCGAGCAGGGCGGCAACATCGGCCTCCTCTCGATCAGCGTGGACCCGGAGCGCGACACCCCGCAGAAGCTGAGGCAGTACGCCTCGGACTTCGGGGCGCGGCCCGGGCTCTGGCGCTCCTTGACCGGCGACCAGCAGGAGGTGGAGCGGACCGTCGTGCGCGGCTTCCACACCGCCATGGCGAAGGTCCCGCCCCAGGGGGCCGATCCCCACGTCGCCGCGTTCGAGATCTTGCACGGCGAGCGCCTGGTGCTCGTGGACCGGATGGGCCGCATCCGCGGGTACTACGACGCCGACGACCGCGACCGGCTGCTGCGCGACGCCCGCTCGCTGACGGTGGGAGGCCGCGGGTGACCCTGGCGGAAGCGTTACCGACGGTCAACGCTGCGCTCAACGCCACCAGCGCCTGCGCGCTCTTCCTCGGCTACTGGGCGGTCCGCACCAAGCGGTACGCGCTGCACTGGAAGTTCATGGCCGTGGCGTTCACCGCTTCTTCGCTCTTCCTGGTGGGATACCTGACCCGGTTCGCCCTCACCGGCGTCCACCGGTACCAGGGGCCGTTTCGCAGCTTCTATCTGCGGCTGCTGGGGACGCACACCGTCCTGGCCGTCGTCTCCGTGCCGTTGATCCTGCGCACGATCTGGCTCTCGGCGGTGCGCAAGAGCTTCCAGCAGCACAGGCGCCTGGCCGTCTGGACGTTCCCGGTGTGGGCGTACGTGTCGGTGACCGGCGTGGTCGTCTATTGGATGCTCTACCGATTGCCTGTATAGAGGACCGAGATGGCTTTCCGCATCATCGAGACCTGCATCGGCTGCACGGCCTGCGTGAAGCGCTGTCCCACCGACGCGATCACCGGCGAGCGCAAGGGGCTGCACATCATCTGGCCCGAGCTCTGCATCGACTGCGGCGCCTGCGGGCCGGTCTGCCCGGTCGACGCCATCCTCGACCAGTACGGCAACGTGCAGCACATGCTGAAGAAGAACGAGCGCCCGTTGGCGTTCGTCTACGAGCAGGCGTGCACGGGCTGCGAGAAGTGCGTCGAGCGCTGCCCCTTCGAGGCGCTGGAGATGGTGCACGTCAAGGACCCGAACAGCTTCCTCGGCGTGGTGAGCGTGATCGAGAAGAACTGCACCGGCTGCCGCGAGTGCGAGAAGGCCTGCCCCTACGACGCGATCTTCATCTATCGGAAGGACCGCGTCCCGGAGTGGCTGAAGAGCTCCCGGGTCGAGCGCGCCGCCTGATCTTCAGTCCTCGTCGTCGTCCTCTTCTTCCTCGGTCTCCGCCTCCTCGTCGTCCGCGGCGGGAGCCTCCGCCTCCTCCGGCTCTTTGGGCGGAGCGGCCCGCGCCCCCCGGCCCGAGGTGGGCTTGGCGACCGGCGCGTCGCGCTGGTCGGACCCGCACTTCGGGCACGCCGGCACCGGTTTCTTCAGATCGTAGAACTTGGTGCCGCACTTGAAGCAGACGTACTTGGTGCCGAGATCGCGTGCCATCGGGGGTGCCCCTCCGTGAAAGCGCGCGCGAAATAGACCAGCATTCGGGGGATGTCAATCACAACCGCTTCGGATAGCCTGCGCGCCTCCATGCTTTCAGCGATCGCCCTCGCGGCCGGGTTCGCCCATCCGAATCTGCAGCCTCCTCCCGACTTGCCGGCCTCCGTCTACCGGGATCGGCGCGAACGGGTGATGAAGGAGCTGGGCAGCTGCGCTGGCGTCTCACCGCCGGGTTTCCGCGAAAGCTGGAGGACGTGGAAGCCTGGGTCGCGACGGCTCGGCGTTAATTGGGATTCTCGTTCGGCAGCGGGTCCATCAAGATGTGGATCTCGTCCGGGTCGACCAGCTCGGGCTGGACCTGCTCGACCACCACCTGCGCCAGCCCCTCGTCGTTCACCGCGGGGTCGTCCGAGACGATCCGCAACGCCCGCGAGGCCGCGAAGGGCGCCGCCACCGCTTCCTCCGGCCGGATGGAAGTCTCCCGGGCAGCGTCGGCGAACGCCATCGCCGTCGCGGTCTGCGCGGGCAAGAGCGCGAACGGCGACGGCGAGGCCTGGGGCAGGGCGCTCACCAGCGGGATGTGGATGGGGATCGCGACGGCCGGCTTGGGGGCCGCCGCCACGACCGCGACGAGCGCTTCCACCGCCTTTTGCGGCTCGGGGTGCGCGACCTTGACGCGGGCCTCGACGATCGGCGTTCCGTCGGCTCGCTTCAGCCCCGGACAGGCGACGGCGACCACCCGATCCCCGCCGGTGTCCACGGCCTGGTGCCATTCGGGCAGGACCGGATCCCCGGGAGACGGCGAGACCAGGTGCCAGCCGCAGAGGGCGGCGGTCCGCTGCAGCCAGGACAGGCGGGCGCCGCCGTCGTCGTCCTTGGCCGCGCGCACGATCGCCTGTGCCACCGGCTCGAGCGGCGGCGCCAGGACGCGCGCGGCCGGCTCCTCCAGCCGCGCCAGGAGCTGCGAGGCCACCGGCAGCTCCGGGCCGCCGTAGAACTCGATCTCCTCCGCCAGCCGCGCCAGCGCCGTCTGCCGCGCCGCCACCTGCGACGAGGCCTCGCGCAGGCGCTGCGCGGTCCCGTCTTGCGGCGCCCCGATCAGCTCGGCGTCCACCGCGAGGGCGGCCGCCCGGTCGCAGCGCTCCACCTCGGTCCGCACGCGCTCCGCCGCCGCGGCGGCCCGCGCGCGCAGCTCCGCGCGCAGCCCCTCCGCGTAGGCTTCGACCGCGGTGCGGCGCGGGGCCTGGGCGTTCCGGGCCTGCGGCGCGTGGTTCTCCAGCCCTGGTCCGGCGGTCTCGGCCGAGCCCAGCGTGCGCGAGATCTTCGCCATGGCGGGCGGCGCGAGCTTCTGCTCGAGCTGCGCGATCCGCTCCACCAGGTCCCCGCCCGAGCGGAGGCGCGTCAGCGCGGCCTCCAGGTCCGTGATCCGCTTTTCCAGCTGGGCAAGGCGGTCGAGCGCCGCTGGGGGAGGGCGGGACTGCGGGCGGTCGAACGGCTGCGCCGGCGCGGGAGGAGGCTGGGAGCGCGCGGTCCCCATCACCTCCACCACCTCGATCTTTCCCCGCCCGTTGGTCGAGACGACCAGGGTCGCGCCGTCCTGGCGGCGGTCGCGCACCGCGCGGACGAACTTCATCACCGCCTCCTGCACGCGCTGCACGTCGCTGGAGGTGCCCCGCAGCGCGGTCCGCACGATGTCCGCCGCCAGCTGGTCGGCCCGGTACGCGGTGGAGAGCTTGAGAGCGTCCTTGCTCGCCCGGATGCGCACGCGCCGGGGCAGGCCGCTGGAGGCGAGCACGGCCGCGCCCTCGAAATCGCGCGGAAGCTCCGCCTCGATCTCGAGAGGCACCTCCACCATTCGCGCATCGGGACGCGCCGTCAGCTTCAGGCTGAACATCGCATCCATCCTACGATGCAACTGCCGGTGAAGGCACGCGCAAGCGCGGGTGACCAGGACACCCACTCCATGCTACCCATGCACCCTCCATGCAAATGCCAGCGCTCGAGGCGCCCGAGTCGAAAAGGCCACAGACGGCCACGGCCGATCGGGTTCCGGTGGCTGAGGACACGGAGGAGCACAAGCCGTTCGTACCGGCCGACAAGGACATCCCGGAGCTCACGCCGGTCCCGCTGATCGTCGGGGCGCTGCTCGGCATCCTCTTCGGCGCGTCCAGCATGTACCTGGTGCTCAAGGTCGGCCTGACCGTGAGCGCGTCGATCCCGGTGGCGGTGCTCTCGATCACCATCTTCCGCGGATTCACGCGCGTCTTCCGCACCCGCCGCGCCACGATCCTGGAGAACAACATCACCCAGACCGCGGGCAGCGCGGGGGAGAGCATCGCCTTCGGCGTGGGCGTCACCATGCCGGCGCTCCTGATCCTCGGCTACAACCTGGAGATCGGGCAGGTGATCCTGGTCAGCGTCCTGGGCGGCCTTCTGGGGATCCTCCTGATGATCCCGCTGCGCCGCGCCCTGATCGTGAAGGAAGCCAAGACGCTGGTGTATCCCGAGGGCACCGCCTGCGCGGAGGTGCTCATCTCCGGCGAGATGGGCGGCACCACCGCCAAGACCGTCTTCGCCGGGCTCGGCGTGGGGGGCATCTTCGCGCTCGGCTACAAGGCGTTCGGCGTCTTCAAGGACGTGCCCGAGAAGATCTTCGGCAAGGCTTACGACGGAGGGAACCTCTCCCTGGAGGTCGGGCCGGAGCTGATGGGCGTCGGCTACATCATCGGCACGCGCATCGCCATGATCATGGGCGCCGGCGGGATCCTCTCCAGCCTGGTGCTGATGCCGGCGATCAAGCTGTTCGGGAGCACGGCAACCACGCCCATCTATCCGGCGACCACGTTGATCAAGGACATGAGCACCGACGACGTCTGGCACCAATACATTCTGTATATTGGAGCGGGCGCCGTGGCCGCGGGAGGAATCATCTCCCTCTTCAAGTCATTGCCCACCATCGTCGGCGGGGCGATGCGCGGGATGCGCTCCTTGAGCGGCACCAGGGGCGGCGCCGGGCCGCTGCGCACCGATCGCGACCTGCCGCTCTGGGTGGTCGGAGTGGGGTCGCTCTTGCTGGTGATCGTCTGCGCGCTCGTCCCTTCCTTCAAGATCAACGTCCTCGGCGCGGTGCTGCTTCTCGTTCTCGGGTTCCTCTTCGTCACCGTCAGCTCGCGCCTGACCGGCGAGGTGGGCAGCTCGTCCAACCCCATCTCGGGCATGACGGTCGCGACGCTCCTGATCACCTCGCTGATCTTCCTCGCGTTGGGCTGGGTCACGCCGCCCTACAAGGTGGCCGCGCTGAGCATCGCCGCCATCGCCTGCATCGCGATCTCGAACGGCGGCACCACCTCGCAGGATCTGAAGACCGGCTACCTGGTCGGCGCCACGCCCTCGCGGCAGCAGATCGCCATCCTGGTGGGAGCGCTGTCCTCGGCGCTGGTGCTCGGGTTCGTGATCCTCAAGCTGAACGACGCCGGCACCGTGTTCGCCGCCCGCAGCTATCCGGGCACGCGCTTCTCGCAGTCCGACTCCACCGGCACGAAGGAGCGCTTGCGCGGCCCCGACGCGGATCGCGACCGCAACGAATACGACGTGGTCTGGCTGCGCGAGCCGCGCGGTGAGGTGCCGGCGGGAAAGTACCTCGTCGACGGCACCGGCCACGTCAAGTACCTCGAGGATCCCGGCATCAACGGCAAGCTCGACACGCGCGACAACGGCGAGAAGGTGAAGTCCAAGTTCAGCGCTCCCAAGCCGGTGCTGATGTCGTTCATCATCGAGGGGATCATGACCCAGC
>WNFK01196196.1_pt1 | contig 12207 bp, 9 predicted proteins | sample 5400281 | NCBI WGS metagenome assembly WNFK01 (sample SAMN13153350, study PRJNA577476) | soil metagenome | isolation source: 20 cm soil on Douglas fir-dominated hillslope | place: USA:California | collected 2013-09-17
GAGCCCCTGCGAGCGCTGCGCGTCGAGCGCGAAGTCGATCATCATGATCGCGTTCTTCATGACGATGCCGATCAAGAGAACGATCCCGATCAGCGCGATTACCGACAGATCGAGACGCACGAGAAGGAGTGCCAGCAACGCGCCGAGGCCCGCCGAGGGCAGGGTCGAGAGGATCGTGATCGGGTGGATCCAGCTCTCGTACAGCACGCCGAGCACGATATAGACGGTGACGATCGCCGCCAGGATCAGGAACGGTTGGTTGGCCAGCGACGCCTGGAAGGCGCGTGCCGCGCCCTGGAATCCGGTCTGGATGCTCGGCGGCATGCCGAGCTCTCGCGTGATCCGGTCGATCGACGTGACCGCGGCGCCCAGCGAGACGCTCGGCGCCAGGTTGAACGACACCGTGACCGCGGGGAACTGGCCCTGGTGGCTCACGGCGAGCGCGGTCGCGCGCTGCTCGATCGTCGCCAGGGTCGAGAGCGGCACCTGGCCGCCGCCCGACGAGCGCAGATAGACGCGGTCCAGCATCGACGGATCGGCCCGGAACTCCGGCAGCACCTCGAGCACCACGCGGTACTGGTTCAGCTGCGTGAAGACCGTCGAGATCTGGCGCTGGCCGAACGCGTTGTACAGGGCGTCGACGATCATCTGGGGGGTGATGCCCAGGCGCGACGCGGTGGCTCGGTCGATCTGCACGCGCGCCTGCAGGCCCTGATCGAGCTGGTCCGTCGCCACATCACGGAGCTCGGGCAGCTCCCGCAGGCGCGCCACGAACTTCGGCGCCCACGCGCGGAGCTCTTCCTCGTCCGGGTCCTCGAGGCTGTACTGGAACTGCGTGCGGCTCACGCGATTCTCGACGGTCAGGTCCTGAACCGGCTGGAGGTAGAGCGTGATGCCGTCGACCTGCGACAACGCGGGGCGCAGCCGGCTGATCACGTCGCCGACGCTCTCGCCGCGCTCGGCGAGGGGCTTCAGGGTGATCTGGATGCGCCCGCTGTTGAGCGTCGTGTTCGTGCCGTCGATACCGATGAACGACGAGATGCTGGCGACTGCCGGGTCCTGCAAGATTACTCGGCCGAGCGCGCGCTGACGCTCGCCCATCGCGTCGAACGAGATGTTCTGCGGCGCCTCGGAGATGCCCAGGATGACGCCCGTGTCCTGGATCGGAAACAACCCCTTCGGCACCTGGATATAGAGCCAGAGCGTGAGCGCCAGGGTGCCGATGGCGACGACCAGGGTGAGCCCCTGGTGTCCGAGCACCCAGCGCAGGGTCCGGCCGTAGAAGGCGACCAAGTTGTCGAACTGGCGCTCGGCGGCGCGCGCGAACGCGCCGGGCCGGCGGTCGGCCACGGGCTTCAGCAGCTTGGCGCAGAGCATCGGCGTCAACGTCAGCGAGACGACCGCCGAGACGAGGATCGCCGCCGAGAGCGTCAGCGCGAACTCGCGGAACAGTCGGCCGACGATGTCGCCCATGAACAGGAGCGGGATCAGCACGGCGATCAGCGAGACGGTCAAGGACAGGATCGTGAAACCGATCTGCGCCGAGCCGACGAAGGCGGCCTGCAGCGGCGGCTCGCCCTCCTCGATGTAGCGGGTGATGTTCTCGATCATCACGACCGCGTCGTCCACGACGAAGCCGGTGGAGATGGTCAGCGCCATGAGCGAGAGGTTGTTCAGGCTGAAGCCGAGTCCGTACATGACCGCAAACGTCCCCACGATCGACACCGGCACCGTGATGCCCGGGATGAACGTCGCCGCGGCGGATCTCAAGAATACGAAGATGACGAGGACGACCAGGACGACGGCGAGCATCAGCTCGAACTGGACGTCGTGGACCGAGGCGCGGATGGTCGTCGTACGGTCGGTCAGCACCGTGACCTGCACCGCCGACGGCAGCGCGCTCTGGAGCTGCGGCAGGAGCTGCTTGACCCGATCGACCACCTCGATCAGGTTGGCGCCGGGCTGGCGCTGGATGTTGACGATGATCGCCGGCGTGTCGCCCATCCACGCGGCCTGGCGGATGTTCTCGGCGCCGTCGATCACGTCGGCCACGTCCGAGAGCAGGAGGGGCGCGTTGTTGCGATAAGCGATCACGAGGGCCTGGTACTGCTTGCTCTGGAGGATCTGGTCGTTGGCCGCGATCGTGAACGACTGGAACGGTCCGTCGAGACTGCCTTTCGCCTGATTCACGTTGGCGGCCGCGACCGCGATGCGCACGTCGTCCATCGTGAGGCCGTTGGCGGCGAGCCGGGCCGGGTTGACCTGGATGCGCACCGCCGGCTTCTGGCCGCCGGACAGGGTGACGAGGCCCACACCAGGGAGCTGCGCGATCTTTTGCACGAGCCGCGTGTCGGCGAGGTCCTCGACGGCCGTGAGCGGCAGGGAGCTCGAGGTGACCGCGAGCGTCAGCACCGGCGCGTCGGCCGGGTTCACCTTGCTGTAGACGGGCGGATTCGGCAGGTCGCGCGGGAGAAAGGTCGCGGCCGCGTTGATGGCCGCCTGCACCTGCTGCTCGGCGACGTCGATCGACAGCGCCAGGTCGAACTGCAATGTCACGATCGACGACCCGCTCGAGCTGATCGACGTCATCTGCTTGAGGCCCGGGAGCTGGCCGAACTGCCGCTCGAGCGGTGCGGTGACGCCCGACGCCATGACGTCGGGGCTCGCCCCCGGATAGAACGTGACGGTCTGGATCGTCGGGTAGTCGACCTGTGGCAGTGCGGCGACGGGCAGCTGCCGGTACGCCACGAACCCGGCCAGCACGATCGCCGCCGTCAGGAGCGACGTCGCGACCGGCCGGACGATGAACTGGCGGGAGAGGTTCACGCCCCCGGCCGCGGCGTGCGCGCCGGCGGATTGGGGGCCGCGGGCGCGCCCGGTGTGGCCGGCGCGCCGGCGGGGGCCTTGCGCACGGTCGGCTCGACCCGCGCGCCGTCCTGAACCTTCTCGGCGCCGTCCACGACGAGCGCTTCGCTGTCCGTGAGGCCGGTGCGGACCGAGACGGTCGCGCCCTCGTTCGGACCGAGCTGCACCCGGCGCATCTGCACGACCTTGTCGGGCTTGACCACGTACACGAACGCCCCCTGCGGACCGCGCTGGATCGCTTCCGCGGGCGCCAGCACCGCGTCGTGCAGCACGTCGATCAGCACGCGGGCGTTCACGAACTGGTTCGGGTACAGCATGCCGTCCGTGTTCCCGAACGACGCCTTCAGACGCACGGTGCCGGTGGTCGGATCGATCTGGTTGTCGATCGCGACCAGGGTGCCGCTCGCGATCTTCGTCTTTCCCTCACGATCGAACGCGTCGACGGGGACCTTGTTGCCCACGCGGAAGCGCCGCAGGATCGGCTGCAGGCTGTCCTCGGGCACGCTGAACACGAGCGCGATCGGCTCGAGCTGGGTGATCACCACGAGGCCGCCCGAGTCCGACGCCTTCACGACGTTGCCCGGGTCGACCAGCCGCAGGCCGACACGCCCGGTGATCGGCGCCGTGATCCGGCAGTAGGTGAGCTGCAGCTTGATCGCGTCGATCAGTCCCCCGTTCACCTTGATCGTTGCTTCGGCCTGGTTGACGACCATCTGCTGCGTGTCGAGCTGCTGCCGCGCGATCATTTCCTGTTGCGCCAGCCGCTGATAGCGCTCGAGGTCGAGTCGCGCGTTCGCGAGGTTGGCCTGGTCGCGCGCCAGCTGCCCTTCGGCCTGGGCGAGCTGGGCCTGGAAGGGGCGGGGGTCGATCTCGGCGAGCACATCGCCGGCGTGGATGACCTGCCCTTCCGTGAAATGCGTTTTCATCAGCTGGCCGTCCACGCGGCTCTTCACCGTGACGGTGTTGAGCGGGGTGACGGAGCCGAGCGCCGTGAGATAGACGCTCAGATCGCCGGTGCGGGTCGGCGAGACGACCACCGGAATCGGGCGCGCGGGCGGGGCGGAGGTGCCACCCGGGGCCTTCGCCTGCTGCTGCGTTTTGGCCTGGCGGCCGTAGGCGATCCAGGAGCCGGCGGCGATGAGGCAGACGAGGCCGAAAACGATGACGCCAAGGCGACGACTGCCACCACCACGGCGCGCGCTAGCTTCCGGAATTGCTTCGCTTTCTCCCTGCACGCAGGCCCCCTCGTGATGCCGACCGTTCCGAGTTCGCCGCCAGCATACCGCGGAATCCGATGGAGATGCGCATCGTCGAGGCGCGCCGTCATCCGCGTGCGCGGTGCGTTCGTTGACGGGTGCCTCGTGTATGCTGCGTAGCCATGCGTCTCTACGGAGTCTTTGCGCTCGCCGTCCTGGCGTTGCTGGCCGTACCGGCTTCCGCCGATCATCCGCGCTCGCCGGAGGAGGTCGTGGCCGAGGTTCGTCGCGCGACCGAGCAGTATCAGGACATCGCGCGGGCTCGCGCCGACGGCTTCGTGCAGGTCAGCGGGATGGAAGCCCGCCACGGCTATCACTTCATGAACATCAATGCGCCGATGCTCACGGCCGCGGGCATGGTCGCCAGCACGCTCGATCTCGCTCGGCCGCCGATGCTGCTCTACGTCGAGCGCGACGGGGTCTGGAAGCTGGCCGGTGTCGAATACGCGCTGACGGCGCTGCCGCGTCCGAATCCTATCGGGAGGTGCCCGCACCGCGGGCTGCCGATTGCCCGACGAAGCACCCGGAGAGCAACGAGCCCTTCGTGCTGTGGCATCCGGCCTTCGCCGTCGTCCACGTGTGGGCCTGGATCCCGAGCCCCGATGGCCCGTTCTCGGGGGAGAATCCCGCGCTTGCGCCCTACGGCGGGACGCCGGCACCATCGGGCCATCCCCATCCCCGCAGCGAGCCCGAGCTCGCGTATTCGCAGGTCACGCATCGCGTCGCCGGCAGCGTGCTGATCCTCGTGGCCGTGCTCACCGCGTGGGAAGCGTGGCGTCCCCGGCGATTTCCGTGGTCGGCGCTGTCCTCAGTCGTCTTCATCCTGTTCGGGCTCTATCTGATTCCCACGTCCGACCCGGAGTCGTGGCCGTGGGGCCCGGGAAGCTTCATGGAGATCTTCACGGACCCGCTCGTCTTGCAGCACAAGCTCCTGGCGCTCGTGCCGCTGAGCTTCGGCGTCATCGGCGTGCTGCGCAGCGCCGGCGTCCTGGCGCGCTCGTACTGGTATGCCGTGGTACCGACCCTGGCGGTGCTCGCGGGCGCCTCGCTCTTCGTGCACTTCCACGACGGCCGCTTTCACGTGGACGCGGTCTACCTGCAGCACGCGGCGATGGGGCTGACGTCGATCGCGGCGGGCACCTTGATCTTCGCGGCCCGGCGCACCACCGGCGGTGAAACGCTGATCCGCTGGGGCTGGCCGGGGCTCATCGGCACGATGGGACTGATCTTGCTCTTCTACGTGGAGCACTGACGGCGGCGGAGCGCGCGGGGCAGGAGGGAGTGCTGATGAGCGATCTCTCACGTCGTGACGCGGCAAAACGCATCGCGCGATTCGGTGCGGTGCTGGCCGCCGGCGGCCTCGTCGGCCCTCGCGCGTGGGCACTCGCCCAGGACGATCCCGTCCTCGCGGGACGCCCGCTGGTGCGATATCCCGAGAAGACCGATCTGATCTTGCTGACGTCCCGGCCGCCGCAGCTCGAGACACCCATGAAGTACTTCGACCGCGCGATCACGCCGAACGAGGCGTTCTTCGTTCGCTACCACGTGTTCCCGATCCCGCTCGAGGTCGATCTGGCCACCTGGCGCCTGCGCGTGACCGGGCGTGTCGATCGGCCGCTCGAGCTGTCGCTGGACGATCTGAAGACGAAGTTCCCGCGCGCCGCGGTGACCGCGGTCAACCAGTGCTCGGGCAACAGCCGCGGGAGATTCGCGCCCCGCGTGCTCGGCGGCCAGTGGGGCGACGGCGCGATGGGCAATGCCGAGTGGGTCGGCGCACGCCTCAAGGACGTCCTCGCGGCGGCCGGCGTGCGCCAGGGCGCCGTGCAGGCCACGTTCGACGGCCTCGACAAGCCCGCGTTTCCGTCGGTGCCCGACTTCGTCAAGAGCCTCGACATCACGCGGATCATGGACGACCCGGACATTCTGGTCGCCTATCAGATGAACGGCGCGCCGCTGCCGATGCTGAACGGCTTCCCCGCCCGCCTCGTCGTGCCCGGCTGGTACGCGACGTACTGGGTCAAGAACCTGTCGGAGATCGAGATCGTCGATCAACCGTTCGAGAAGTTCTGGATGAAGCCGGGCTACCGCATTCCCGACAACGCCTGCGGCTGCGTGCCGCCGGGCACCGCACCGGCGCGCACGATTCCGATCAATCGGATGACGGTCCGCTCGTTCATCGCCTCGCCGGCATCCGGCACGCGCGTGCCGGCCGGCCGGCCGGTCACGCTCAAGGGCATCGCCTTCGACAGCGGTTACGGTATTCAAGAGGTGCAGATGTCGGTCGACGGAGGCGCCACGTGGCGGCGGACCGACCTCGGCGGCGACCTCGGACGCTACTCGTTCCGGGAGTGGTCCGCGACGTGGACGCCGAGCCAGCTGGGACCGGCGCGCGTGATGGTGCGCGCGTTCAACCGGATCGGCGAGTCACAGGGCCGCGAGCCCCTCTGGAATCCCGCGGGCTATCTCCGCAACGTGATCGAGCACGTCGATCTGCAGGTCGGATAGGCGACCGCCATGCGACGTCTCCTCGGGCCCGGTCTCCTGGTTCTGGCCCTCGCCGCGGCGGCCGTTGCCGCCGACAAGACGATCCCGATGCCGGCCGATCATGCCTACGCCACACTCAGGCCCGGCGCCGGCGTCGAGGTCACGCGCCAGCAGTGCGTGTCCTGCCACTCCACCGACTACATCGTCATGCAGCCGCACGGCAACGCGAAGCAATGGGACGGCGTCGTGACCAAGATGATCAAGGTCTTCGGCGCGCCGGTCAGCGACCAGGACGCGAAGACGATCGTGGAGTACCTGGCGACGCACTACGGGAACTGATCGACGCGTCGAACCCGGCGTCGTCCTCGAATCTGGATTCAGCTGGGAGGAGCGTAGCGCGCGTCCACGTAGACCCAGGCCCGAGCGCCCGACCGGAGGATCGCGCCGATACGCTTGTAGGCCGCCACTTCGTACTTGTCCGCGTTCTGGAGCTCTTCCGCGGTGATCCGGAACACGGTGCCGGCGACGGTGTCGGTCTCGCGCCCGGTGAACGCGACGATCGGGTGATGAGTCTTTCCGCTCGTCGCGACGACCTCCGCGTCTTCGATCTTCATCATCGACTGTGCGAATCCGGGCAGCTCGTCCGGCGTGCCGTCCAGCTTGCGGCCGAAGGTGGAAAGCTGCACCGCCTCGATCCGCAGGGTGCCGTACGAGAACAAGAGCTCGGTCGTGCGTTGTTCAGGCATGCGGCTCGCGGGGTAGGGTATCACTCACGAGAAGCCCCGCCGTGCGGGCTCAGCGCCGGGGCCGCGCGCGATAGGTCTCGAACAGCGCGTCCAGAATGGCCCGCTCGGCCGCGAAGAGCTCGAAGGTTCGCGTCGCCATCAGGTGGGCGCCCCGAACCAGACGCGCGCGCTCGATCGCGGTGCTGCCGACCGTCGAGTCGCCCTCGCACGGAGCGATGAGCGCGACGTTCACGCCGTCGACGGCCTCTTCGCCGGTGGCCAGGCGTCGGCCGCGGTTGAGCGCCTCGTGCATCGAGGCGAAGGCGCGCATGAGCGCGGGATAGCGGCGGCCCATCATCATATAGAAGAGGCTCCGCTCCCCCAGGCCCGGCCTCGCCATCGGCGCATCGCACCGGCTGCTCGCCAGCACCAGGATGTCGGTGCAGCCGTTTTCGATCGCTCGCGCGACCGGGAGCGAGTCGGATACGCCGCCATCGACGAACTCCCGCCCGTCCAGGACGATCCGCCGGTTGTACAGCACCGGAAGCGCGCTCGAGGCCTTGAGCAGCAGCGGGACCGGCTCCGATCGTGCCCGCACATCGAGCAGCTCGTTCAGGCCGGACCGCGCGTCGGTGACCGAGAGCAAGAATCGGACGCGCGAGGCGCGGATCGCGGCGTCGTCCAGCGGCTTGTGGAGCGAGATGATGCGGTCGTAGGCGTAATCGACGTCGACGATCTTGAAGACGCGCCACGGGTTGATGAAGCGACGGTTGGCGATGTCGTCGAAGTAGACGGTCATGCCGAGCTTGCCTTGCCCGGAGAGAAAATACGCCGCATTCACGCCGCCGGCGGATGCCGCGTAGATCTCGTCGAAGATCTCCCGGAAGCCGAGGAGATCGAGCGCCAGGAGACTTCCGGCGGAGATGACGCCCCGCATGCCGCCGCCTTCGATGACGAGCCCGAGCTTGCGCGAGGGGTCTGGCTGATTCCGGCCGGCCGCTGAAGCGCGCTCGAGGATGAGATCGATGACTCGCCGGGGATGGGTGCCGGAAAGCTGGTCGCGGTCAACACGAGCACCGCGACCGGAGCGAATGTCAGCGGCCGCCGAGCGGCACGCGCTCGATCGTGAAGCCCCGCTCAGCCAGGAGCTTCTGCAGCGGCGCGCCGCCGACCATGTGCAGCACGCCCGCCGCCGCAAAGAGGCGCCGGCCGTCACGATGCAGCTCTTCGATGCGCGCGGCGATGGCCGGGTTGCGCGCGCCCGCCAGCCGTTCCAGCGCGACCCGCGCCTCGGCGGGCTCGTAGAGTCGCGCCAGCGCGTCGAGGTCACCGCGGGCCCAGGCGTTCGCGATGACGGCCATGGCCTTACGGGCGGAGCCGTTCTCCACGGCCATGAGCCGCTGCTCGACCTCGACCGCCTGCTCGGCGGGCGAGCCCGCGACGAGCGCGGCGCGCTGGATCGCGACCGTCTCGAGCGTCGCGAGGTTCTTACCCGTCTTTCGCGCGAAGCTCGCCAGCACCGCCTCGATCGAGTAGTCCGTGTGGAGCCCGTCCCAGCGGGCGTCGAGCAAGGTCAGCCGCGTGACCATCATCAGGGGCGGCATCGCCTCGAGGCTTTCCCAGGGCTCGCAGGCGCGGGCGGCCTGCGCGCGGAGCCGGTCGAGCAGCTTGGGGGGAAGCGATGGCGCCTCGTGGGGCTTCTGGGGGGCGGCCATACCCGCGCCCGTGGCCGGATTGCCGGGGTCGGCCTCGATCGCGACCGTCTCGGCGTCGCGGAGGGCGCGCCTGATCGTCGGCCCCGGCATCGCCCACTCGAGATTCGCGATGTGGATCGTGCCGTAGAGGTAGCCGGCGCGCCCGTCCTTCTCGAATCGCCAGAGCGCGCCGTGATCCCGCGCATTCCGACCCGCTTGCGCGAGCTCGGCCTGCGTGGGGACGACGACCGACGGCGGACAGGTGATCTCGGCCGCTCGGGCATGGAAACAGAGCTCGAGCGTGAGGAAGACCACGACAAGGACGCTCAGACGGGCCGGTCGAGGCAAAAGTTACCTCCGCGGCCACGAGCATACGCCGCTACGGCCCATCTCCCGAACCTTCCTGGATATAGATGAGCACGTGGTGTGCCAGATACCGAGCGCGCCGGGCGACCGACACTTACGTGCGTTTCCGGTATGTTTCGTCGAGCGAGCGCGACGATTCTTGCGACTGATACGGCCAAAGAGGCCGCGAAATCTGTGTCGTTCCGGACATCAGGCTGCCGTATCGTAAAGATTGCATGGGTGGTGCAGAGCTCCTCATCGCGATCGCGCATATCCTCACGACCGAGGCGGACCTCACCGAGGCCCTGCGCCTCGTCGTGCGCGAGGTCGTGCGCTTCGTCGGAGCCGAGACCGGCGCGGCGTACCGCGTCGATCCGGAGCGGCGTCTCCTCGTGCCGGTCGCCGCCTACCGGGTCCCCCACCATGCGCTGTCGATCCTGACCTCGGCGCTCTTGCCGATCGACGAGCAGGGCTTCCGCGAGAGCGTGTTCGCCGGGGCCACCATCACCTCGAGTGACGACGTCCAGAACGACCCGCGCTTCGCCTACGCGCTGTTCCACCAGTTTCCCCATCGCTCGGGCGTGATCGTGCCCATTCACCTCGACGGCGACGTGGCGGGCGCGCTCTATCTGGTGTGGTGGGAGCGGGCGGAGCGCTTCGATCTGGCGCGGGTGGCGATGCTGGAGGCGGTCGGCCAGCAGCTCGCGCTGCTGCTGCGCTCGGCGCGGCTTCGCGCCGAGGCGGTCGCCGCCGAGGCGCGCTATCACGGCCTCGTCGAGCACGTCCCGGTCGGCATCTTCCGCTCGACGCCGAGCGGTCAGATTCTCGACGCCAACCCGGCGATGCTCGAGCTCTTGAAGTTCAAGGATCGGGAGGCCCTGCTCGGCGTCAACGCCGCGGCCCTGTACGTCGATCCCGAAGATCGCGAGCGGTGGCACCAGCTGCGGGATGTCGCGGGCGTCACTCGAGATTTTCACTGCGAGCTGCGCACGCGTGACGGCGGGACCGTGTGGGTCCGGCTGAACGCGCGCCTCGTGCGGGACGGCGAGCACGAATATTGGGAGGGGACGCTCGAGGACATTACCAGCCAGCGCCGTGCCGACGAGGCCGAGCGGCGCGCCGAGACGCTGCGCGCCGTCGCCCAGCTCGCGAACGCGGCGGCGCATGAGATCAACAACCCGCTCGCGGTGATCGTCGGCCGCCTCGAGCTCCTGCGTCGCGACCTCACCACGGACCAGCGGGCGAGGCTCGCCCCGATCGTCGAGGCGTCCAAGCAGATCGCCAAGATCATCACGCACATGGGGCGACTGACCCGGCTCGAAACTCTCGACGACCTTCCGGCGTCCCCGATGCTGGACCTGCGTCGATCCGCGGAGCAGCTGATCAAGTAAGACCGCTCTAGCCTGCCGGCGCTCCTGGCGGATCCTTGAAGAAGGTCCCGGTGAACACGACGGAGTTGGGAAAGACGACGACCCGACCCGTCGGCTTCAGCGGCTCACCGGCCAGCTCGTGGAGCTTGACCCGCACCAGGCCGATCTCCGCCACCTCGCCGTGCACGTACCCGAATGGTCCCTGGAGGCTCACCCGATCGCCGATGCGGATCCCGTTCGGCGCGACCATCGTGAAGTAGCCGGCGACCGCGAGGATCACATTCTGGAGCGCGAAGGCGATGCCGGCCGCCGCGAAGCCGAGCGCGGTCACGAGGGCGGCCATCTCGCTGGTGAAGTGAAAGATCAGCACGAGGGCGACCGCCACCGTCAGGACGATGCTCCGAGCGGTCAGGAACAAGCGACGGCGCGCGGCATCGGTCACGTACCGCGCGACGGCTACTCGCCACAGCACGCCGCCGACGAAGATCACGGCGAGCGCGACCAGGACCCCGAGGAGGTCGAGCGCCAACCCCTGCAGGGCCTGCCACGACTGTCGATCGACGACCTCGTTCCAGCCTGTGAGGTCGCTGGCGTAGCGCCGGGCGAGCGCAGCCTCGTCGCGCAGAGGCAGCAAGACCGCCGCCAGGAGCTTGCGGCGCTCGAGCAAGTTGCGAAACTCGCGCTGGCTGTCGTCCAGCGACGTCCCGGAATCCGCGGGGTTCTTGGCCAGTGCCTCCAGGCGGGTGAGCATCGGTCGCAGGACCGTGCGCGCCGCCTTGGCCTCTTCGTCGAGACTGCGGACCAGATTGTTGGTCGCCGTTTCGAGATCCTCCAGACGGCTCCGGCTACGCTGCAGCGCGAGCAGTCGCTGGACCATCCCCCAGGTGCCCGATCCGGACCCCGAGGACGCCGCGGCGCCGGATTGAGGCGCCGTCGCGGACCCGAGCTCCGGCACGGCCTCCTTCATCCCGTCGATCTGATGCGCGAGATCGTCGTCGGCGCCCGAGCCCGACGAGCTGAGCTCGCGAAGCTGAGCGAAGAACTCGACGCGCGCGCGGTCGAGCTCGAGCTTGTTCTGCGCGGCCGCGAGCTCGACCTGGAGCGCCGATCGCCGCTGGGGCTCGGCACGGAGCCGCGCGCGCAGCTTCTCGACGTCCTGCTCGTCCTGGCGGATCGTCGTCTCGAGCTTCTTCAGCTCCTCCGCGCGTCGCCCGCTGCTCGCCGAGGCCAGCGCGCTGTCGCGGCCGAGCAGCGCCGCCTCGGCGCGCGCGACGTCGAACGCGCGGCCGACCAGCCGGAGCGCGGTCTGCTCGTCGGCCGCGCCGAACACGCCGCTGCCCTCGACAGAACGCATCACGATGCGCGCCTGGCGATACCAGGTCATCGCCCGATTCAAGGACGCCAGGACCTGCTCCGGCGTGCGAGCTGCCGGCGGGGGCTGATTCGGCGGCGCCGCGGGCTTGGCGCC
>WNFK01183037.1_pt1 | contig 12193 bp, 11 predicted proteins | sample 5400281 | NCBI WGS metagenome assembly WNFK01 (sample SAMN13153350, study PRJNA577476) | soil metagenome | isolation source: 20 cm soil on Douglas fir-dominated hillslope | place: USA:California | collected 2013-09-17
TTGGCATACAGCGGAATGGCGATCGCAGCGAGGATGCCGATGATCGCAACGACGATCATCAACTCGATGAGGGTGAAGCCTCGCGGGCTGCCGAGCAGTAGGTGCTGCCTGATTCGGAGATTGGTCATTTACGGTGCCTCCGTTCCCCCGGGAAGTGAGATGGTGTCCTCACGCCGCGCCGATGTCCGAAAAGCCCGAGCGATCGACTGAGCGTTCGCTCTCACAGGGTGCACATCGTATACCACTCAACTCGTGATGGGATCACCTTGAAACGGGCGCTAAAGACGGCGGGAGCTCAGCCGGGCCTGGTCCACTGTTGGGCATTGGACGCCGTTCTGAACCCCAGAGCCCAAAAGCGTACGCGGGGAGGGATTGCCCCTCCCCGCGTTGTGCTTCGAGCGAGCGTCGAGCGCTACGGAAGGCTGACGGTGGTACCGTCGCCGGCGTTCGTGATGGTAAACGTGCCGGACGTGGTGCTGGTGTAGTTGTACGCGGCCCAGCCAGCCGGCCCCGAAGGCACCCGAGCCATGAAAGGACCACCAGCCTGGCCAAGCGAGTTGGTCACGACCGACGTGAGGTCGGTCAGCGCGCCGGGGAGAGAGCCCACGTGAGCAGAGTAGATGCTGACGGCAGACGCGAGGGCCCGGGCATCGGCCTGCGCCTTGGCCAGGCGCGCACGGGCCTGGACGTTGGCATACAGCGGAATGGCGATCGCAGCGAGGATGCCGATGATCGCGACGACGATCATCAACTCGATGAGGGTGAAGCCTCGCTGGTTACCCAGCATCTTGCGGTTCCAGAACCTGTTCATTGCTATTCCTCCTGGGATACTTCGTGGCCTTGCGGCCGATCATAGAAGTTGAATTGCTTCTGGCAGGAGGTGAATGCAGGTCCGGTGCCACGATGGCCAGCCGGGAAAGTGTCATAGCCGTGACGCGCTTCTGGGATCCTTCATCTGCGGATTGGCTTACAAGTATCTTAATTAATTCATAAAATTCGTTGAGCCCTCGCGACTATCCGGGTTGTGCGCCCGATGACGCCGCCTTCCCACGCTGACAGCACGCGTTACCCGTCACGTCGAAGAATGTCATTCGTCTCCCGACGCACCACGCTTGGCCAGACTGTGCTTCTGAAGTTTGTAGCGGAACTGCCGGAACGTCATCCGCAACAGCTCGGCGGCCTTGGTCTGGACGCCACTTGTACGATCGAGGGCCCGCTGCAGGTAGCGCCGCTCCAAGTCGTCGAGTGTCGCCTCGAGATCCAGGCCCTCCTCGGGAATGTCGACGAGCTCGGGCCCCCGGGTGGGGCGCTCGCGTCGCACGGACTCGGGCAGGGCGTCGGCGCCGAGCATGTCCCCGGCCCCGAGCACGATGGCGCGCTCGAGCACGTTCTCGAGCTCCCGGATATTGCCAGGCCAGTGGTAACGCTCCAGGATCGCGAGCGCCTCCGGCGTGACTCCCCGGACGTCCTTGCCGAGATCCTTGTTGAACTTCTGCAGGAAGTGCGCGATGAGGAGCGGAATGTCCTCGCGCCGCTCGCGCAGCGGGGGCAGATGAATCGGGAGGACGTTCAGGCGATAGAAGAGATCCTCCCGCATCACCCCGTCTCGCACCGCGGTTTCCAGGTCGCGATTCGAGGCCGCGATCAGTCGCACGTCGGTCTTGACATCGCGCGTGTCTCCGACGCGACGGATCTCGCGCACTTGAATGGCTCTCAGGAGCTTGACCTGTAGTAGCGCCGGGATCTCGGTGATCTCGTCCAGAAAGAGAGTCCCGCCCTCGGCCGCGGTGAACAGGCCGATCTTGTTGGCCACCGCTCCGGTGAACGCGCCCTTGACGTGCCCGAACAGCTCGGACTCCATCAGCCCTTCCGGGATCGCTCCGCAGTTTACCGACACAAAGGGCTTGTCCCGGCGGTGGCTGTTGAAGTGAATCGCGCGGGCCACCAGCTCCTTGCCGGTACCGCTCTCTCCGGTGATCATCACCGTCGAGGGGCTATCCGCGATCTTTCGGATCGTGTCGAAGACCTCGACCATCCGGGAGCTCTTGCCGATGATGTTCTCGAAGCGATGCTGGGTCTCCAGCTGCTTGCGGAGGTACTGGTTCTCGGCGCGGAGGTGCTTGCGCTCGAGGGCGTTCTTGATGATCAGGTTGACTTCGTCGAGCTTGAACGGCTTGGTGATGTAGTCGTAGGCGCCGAGCTTCATCGCCTCGACCGCGGTCTCGGTCGAGGCCATCGCGGTCACCATGATCACCGCGGTGTCGGGCGACTGCTCCTTGGCCGCGCGCAGGACCTGGAGCCCGTCGACCTTCGGCATGCGAAGGTCGGTGATGATCGCGTCGAACGGATCGCGGCGGATCGCCTCGATCGCGGCCGCTCCCCCCTCGGCGAGGGTGACGTCGTAGCCGGCCTTCTGTAGCGTGATGGCCAGCAGGTCGCGCATGCTCTTCTCGTCGTCCACCACCAGGACCCGTGCTTCGCTCATGTCTTCCTCGTCTCGCGGGGTCGGTTTCCGGCGTTCACCGTCGGCCGACCGGTCCGGCGCGTCAGGGTGCTCATCTGCTCCAACGTCTGAATGGTACGGCTCACCCCCGGGTGGCTCCGTCGGGCGCCGGGAGGGTCAAGATGAACGTGGTGCCATCGCCTACCCGACTCCGTACCTCGATGGATCCGCCGTGCTCCTCGACTACCCGGTAGACGAGCGCCAGGCCGATGCCGCTACCCTCCGGCTTGGTCGAGAAGAACGGCTCGAAGATATGGGGGAGGTCTCCGTCCGCGATGCCCTGGCCGGTGTCGGCGATGGAGATCTGGAGCCGACCGCCGCGCTCACGCAGCGGACGCGCACCCACCCGGAGCTCTCCCCCATCCGGCATCGCCTGCACCGCGTTGAGGCAGAGATTCCAGATCGCCTGGCGGAGCCGCTGCGGATCCGCGCGGGTCGCGAGGGTATCGCCGTATTCGCGGGCCACTTTCAGATTGGCGGGCAGGGACCGGTGCTCGATCAGCAGCAGGACCTCGTCGAGGATCTCCGCCATGTTGATCTCGAGCGGCACCATCGGCGCCGGGCGCGCATACTCCAGAAAGTCTCCCACGATCTGATTGAGGCGGGCCGACTCTCGGAGCACGATCTCGACGAGTTGGCCCCGGGTGTGGTCGGGGGGCAGGTCCCGCGCCAGTGCTTCGACCGCGCCCGAGATGGAAGCCAGCGGGTTCCGGATCTCGTGCGCCATGTTGGCCGACAGGCGCCCGACCGCGGCCAGCCGGTCCGCCTGACGCATGCGCTGCTCCATCTGCTTGATGCTAGAGAGATCCTGACAGACTCCTATGAGGCCGGCCACATCGCCGTCTCCCGATCGCAGCGACCAGAAGGAGATTCCGACCGGTACCTCCTGGCCGTCGCGTCGCCTGAGGCGGAACTCGTAGCGGGGTGCGGGCTCGCTGCCTTCGGAGACGGCCTGGCGCACGTCGTCGAGATTCACGCCGTGGCCGAAGATGGCGTCCCACGGCTGATCGATCGCCTCGTCCGCCCGGACACCGGTGATGGACTCCGCCGCTCGGTTAAAGGCGGTGACCTGCCCGGCGGGATCCACGCCGACGAGGCCGGAGCCGACCGACTCGAAGATCAGGTCCCGAAACGCCTGGAGATCCGAGAGATGCTTGCGCTGATCCTCCATATGTTGCTGGAGTTCGTGATACCGCCCAGCCAGCGCGCCGGTGAGGACGGCCACGAGCAGGAGAACCCCCGCATTCATGAAGACGGTCAGGATCTCGACCGCGGCGTTCTCGGAAGGCTTGCCGATCTCGAGCATCGGAAGGATGGTCCGACCCCACACCGGCAGCACGTAGAGGAGACTGCACATCGCCGCGACGATGAACCCGCCCGCCTGCGACAGTGCGAAGCAGGCGGCGACCACGAGCAAGACATAGAGTGGGATGAACACCGACTGGGGACCGCCACTCTCGGTCACGACAGCGGTGATCAATACCGCGTCGAAGGTGAACTGGAACCACGCGATTCGCTCCGGGCCGATATTCCACCGGTCGGCCAGGGGCAGCACCAGACAGGCCGCGACTCCCCCGAGGACGGTCAGCGTGAACGGCCCGAAGGCATAGGGGAATGCCTCGGTGAACCGGAGCAGTGCGCCGACCGCGAGGACGATGGCGGCCGTGAGCAGCCGCGCCCGGTTCAGCCCCCAAAGAGACGACCGGAGCACCTGCGACTTGGGCAACCAGCGCTCGCGCTACTTGACCAGCGTGACCAGTTTGAAGATCGGGAGATACATGGCCACGACGAGTCCGCCGACCACGACGCCCAGGAAGACGATCATCATGGGCTCGAGCAGCGAGGTGAGCGTGCTGACCGCGGTGTCCACCTCATCGTCGTAGAAGTCGGCGATCTTGCTCAGCATCGCGTCGAGGGCGCCGGTCTGCTCGCCCACCGAGATCATCTGGGTGACCATCGGCGGAAAGACGCCCGAGGTCCGTAGCGGATCGGCCAGGGTTTTACCTTCGGTGACCGCGGCGCGGCACTGGAGCACCGCCTTCTCCACCACCTTGTTGCCCGCGGTGCGGGCGGTGATCCTCAGACCGTCGAGGATGGGCACGCCGGACTGGACGAGGGTGCCGAGGGTGCGGGTGAATCGGGCCACCGCGACCTTGCGGACGAGGGTTCCGAAGACGGGCAGCTTGAGCATCAATGCGTCGATCGTGGCGCGTCCGTTCTCCGTCCGGTAGTAGGAGCGAAGCGCGAGCACGCAGCCGATCAGCCCCGCGATGATGAGCAGGATGTAGGCGCGCACGAAGTTCGAGAGCCAGAGCACCACCTTGGTCGGCAGGGGGAGGTCGGCGCCGAGGTCCTTGAACATCTGAGCGAACGTCGGGATCACGAACGTCAGCATGAAGATGACGACCATGAGCGCGACGCCGATGATGGCGGCGGGGTAGACCATCGCCGCCTTGACCTTGCGCTTGAGGGCGGCCGCCTTCTCGATGTAGGCCGCGAGCCGCTGCAGGACGACGTCGAGGATACCGCCCGCCTCTCCGACCTCGACGAGGTTCGTGAAGAGATCGTCAAAGGTCCGCGGGTGTCGGCGGAGGGCGTCTGCGAGGGTCGAGCCTCCCTCCACGTTGCGAGCGACCTGACCGGTGACCGACCGCAGGGTCTTGGACTCGCTCTGCTCGGCGAGGATGTTGAGACACTGCACCAGCGGAAGGCCGGCGTCGATCATGGTGGAGAACTGGCGGGTGAAGATCGCCATCTCCTTGTCCTTGACCTTGCCCCCGAACTTGAAGGAGACCCGGGGCGCCGTCTTCTCCGCGATCTTGGTGACGAGGATCGCGCGACGCCTCAGCTCACCTACCGCGGCCGAGCGGTCGGGCGCCTCGATCTCCCCGTTCTGCATCCCATTGGCGGAACGACCTTGATAGACGAAGACAGCCATCGCGTGAGCCTCCTCGGTAGTCTACCGTCGGCCAAACGGAGAGCCGCCGGCCGCGGCGGTGGCCGGAGCGGCGGACGGGCCAGCGGCCGAGCCGAGCAGCCCGGCGAGCTCTTCGGGAAGGGAGCTGCGATTCAGCGCTTCTTCCCGGCTGATCCGGCGCTTCTGCACGAGGTCGCACAGGGACTGGTTCATGGTCTGCATGCCGAACTTCTGCCCGGCCTGCATGGCGGAGTAGATCTGGTGGATCTTCTCCTCGCGAATCAGGTTCCGGATCGCGGGGGTCGCCACCATGATCTCGAGGGACATCGCCCGCCCCCGACCGTCGGCGGTCGGGATCAGTTGCTGCGAGAGCACGCCCTCGAGCACGAGCGACAGCTGGGCCCGCACCTGGGCCTGCTGGCTGGTCGGGAACACGTCGATGATCCGGTTGATGGTCTGGGCACAGGAGTTGGTGTGCAGGGTGCCGAGAGTCAGGTGGCCGGTCTCCGCGATGGTGAGCGCGGCCGAGATGGTCTCGAGGTCGCGCATTTCGCCGACGAGCACCACGTCGGGGTCCTGCCGCAGGATGGACTTGAGCGCGTTCTTGAATGAATGGGTGTCCGAGAAGACTTCGCGCTGGTTCACCATGCACTTCTTGTGCTGGTGGACGAATTCGATCGGGTCCTCGATGGTGACGATGTGCTCGGCGCGCTCGGAGTTCACCTTGTCGACCATCGCGGCGAGCGTGGTCGACTTGCCGGAGCCGGTGGGGCCGGTGACCAGGATGAGGCCCTTGGGGCGATCCGCCATCTGCTCCACGATCGCGGGCAGGCCCAGCTCGTCGAACCCGCGGATCTTGACGGGGATGACACGGATCGCGGCGGCGACTGCGCCGCGCTGCCGGTAGACGTTGCAGCGGAAGCGGGCGAGACCCTGGATGCCGAAGGACAGATCGAGCTCGTTCTCCTCCTCGAACTTCTGCTTCTGCCCCTCGTTCAGGACGCTGTACGCCAGGCGCTGCGTGTCCTGGGGCATCTGCACGTCGAACTGCGTGAGGGCGGTCAGCTTGCCGTGCAGCCGAATCTGCGGGTGCGTTCCGGTGGTGATGTGCAGGTCGGAGGCCCCACGCTCGATCATCAGGGTCAGCAGGTCGTGCATCGTCGCGGCCATTGGTTCCTGAGCCTCCTTAGTCGGCTTGAAAGAGTATGACTCGGATGCGCCCCTCAAGCCGCATGCAACCTGCGTTCCAGATTTTCCCCGAGTTGCCCGGCGCGCCGCCGGGAGCCCGAAGGCGAGCCTGGGTGGCAGGGCTGACCAGGAAGAGACAAACTATTCTAGCCCAGGGGTGGGCTAGGAAATGCGTATTGGCTGGCCCCCGCCCCGGGGGGGGGATTCGTCGGGGAGCTAGCGGATGCCGCCCAGGCGCTTCAGTACTTCGCTGAACGCCTTCTGGGCCTGATCCTCGTAAAGAACGAAGAATACCTTTTCGAGACAATCGGCCGACTGCGCGGCCGGGACCCCGCCGATACCGCTGCCCAGGGCCGGAAAGGCCAGGGACGACAGCTTGTGCTTCTCGGCGATCGCCAGGGTGGCCCGGGTGGCGGCGGTGATCTTTTCGGGATCGGCCTTGAGGTCCTTGCCCATGGTGACCGCATGGATGACGTGCGTCGCGGCCAGGTTCCCAGCGACCGTGAGCACAGCCTCTCCGATCTCGATCGGCCCTTGTCGCAGCGCGTCTTCCTCGATGACGACCCCGCCTTTGCGCTTCAGGGCACTAGCGACTCCCGTGCCCATCAAGAGCTCGTCGTTTGCGGGGTTGACCACCGCGTCGACTTCCGCCTCCGTGATGTCGCCTCGCTCGACCACCACCGTCGTCTTCCCGATCTTGCACTTCATGGCCGCGGCCCGGTCCCTGGAAGATCTGCCCCTTCCCGCGCCTTCACCGCTTCCCACGCCCGATCGAGATCTTCCGTCGATGCCTCGGTGACCGACCGCCCCCCGGCCCTCATCTCCGCCTCCACCTTCCCGAATCGTCGGGTGAACTTCTCGGAGGACCGTCGCAGGCACTCTTCGGCATCCATGCCTCGCAGCCGGGCCACGTTGACCATCGAGAACAGTAGATCTCCCAGCTCGTCCGCGACGCGCTCGTCGTCTCCCGCCTCGAGCGCCTCGCCGGCCTCGCCCATCTCTTCGTGGACCTTGCTCCAGGCATCCTGCCAACGCGTCCAGTCGAAGCCCACCCGGGAGGCCTTGGTCTGCAGGCGCTGGGCCCGGAGCAGCGCGGGTAGCGCCGCGGGGACGCCATCGAGGGTGGAGCCGGCGCGGTCCTTGCCGGAGCCCTCTTCGTGCTTGATCTGCTCCCATTGTGCCAGCGCTTCCCGGGCGTCCGCGACGACGCGGTCGCCGAAGACGTGCGGATGGCGACGCGTCATCTTGGCGCAGAGCTGCCCGATCACGTCGTCCATCGTGAACTCCCCGGCCTCCGCGCCTAGCTGGCAGTGGAACACCACCTGGAACAGAAGATCTCCGAGCTCCTCCACGAGATGGTCGCGTGAGCCCTCGTCGATGGCCTCGAGGACCTCGTAGGCCTCCTCGAGGAGGTACGGCTTGAGCGACGCCCGCGTTTGCTCGCGGTCCCACGGGCAGCCGCCATCACCCCTGAGGCGAGCCATGAGTGAGAGGAGAGAGACGAAGTGACTGCCGGCGGCATCAGCCATGGGACGATCTAGAAGTGTACGCACCGGCATTATACACAACCGGTACATTCGCTTGAAGGGGCTCGGGCCGCGTGCTAGGCTCCCGGCCGAAAACAGGCTGGCGCGCATGCCATGAGCGAAGAAGAGACCTTCAAGGTCACCGATCGACGAGGGCGAAGCGAGGGGACTCCTAGCGGAGGGCCTCCGCCGCACCATCCGCGCGAGTCCGACGCTCCTCCCTCCTCAGGTCCGAGTCAGCTCAGCGCGCTGTTCATGTTGTTCGCCAACTCCGCCTTGATCGGCCTCGGAGCCGTGGCGGAGCCCGGCTCGGCCGAGCGCGGCCCCGACCTCGAGCAGGCCCGGTCCGCCATCGACATCCTCCTGATGCTGCGGGACAAGACGCACGGCAACCGCACCGAGCAGGAGTCCCGGCTGCTGGAGGAGATCGTCTACGACCTGCAGATGCGCTTCGTTCGGGCTGCTCGTGAAGGGTCTGCCTAGCGTGTCCTGATGGTGATCCGCCCCTCCCCGATCTCCAGCCGGTCGACGACGCCGGGCACCTGCCATGGATCCGCCCGAGCCGTGCGCTGATCAGGGTTGCCTTTGCATAGCGTGGCCGCCGGGGTCCCGTGGCGGCAGCCAGCTCCACGTGGCCGCTCAACGTAAGCCAGACCGGCGAGGTCAGAGTCCTGCGTGGGAGAGCCGACCCCACCCAGGCTATCGGGGAGTCCCGGATCAGCGCGTCCAAGGGCACGCGCCCCTGGACCCAGACTCGATCGGGGCGAAGACTGACGGCGATCGTGGCCAACCGCATGCCGGCATCGGCGACATGCCCGGAAACGAGGGTCGCGACCTCTGTTTCGCTCAGGACCACCGGCTCCGACCGGGCCGACCGGCCGCTGCCTCGCAGGCCGATCTCGGCTAGCTTTCGCTCCACCAGTGCGGGGTCTGCCCTGTTCAAGGTCGACGGCAGCAGCGTTGGAACCCCGTAAAGCCCGTTCCACGTCCACAGGGCCCCCCCGGCCAGGCATAGCAGGACAATCAGTCCGATGGCCGTGCCCAGACACCCGAGGCAGCCAAGCCGCATCGCTCCTGGACCGTATCATCAGCTCGTCCCCCACCAAAGCTTCTGATTCAACTGCCCTTTATGGATAGTTTTCCAGTTAGTTGACAGACCCACACTCAGCATATATAAGTCATATAGACTTAGATCCAAGCAAGGGCGGTAGGCCAGAACATAGGAGAAAGACTCATGGCGCTGATTCGATTCCGTCCGTTCTCGCAGGAGCTGTCCAGCGACTTGACCGACATCCATGCCCAGGTGAATCGATTCTTCGACGGATTTCTGGGCCAGCCGACCGGCTCGGGGAAGATAGAGCGGGTGTGGGCTCCCACCGCGGACATGTACGAGACCAAGAACCAGTTCGTGGTCAGCACCGAGCTGCCGGGGCTCAGCGAGAAGGACATTCATCTGTCCCTGACCGACGACGTGCTCACCATCAAGGGCGAGCGGCAGTGGACCGGCGATGCCGAGGAGGCGAGCCACCACCACCGTGAGCGTTGGTTTGGCAAGTTCGAACGCGCGTTCGCGCTGCCCGCTCCAGTCGACGCCGGGCAGGTCAAGGCGACCTACCGGGACGGGGTGTTGACGGTGAACCTTCCGAAGGCGGAAGAGAGCAAGCCGAAGGAAATCAAGATCGAGGCGGCCTAGCACGCCCGGCGACCTGATCCAGACACTCAGACAGGAGAGAACACGACATGGCGAAGGTGATTGGCATCGACCTGGGAACGACGAACTCGGTGGTGGCGGTGGTGGAAGGCGGAGACCCCGCCGTCATCGCTAATCAGGAAGGGAGCCGCCTGACGCCTTCCGTGGTGGCGTTCACCAAGGAGGGCGAGACCCTCGTCGGGCAGGTGGCCAAGCGTCAGGCCATCACCAACCCCGACAACACGATCTTTTCCATCAAGCGCTTCATGGGTCGGCGGTACGACGAGGTCCTCAACGAGATCAAGCTGGTGCCTTACAAGGTGCTCAAGGCCAAGAACGGTGATGCCCGCGTGGAGAGCCGTGGGAAGGAGTACTCTCCGCCGGAGATCTCCGCGCTCGTGCTGCGCAAGCTGAAGGAGGCGGCCGAGGCGTACCTGGGCGAGAAGGTGACCCAGGCGGTCATCACCGTCCCCGCCTACTTCAACGACAGCCAGCGCCAGGCCACCAAGGACGCGGGGGCCATCGCCGGTCTCGAGGTCCTGCGGATCGTCAACGAGCCCACCGCAGCCGCGCTCGCCTACGGGCTCGACAAGAAGAAGGACGAGACGGTCGCGGTGTACGACCTGGGCGGCGGTACCTTCGACATCTCGGTCCTGGAGATTGGCGAGGGCGTGGTGGAGGTCAAGGCCACCAACGGTGACACCCACCTGGGCGGTGACGACTTCGACCAGCGCGTGATGGACTGGATCGCGGACGAGTTCAAGCGGGAGAACGGCATCGACCTGCGGAAGGACCGCATGGCGCTCCAGCGGCTCAAGGAGGCGTCGGAGAAGGCCAAGTGCGAGCTGTCGACCACTGTGCAGACCGAGATCAACCTCCCGTTCGTCACGGCGGACGCCACCGGGCCCAAGCACCTGGTGCTGACGCTCACCCGGGCGAAGCTCGAGTCCCTGGTGGCCGACCTGATCGAGCGCAGCCTGACTCCCTGCCGTGAGGCGATGCGCCAGGCCGGGGTGAACCCCGGCGACATCGACGAGGTCATCCTGGTGGGCGGCCAGACGCGGATGCCCAAGGTCCAGGAAGAGGTCAAGAAGCTCTTCGGCAAGGAGCCGAACCGGACCGTCAATCCGGACGAGGTGGTCGCGCTGGGCGCAGCGGTACAGGCGGCGGTCCTCACCGGCGAGGTCAAGGACCTGCTGCTGCTGGACGTGACACCGCTGTCCCTCGGCATCGAGACCCTGGGCGGGGTCATGACCAAGCTGATCGAGGCGAACACCACGATCCCCACCAAGAAGGCGGAGACGTTCACGACCGCCTCGGACAGCCAGCCCTCGGTGGAGGTCCACGTGGTGCAGGGTGAGCGACCGATGGCGCGCGACAATCGCACCCTCGGGCGTTTCCATCTGGACGGGATTCCGCCCGCTCCCCGGAACGTGCCACAGATCGAGGTGACGTTCGACATCGACGCGAACGGCATCCTGAACGTCTCGGCGCGCGATAAGGCGACCGGCAAGCAGCAGAACATCACGATCACCGCCTCCTCCGGCCTCAGCAAGGAAGAGATCGACCGGATGAAGCGGGAGGCCGAGACGAACGCGGCCGACGATGCGCGTCAGCGCGAGAGCATCGAGGTCAAGAACCAGGGTGATTCGACGGTCTACAACACCGAGAAGATGCTCCGCGACTACGGGGACAAGGTCGATGCCACCGACAAGCAGGCGGCCGAGACCGCGCTGACCGAGCTGCGGGAGGCGCTGAAGACCGACGATCTGGAGCGGATCAAGAAGTCGCAGGAGGCGGTGACCCAGGCGTCGCACAAGCTGGCGGAGGCGATGTACAAGGACGCCCAGGCCAAGACCCAGCCGGGAGCCGCGGGCGCGCCCCAGCCCGGCGCCGCCGCCGATGGTGGTGCGCCGAAGGGCGACGTGGTGGATGCCGAGTTCGAGGATCTGGGAGAGAAGAAATAACGCCGGGCCCGCACGGACGGCATTGAGGAGCGCGGGGCTCGCGCGATCGCGTGGGCCCCGCGCGTGACCATGCGCGACTACTATGCGGTGCTCGAGGTGGAGGCCGGCGCGACCGCGGCGCAGATCCGGCGTGCCTACCAGCGTCTGGCGCGACGGTACTCCCCGGATGTCAACTTGTGGGAGCGCGAAGCGCGCGCGCTGTTCGAGGAGATCGCCGAGGCGTACCGCATCCTGCGTGATCCCACGACCCGGACCGTCTACGATCGCCACGGGGCCCAGCCGGCTGGGCGCGCCCGGCCCGGCACGAACGAGGGGCGCCGGGGCGATGACGTCCACGTTCCGGTCGAGCTGTCGTTCCAGCAGGCGGTGGCCGGAGTCGAGGTGGACGTGCCGGTCGACCGG
>WNFK01086054.1_pt1 | contig 12189 bp, 10 predicted proteins | sample 5400281 | NCBI WGS metagenome assembly WNFK01 (sample SAMN13153350, study PRJNA577476) | soil metagenome | isolation source: 20 cm soil on Douglas fir-dominated hillslope | place: USA:California | collected 2013-09-17
GGAGCGCGGCCAGGCCTCGCGCGATCGGCTCCGCCGCGACCTCGTCGACCACCCAGCCGTTGTCCCCCGGGCGCACGATCTCCGAGCCCCCGGCGCGCGCGCTGCTGAGCATGGGCACCCCGGAGGCCAGCGCCTCGAGATGCACGTTGCCGAACGGCTCGTAGCGGGCGGGCAGCGCGACTACGTCGGCCGCCGCGTAGAGGCGCTCGACCTCCGGCATGGGCCCGGTCCAGACCACGCGGTCGTCGAGGCCGAGCCGGGCGGCGAGGCGGCGATGGCCCGCGACGTCGCCCTTGCCGGCCACGATCAGACGACGGCCCGGATCGGGCAGCCGCGAGAAGCCCTCGAGCAGCGGACCCAGCCCCTTGCGCTCGAAGCCCGATCCGACGAAGAGCACCGTCCACGCCTCCTCCGCGATACCGAGGCTCTCGCGCGTGCGCTTGCGGTGTCGCGTGCGGTTGTCGGGATGGAAGCGCTCGAGGTCGACCCCGTTGTAGACGAGCGTGACCGCCGAGGGCGCGGTGCCGTACAGCCGCTCGATCTCGGCCTTGCCCTGCCGCGAGATCGCCACCACGTGCCGCGCCGCGCGCAGCCGGAAGATGCGGCGCTCGAGGGCGCAGACGAGGCGGTGGTAGGGATCGACCCCCGGGCTGCGGCCCATCGCGGCCAGGTACGCGCGATGGCATCCCTCGCCCGCGCGGTAGAGATCCTGGCGGAGCGCGCGCTCATGGCTCTGCACCAGATCGTAGCCCTGGCGCGCGGCCTCGCGCTGGGCGGCGAGCGCGAACGAGAGGAGCCGCAGCGTGGAGGGATGGCGCAGGACCGGCACCCGGCGGACCGGTACGCCCGGCACGTCGGGCTGGCGTCGCGTGCTGATCAGCTCGACGGCGTGCCCTTCGCGCCGGAGCGCTCCGAGCAGTCCCGCGGTGGCGGTCTCGATGCCGCCGTGGAACGAGAACGGCCGGCAGATCAGGGCGATCTTCATGGGAGCGTGCGTCGACCCGGGCGCGAGCGCCGGGCGCGTACGCGCTCCACCAGCGGGAACAACGCGGCGCGGGCCGACTCGAAGCTGTAGCGCTCCACCGCGCGGCGGCGGGCCGCCTCCCCGAGGGCGCGCGCCTCGTCCGGCCGATCGAGCAGCCGGGTGATCGCCGCGGCGAGGCCGGCCCCGTCGCCCGGCTCGACGAGGAGCCCGCAGCCCTCGAGGATCTCCGGGATCATGGACACGCGCGTCGAGACGATCGGCCGGCCGAGGGCCATCGCGTCGAACAGCTTGGCCGGAACCTGCCCGCGGGTGTCGCTGCTGTCGCGCTGCGGAACGACCACCAGGTGCGCCGCGGCGAGATAGGCTGGGACCTGCGCGATGGGGATGCGGCCGATGAGCCGGGCTCCGGGATGCTGCGCGATCACCGCCCGCCCGGTCTCCGAGTCCGGCTCGGTGCCGACCAGGGCCAGGACCACATCCGATCGACCGATCCGGGCCACCGCGGCCACCAGGTCCAGCACGCCCTTGTAGGCTCGGGGCGTGCCGAGGAACATGACCACGCGCTCCTTGTCCACGCCGAGCCGCTCGCGGGCCGGGTCGGGGTCGACGCGGCCGGGCGCCCAGCGATCCGTGTCACGCACGTGAGGGATGAGCACGCCGCCGAATCGCTGCTCGAGAAAGCGGGACGCGACCGTGATCCCGTCCGCCAGACCCATCATCCGCTCCATGAGCCAGGTCCATGTAAGGCCTCTTGGATTCGAGAGGTTCATGGCCCGCCCGACGGTTCCCCAGCGGCCACCGCGCAGGAAGAAGCCCACCTCCCAGTCGTCGACGTCGAGGAGCAGCGGCCGGTGCCCGGCCACGCGCGCGAGGTAGCCGATGCCGGCGCTCGTGAGCCGCGGCTTGGAGGCGTAGAGCAGGTCGCCGTCGGCCATCCGGGCGAGCGCGGGCAGCCGGGTCGCGAAGGCCGGGAGCCGGCCGCCGGGCAGCGAGCGCACCGGGATCGACTCCTCCGCGAGCGGCTCCCAGACCGCGGCGCCGAAGCGCGGGCCGACGATCTCCACCGCCCCGAGGGGCTCGAGCAGGCGGGCCAGGAGCCAGGCGCGCCCGACCGCGTTGTCCGAGACGTCGAAGCAGAGGACCGAAACCTTCACGACGAAGGCTGGACCGACGCCACCGCGAGTGACAGGTAGAGCGCGGTGAGCTGCTCCGCGAGCCGCGCGCCGGAGTATCGGGCGCGGACCAGCGCCGCCCCGGCCGCGCCGATCTCGCGCCGCCGGCCCGGGTCGTCGAGCAGCCGAGCGATCGCGTCGGCCAGGGGCTCGGGCTCCCCGGGCGGCACCAGCAGCGCGGTGCGGCCGTCCTCGAGGATCTCGGGCACGACGCCGACGCGACTGGCCACCACCGGCACCCCGGCGGCCAGGTACTCGAAGAGCACGCGCGACATCCCGTCCGACTCCAGCGCGGAGTAGAGCGCGACGTCGAGCACCGCCATCGTGGCGGGCAGATCGTCCACGAAGCCCAGGGTCGAGATGCGGTCTCCGAGCCCGGAGGCCTCGACCTGGGCGCGCACCTTCGGGACGAAGGGCCCCTGCCCGATCAGCAGCAGATGAAAGCGGCGACCGCCGGCGGCGAGGCGGGCCGCCGCCTCGACCACCGTCTGGTGGCCCTTCATCACCCGGAAGCCCGACACGAGGCCGATGATCGGCACGTCATGCGGCAGCCCGAGCGTGGCCCGGATGCCGTGGCCGCGCGGGGGCCCGACGTCGGGTCGGAACCGATCGACGTCCACTCCCCCGGGCATCGTCACCACGCGCCGCTCCACCCCGAGGCCTCCGGCCACGAGCTGGCGGCGGATGGCCTCGGTCACGGTGACGACCTGGTCGGTGGCGCGGCCATAGAGCCAGCGATTGAGCGCGTGGGGCCGAACCGGCTGGACGATGTGCCGCGTACGGACGAGGGGCCGGCGCAGGGAGGACATGCGATTCGCGAGCGCGGCCAGCCAGTGCTCCTTGCCCCGGTGGACGTGGAGGACCTGGGCCGCGGGCAGCCACGCGACGAGCCGGCGCAGGTCGAGCACGTCCGCCAGCGGGCCGATGCCGCTCGTCAGGGTCAGGGTCTCGATCCGGCTCACGCCCGCGTCCCGCGCGCGGCGGATGACGCGCGCCTCGCTGCGCCGCTTGCACACGAGCGTGACGTCGTGGCCGGCGCGCTCGAGCTCGACGGTGGCGCGCGCGGCCCAGTAGGCGTCGGAGGACCAGCCGCGGCACGAGACGATCTGGAGGATCGTCACCGGTCGCGCTCACGCCGCTCCAGGATGCGCCGGTAGACGCGCTCGACCTGGGCCGCGTGGGCGTCGGGGCCGAAGAGCGCCTGCGCCCGCTCCCGCCCGGCGCGCCCCATCGCCGCGGCCTGCTCCGGCTGCGCCACGAGAGCGCGCAGGGCCGCCGCGACCGACTCCGGGCGATCGTCGTCGACCAGGAGCCCGGTGACGCCGTGCACCACCGTCTCGGGCAGGGCGCCGACGCGCCGGCCCACGACCGGCCGCCCGGCGGCCATGGCTTCGAGCGCCGCGCGGCAGGACTCGTCCGAGCCCGCGCCCATCAGGGCGAAGGCGTCGAGGGCCTGCAGCACCGCGGGGAGGTCCGCGTCCCGATAGCCGGCGAACAGGACCTCGCGCGCGAGGCCGAGGTCGCTCACGAGCGTCTCCAGGCGGGCGCGGGCCTCGCCCTTGCCGACGAGCAGCAGCCGCGCGTGCGGGTACTCGGGCAGCAGCTGCTGGAAGCCGCGGATCAGGAGCTCGTGCCCGCGGCGAGGCGCCAGGCGCGCCACGCAGCCGACGACCGGCGCGCTTCCCAGGTCGAACTCCTTCCGGATCGCGGCGCCGTCGCCGTCCTCGAAGCGCCCGAGGTCCACCACCCCGTCGACCCGCACCAGGTGCTCGGGAGGGATCCCGGCGCGGCGGCCGCGCTCCTCGATCTCGCGGCTCACCGCGATGAGGGCGTCGGTGCGCCGGTAGAGCCAGGGGGACAGCCCGGTGAGCCGCACCGCGCGCGCGTTGTGGAAGGTGCGGACGAGGCCGGCCGGGCCGCGGGCGAGCCACCCGAGCCAGTGATCGTGCGAGTGGTGGACGTGCACCACGTCGACGCCCTCGGCCCGCACCGCCTGGCGCACCCGGCGGAGGTCGCCGACCGCGTGGACCGGATTGCCGCGCACCTCGAGCGAGAGGCCCGGCAGGGGCTCGAGGCCCGCCTCACGGGCCTTCTGCTCGAAGCGGTCGCCCGCGATGAGCCCGAGCAGCACCCGGTGCCCGCGCGCGCGGAGGCCGGTCAGCAGGCGGATCACCGGCTCCGCGCTGCCGGTCCACCAGCGGTTGGCCACCAGGTGCAGCACGGTCAGCGGCCGCTTCGCGCTCACGCGAGCAGCTCATCGTAGAGGTTGAGGAGCCGGTCGATCGAGCGCGCGTGGGAGAAGCGCGCCTCGACGAGCGCGCGGGCCGCCCGCGCCCGGCGCGCGGACGCGTCCGGGTCGTCGAGCACGCGCCCGATCGCGCCGGCCAGGGCCGGGACCGAATCGCTCTCCACGAGCAGGCCGGTCTCCTCGTCCGTGACCACCTCCGGGATGCCGCCGATGCGGCTCGCCACCACCGGGACGCCGGTCGCGAACGCCTGGAGCAGGGCCTGCGGGACGCCCTCGGTGCGCGTCGAGGCGAGCACGAAGCAGTCCATGGTGCCGAGCAGCGCGGGGACGTCGGGCCGGAAGCCGGTGAAGACCACCGACTCCGCGAGTCCCGCGGCGTGGGCCAGCTGCTGCACCCACGCGCGGCGGATGCCGTCGCCGACCAGCAGGAGCGAGGCGGAAGGACGCTTCTCGCGCACCTGCGCGAAGGCCTGCAGGAGCTGGGGGTGACCCTTGGAGCCCCGGAACATCGCGACGGAGCCGATCACCGGCGAGCCGAGGCCGAGCTCGCGCGCGGTGTCGGGAGCCCGGCGCCCGAACGGAAACGCCTCGAGGTTCACCCCGGCCGGGATCGCGATCACGCGCTCGGGCGGCGCCCCCGCGCCCACCACGACCTGACGGATCGCTTCCCCGCTCGTGATGACGCGGTCGGCGAGCCACCGGTAGACCGGGTTGAGGCCCCGGCGGATCGCGATCGAGACGTGCCGGGTCCGCACGACCGGCACGCGACAGAGCCGCGCCGCCATCCCGCCGAGCCAGGCGTCGATCGAGCTGTGGGTGTGCACCAGGTCGACGCGCTCGCGCCGGATGAGGCGAACGAGGGCGGCGAGCCCCATCGGGTCGAGCGGGCCCCGCATGCGGATCGGCGCGGTCTCGACCCCGGCCTCCCGGGCCCGCCCGAGCAGGCGCCCATCCGGCTGGCAGGCCAGCAGGACGCGCCAGCCGCGCTCCGCGGTCCAGCGCGCCTCGTTGAGGGTGCGCACCTCCTGGCCGCCGAGCCCCGGCGAGGCTTCCGTGTGGAGGACGGTTTTCACGCGACCGCGAGCCTCACCTCGCGCAGCACGGTCTCCGGATCGATCCGCGTGAGGCAGATGTGATCGATCGGACAGGTGGGCAGGAAGCACGGTGCGCACGGCACCGGCTGGTCGAGTGCCCGGGCCCCGCGCCCGCGCGGCGCGGTGAGGCGGCGGTCGGTGGGGCCGAACAGGGTCACGGTGGCCACCCCGACCGCGGCGGCCAGGTGCGCGACGCCGGTGTCTCCGCTCACCAGGCAACGCAGGCGCGCGAGCAGGCGCGCCAGCAGCCCGGGCCGGTCGCGGCCCACCAGCGAGGCCAGCGGCGTCGCGGCGGCGCGCGCCACCTCCCCCGCGGTGGCGGCGTCCTCCGCGGTGCCCAGGAGCACGGGGCACAGGCCGCCCGCGGCCAGCTCCCGCGCGAGGCGGCCGAAGGCTTCGGGAGGCCAGAGCTTCGAGCTGCCGAAGGCCGCGCCGAGATGCAGGCCGACGAGCGGCGCACCTCCGGTGATCTCGGCCTCGGCGAAGAGGCGAGCGACCTCGGCGTCGGCCGCCGGGGACGCGGGGAGCTTCCACTCGGGCGCCGGTCCCACGCCGTCCAGGCCCAGCAGCGAGAGGAGGGCGGCGTACTCGTCCACCTGATGCAGGCGCGGCGCGGGCAGCGGCATGGCGTCGGTGAGCAGCACGCTGCGTGCGTCGGTGGCGTAGCCCACCCGACGCCGGGCGCGCCACCGGGTGGCGGCCAGCGCCGCTTCGAGAGAGCTCGGGAGCAGCAGCGCGACGTCGGCCCGGTCCGCGGCGAGGGCGCGGGCGAGCCGCCGTCGCGCGGCGAACGGGCGGGGATAGGGGAGCAGCACGTCGCCGACTCCCTGCCCGGCCAGCAGCGGAGCCCAGCGCCCGATCAAGGTGATGCGCGCCGCTCCCGCGGCCCGGCGCAGTGCGGTCAGCATCGGCAGCGCCATCACGGTATCCCCGAGCCAGTTCGGGGTCCGGACTACGATGTGGCCCGTGCGCGGGTCGAGATCGAGCGCGCTCACGGGCACGGCCTCCCCAGCGCGGCGGGCGCCAGGACGGCGGCGAGCAGGCGCTGCCACGTCTCCGGCCCGGACTCGATCACGAGCCGGACCGGCAATACCCACAGCGGCAGGGGCGGCGGCGGCAGGTCGCGCACGCGCACCCAGTCCTTCTCGGTGGTGACCAGTCCCTGGGCCCCGGCCGCGCGCGCGTCGCGGGTCAGCTCGGCGAGGTCGCCCGCGGTGAACCAGTGATGATCCGGGAACTCCGCGAAGCCCACCCGGCGGATCCCCGCCGCGTCGAGCGTGTCGGCGAATCCTTGGGGCGAGCCCAGACCCGCGAAGGCCAGCAGGCGGCGGCCCGCCAGCTCGGCCACCGGGATCCGCCGGGCTCCCGGCGTCTCGATCGCGTCCTGGAGCTGGTAGCGCGCGGCCAGCACCGCCGCGGCCGCGTTGTGGCGGCGCACCGTGGCGGTCACCTCGGCCACCGTGTCCGGGCCCGACGGATTGGTCACCACCACCACGTGGGCCCGGGCCAGTCCGGAGAGCGGCTCGCGCAGCATGCCGCGGGGGAAGACGCGGGCGTTGCCCCACGGCGCGCGGCCCGGCACCACCACGATCTCGAGGTTCTTGGCGAGCGTGCGGTGCTGGAAGCCGTCGTCGAGCACGAGCGCGGTGGCGCCGCAGCGCTCCACCGCGACCCGCCCCGCCTCGTACCGATTCTCGCCCACCACCACCGGCACGCCGGGCAGGCGCTCGGCGAGCAGGAGCGGCTCGTCGCCCGCGCTGCGCGGCTCGGCGCGGATCCCGTCGCGATCGGCCACCACGTGCACGCCGCGGGTGACGCGGCCGTAGCCGCGGCTCAGCACCGCGGGGATCGCGCCCATGTCGAGCAGGGTGCGCACCGCCAGCTCCACGGTCGGGGTCTTGCCGCTGCCGCCGAGGGTCAGGTTGCCGACCGAGATCACCGGGCACGGCAGTCGCCCGGTCGGCAGCACGCCCCACCGGTACGCGCGGTCGCGCACCGCGATGGCGGCCCGGTAGGCCCAGCTGAGCGCGGAAAGGCCGGCGGTCACCACCGGCGTATCGGGGTCTTCCCAGTAGCGGCGGAGCAGGACCTCGGGAGCGCGCCGCGGCGTGGTCACGAGGTGGGCGCCGATCCGGGCGCGGGCCAGAGGTGTCGGGCGATGAGCTCGAGCGTCGCGTGGACCGCGCCCGCCCGCCCTGCGAACGCGGCGCGGGCCGCGTCGCCGATGCGCCGGGCGAGCTCGTGGTCCTCCAGCAGGAGCGAGAGCTCGCGCTCCAGCTCGAGGCCGTCCTTGACCACGATCCCTCCACCGCTCCGCTGCAGCCGCTCCGCGCCCTCGCGGAAGTTGCTCGTGTGCGGCCCGTACAGCACCGGCTTGCCCTGCATCGCCGGCTCCAGCAGGTTGTGGCCGCCGATCGGCACGAGGCTGCCGCCGACGAACACGACCTCGGCCAGGCCGTAGAGGGCGGCCAGCTCCCCGACCGTGTCGAGGATGACGACCGCGCCGGGCGCGCGGCCGTCCGGCAACCGACTCCTCCGCGCCGGGGTGAGCCCACGCTCGCGGATCAGGTCCTCGACCTCCGCGGCGCGCTCCGGGTGGCGCGGAGCGACCAGCAGGGAGAGACGGGGGCACCGCACCCGCGCCCGGAGGAAGGCGTCGAGGACGATCGCCTCCTCGCCCCGGTGCGTGCTGCCCGCGATCCAGAGCTGGGCGGTCGCGCCGAGCCCCAGGCGCTCGCGCCAGGCCGCGTCGGCCGGCTCCGCCTCGGGGACGAGGTCGCTCTTGAGATTGCCGGTGACCACCACGCGGGACGGCGGCGCGCCCAGGGCGACGATGCGGCGGGCGGCCCCCGGAGGTACCGGCGGAAGGAGCGGTCCGAGATGCGGCCGTTGGCGATCATCGACGGGATGCGCCGGCGCGCGAGGGCCCGCAGGAAGTTGGGCCAGAGCTCGGTCTCGATCGCGATGAAGAAGCGGGGGCGCGCCGCCTCGAGGGCGCGGCGCACCGGGCCGGGCAGATCGAGGGGAAAGTAGCGGTGCACCGCGGTGCCGGCGAGCCGGTCCGCCACGATCCGCGCGCCGGTCGGGGTGATCGTGCTGACCACGATGCCGAGCTCCGGCCAGCGGCGGTGGATGGCCTCGACCAGCGGCACCGCCGCGGCCGACTCCCCCACCGAGACCGCGTGCACCCAGCAGCGCGGCTCGGTGGGCAGGCCGTCGCCGAGCCGCCCGAACCGCTGCGCGAGGTCGTGGCCGTATCCGGCGCGGCGACGGCGTGCCAGGAACGCGGGCATGTACGCGAGCAGACCCAGCCGGAGGAGGACGGAGTAGAGCGCGTACATCAGGCGCGGGCCTCCTCGTCCACCTGCCAGGTGAGGCTGCGGAGCGCGGCCTCCACGTCCTTTCGGGCGGCCTCCAGGGCGGCGCGGTCGGCGCCGGCGGGGATCCGGATCGGCTCGCCGAAGCGGACCACGCAGCGGGCGAAGGGCTTCGGGATCCGGAACTCGTCCCAGGAATGCAGGCGCCACTCGCGCGAGGCGCCGAACGCGGTCGGCACGATCGGGGCGCCGGAGAGTCGCGCCAGCGCGATCACGCCCACCTTGAGGACCTCGCGCGGGCCGGTGGGGCCGTCCGGGACGACCACCACCTCGCCCCCCTGCCGGAGCACCCGCGCGAGCTGACGGAGAGCCTCGCCGCCGCCCCGGGTGGAAGAGCCGCGCACCGGAACGAGGCCGAACCGGCCGATCCAGCGCGCGACCAGCTCGCCGTCGCGAGAGCGGCTCGCGAGGGCATGGCTGCCGCGGCGACCGTAGAGCCGGGGCAGGAGCAGGATGCGGCCGTGCCAGACCGCGTAGATGAGGGGCGCGTGGGCGGCCCAGAGAGGCGCCACCGCGGCTTCCTCGCGCCGGATGCGGAGCGTCAGGGCGAGCGCGCGCAGCGCGACCGCGCCGAGGGCGGGACCGAGCCCGAGGGCGAGCGGCGCCGGGATCTTCATCCGGGTTGCGTGGCGGGTTGCGTGCCGGCTCGCGCGGTGGCGAGCACCGCGCGGGCGGCGCGCCGCCCGACTCCGGGCTCGCCGAGCCGCGCCCGCAGCTCCTTGAGGGCCGCGCGCTGGGCGGTGGCCGCCACCGGGTCGTCGAGGAGCCGCGTCGCCTCGGCCGCGAGGCGCTCCCCGGTCACCTGTGCCTGGATCAGTTCCGGCACCACCAGGCGGCCGGACACCAGGTTCGGCAGCCCGATCCACGCCACCCGCGTGAGCAGGCGGGCGATGACCTCGGTGGTCCGGGAGACGCGATAGCAGAGCACCATCGGCGTGCCGAGCAGGGCCGCCTCGAGGGTGGCGGTGCCGGAGGCGATGAGGAGCGTGTCCGCCGCGGCCATCACCTCGTAGGTCCTTCCCTCGACGATCTCGATCGCGGGGCCGGGGCCTCGGTGGCGCAGGTGCGCCTGCACCTGCTCGCGAGGCACGGTGGGCGCCAAGCCCAGCACGAACCGCCGCCGGCCGTCGGCGGCGGCGAGCCGCCCCGCCGCCTCGAGCATCGGAGGCAGCAGCCGCTCGACCTCCTCGCGCCGACTGCCCGGCAGGAGGCCGATCAGCGAGTGGCCGGCGTCCGCGTCGAGGCGGCGCCGCGCCTCGTCGCGCGTCAGGTCGAGCGGGAGCACGTCGAGCAGCGGGTGGCCCACGAACTCGACCGGCACGCGGGCCCGCTCGTAGAGCGCGGGCTCGAAGGGAAAGACCGCGAGCACCTGGCTCACCCGCCGCGCCATCTGGCGGACGCGGCCCTGGCGCCACGCCCAGAGCTGGGGCGGGATGAAGTAGACCACCGGCACGCCGGCCCGACGCGCTCGGCGCGCGAGCCGCAGGTTGAACTCCGGGAAGTCGATCAGGACCAGCGCGCGGGGCCGCTCGGCGTCGAGCCGAGCCCCGAGCGCACGATAGGCGCGGTAGAGGGCCGGGATGCGGCCGAGCACCTCGCTCGTGCCGACCGCGGCGTGCGCGGTCGGGTCCACGACCACCTCCATCCCAGCCGCCCGCATGTGCCCGCCCCCCATCCCGACCAAGCGTACTCCCGGCTCGACCGCGCGTAGGGCCCGGCAGAGCGTGCCGCCGTGGAGGTCGCCTGAGGCCTCGCCGGCCGAGAGCATGATCGGGGCACGGCCCGCGGTCGGCTCAGCGACCGTCATCGGAGCTCACCAGCGCGATCCCCGACCGATCGGCGAGCTGGACGACCGGCTCGCGGTCGACGAGCAGCACGCGCCCGGCCGGCACCGCGAGCGCGGTGGCGCCGCACTCGCCCATCGCCTCGATGGTGGCGGCGCCGATGGTCGGCACGTCGAAGCGATAGTCGTGGGAGGCGGCTACCGTCTTCACCACCACCGCGCCGGGGCCCGCGAGACGGCCGCCGCGGCGAATGGTCTCGTCGGTCCCCTCGGCCGCCTCCACCGCGACGGTGACGCCGCGCGCGCGCACCACCGTCTGCCCGATGCCGTCGTCGGCGAGGCGGCCGGCGAGGCGGAAGCCCTCGCGGATCTCGCTCCACTCCTCCAGGGAGGGCGCGCGCGCGGTGAGCGTCGCGGCCGGGAGCAGCCACGGGGCCAGGAACTCGCGCTGGTCGAGGACGTCGATGCCCATGCCGGCCAGGGTGGCGACCACCATCTGCCCGAGCGCGGCGTCGGAGAGGCCGCCGCGGGCGAGATGGCGGCCCGCCGCGTCGGTCTGCCCGTACTGCGAGAAGGCGCTCGACTTCCAGAACTTGCCGACGAAGACGGCGGCCTCGACCCGCTGCGCGGCGAGGCCCGCGATCACCGCCTGGATGTCGGTGATCGCGGAGGGGATGACGTGGTCGGCGGACTCCGCGAGCCCGGGGGCCTCCTCGAAGGCGAAGGCCACCACGCGCCAGCCGTGACGCCGGGCTTCCTCGGCGGCTCGGCCGGGAAGCGTCCCGGCCCCGGCCATCAGGCCGAGCGAACGCTCCACGGAAGATCCTCCGGCCAGGCGGTCTCGCCCCGGCCCTCGCGGATCATCCGCTCGATCTCCAGCGCGACGGCCAGCGATCGCAGGTCGTCCGCCTCGGGCAGCTCCACCGGCCCGCTGCTGTCGGCGGCCCGCACCGCCGAGATCAGATGGCGGATCTCGAGCTTCAAGGGGTTGTCCTTGTGAACGAGGAGGTGCTCCACGAAGGAGGCCTGGCGGTAGCGGATGGACTCGCGGTTGAGGGTGTACTCCTGGGCCGCGCGCCGGTGGATCTGGATGTCCTGGTGCGAGTAGTCGAGCAGGATGTAGGCGTCGGGCTGGGTGATGGCGAGGGTGCGGATCTTCTCCTCGGTGGCCCGGCTCGCGGTGATGGTGGCCATCGCCCCCGAGTCGAACACGATCTGCACGTTGGCCACGTCGGTCGCGTGCGAGTGCACCGACGAGCCCACCGCGGTGATCTTGCGCGGCTCCCCGTCGACGAGCCCGAGCACGATATCGATGTCGTGGATCATGAGGTCCATCACCACCGAATCGTCCTGCACCCGCGGCACGAAGGGGCCGAGCCGCCGGGACTCGATGAGGATCGGCCGCTCCACGATCTTGCGCAGCTCCTGGACCGCGCCGTTGAACCGCTCGACGTGGCCGACGTGGAGCACCCGGCGCTGCTGGCGGGCGAAGCGGAACAGCTCCTTGGCCTGCTCCAGGGTGGAGGTCAT
>WNFK01199253.1_pt1 | contig 12189 bp, 11 predicted proteins | sample 5400281 | NCBI WGS metagenome assembly WNFK01 (sample SAMN13153350, study PRJNA577476) | soil metagenome | isolation source: 20 cm soil on Douglas fir-dominated hillslope | place: USA:California | collected 2013-09-17
TCGGTCACCGCCAAGCTCGCCCGCATATCGAGCGGCTTGGAGCGCGACGCCATCCTGGGCGAGCCATCGCTGCGTCAGCCAGCCAAACTCGAGGATCGCGAAGAGCAGCGGGACAAGGACCACGACCATGAGCGTCGTCTCTAGCGTCGCCATGCCGTGGTCGTCGTCGCGCCAGCGTCTCATCGGACGGTCTGTAGCTGCGTGACGAGCGCCTGAAGCCTGGTCACGAGCCCGTTGTTCCACGCCGAAACGCCGATGACCAGGGTGCCGAGGATGACGGCGGCTCCGATGACGTATTCGATCGTGGCCAAGCCAGACATCTCGGTAGCGAAGCGATGCAAGGGCCGCATGCGAGACCTCCCGACGCGTTTCGTCGGGAGGCTCGCTTCAGTTCAACTCGTGCGCGATGACATGCGGGACCGGTACGCCAGTACTACCTGCGGCCGAGTGCCTTCTCCGCCTTGCGCGCGTCCTTCACGCCGAACGCCAGCGTGACGCTGCCGCGACCCGGCGCGAGCACGTACTCGGATGCGATGTTGACCTTCGCCTTGGCGAGCTTCGAGGTCACGCGCGCGAGCGCCCCGGGCTTGTCCTGGATGCGGACCTCGATCGCCTTGCGTTCGGTAGCGCGAAGTCCCGCTTTCTTGAGCGCGCGGCGCGTCTTGGCGGTGTCCTTGTCCTTGACGACAAACCCGACGGTCCCCTTGCCGGCACTCGTCGACGCTGATGTACCCCAGAGATTCACGCCACCGTCGGCGAGCGCCTGCGCAGCGGCCGCGAGCGAGCCAGGTCGGTCCTTGAGCTTCACGATGAATTCAGTCGCCATGTACGTCCTCCCCACTTGATGTGCGTTGACGATTCTGGAACTTGCGTCAACCCGATGCGCTGAATAGTGTGCGCCGCGGTGTCCGACCGCGGACAGTTGGGGGAGGCGAGGGATCTCGCGTACGACCGAGCATTTGCGCGTCGTCAGGCGCTAGGCCGCATCCTTCGCCCGCGCGCTGACGCGATCCAGGACAGCACGCTTGGGCACGCTTATCGCGCTACGAACTTCCTCGGCTTCGGTGCAGTGGGCGCGAAGCGCTGGGCGGCGATCAGCAGCCGCGGGCTGCCGAAGGTTCTTGATGCGCTCGAGGCCGACGATGCAGAACGAGGCCGGCTCCTCGACGAGGCCAGCGCATTCATCACCGATCTCCGCGCCGCCGGCTTCCAGCGGTTTGCTGTGAAGCCTCTGGTCAACCTCGGCTTCCGGCTGGCCCTACGCGATGTGGCAGCGCACGCGAGAGCCTTCGAGGCGCGGATCATCTACCGAAGCTGACCCGCATTCGGGCAACGGCCCTCGTCGTTGAGGGCCAGACGCGAGGGGTGGGGGTAAGAAGGGCGGGAGGTGCTGCACGCCTTTCTAAGCGCCGCCCGCGGACATGGACAGCCCCACCTTTGGGGAGCAATGCCAGGTAAACGCGCCTGCTAGCGCGCTTTCGCGATCCCGTCGCGTATCACGTTCGCGTCCATGACCTCGCCGCGTTCGACGTGCCGGATCACGCCCTGTGCGTCGATGAAGAACGTAACGGGCAGCCCGACCACGCCATAGCGGCGCGTCGTCTGTCCATCGAGGTCGAGGATCGGCTCGAGGCGGTCGAGCGCGAGCTGGTCGAAGAACGAGCGTGCACGCGCGCCGTCCTCCTGAAGGTCGACGGCGAGGAACACCGCGTCGGTCCCGCGCGCGACGCTGTTGAGCGCCGGCATCTCGGTGCGGCACGGCTTGCACCACGTCGCCCAGAAATTCATGACGACGACCTTGCCGCGCAGGCTTGCCAGCGTGCGAGTCGAGCCGTCAGGCGCGTTCCATTCGAAGTCGGGCGCCTGCGCGCCGATGCGTCCGGCCATGTTCGGCCCGTCCACCTGCCGGCGGATCACGCCGACCGCCGTTGGTCCCGCCGCCGCCTGGTTCATCGAGAGCGACGGCCACACCAGCGCGACGAGCGAGGCAAGCGCGATCGCGCCGACGACGATCGCCGTCACGACCCGCGGCATGCGCGGGCGGTAGTCGAGGGTGACGTCTTCGGTCACATTAGTAACCTCCGCCTGCGGCTCCGGCTTTCTGGAGCGGCCTTCGCCGCTCCATCAGTAGCGTACGTCGCAGTTCGGCTGCGCAGCGCTGATCCCGTGGGAGACTTCCGACGATGCGCCGGACCAACCCTTACGTCGAACTCTTCCGCCGCTACGTCGCGCCGCAGTGGCGGCAGACGGCACTGCTCGCCGCGCTGATCCTCGTTGGCATCGGCCTGCAGCTGCTCGGGCCGCAGCTCCTGCGATCGTTCATCGACAACGCGATCGGCGGCGCAGCGCTCGAATCGCTCGTGATGCTGGCGCTGGCCTACGTCGCCGTGGCGATCGTCACACAGCTGCTCACCGCGTGGTCGCAGTACGTCGGCGAGGATCTCGGCTGGACCGCGACGAACGCGCTACGCGCGGATCTCGCGCTGCACTGCCTGCAGCTCGACCTCGGCTTCCACAAGGCGCGCACCTCGGGCGAGCTCATCGAGCGCATCGACGGCGACGTGACCGCGCTCGCCACGTTCTTCTCGCGCTTCGTCGTGAACGTCCTCGGCAACCTCGTTCTGCTCGTCGGCGTTCTGATCGTCGTGGCTCGCGAGGACCTGCGCGCGGGTCTCGCGCTCACCGTGTTCGCCGCGATCGCGATGTTCCTGATGGCCGGACCGCTGCGCAACATCACCGTGAAGTACTGGGGACGCGTCCGCGAGGTCTCGGCGCAGATGTACGGATTCCTCGGGGAGCGCCTCGCCGGCACCGAGGACATCCGCTCCAGCGGCGCGGAGGCGCACGTGATGGACGGATTGGCCTGGCACCACCGCGCCTGGCTCACTTCGCGTCGGCACGCGATCTACGCGGCCACGGTCCTATGGTCGACGACGATCCTCATGTTCGCCCTCGGCAACGCCGTCGCGTTCGCGGTCGGCGCGTATCTCTGGACCCTCGGCGTCATCACGCTGGGCACGGTCTATCTCATCTTCCACTACACGGACATGCTCCGGCACCCGATCGAGCAGCTGCGACGGCAGCTCGAGGAGATGCAGAAAGCCGTCGCGAGCGTCGGCCGCGTCACGGAGATCCTGCGCACGCAGTCGCGCCTGCCCGACGGCCGCGGTGCCCCGATCCCCTCGGGTCCGTTGACCGTCGAGCTCGACGCGGTGTCGTTCGCCTATGAGTCAACGGATCAGGACGGCGACGACCTCGTTCTCCGTGACGTCTCGCTGAGACTCGCGCCGGGCGAAGTGCTCGGCCTGCTCGGACGCACCGGCAGCGGAAAGACGACGCTCGCACGCCTCCTGCTCCGTTTCTACGACCCGAGCGCCGGCAAGATCCGGCTCGGTGGTGTCGATCTGCGCGACGCGAAGCTCGACGACGTGCGCAGCCGCGCGACGCTCGTGAGCCAGGACGTGCAGCTCTTCCACGCGCGCGTGCGCGAGAACATCACCTTCTTCGACCCGACGATCGACGACGACCGCATCACGACGGTGCTCGATCGCATCGGTCTCGGCGGTTGGCTCCGCGCGCTGCCGCGAACGAGCGGCGGCGACGGCCTCGACTCGGAGATGCTGTCCGGCGGGCTCTCCGCCGGCGAAGCGCAGCTGCTCGCGTTCGCGCGCGTGTTCCTGCGCGATCCGGGGCTGGTGATCCTCGACGAAGCGTCGTCGCGACTCGACCCGGCGACGGAGCGGCACATCGAGCGCGCCATCGACGCGCTGCTCGCCGACCGGACCGGCGTCGTCATCGCGCACCGCCTCGCGACGGTGCAGCGCTGCGACCGGATCCTCATCCTCGAGGACGGACGCATCGTCGAGCAGGGGCCGCGCGCCGCGCTCGCGCAGGATCCGTCCTCACGCTTCTCCGAGCTTCTGCGGACCGGGCTCGAGCAGGTGCTGGTATGAGCTCGCAGTCATTTGGCACGGGGCTCGGCACGGCGCGCTTCCTGTGGCACATGGTCACGTTCAGGCCGTGGATCTACGTCACCGACAACATCCTCTGGACCGCCATCTACTGCTCCCGCCTGCTGCCGGGACTCGTCGCGAAGGAGGCGTTCGACGCGCTGCAGAACGGGACGATCGATCCGTCCGCCGTGGCGTGGATCTCGGCCGCGTTCATCGGGACCGGGATCGCAGGCGCGGTCGTGAACAACGCCGGCAACACGATGGACCTGTTCTTTCGCTTCAGCGTGAGCGCGGTGCTGCAGCGCAACATGCTCGCCGAGGTCCTGCGGCGGCCGGGTGCCCGCGCGCTGGATCGATCACCGGGTGAGGCGCTGAGCGTGTTCCGCGATGACGTCGAGCACGCCGAGAACGGCAGCGACTGGACCGTCGACATGATCAGCATGACGATCTTCTCGATCGTCGCGATGGCGATCCTTCTGAGCGTGAATGCGACGATCACGATCTTCGTCTTCGTGCCCCTCGTCGCGATCGTCGGCGTGGCGCAGGTCGCGACGCGACGGCTGCAACAGTCGCGCGCCGCGAGCCAGGTCGCGACGAGCCGCGTCACCGGCGCGCTCGGCGAGATCTTCGGCGCGGTGCAGGCGGTGCAGATCGCGCGCGCCGAGCGCGGGATCGTGGACCACTTCCGCCGCCTCAGCGACTCGCGCCGCAAGACGGTGCTGCGCGAGCGCGCCTTCTCGCTCCTTACGGGCTCGATCTACTGGAACACCGTTCACCTCGGCACCGGCATGATCCTGCTGCTCGGCGCGCGCGCGATGCGCGACGGCACCTTCACGGTGGGCGACTTCGCGCTGTTCGTGTCCTATCTCGGCTTCGTCACGGAGTTCAGCGGATTCGTCGGGCAGTTCCTGACGCAGTACAAGCAGCTCGGCGTATCGGTGGGCCGCATGCTCGCTCTGATGCGCGGCGCCTCGTCGAACGTTCCCGCCGCGACGCTCGTCGTGAACACGCCGCTCGACCTGGCGGAGCCGGCACCCGGACAGGCGCGGTCGTCGCCGAAAGCACCGCACGCGACCGATAGCGCGACCGTCGACAAGCTCCTGCGCCTCGATGCCGCCGGCCTGACGTATCACTTCGGACGCGCGCCGGCTGGTGGACCCGGCATCGCTGAGATCTCGTTCACGCTGCGGCGTGGCGAGCTCACCGTCGTGACCGGACGCGTCGGCGCGGGCAAGACGACGCTGCTGCGCGTGCTGCTCGGCCTCTTGCCGCGCGACGGCGGTGAGATCCGCTGGAACGGAGTGGTCGTCGACGACCCGGCCACCTTCTTCGTGCCGCCGCGCTCGGCGTACGTGCCGCAGGTCCCACGGCTCTTCAGCGATTCGCTCAAGGCGAACATCCTGCTCGGGACCGGCGTCCGCGAGGCGGACGTGGGCACGGCGATCCGCGCCGCGGTGCTCGAACAGGACGTCGCGCAGCTCACGCACGGTCTCGACACGCTGGTCGGCTCGCGCGGTGTGCGGCTCTCCGGTGGTCAGGTGCAGCGCGCGGCCGCCGCGCGCGCGTTCGTGCGGCGTGCCGAGCTACTCGTCGTCGACGATCTCTCGAGCGCGCTCGACGTTGAAACCGAGCGCACGCTGTGGGAGCGCCTGCTCGACGGGCCCGAGTCGAGCGACCGCGCCGCGACGATCCTCGCGGTGTCACACCGTCGGCCCGCGCTGCGACGCGCGGACCGGATCATCGTGTTAAAGGACGGACGCCTCGACGATCAGGGGACGCTCGACGAGCTGCTCATCCGCTCGGACGAGATGCGCCGGCTCTGGGAGCATGAATCGGTCGATCCGACGGCGGGCTAGATCCGCTACGTGCGGAACGTCGTGCTGGCGTCGGCCACCGGGCTGGTCGCGCGCAGCTTGTACTCACCCTTCGGGGCGGTCGCTCCGAACACGGCCTCGTACATCCCGTTCTGGTCGGCGACGACCTCGAACTTCAGCTTGTACTGCGCTCCGTCGATGCTGATCGTTACCGGCTTGCCCGGCGTGAAGCCGGCGATGGACCACCGCACGCCGTCCGCGTGCGAGGCCTGCACGACGCGAGCGCTTCCCTGATCGGCGGCGAGGCGTGCCGGGAACGAGCGCTCGAAGTCGCCGAGCGACTCCCCCGCCTCCGCAGCGAAGGCAGCGCCGAACGACTCGCCGCGACCGACGCCGTCGAGGATCCGCATCAGGCCGTCGTGTGAAACGCGCTCTTCGAGTAAGCGCACCGCTTCGGCCGACACCGTATAGGCCTGGCCACCCAGCGCGGCGTTGCGCTGGACCCACTGCTCGGCCGGACCCAGGTCCTCGAGCGTCGCTGTCCCGGCGCTCAGGACCGAGAGCGCGGTCGACGCGTTCCGTGCCGATGCGAGCTCGTCGGTCGTACCACGACGCTCCTGCATTGTCGCGATCCCTTCGTGCAGCCAGGTCGGAATATCCCCATCGGTTCCGATGACCTGGTGGACCATCGTGTGCGTCAGCTCGTGTCGCACGACCGCGAGATCCTTTGCGTTCACGTTCTGCAGATTGATGACGATCGCGTTCTGACGCGTGAGCGCGATGCCACCGTTCGCGGCCGCCAGCACACCCGCATCCGGCCCGCGCACGCCGAACGCCTGCTGGAGACCGAGAGCAAAGTTCGACCGCGTCGCGAAGACGTAGATCGACGGCCTGCTCTCCAGCTTCCGTCCGAATTCCTGCTCGAGCGACGCGATGTCGCCGTCGACCTTGCTCGTGAGAGTGCGGGCGAAGTCGAGGCCGAGGCTGCTCTCGACGAAGAGGTCGGCGCGATCCGTCGCGCTGCTCGTGAACGGCAGCCCGGTGCGCGCCTGCACCTGCTCGAGCTTCGCGGCAGCCGGGAGTCGCGAGGCGTCACTCGCGATCGCGACATCGAGACAGCAGGCAAAGCAAGCACCCCGGTGAACGCGAGACCGGCCGCCCAGCGGCGGGCCGGCCGCAGCCGGTCGGGGACGAGCGGTCGACTGACCCAGTAGCCCTGCGCCATGTCGCAACCCAGGCTTGCCACGAGGTCGTAGGTAGCGCGGTCTTCGACGCCGACCGCGACCACGCCGAGTCGTTGGTCGCGGGCGAACTCGACGAGCGAGCGGACGTCGCTCCGCGCGCGGGCGTCTTCCGCCGCACGTGTCACCAGCGACCGAGCGATCTTGATCTCGTCGATCGTCGCTGCGAGCGCGCGGTCCGGCGTGTCGCCGGGCGTGACATCGTCGAGCGTGACACGGGCCCCTGTCGCTGCGAGCCGTGCCGGCGCGAGCCGCCCGTCGGTCCCGAGGCTCGTCACGTCGGATGCCCTGAGCTCAAACGTGATGGCGCCGCGTTCGACGCCCTGCACCGCGTCGATGATCTGCTCGACCTGAGCGATGGCGTGACGGGTCAGGTTCACGCACACGCCGAGCTGCTCGCCCTCCGCGCGCCACCCGAGCCGCTGGTGAAGCGCGGCATTGATGACCCAGAGATCGATCGCCTGAAGCAGGCTCGGCGACGCGAGATGCAGGAACTCGCCGGGAAGGATCTGTCCGTGCCGCGGATGCTTCCAGCGCACGAGCGCTTCGACCCGCCGGCAGGAACCACTGCGGATGTCGACGATGGGCTGGTACTGGAGCAGCAGCTCCCGGTTCGCGAGCGCGGCGGCCAGGTCGCGCTCGTCGAGGCCAAGCTCGCGTCGCCGGCCCGTCGTCGCGCGAGCGCGAACGTCATCGCGTGCGAGGCGCTCGACGACCGGGCGTGACTTACCGAGCTTCAAACGATCGTAGCGAGTCGCGCGTCGGTGACTCGCTGCGTGAGCCCACCATCGAGAAGGGCGAGGAACGTCTGGATCAACCCGGAATCCCACTGCTTGCCCGAACCGGCGCGCAAACGGCGCAGCGCCTCCTCGGGATCGAGTCCGGCGCGGTAGGGACGGTCGCTCACCATCGCATCCCAGGCATCGCAGATCGCGACGATGCGGGCTCCGACCGGAATGTCGGCCCCTGCGAGATGGTCCGGATAACCCTCGCCATCCACGCGCTCGTGGTGATGGCGGATGATCGGGAGGTAGTGCGCGACGCTGCGCAGCGAAAGGCAGATGCGCTCCCCCTCGACGGAGTGCTGTCGCATCGTCGCGAATTCGTCGTCGGTGAGCGGTCCCGGCTTGAGGAGGATCGCGTCGGGGATCGCGATCTTCCCGAGGTCGTGCAAGACACCGCCCTCGTACAGCATCGCTGTGTCTTCGGCATCGAGGTCGAGCGCCGTGCCGATCGCCTGTGCGTAGCGACCGACCCGCTCCGCGTGGTGGATCGTGTAGCGGTCTCGGGCTTCGACCGCACGCGCGAGCGCGAAGAGAACGCCTTCGGTCGCGTCCAACCGCAGGTTGAGCGCGCGCTGGCGAAGGAGCACTTTCGCCCGCACCAGCAGCTCCTTCGCGTCGAACGGCTTGCTAAGAAAGTCGTCGGCGCCGGCGGCGATCCCGCGCAGCCGGGTGCCGCGGTCATTCGAAGCGGTGAGGATGACGATCGGGACGAGCCGTCGCGTCGGATGCGCCTTCAGGCGCTCGCAGACGCTGATGCCGTCGAGCCGGGGCATGTCGATATCGAGAAGGACGAGGTCGGGCTCCTCAGCCGCGATCGCCTCGAGCGCCTCGACGCCATCGCGCGCCTGCCGCACGTCATACCCGAGGTCGTCGAGATGGCCCTCGAGCAGCTCGCGGTTCGCCGCCACGTCGTCGACCACGAGGACGATCGGCGTCCGCGCGGCGACGAGCTTGGCGCTCATCTAGGTCGCGACGCCGCCGGCCCTTGCGGAGCCGGCGGCGCGCGTCTGGGTGGGGTGGGTGGTGAAGACATCACGAACGGCAGCTCGGAGCGCGCTCGGCGCGATGGGCTTCGAGAGAAAACGGGTGAAGTCCGCATCCTTGATGCGCGCCACCTCGTCCGGCAGCACCGACGCACTCAGTGCCACGATCGGGATCCGCAGGCCACTTGCCCGCAGGCTGCGGCAGACCTCGATCCCGTTCTTCTTCGGCAGCTGGATGTCGAGAAGGATCAGGTCGAACGGTGCCGCGAGCGCGCGCTGCTCTCCGGAGATCCCATCGCGCTCCACGACGACGACGTGCTCGCCCTCGAGTGCCGCCTCGAAGAGCTCGACGTTCTTGGGATCGTCCTCAACGAGGAGAATGCGCATGTTCTCTCCGATCGACTGTCGCCGGCACCGCGACGAGCACGCCACACGTTCTGATCAGCCAGCGTTCGAGGCGCGCGCGGTCGATCGGCTTGGTGAGGTAGTCGTCGGCGCCAAGAGCGAGCAGCGGGGAAGGCTCTGCCTCGACCGTCACGACGATCACTGGAACGGTCGCGTTGGGCGGGTCCTCTCGGAGATCCCGCAGCACCTGCTCGCCGCGCCCGTCGAGGAGCCGGAGGTCCAGGACGATCGCGAGGGAACCTGCCACCGCGACGATGAGGTCGGCGTCGTGGCGCTCGTCTTCGACAACGAGGATGCGCTGGCCGAGGACCGGTTCGGTCCGCACATCCGGCAGGCACACGCGGAAGGTCGTGCCTTTGCCGTCCTCGCTCTCGAACGCGATCGAACCGCCCATCTGCTCGACCAGCCGTTTGGTCAGCGCGAGTCCGAGCCCCGTGCCCTCCGCGGCGACCCGGCCCTCATGGAGGCGCTCGAAGACGCCGAACACGCGGCCGCGCGCCTCGGCCGGGATCCCGACACCCGTGTCGGCGACCGCTACGAGAAGATCCGGTCCGTCCAGCAGCGCGCGAAGGTGCACGAGTCCGCCGGACGGTGTGAACTTCACGGCGTTCGACACGAGGTTGAAGAGAACTTGGCGAACGCGAGTGGGATCGAGCAGCAGACCCTCGCTCGCCTGGCTTTGCACCTCGAACGTGATGCCCTTGGACTGTGCCGACGTGCGCGCTGCCGCGCAAACGGGTTCAAGGAGGGCGTCGAGGGAGACGACCTCCGGACGCAGCTCGAGCTTCCCTGCCTCGACCTTCGAAAGGTCGAGCACGTCGTTGATGAGCTCGAGGAGGTGCTGCCCCGCCTCTTCGATGTTGTGGAGGAAGCGCTGCTGTCGGTCGGTGAGCGATGCGCCGATCTGCTCCGTCAGCAGGCCGGAGAAGCCGAGGATCGCGTTGAGCGGGGTGCGCAGCTCGTGGCTCATGTTCGCGAGGAATTCGGACTTCACTCGCGTCGCCTCACTGAGCTCTCGGTTGGCCGATGCGAGCTCCTCGTAGAGACGCGCGCCATCGAGCACGATCGCCGCCTGATCCGCCAGGAGCTGGACCAGGTCGAGGTCGTCCGAGACGAAGAGCGGGGCACGGCGACCCACGACCGCGAGCACGCCAAGCTGGCGCCCTCGTCCGCTGATCGGCGCCGCGAGCACCGCACGCGACTCAGCCACCGCCAGCTCGGGCCGCTGCGAGCTGAAGACCTTCCGCAAGACCTCGGTCGGTGGCGGGCTCTCTCCATCGCGCGCGATCGCCTGCGGACCCTTGCCGTCCCAGACCACGACGTATGCGGCACGCGCGCTCGTGGCGCGTGCGACCCCGGCCTCGAGCTTCGCGACGATGTCGGCGTGTGACTCGAGCGGAGAGATTGCCGCGGCACTCGAGAAGAACGAGCGAAGGGCGGGCTCCCGCCACGCGCGCCGCAGGATCGCCGGCGGCGCGAATGCCGCCGCGAATGCGGCGGCCGAGACGAAAGCGAGGATCATCGTCGCGGCGCTGCTCAGCGCAGGCGCGATGACCTGCGCCGCAACGGCGACAAGCAGGATCAGGCTGAGCGAGAGTGAGCCGCCCGCGGCGAGGGCCATCCGCGTGCGAGCGATGCCGCCGCTACGACGGGCCTCGCGGGCGAAGCCGACGCCGGCGTATGTGCCGAAGCCGAAGAAATAGAGCACGGCGGCACCGACGAGCGGTCCTGCCGCCGCCGTCAGATCCACGACGCCGAGACTCGCACTGACAGCTGCGATCGCGGCGAGCGCGAGCCCGCCGATACACAGCCGCATGACGATGGGACGCACGCCGGCAAAGTCCTCGACCAGCCGCAGCTGCAGGTACGGCAGCGCGAGCAGGAGCATCAGCGACAGGACGGTCAGGATGCCGCTTCGCACACCGAGGACGCTGCTGATCTGACTCTGCGCGATGACCAACGCGATCGCACCGAAGAGGAGGGTCGTGTCGAAGCTCGCCCGATTCCGCTCGCGAAGCGCGGAGCGCGCGACGGAAATGAAGACGAGCAAGAAGAGTGCGTTGGTCAGATATCGGACCAGCTCAGCCGCGGTCATCGCCACCCTCATCCATTCCTCCGATCGATTCGGAGGCAGATCAATGAGACAAAACGAACGTCATTCGGGAGTTGCAGCGGTGTGTCAGTTAACAATTGTTGACGAAGTCTTGACCCCATCTGATGGTCCTGTACGGTCCCGACAACAAGTTTGGACGCATCACGCACGGGGGCAGACTTCGCGCTCGCTATACGAACGTATAGCTTCGTGGACGACCGTTGAAGATCGTGATCCCCGGCGGCTCAGGTCACGTAGGGACTCTGCTCGCACGCGCACTTGTAACGGGCGGCCACGACGTCGTCGTGCTGAGCCGCGAGCCGGCCGCCGCGCCCTGGCGCGCCGTCCACTGGGACGGTCGGTCCGTCGGCGAATGGTCGAAGGAGATCGACGGCGCCGACGTCGTGATCAACCTCGCGGGACGGAGCGTCAACTGCCGTTACACAGCTGCGCACCGCGCGGAGATCATGGGTTCGCGCGTGGAGTCCACACGTACGGTCGGCGGCGCGATCGCGCGCAGTAAGAATCCGCCGCGTGTCTGGCTCCAGGCCAGTACGGCGACGATCTATGCGCACCGATACGACGCGGCGAACGACGAGCAGAGCGGCATCATCGGCGGCGCGGAGCCGAACGCGCCGGAGACCTGGCGATTCAGCATCGATGTCGCGCGAGCATGGGAGGCGGCGCTCAATGAAGCTGCCGTCCCCATGACGCGGAAGGTAGCGCTCCGCTCGGCGATCATCATGAGCCCCGAGGACGGCGGCCCGTTCGCGACGCTCATGCAGCTCGTCGATCGCGGACTGGGCGGGCGCGCCGGCGACGGCCGCCAGTACGTGTCATGGATCCACGACTCCGATTTCGTGAGGGCGGTCAACTGGATCATCGCCCACGACGCGCTGGCGGGTGTCGTCAACGT
>WNFK01218656.1_pt2 | contig 12181 bp, 10 predicted proteins | sample 5400281 | NCBI WGS metagenome assembly WNFK01 (sample SAMN13153350, study PRJNA577476) | soil metagenome | isolation source: 20 cm soil on Douglas fir-dominated hillslope | place: USA:California | collected 2013-09-17
GCGGCGGAGCCTGGCCGTGCCGCGCGGCGACAGCACGGTGACATCGAACCGCTCCTGGACGCTCACCCGCCGGGTCACGCCCAGGCGCGCCAGCAGGCCCTGGTAGCTCGTGCAGCAGCGCAGGAAGACGTGCTGGCCGTTATCGATCATCATGTCGCCGCGGGCGAAGGACGACGCCGCCCCGCCGAGCCTGGGCCTGGCCTCCACCAGCGTGACGTCGGCGCCCGCCTCGCGCAGCCCGATCGCCGCGGTGATCCCGGCCAGCCCGCCGCCGATGACGATGACCTTGCGCGCGCTCATGTCCGGCCTGCCTGCTGGCTCGCGAGCGATGCCCTGGGCTGCGTGCCGTTCCGCTTGCGCCTGGCCATCCCGGCCAGAGAGCTGGCCGCGACCATCGCCTTCTCGCTGGCAGGCAGCGACATCCGGCGTTCCAGCGCGGTCTGCGGCGCCGCGCAGATGTGCTCGAGCAGGCGGAAGTAAATGCCGGCCATGGCGCCGGCCGAGGCGGCGCTGCGCCGGTCAAGCAGCGGCATCAGCCGCAGGCCGGTGGCATACCAGCCCCTGGCTCGGTCGGCCTCGAACCTGATCAGCTCGGCGAGGTTGCCGTTCAGCGCGCCCTGGCCGTCGTCGTCGCCCGGCGTCAGCGAGCAGCCGAACTGGTCGAGGTCCTCTGCAGGCAGGTAGACCCGGCCGTTCCCGAGGTCTTCGCGGACGTCGCGGAGGATGTTGGTGAGCTGAAGCGCGACGCCCAGCGAATCAGCCAGCGGCCCGGCGACAGCGGGGTCGCTGCTGCCGAACACTCCAAGCGACAGCCGGCCGATCGACCCGGCGACGCACCGGCAGTAGTGCTCAAGCTCGGAGAAGGTCGCATAGCTGGTGCCGCGTACGTCGGCCTCGCAGCCGTCGATCAGCTCGCCGAAGGCGCCCAGCGGGATCGCGAACCTGGACGAGGCGTCCCGCAGCGCCACCAGCACGGGATCGGTGGGTGCTCCTGGGGCGGTCCCGGCGCCGTCCGGCGACCCGCTCTGCCGCAAACCGCTCTGCAGCGAGGTGATGTCGGCGCGGGCTCGGTCGAGAGCCGCGATCTTCTGCTCGGCCGGCAGGGAGCCGTCCCCGATGTCGTCGACCCGGCGCGCGAAGGCGTATACCGCGGACAGCGCCCGCCGCTTGTCGCCGGGCAGCAGCGCGATGCCGTAGGAGAAGTTCTTGGCCTGCTGGCGGGTGATCCGCTCGCACTCGCGGTAGGCAGCACGGACGTCACTGGCCACGGACTGATCTTGGTTCACGAGGCTCACCTACCCCTCGCGAAGGCCCTGGCAAGCTCCAGCACGGTGCGGGCCTTGCCGGGACGCGGCGTGGTGGCCAGCACGTCATAGTCGGCGGCTTGGATCGAGGCCAGCGCGGCGCGTCCGCCAGCGACGTAGCCGGCCACCGCGGCCCGCGCCGGGCCGCGGAGCGTGCCGATCAGCGGGGCTCCGGTGTCGATCAGCGACCTGGCCCGCCGCACCTCGAAGGCCATCAGCTCGCGCACAAACGGTGCGGCGTGCGGGGCGGCCAGGTCATGCTCGCCGCAGCCGTGGGCGGCCATGTCCGTGAGCGGCAGGTAGATGCGGCCGGCCCGCAAGTCCTCAGCGACGTCCTGCCAGTGCTCGGCGAGCTGCAGGCCCGTGCAGATGTAGTCGGACTGCTCCGCGCGGTCAGCCGAGAAGCACCCGAATACATATAGGACGATCCGGCCAACCGGGTTGGCCGACAGGCGGCAGTAACCTGCCAGGTCTTCGAAGGTCTCGTACCGCCTGATCACCTGATCCTGCTGATTTGCCCTGATCAGGTCGATAAAGGGCTGCATCGGGATGTTGGCTTCGACCACGGTGTGCTTCAGCCCGGTGACCGCCTCCAGGGCTGGCTGGCCCGCGCCGTAAAGCGCCCGGACGTCCGCCTCAAGTTCGGCGAGCAATCGCAACCTCTCGGCGGCCGGGGCCTGATCGCCGAGATCGTCGGCTGTCCTGGCGAACACGTAGACGGCCATCAGATGCCGCCGGTAAGTTCGCGGTAGCATGCGCAGCGCCACAGGGAAGTTCTCGGATGCGGCTTTGGCAGCCACCCCTTGCGTGGTCGCCGCCGGTGATTCCGGCGAGGACACCCGATCAGGCGTGAGAGCGCCGGGCAGCGGGGCCTCGCCCAGGGCAGCGACGGGCCCTGGCAGGACGGCGGACCGCCGCTGCGTTGCCGAGCGCTCTGACACCGGTTCTCCCATGTCCTCCCCCTGGAGCACAGCTGAGTCGCACCCGTCCGTGCCCACATTCCCTATTCCTCCACGGACTCTAAATCAAATGCAAACGATGACATCGGCGTCACCTGATGCCGGTGTCGCCTTTTGACGTGTGAGCATTGCAAACGCAAACTGGGCTCTCCGGTCGACGCGATGTGATATAACAAACTGTTAGTAACACTAATGCCCAGATGCCTGATTTGTTCTCCTACGCGTCCTCCCCCGAGCTGGCCTGGGAAAACTACCAGGCGGCTCCGACACATCCGACCGGTTGGTCTCCGAGCATGACTTGGGAGCCTGACCTGGGAGCCTTGCCGTGACCGGGGAACAACCGAGGGGCTAGTCTCCCGAACATGACCAGGGAACCTCGCCAGCAAGCGCCGCCGGAGCCGGGTGCGCCCGCCGCCGGTGGCCGGGACGGGCTGCCCGCCGCCGAGATGCGCATGGACGCTGTGGCGGTAGATGCCTACCCGGGCTCCGCGCTCGGCGACCGCCCGAGCCGCGGCACTGGCGTCCGTCCACGCCGCCCGTCACTTGGCGGCGGCATCCCGGCTCAGGGACGTGAACTCGGAGCCCAGGGCAGGCAGACGGTACGCAGGTTGCTCGAGGCTGGCCTGGCCGAATTCGACGAGCGCGGCTTCCAGGCGGTCAGGGTGGACGACGTTGTCCGCAGGGCGAAGACGTCGCACGGGACCTTCTATCTGTATTTCGCCAACAAGGACGACTTGTTCAGGACGCTTTTGCGGGACGCGCTGCGCGACATGGAGACCATCACCGATGAGTTCCCGGTCGTGACGAGCAACGATGGCGGCCGGGCGGCGCTGAGGCGCTGGATCCACAGCTTCACCGACACCTATGCCGCGCACGCCACCGTCATCCGCATCCTCAGTCAGGCGGAAATCGTCGGAGAGCAGGTGTACGGCGACGGGCTGCGGCTGCTATTCCGGCTGTCCGAGGCCATTGCCCAGGGGATGACGGTGGCATCGGCTGGCCAGAGCACCGAGCAGCCAGCCAAGGATCTGGCCCAGCGCGCCGAACTGACCGCGCTGGCGTGCCTGATGATGCTCGAGCGGATTAACTACCTGCTGAGCGTCGACGTGCGGCTGCCGCGCGAGGAGATGGTCGACCGGCTGAGCGCGATCATCTACGCGGCCTTCCACACGCCGTGACAGGTTCGAGCCAAGCGACGGTGCTGCTGGTCATGGATGTCCAGCAGGGCATCGTCGCGCGTTTCTCGGACACGGCAGGCTATCTGGACCGGCTGGCGCATGCGATTGCCGCGGCCCGCGGTGCCGCGATTCCCGTCGCGTACGTGCAGGTCGGCTTCCGCTCCGGCCATCCGGAGATCAGCACGCGCAATAAGACGTTCGCGGCGATCAGATCGTCCGGCGCGTTCACCGGCGAGGACCCGGCGGCCGGGGTTCATCCCGCCATCGCGCCCGGCCCGCACGATCTGGTGGTAACCAAGCGCCGGGTGTCGGCGTTCGCGGGTAGCGATCTCGACGTGCTGCTGCGTGGCCTGGGCGCCAACACGCTGGTCCTGGCGGGCATCGCGACCAGCGGCGTGGTGCTTTCCACCCTGCGCCAGGCTGCCGACCTGGACTACGGTCTCGTCGTGCTTGCGGACGGGTGCCTGGACTCGGACCCCGAGGTGCACCGGGTTCTGACTGAGAAAGTCTTCGCGCGGCAGGCCGACGTGATGAGTGTGGCCGAATGGTCGGCCGGCCTGGCCAAGCCCAGGTCATGAGCGGCGCAGGACCCGGGCTTGTCGACGTGCTCACGCTCGAGCGGATCGAGGCCGACCTGTTTCGGTCATCGGTCGTCTACGAGGACGCGTTCGGGCTGTACGGCGGCCAGGTGGCAGCCCAGGCATTGCGGGCCGCGGCCGAGACCGTGGACGCCGGCCGGCACCCGCACTCGCTGCACGGCTACTTCCTGAGCCGGGGCGACCCCTCGCGCCGGGTGCTGCTGATGGTCAACAGGGACCGGGACGGGCGCTCCTACTCCAACCGCCGCGTGATCGCCGTGCAGAACGGGGTGGTCATCTTCAACATGGCTGCGTCATTCCATGTCACCGAGGACGGTCCTGACCACCAGGCGCACGCCATGCCGCAGGTCGCCGCGCCAGAGTACGCATCCGAACTCCCGGGCCGCACGAGGATGCGGGGGATCGAAATCAGGGTGCCGCAGCAGCCGGTTCCCGGCCAGGAATGGCCAAGCCGGGTCTGGATGAGGACGCGCGAGCCCCTCGCCGACGAGATCATGCACGCCTGCGCCCTGACCTATATCTCCGACATGTTCACCGGCCTGGCGAGCGTTCCCGGCATCGATCAGGTGGGCCCGGTGACCAGCGTCGACCACGCGGTGTGGTTCCACCCGGGAACCCGCCGGCGCGGTCCGCTGGCCGACTGATCCGCCGACTGCTCTCGCAGGCACGGGCCCGCCGGCCAGCGGCGAAATCGGCTCCTGCACCCGGAAGTATTTTCACGTATCGTGCAAATGTATCCGGCCGTCGCGCACGCTGACAGCCAGCCAAGTTTCATGATCACGCCCGCCGCCGCCGGGCCGAGTAATGAAGGAGGCTGTACCAATGTCTATTGCCATCACAGACGAACACCGCGCGCTGGCCCAGACCGTCTCTGATTTCCTGGACAAGAACGGCGCCAGGGCCGCGGCCCGGGCCCTGCTCGATGCCGAAAGGGAGGAGCTGCCCTCATTCTGGCGTGAGGTTGGCGAGCTTGGCTGGCTCGGGCTGGCCGTGCCCGAGGAGCACGGTGGGTCCGGGTTCGGCTTGCCTGAGCTCGTGATCGTGGCAGAGGAGATGGGAAGGGCGGTGGCACCGGGCCCGTTCGTCCCGACGGTCACGGCGAGCGCGGTGATCGCGGCCGCGGGTTCCCCGCAGGTGCAGGCCAGACTGCTGCCCGGGCTGGCAGACGGCTCGTCCGTTGGTGCTGCTGCGCTGGGTGGCGATGTGCGCGTGTCCGGCGGGACGGCCTCAGGTTCAGCCGGGGTGGTGCTAGGTGGCCATCTTGCCGACGTGCTGGTTGTCTCGGCCGGCGATGACATCGCGATCGTGAACTGCCGTGATGGCGGCGTGTCGGTGCAGGTGCCCGCTAATCTCGACCCGGCGCGCCGGAGCGCCAGGGTGACGCTCGACGGAGCGTCTGCCGAGATCGTGCCAGGCGGACGGCAGGTGCTGACCGACTTCGCCAGGACAATGCTGGCCGCTGAGGCCGCGGGAGTGGCGCGCGCATGTACCGAGATGGCCACCGAATACGCCAAGGTGAGAGAGCAGTTCGGCCGTCCGATTGGCATGTTCCAGGCGGTGAAACATCACTGCGCCAACATGCTCGTCGCGGCCGAGCTGGCGACGGCGGCGGTCTGGGACGCGGCGCGCGCCAGCGCCGGCGGCGGTGATCAGCTCACCTACACCGCGGCGATCGCAGCCACCCTGGCACTGGCCGCGGCGGACCAGAACGCGAACCTGAACATCCAGGTGCACGGCGGGATCGGGTTCACCTGGGAGCATGACGCGCATCTGTACCTGCGGCGGGCTACGGCCATCGAGGCGATCATCGATACCGACACCGCGGCCATACAGGTCACCGACTCCGTCAGGAAGGGTGTCAGGCGGGAGCGCGCGATCGACCTGCCGACCGAGGCCGAGCCCATCCGCGAAGTCGTCCGCGAGTTCATCGGGCGGATTCGCGACCTCGGCGAGGACGCCAGGCGCAAGGCGATGATCGAGGCTGGCTACGTGATGCCGAACTGGCCTAAGCCGTGGGGCAGGGACGCCGGAGCGGTGGAGCAGCTGGTGATCGAGCAGGAGTTCGCCGCCGCCGGGATCAGGCGGCCGTCCTACGGGATCACGAGCTGGGTGATCCTCACCCTGATCCAGTACGGCACGGCTGGGCAGGTGGAGCGCTGGGTAGTTCCCGCGCTGAACCAGCAGATGATCTGGTGCCAGCTGTTCAGCGAGCCAGGCGCCGGGTCAGACGCGGCCGGCATCAGGACCAGGGCGACCAAGACCGACGGCGGCTGGCTGATCAACGGACAGAAGGTCTGGACCAGCGGCGCGCAATACAGCAGGTACGGCCTGGCGACAGTGCGGACCAACCCGGACGCTCCCAAACACAACGGCATCACGACCATGGTCATCGACCTGGAGGCCGACGGCGTCACGGTCCGGCCGCTGAAGATGATCACCGGTAACTCCGACTTCAACGAGGTCTTCTTCGACAACGTCTTCGTCCCAGACACCGACGTGGTCGGACCCGTCGACGGCGGCTGGACGGTCGCGCGGGCCACGCTCGGGAACGAGAGCGTCAGCATCGGCGGTGGTGGCGGCGGCATGTCGGTGCCGGCCGAGACGTTCATAGCCCCGCTGGACGCCCACCCTGAGCGGCTGGCAGGCGGCGCCGGGCGGGTGGGCAGGCACCTCTCGCGGCTGCAGACCATGGGCGTCCTGAACCTGCGCAGCGCGCACCGGGCCGTGGCCGGCGGCGCGCCCGGTCCAGAGGGCAACGTCACCAAACTGCTGCTGTCCGAGATCGGGCACGAGGCGGCGGCCATCATGGCCGCGCTGGCCGGAGAGGACCTGGCATTCCTCGAGGGTCCTGGCGCCACGGGCGGGTTGCTCGCGCTGGCGCACCGGGCCATATCCATCGCCGGCGGCACCTCGGAGATCAAGCGCAACCAGATCGGCGAGCGCATCCTTGGCCTCCCGCGCGACCCCCTGATCAAGTAGCCCCGGGAGACGGCTGCCGCTTCCCGCCGAGCCAACCGGACTCCCTGGGCTTGCGCCAGCCCAGCGAGTGCCGCCAGTACAGGCGGCGGCGGTACCGTGCGCCCGGCAGAACACTCGGCCAGGAATTCGGCGTGAACGTAACCGATGTCAGGGAACCGGACCTGCCCGCGGTCTGCGGGCCAGGGCGATGCTGCTCGTCCCGATCGATCCCAGTCACTTCAGGAACCAGTGGCCTCAGGCGGCGCGTCAGCGCTCCCTGTCCGCAGCCGATGTCCAGAGCGCGCTGGCAATCGGCGGCAATAACGTCAATAATTACTCGATGGTAGTGAAGATTGTGGTTCCATGGCTCGTGCAAACGACTGCTCCATGAACGGGATAACTTGCGCGCCACCTCATCTGCTCCCTTAGGCTATTTACCGACGATGTCAGCACCTCGGCCGGGTTAGGCACCTTGATCATCATCCCGGCCGGCTGCGTGCTTGGCCGCGTAGTGATACGACAATTCCATGGGAATGTTCGGTCGGCCTAGCGCCGGGCAGGCCGGACAGGAACTCGTGACCGCTCGGCTGAGAAGGGACGAGTGGCTGACTTGAGTCTGGTCATGCTGAATCACGTGCTCGAGGCCACCCTGGCATTCATGATCCTGCTGCTCGCACTCTCAGTGAGCGCGATAGTCAGGGTCGGGCCTGCGACGACGGCTACGACGGAGTCCAACACCGATAGCGATGCCGCGGCACCGCAGCCCGCCCGCGTGATGAACACTGTGCCAGCCACGGCACTATGGCAGGGACCTGCCTCCAACGGCCTGCGGCCACCACCGCGCCCTGTGGTACGCCGGTCAGCCGATTCCAGCCGGCCCGCCCTGGGGGCCGGCCGCGCCGCCTCCCGCCAGGCAGCCGCAGGGCTCAGAGCGCTGGACCTGAACGCCGCACGGAAAAAGGACCGGTCTCCTGGCCATCATTTCGTGAACCATTGCGTCTCGCCAGCCGTGACAATAGGCAAGGTCGGCGGCAGGGCTACCCTTGACGTGCGGGTGAGCCAGGGCCAGACCGCCACATTGGCCCGAGGCCCTGCCGTCGGCCGGCCAGCGCTTGGCATTGCGGGTGCACCGGTCAGACCGGGATAGCGGCGCCGTTGACCAGGCCAGACTCGGGTGCTGCGAGAAACAGGTAAGTCCGGGCAATGTCGGGAACCTTCGGCCACGAGTCGTGGTTGGCCGATGGCATCGCGGCCCTGTTCACCGGGGTGTCGATGATGCTCGGGACGACACAGTTCACCGTTACACCCGTGCCGCGCACATCGTCGGCGGCCATCGAGACCAGGTGCAGCACGCCGAGCTTGCTCACGGAATAGGCGAACCCTGCGCCCTTGGTGACGACTCCGGCGCGGCTCGCGGTATGCACGATCCGGCCTTCGCCAGCTGGCTGCATGACGCGGAGCGCGTGTTTGGTGATCAAGGCGGCGGTCACCAGGTTCACCTCGAGCTGCCCGATGAGCTCGGCCGGATCAAGCTCGGCGAACGGTCGGCGCGGCACGAAGCTGCCGACAGTATTGATCACTGCCCACGGGGCGGGCGCCGAGTCGAACAGCTCGCCGACTGCCTCGTCGACGAGGACGTCGGCTGATTTGTAGCTGATCCTTTCCAGCCGGCGTTCCCCGGCAGGCTGCGTCTTGTGCACGCCGGTGACGGAGGCGCCGGCCGCGGCGAAAGCGGCCGCCACGCCGGCACCGAGCGCTCCGGCGGCCCCGAAGATCAGGACGCTCCGGCCCCCATAGCTCTGCTCGGCCATCCCAGGCTCCCTTGGCTCGCCTTCGGCGCCACACGGCTCCCGTAACACGCGCAGCGACGCCACCAGGTACGCGACCCCGAACGGATCGTCGCGGTAACGGACCTCGCTGGAGACCTTACGGCCTCGCAACGCACCAGCGAGGACCTGCCACGCCGGGCGCCCGGTTGCCATTAGTTCGCGCGCCAGCGCCGGGTCGGCGGACAGCAGCGCCTCGAGCCTGCCAGTCCGCACCGCGCGCTCGACTTCGGCGTCGAACCCGGTGCTTCGCCCGTCGAGGTACCCGGGCGCCTTCAGTCCCCGCCGTGCGCTGCCATCGGCCATCACCAGCAGCGCCACCCGGCCGCGCGATGCCGCCAGTCTCGCCCCGATGTCCGCGCAACGGGCGGGCGCCTCGTCCTGCGCCACCGACTGCAGGACGCGGATGACCTGGCAGCCGGCCTGGTCGAGCAGCCAGTTACCGACGCCGAGCGCGGGCGGAAGGCCGGCCGGGCCCGGGTCCGGCCCCTGGCCAGCGCCTGCGCTCAGCCGCGGCGCGGCACCCGAGCCCAGCAGCGGCGCGGCGCGCGAGCTCATCCCCGGCGCGGCACCCGAGCTCATCCCCGGCGCGTACCTGGCGAGGTCGAATGTGGCGGCGCCGTTCCATGTCCTGCTCCGCTCCGCCGCGCCGACGAGGGCGATTACCTCGGGGGCCGCAGCGGTGAGCTCAGCCACGGACGCATGGCATGCCCTCCTCAGCTCCGTGGCGACCTGCTGCGCGCCGGTGAGCTCGGGGATCAGCAGCGGCGGCGACGGGCACACGGCGGCGGCAACGATCATCGGCTACGCCAGGCCTCGTACCGCGCGGGCAGGCGGCTTATCACCCCGGATCGCCGAGACCATGTCGAGGGCCTGGCGAGTCTGGAGGACATGGTGGGCACGGAAGATCCTGGCGCCCTGCCAGGCGCATATCGATGTGGTCGCCAGCGTCCCGGCCAGCCGGTCGGGCAGCGGCACGTCGAGTGTCTCGCCGATGAAGTCCTTGTTGGAGACCGAGACGAGGACCGGCCAGCCGGTCGCGCTCATCTCGGCCAGCCTCCTGGTGACCTCGAGTGAGTGCCAGGTGTTCTTGCCGAAATCGTGCGCCGCGTCGACCACGATCCGCTCCGGATCGACGCCGGCCTCGACCGCGCGCGCGGCGAGCTTGCCGGTATGGGCGAGCACGTCGGCGACCACGTCTGGATAGCTGACCCGGAATGGCCTGGTCCTCGGCGCCTGCCCGCCCGCATGCGAGCACACCAGCCCGGCGCCGAACTCGGCGGCCACCTCGGGCAGCACGGCGTCCCAGCCGCCCCAGCTGTCGTTGATCAGGTCAGCGCCGGCGGCGCAGGCCTCGCGAGCGACCTCGTGCCGCCAGGTGTCGGAGCTGATCACCAAGTCCGGGTAGGCCGCGCGCACCGCCGCGATGAATCCGGCCGTGCGCCCGATTTCCTCCGGCACGTCGACGTCCTGGCCTGGTGCCGCGGGGACTCCCCCGATGTCGACAATGTGGGCGCCCTCGGCGACCACCTGATGCACCCGCTCCATCGCCGCGGGCTCGTCCCACGTATCGCCAGGGCGGAAGAAGGAGTCCGGCGTACGGTTCACGATCGCCATGACGAGAAGCTGCCGCGGCCCGAAGCTATGCGGTCCGAGCCGCAGCGAGGACTGCGGGGTGCCGGCCGACTGCGGTGTGCCGGCCGACTGCGGTGTGCCGGCTGACGGCAGCGCGTCGTCCTGCATGCCTGGCACTGTCCCCTTTCCGTCCACGGTCGACCCGGCGCCCGCCAGCTTAGTTGAGGTCAATTCCCGACAGGTGTGAACAGCTACCGCGCCTACCGGCTGCCCTGGCCGGACGGCGAGTCCGGGCCGCATCGCCGCTAGCTCAGCCGCGGGGCGGGCCGTCCGCGGCCAGGCGGCCCGAGCAGCCCGCCCCGCTAACAGGTCCTCAGCGTACGGGGCTAAACCTGGCCTCGGTAGAAGCCGTGCCTGGCCAGCGGCTCTGTGATCTGCTGCTCCTCATAGGCCAGGTGCGACGGAAGCGCGCCGGTGAGAACGTCGACCGCTTCCTGCAACTGGCTGAAGTCGCCCGGCTTGCTGACGAGGCCGACCAGCGCCCGGTCGACGGACTCGACGACCTCATGGATGATCACGTGTTCCTGCTCGAGCCGGTCGATGACCGGGCCAAGGCCGGGATCGGCTCGGCGCAGATGCGGGAAGATCGCCCTGTCCTCCAGCCCGTGATGCTGCGTGATCATGGTGCAGTAGGCCGCGCAGTACGCGCCGAGCGTCCAGTTGTTCTGCCGCATGGTCAGCTGATTCAGCACCGCACGCGCCCCGCCTGCCGTGACGCTCCCGTGCTTCACCTGCTCGAGCAGGTCACGGACCTGGCTGAGTTCGGATCGCAGATGCTCATGCACCTCGGCCAGGTGCCGGCCGACCGCCTGGCCGAGCTCGGAATAGACGTACCCGTCCGGCGCGGGCGGGGCGACCGGCCGGGCGGCCTCATCCCAGAGCGGGCTCTTTGGCGTTCTATCACCGACCGCAGCAGCCGGTCTTGCCGAGATGACGGCTGATTCGCGTGCGGCTCCACGGGGACCTCCCTGCGGGCCTGCGCCTGGATTTGCGTCAGCGGCGTCCGCATCGGCGCTCTTATGCCGTGTACCCGGGTCCGCCCGCCCGGCCGCCACCAGCTCACGCACCGCGGGCGCGACCTCCTGCCCGAAGCGCTCAACCGCAGCCGGATCATCGCCCATCATGATGAAGCCGGAGATCCCGCAGTCCAGGACTAGACCGGCTAGTTCCTCCGCCCACTGGCTGGCCGGGCCCGTCAGCAGGCCAGAACCGGACCTGGTGAACTCGCCGGCGATATTAAGCAGGCGCCGTACCGACCGGGGATCGCGCCCGGCATGGGCGGCGCCCTCGTCGATCATCGCGTTTAGGTCAGGTAGCCGCGCGACACCGCCCTGCAGGTACGGCAGGCTCGGCAGCCAGCCGTCGGCGACCCGGCCGATCAAATCGAGCATGCGCGGCTTGTAGCCGCCGATCCAGATGCCCATGTCGTGCGCGGGGGCCGGACCGCGCTTTGCTCCCGCGACCCGATAGTGCTCGCCGCTGACCCGGACGCCGCCGCGCTCACCGGCTGCCCATACCTGGCGGATGATGCTGATCGCTTCCTCGAGCGCACCGACTGCCTGGCCGGGCGTCAGCCGCCTGCCGCCATTCGCCTCGATCGCGTCCCAGAATGCGCCCGTGCCGATGCCAAGCTCGATCCGCCCGCCGCTGAGCAGATCCAGGCTGGCCGCGCTGCGAGCGAGGACGGCGGGCTGGCGCAGCGGCAGGTTGATCACGTTCGGC
>WNFK01241876.1_pt1 | contig 12179 bp, 15 predicted proteins | sample 5400281 | NCBI WGS metagenome assembly WNFK01 (sample SAMN13153350, study PRJNA577476) | soil metagenome | isolation source: 20 cm soil on Douglas fir-dominated hillslope | place: USA:California | collected 2013-09-17
GCGACGGCTACAGCGCCCGCGCGCCGCCCCGAACGCTACGCAAGGTTCCCGGTGCTCGGCAGTCCGCCCCGGCCGCAGGTTCTTTCATCACGCACCACACAAGACCCGTTCGACACCAGCCTCCTCTAGTACCGATCACCCCGACGCGGCGCGAGAACAAGAGGCAGGACGTGATGAAGGCTGTCGTTTAGGACAGGTTCGGCCCGCCGGATGTCCTGCAGCTGATGGACACGGACGTGGCGATGAGCGATGATCCGCACACCTTCCTCGACGACGGGGCGCAATCGGCCGTCCTGTGCGCTACCGCCATCGAGTACGGGTTGATCGCGGCGTAACGTTCAGGATTCTGACGGGCCGGTTCTCGAAGGCTCTGATGCCCTCGGCGCGTGCGGGCGCTCGCGCGGAGCACATGGCGACGACGCTCACCGTCACCCGACTCAGGTCAACATGCAGGTCTGCGATGGTCCGGCGTATTCGGAGGTCGAGGGCTTCGTGCTCAGCGGGCCTGGCCCGGGCGATCATCACGAACTGGGTGCTCGGGAAACGCTTCTGGCATGTGGACACCGCTCGCCGCACATCGGTTTCAGCGACTTCGGCGAAGCCCCCGGCCATACCGTGCGCGCATTCGTGATCGACATGCCTTAACCCCCACCGGCGTCTTCGCGCGCTGGCCCGCTACCTCGGCATAGATTGGCCGTGGCTGGGGAGCCGATCCGAACAGCTCGCGCATTCAGGCGCTGCCGGGCTGCCCCGACAGCGCAGCCTTACGTGTCGACCGCTGGCGTGAACATGGCCTGCGCCTGTTGGGCCAGGCAGGCGAGGGCGACGCACGATGACAGCTGAATGGGACCACTGATGGGAGAGCCTGGCAGGCCGCGCATCGCCGTGTTTACGCTCGGCGGCACCATCGCGATGCGGGCCACGGACAGGGGAGGCGCATTGCCAACCTTGTCAGCTGCCGATCTGCTGGGAGCGATTCCCGGCTTGGACAGCGCAGGTGTTGACCTGAGAGTCCGCGACGTGGCGAACAAACCCGGGGCGTCGCTGTCATTCGACGACATGTACAGCCTCGCGGGCGACATCACCGCCGCGCTAGAGGGCGGCTGCGCCGGGGCACTGGTGGTCCAGGGAACCGACACCATCGAGGAGACTGCCTACCTGCTCGACCTCCTGGTTCCGTCCGACGCCCCCGTCGTTGTCACCGGCGCGATGCGCAACCCGTCCTTGGCCGGTGCGGATGGGCCGGCGAACATCCTGGCGGCGATTCGCGTAATCGGCAGCGACCGGGCGCGCGGTCTGGGCGCCTTGGTGGTCTTGAATGACCAGATCCACGCCGCCCGCTGGGTCAGCAAGACGCACACCGCAAGCCCGGCCGCCTTCACGTCGCCCGGCTACGGCCCGCTCGGATGTGTCGTCGAAGGCCGGGTGGACATCCCAATCCGGCTCCGGGAGCGATCGCCGATGCTGCGGCCGGTCCCCGGTCGGACCGTCCGAGTTGGCCTGATGACCATCGCACTGGGCGATGACGGCGTGCTCATCGACGCAGTCAGCGAGCACATCGACGGCCTAATCGTGGCCGCGCTCGGCGTCGGCCACGTACCTGCGGACACCGTGCCTATCCTCGCCAACATAGCGGCGCACATGCCGGTCGTGCTCACCTCTCGAATTGGCGCCGGCCCAGTCCATCACCAGACCTACGGCTTCCCTGGCTCGGAGACAGATCTGCTGGCCCGCGGCCTGATCAACGCGGCGTACCTGGCACCGGTCAAAGCCCGCCTCCTACTGCACCTGCTCATCGCCTCAGGAGCCGACATCGCCCGCATCAGGGAAACGTTCGCGGCAGCCGGCGGTGCCGCGCAGCCAGAACAGCCGTGATCATCGCGGGGCGCGCCAACTGCCGTGCGCCTGACACATTTCCGATTATGGCCATCCGCCCTGTGGAGCTCGACTCCGAGCCGTTCGCTTTCGCGGTTACAAATTCACTTTCGTGGTCACACGGATGCGACGCGATGGCTAGCGCGGTTTCGTTCAGACCTTGGGGTCGGCCGGGACTAGCCGCGCATGGCTTCCGCCGTTGGGCGCGCCTTGGCCAGGCCAGCCTTCCGTGCTGTTGCGCAGCAATATCTGCGTCGGGAGGACTTGCTGAATTGGGTCGGCGTCGGGGGGGCCGGCGAGCTGGCGCAGCAGGATTTGAACCGCACGCTTGCCCATCTGATCGATGTGCTGATCCACGGTTGTTAGGTCGAAAAGACGGGACGCGGTCAGCCGGACACCGTCGAATCCGGCCAGCGCCGCGTCGGTGGGGACGTGGATCCCGCGGTCGTTGAGAGCTTCCCAGATGCCGAGTGCGACTGAGTCGTTGATGGCGATAAGCGCCGTCGGCCGGGCGGGAGCATCCATCCACTGGTCTACGGCTCGGGCGCCGCCATCTGATGAGAAGTCGCTCTCGGCGACAAGTGGTTCGGCGTCGGCGACTTCCGCCATGGCCGCGAGGAAGCCTGCCAGGCGATCCCTGGCGTTGCTCGCGTAGGGGGGACCAGCGACGAATCCGATTCGGCGGTGCCCACGGGCGAGGAGGCGCATGGTGAGATCTTTGGCACCGGCCCGGTTGTCCGAGACGATGTAGTTTGCTGAGCTGCCTGTCGGTCGGCGATTGGTGAAGACGACGCGGCGGGGATCGCCGATCATGTTCACCAACGTGTCCTGGTCGCGCGCGACTGAGGCATGGATGACGCCGTCTAGGCCCTGCCGCAGCAGTCGCTGGAGGTACCGCCGCGTTTCCGCGGTGCGGTCGTTGGTGCTGCAGATAATCACCGTGTAGTTATGCCGTTTGGCCTCGTCTTCGACGCTCTTGGCGAGCTGCGGGTAGAAGGGATTGGCGATGTCGCTGACCAGCAGCGCGAGCAGCCGGGTCTGCCCGGAGACGAGAGCACGGGCGATCGGTGATGGCCGGTAACCCAGGGCGCTGATCGCGGAGCGCACGCGGTCACGCGTGTCAGCCCGCACATCCGGGTGGTCGCGGACCACTCGCGAGACCGTCGAGACGGACACTCCGGCGTGGCGTGCTACGTCGACGATCGTGGGTGCACGCCCGGTTAGCGCTCTGGACACGGCCCGTCAGTTCCAATCTGGTCGCCCGCAGGAACACTGCGTCGCGAAGGTAGAGTCACGCGCGATCACGCCGACCGAGCTGCGGGGAAGGCTTCGTCGGACGGCTGACGCAGCAGCGCCTCGACGTCTTGGGCGACCATGGCCGCCGACAACCGGTACTTATCAAGGAGCCGGTCATTCGGGCCGCTCTCGCCGAAGCAGTCCCGGATCCCGAGCCGCTTCACCGGAACCGGGAATTTCTCGCCGAGCAACTCCGCTACAGCGCCGCCTAGGCCGCCGATGACGCTCTGCTCCTCGATAGTAATGACATAACCGGAGGCCTGGGCGGCTGCTACCACGGCGTCGCCATCGAGCGGCTTGATGGTAGGCACGTGTAGTACGGTCACCTCAATGCCGCGGCGGGACAGAATCTCGGCAGCCTCGTAGACCCTGGTGGTTTGCACCCCGGTCGAGATTAGCGTGGCGTCCTTGCCGTCTCGCACGGTCACGGCACGGCCGAGCCGGAAGGTGTAATCCGAGCCGAACAGCACCGGCGACGGTTCTCTGGTGATCTGCAGGTAAGCAGGCCCTGGAACGCCGGCGACCGCCGCGATCGCCTGCCGCGCCTCGGTCTCGTCAGCCGGGGCGACCACCAGCATGTACGGAAGTGATCTCATGATCGCGATGTCGTCGAACATCTGATGAGTCTTGCCGGTCGCACCGAATCCAGTGCCCGGGCGACAGCGAAGCACGTGAACGTCGTTGCGTACGGCTGGAATCCCATGGTGGCCAGCCCGGCCGCCATCGCCATCATGTTTTGCTCGGCCGGGCCCGCCTGGATGTACCGCTGTGGGTGCGCCGTCTCGAAGATGGCCGCTCCGGTCGAGCTGCCGACATCTCCGTCGAGCACCAGAATCCTCGGGTCGTGGCGGGCTAGCTCGGCCAACGTCTCGCCGAACACTTGCCGCAACGCAGCCCCGGCTGGCAGCGGCATATCAGGTACCTCCGCGGGTGCCGGCTGAATCGGCTAGCTCATCCAGGGCTTGCCGGAGCTCGTCGTCGGTGGGCACCCGGCTGTGCCACAGGTACTCATCCTCCATGAAGGAGACGCCCTTGCCCTTGACGGTGTGAGCGATCAAAGCTGCAGGCTGCCCGGCGGGCTGGCGCGCGGCCTCCAGTGCCTCGAGCACCGCGAGGACATCGTGGCCGTCAACCTCGGAAACGCGCCAGCCGAACGCGGCCCAACGATCACGCAGCTGGGTACCTGCGTATGGCGGGCGCCTGCGGCCAGTCACGGCATCCCGCCAGCCGAACTGCTGGAGCTGGTTCTGATCGACGATGACCACGAGGTTGTCCAGCGCGTATCGCTCTGCGACGTGTGCGCTCTCCCACACGATGCCCTCGTTGCACTCCCCGTCGCCGACCATGACAAAGGTGGTGAAGTCACGGCCTGCCAGTTTCGCGCCGAGTGCGATGCCGACTCCGGCGGCCAGTCCGAGGCCCAGTGAGCCGGACGACATATCCAATCCGGGCAGCACCGTCATGTCGGGGTGCCCTTGCAGCCGCGAGTCGATCGCGTCGAAGGTTCTGAGCTCGGCCACAGGGAAGAAGCCGCGGAGCGCGAGCACGGCGTACAGGGCGATGGCGCTGTGGCCCTTGGACAGGATGAACCGGTCACGATCCGGCCAGTCCGGCTGCTCCGGCCGAATGTGCAGCACCCTGAAGTAAAGCGCGGTCAGTACCTCGACAGCCGATAGCGGACCTCCCAGATGGCCGCCGCTGGCGTGCGCCACTGCCTTGACTATCTCCCGTCGTGCCGCACGGGCGGTCGCCTGCAGCTCGCCGGTACCCGGGTCAGCCCCTGTCACCGGATGCCGCCTCGTAGGAGCCGGGCACCACCGGCGGCGAGAAGGCGCACAGCAACTGAAGCGGCCCCGGCCCTGAAGATACCGTCGCGTGATGCAGGCCAATCGGGATGTACACCGACGTGCCGGCGTGCAGCTCCACCGTGCCTTTGGGGGTGACCAGCTGCCCGCGCCCCGATACGACGTAGATGACTTCTTCCTGGGTGTCGTGCACGTGACCGTCGGGAGCCGATCGCTCGGGGAAAATCGCGAGACCCACCGTCAGGTTCTTCGCGGCCGAGTTCTGCGGCCCAATGCATAGGTACCAGTCGCGCCCCGGAAGCGGGTAGACGGCCGCTTCGTCGCGTGCGACGCCTTTCAGCATGACCGACCTCTCCCCGCGCCGCGGCATGAGTGGTGGGCGCAGTTCAGTTAATGACATCGTTGCCGGTACCGTTACCATAACGTAGGCTGCTGCCGACAGGTCGTCAAGGTCACCGTGCCGAGGCGGCCGGCAGGCCGGATCCGCCCTGGTCAACGCCGTCCGCATGCGCGAGTCGGGTGGCGCTGCGGTCGCATAGCTGCTCCTTGACGAGCCGATCATCGATCATCGATAATTGCCGCGGGAAGGGGTCCGTCATGAGGCGCTGCTGGTTCTTGGTGCTGCTTGTGAGCAGTGTGGCGGCGGCGGCCTGTGCCTCGTCGACGGGCGCGGCTAAGGCCGGACAGACCGCGACCGTGATCGCGTTCAACCCGTTTACCGGTCCGGATGCGTCCTTTGGCCCGGAGATGATGGCGGGCTGCCAGTCGGCCGTCCGGTCGGTTAACGCTGCCGGGGGCGCGCTCGGCGTCAAGCTCCGCTGCCTGGCCGTCGACACGCGCGGCGACCCAGCCGATGCCGTGCCAGCTGCCAACAAGATGCTGGCGACCACCTCTAACGTCTTCGGCGTGCTCGGGCCCAGCTCCGATGAGGCCGACGCCACGGCGCCGCTGATCAACCAGGCGAAGGTGCCGATGTTCGGTGACACTGGCGAGGCCGCCTTCGACCACACATCGCTCAAGTACTTCTGGCGCATCACCCCTGCCGACGACGTCAAGGGCTACGCAATGGCCATCTGGGCCACCCAGCATGGCTACAAGCGCGGCGCGGCGATCTTCGGCAACGACATCAGCTCGCAGTCCAACGTGCCCACGCTGGTGAAGGCCTACCGCCTGCTTGGCGGCCAGATGGTGATCAATGAGAGTATCGCGCTGGATCAGGCCTCCTACCGGGCCGAGGTGGCACGGGTAATCGCAGCCCACGCGCAGGTCATCTTCACCGAGGCATCTCCGCAGACGGACGCGACCTTCCTGTCCGAGCTGCAGCAGCAGGGTGCCCTCATCCCGGTCATGGGCACCGACACCACCCTGCAGCCGCAGTGGCTGACCGCCGTGTCGGGCGCAATCGGCAAGACCACGCTGAGTAAGTACTACACCGGCGAGCAGCCATACGCGCCGGCGTCGGGCCCGTCCTGGGCGACCTACAACAAGTCGCTGCTCGCCTCGTCGGCCTCGGTGCCCAAGCCATCCCAGTGGAGCACCGACTCCTACAGCATGACCGACTACGACGCGGTGATCGTCATGGCGCTGGCCGCCGTCGCGGCCAAGAGCACCAACCCGGCGACCTTTAACTCGTGGATCCCTGCAGTCACCACGGCGGGAAATGGTAAGGCTGTCGTTCACTCCTACGCCGAAGGACTGAAAGCGCTGAAGGCCGGCAAGAAGATCCAGTACATCGGCGCTGGCGGCGCGATCAACTTCGACAGATGGCACAACAACGCCGGCGGGTTCGAGATCGCCTCGTACCACACCAACGGGCAAGTCAGCCTGATCGGATCGGTGACGGCAGCACAGATAGCGCCGTTGCTCAAGAAGGGCTGACGGTGGCCCCGCGCAAGCCGGCGCGCCTGGCGCAGGCGGCGCTGGCGCGGGCGGCGCTGGCGCCCGGAGAGGAGTAGCTGGTGGCTGAGCTGACCGCGCTGGGCTTCGGGATCCTCACTGCATCAATCCTGGCCCTCGCGGCGGTCGGGTTCACCGTGCAGTTCTCGGTGACCAACATCCTCAATCTGGCCTACGGGGACGTGATGACCGGCGCGGCGTTCGTCGCATACGTCGCATCGTCGCGAGGACTGGGCGGATGGTGGGGGCTGGTTTTCGGCGGCTTGTTTGGTGCCGTTTTCTCGCTGGCACTGAACCGGCTGATCTACACGCCGTTCATCCGCCGGGGCGCCGGGCTGTTCACCATGATCATCGTCACCATCGCGGTCAGCCTGATCCTGCAGAACCTGATGCAGGCTATCTGGGGCCCGGGCTTCTTCAGCCTGCACATCCCGGCCGGCGCCAGCGTGCACGCGCTTGGCATGGCTCTCACCGAGAGCCAGCTAGTCGTCGTGGCGATCGCGATCGTGGCGATGATCGCGCTCCACAGCATGCTCAGCTTCACCCGACTCGGCAAGGCGATGCGGGCCACCGCCTCAGACCCCGAGCTGGCCAGGAATTGCGGCATCCGGACAGGGCGCGTCACCGACATCGCCTGGCTGATCTCGGGCTTGTTCTGCGGCCTCGCTGGCGTCGCCCTCGTGGTGGACTTCGGCAGCTTTCAGTCAACCACCGGCGGCGCGTTCCTCGTGCCGATCGTGGCCGCCGCCGTGCTCGGCGGCGTGGGCCAGCCCTACGGCGCAATACTCGGCGCGCTCGTGGTCGGCATCGTCAGCGAGCTGTCTGCCACGGTCATCGATCCCGCGTACAAGGACGTGACGGCCTTCCTGGTGCTGATCGTGGTGCTGCTGATCCGGCCACAGGGCATCATCTCCGAGGTGGCAACGTCAAAGGCCGTCGCGGCATGAGCACCGCGTGGCAGTTCTATCTCACGACCGTCCTGGTCTATCTAGGAGTAGACGTCATCGCTTGCTGGGGCCTGAACCTCCAGTACGGATACACCGGGATCCTCAACTTCGCCTACGTCGTGTTCCAGTCGGCGGGGGCGTACACCTACGCCGTGCTCACCCTCGGCCCGGTCTACCGGGGAGACTTCCAGCAGTACATCGTGGGGATGAGCTTGCCGTTCCCGCTGCCGATCATCGCCGCCGGTGTCGTGGGCGGGCTGCTGTCGGCGGTCATCGGCGTGGTCGGGCTTCGCCGCCTGCGCAGCGACTACCAGGCGATGGTCCTGCTCGTGATCGGGCTGATCGCAACCACGGTTATCACCAATGCCTCGGGCATTTTCAACGGCGCGGCGGGGCTGTCGCTGATTCCCAAGCCGCTGCAGTCCCACCTGAATCTCACGCTAAGCACCGTTCGGCCGGAGCCTGCGCGCCGTCCGCGATCATGAACAGGCAGCGGCCGCTCTCGGCAAGAACGTCACCGCGCTGCGGATGACTTCGTTCATCATCGGCGGCGTGATCGCCGGCATCAGCGGAGCATTGCTCGTCGGTTTTATTGGCGCTTGGTCCCCGGGAAGCTGGCTGTACCAGGAGACATTCATCTTCTTCACCGCGCTGATCGTCGGCGGCACCGCGAACAACGCCGGGGCCGCGCTCGGCGCGCTGCTGGTGCCGGTGGCCTTCCTGGAGGCGACACGCTTCCTGCCGCAATTCGGCGGGCCGGGCTTGATCGACGCGCTTCAGTGGGTCGCCGTTGGCGTGCTGACGTTGGGATTCCTCTGGTTCAGGCCGCGCGGCGTCCTGCCCGAACGCAAGCGCTCCCTGCGGCTGCCGGAGATCGCCGGGCCGCCTGGCCCGGCCGGTCAGTCCGGTCCGGCCGCCCGGCCCGTCGGCGCGCCCCGGGTAGAGGACGCTCGGAGACGGGCATGACCATCGCTGCTGCCGACGCCGGGCCTGCCGCCGCTGACACCGCCGTGCTGGCGATCAAGGACCTGCGGAAGAATTTCGGCGGCGTCCTGGCCGTCGACGGGGTCTCGTTCACGGCGAGGCGCGGCGAGGTAACCGGCCTGATCGGGCCGAACGGCGCAGGCAAGTCCACCGCGCTTGGCATGATCGCGGGATCGGTCAGGCCGACGGCCGGCCAGGTCCTGCTCAACGGCGTCGACATCGCGGGCTTGCCCAGCTATCAGGTGGCCCGGCGCGGCGTGGGGCGCACCTTCCAGTTGTCGAGCGAATTCCCGCATATGACGGTGCTGGAGAACATGCTCGCCGCGGTGCAGGGCGGCCGGGGTGACACGCTGCGGTCGGCGCTGCTCGGCAAGCGCTACTGGCGCCAAGCCGAAGACGCGAACGTGCGCCTCGCGGCCGAGCTGATGGACCGGTTCAGCATGACGGCCATGGCCAACGAGCTAGCGGGCACGCTGAGCGGCGGGCAGCGCAGGCTGCTAGAGATCATGCGGGCGCTCATGGCCCGGCCACGACTGCTGCTGCTCGACGAACCGATGGCCGGCGTCAACCCGGCGCTGAGTCAGCGCATCCAGGAATACCTGCTGGAGCTAAGGTCCGAAGGGCTGCAGATGCTGATGGTCGAGCATGAGATGTCGGTCGTCGAGCGGCTCTGCGATCACGTCATCGTCATGGCGCAGGGCAGGGTGCTGGCGGACGGAACGCTAACCGAGATCCGGTCTGACCGGAGGGTCCTCGATGCGTACCTGGCCGGCTGAACCGCTCGGCGGCGATGAGTGCCTCGCCACCCACGACGTCACCGTCGGCTACGGAGCGGTGCCGATCGTTCACGGCGTCTCGCTCACGGTGTCGCGCGGAGCGGTTGTCTCCGTCATCGGACCGAACGGTGCGGGCAAATCAACCCTCCTCAAGGCGCTGACCGGCCGGCTGAAGCCGTTGTCCGGCCGGGTGCTGCTCGACGGCGCAGACGTGACTGGAGCGCCGGGGAATGAGCTGGCACGCGCGGGCCTCGGATACGTGCCGCAGGCCAGCGACGTCTTCCCGCCGCTCACGGTTCAGGACAACCTGGAGATGGGCGCGTACCTCGTCCCGCGGCGCGCCGTCGCGGAGCGCATCGACGAGGTGCTCGAAGGGTTGCCGATCCTCAAGCCCATGCTCAAAAGGCATGCCAAGACGCTGAGCGGCGGCGAGCGCAAGCTGCTCGCGATCGGCCGCTGCCTCGTGCTGCGTCCGAAGGTGCTGATCCTGGATGAGCCGACAGCGAACCTCGCGCCGGCGACCGGGACGCGATGGAGATCAGCGACTGGTGCCACGTCATGGTGGCCGGCCGCGTCGCAGTCAGCTCGGCACCCGAACCGCTGCTGGCGGAGCAGGATTTCGGCGCGCTCTATCTCGGCGCGAGGCCATCGGCCCGGGAGCCGGCGGACACCGAAGCCGCAGACTCGGAAGCGTCGGACTCTGACCGCGGCGACTCGCGATACGCGGGGACGGGCGGTAACGAATGAGCACCTTCTATACCGCGGACCTGGTGTATGTGTCGGGCACCTTCGAGCCTGGCGTCTATGTCGAGGTCGACGACGGCGAGATCATCGGCGTGACGGCAACCAAGCCGACACCACAGGCGAGCATCCAGAGCTTCCCGGGTCACGCGATATTCCCAGGCGCCGTGAACACGCACTGCCACTCCTATCTGTCCCTGCTCAGGGGCGAGCTCGACGAGCTGCCGCTGGCTGCCTGGCTGGCCGAGGTGTACCGCGAGGTGGCGGTCTTTGACGCCAGCGCCGCTTATCTCGGCGCGCTACTCGCCTTCGGCGAAATGCTGCGAGCCGGGACGACGACCGTCGCGGACTTCTTCTACCTGAACGGCGGCGGGAACAACAACGTACGGGAGGCGCTTCGCGCTGCCCATGATCTCGGCATGCGGGTCGTCATGGGCCGAACGCTGCTCGACGCCGAGTGGGGCGGGCCGGCGACGAGGGAAACCGTGCAAGCGGCCGAGGCTCGGTTCCGCGAGCTCGCGGCCGAGTTTCAGGGCGATCGGCTCGTCACTATCAGCCCCGCCCCGCACAGCCTGTATGGCTCATCCCGACCCATGATCGAGCTGGCGGCCGGTCTGGCAGAGGACTTCGGCACCCTGTGGTACATGCACATATCCGACTCGGCCTCCTCCACCGACCGGGTCCGCCGCGAGCTCGGCGGCACGTCGATTGAGCTGCTCGAGCAGTGGGGCGTTCTGTCCTCCCGCCTCGTCAGCGTGCACGGGATCTGGCTGACCGAGACCGAGCTCGACCTGCTCGGGCAGCGCGGCGGACGGCTGTCCTACAACTGCGTCAGCAACATGTTCTTCGCCGAGCGCATCATCCGGCTCGCCGAGCTGGCGAACCGCGGAATCCGAACCGGGCTTGGCACCGACGGCGCAGCCAGCAACAACGCACTCAGCATCTTGCGCGATGTGCAGATCGCCGGGCTCGCTCAGCGCGTACAGGCCGGCAGCGTCACCGAGATGCCAACGGACGCTCTCATCCGGCTGGCAACATGCGACGGCGGCGCCGTGCTGGACCAGCCGGTCGGCCTGATCGAGCCCGGTTACAGGGCCGACTTCGTCGTGCTGGACCTGACAGATCCGAGCCTGCTGCCGACCGCTGCGCTGAAATCACACATCGTCCGCTCGCTGGCGGGCACCGCGGTCCGCCAGGTGTTCTGCGACGGACGGCAGGTTGTGCGCGACGGACACCTGGTCGGGGTGAACCAGAGCGACCTGGCGCGATGGGTGAACGGGCTTCGCACCAAGCAGGCGGACATGAGAGCCGGAGTGACTACCGAGTAAAGCGAGGGAACGATAGTTTATCGAGATCACCGACGTCGAAGGCGGGCAGGTGGCCGAGCCGGTGGCGTTCGCGGTACAACGCCACCACGAATGGTTGTCGGCCACGCACACGCGGTCCGCGACGCTGCGGCTAAACCTTCAGGTCGGCGATGTCCTCGTGTCCAACTGGCGGCGGCCCATGTACGAGATAGTGCACGACGACGTCGGGGTGCACGACGTCATCACCGCCATGTGCGATGAACGGCGATATGTCCTTGACTACAAGGTGCAGGGCCACCGTAGCTGCCGCAGCAATTTCGTCGAGGCCCTCGCGCCATATGGAATAGAAGAGTGGGAGATCCCCGACACGATTAACTTCTTTCAGAACGCGCCGATCGAGCCTGACCGCAGCTTCGGAAACGAGCAGCCGCTGAGCCAGCCCGGCGACAGGCTTGTGCTCTCCGTGCTAATGGACTCGCTCTTCGCGCTGTCGGCCTGCCCGCAGGACCTCAACCCGTGCAATTCCTTCAATCCCACGCCGGTCCGGCTACG
>WNFK01244905.1_pt1 | contig 12176 bp, 12 predicted proteins | sample 5400281 | NCBI WGS metagenome assembly WNFK01 (sample SAMN13153350, study PRJNA577476) | soil metagenome | isolation source: 20 cm soil on Douglas fir-dominated hillslope | place: USA:California | collected 2013-09-17
GACTTCTCGAGCACGATGCGGTCCTGCGGCACGCGCTCCACGAAGGACCACGGCCCCACGCACACCGGCGCGGTGGCGAACTTGTCGCCGAGCTTGTTGGCCGCGGCGGGGGAGACCGGCATGCCGGAGCGGTCGGCCAGGGTGGCCACCAGCGGGGCGAAGGCGCTCTTGAGCCGGAGCCGGATCGTCAGCGGGTCCACCACCTCGACCGCGTTGACCGGCTCGAGCTCGCTGCGCCGGTTGGAGCCCTTCATCTCGCGGTGGCGGTCGAGGGAGAACTTCACCGCCTCCGCGTTCATCGCGGTGCCGTCGTTGAACTTGACGCCGCTCCGGAGCTTGATGGTGACCGTCTTGCCCGCGTCCGAGATGGTGGGCAGCGCGGCGGCGAGCTGGGGCGAGATGCGGAGGGTCTCGTCGATCTCGTAGAGCTTCTCGCACATGTGCGCGAAGATGATGCGGCCGACGTAGGTCCGCGACAAGGTCGGGTCCAGGAGGTCGGGGTCCTGGTTCAGGGCCACGACCAGCGTCTTCTTCTGGGCCGCCGCCGGGGCCACCGACACGAGCAGGCCGGCCAGGCCGAGCATCAGCCACGAGACAGTCCGCATTCTCCGCATGGTGTTCTCCTCTCTGGGATCCGTGCTGCCCTTGGGCGCGGGTCATTGTATCCTCCCGGCATGAGCGAGAACACGAACAAGTTCCAGCAGGCCGAGCTCGCCGACCTCCTCGGCCTCATCGAGCGCCTCGCCGGCGAGCTCTCCCTGGCCGAGGAGCCGGCGCGCTTCATCGCCGCCCTCGAGTCTCCCGAGCCGCCCGGAGCCGCGACCTGACCGACTTCCCGACCGTCGCGGCCCTGGCCGCCGCCATCCGCGCCGGCAAGGTCTCGCCGGTCGAGGCCACCCGTGAGTGCCTGGCGCGGGTCGAGCGGCTCGACGGGCGGCTGCGCGCCTTCATCACGGTGGACGCCGAGGGGGCGCTCGACGCCGCCCGGCGGCGGGAGGTGGCGGGGCGACACGAGGCGCGCGGCCCGCTCCACGGCGTGCCGATGGCGTTCAAGGATCTCTGCTTCATCCAGGGGCTGCCCACCTCCTGCGGCACCCGGACCGCCCGGTACTTCACCGCCGAGCACGACTGCACCGCGGTGGCCCGGCTCGTCGGCGCGGGCGCGGTCACCCTCGGCAAGCTCAACATGACCGAGCTCGCCATGGGGGCCCTCGGCGACAACCCGCATCACGGCCACGCCCGCAACCCGTGGAACCCCGAGCGCTGCACGGGCGGCTCGTCGAGCGGATCGGGTGTGGCGGGCGGCGTCGCCGGACTCAAGCCGACCTATGGCCGGGTGAGCCGCGCGGGCGGCATGGCGCTCTCCTGGTCGAACGATCACCTCGGGCCGATGGCGCGCACCGCGCAGGACTGCGCGCTCATGCTGCAGGCGATGGCGGGCCCGGACCCGCTCGACGCCACCGCGAGCCCGCGGCCGGTGCCCGACTATCTCGCGGCGCTCGACACGCCCGTCGGCCCGCTGCGGGTCGGCGTCCCCGAGAACTTCTTCTTCCAGGGGATCGACCCGGAGATGGAGGCGGGCGTGCGGGCCGCGGTCGCCACGCTCGCCTCGCTCGGCGCGCGCGTGACGGAGGTGCGCCTGCCCGATCCGCAGGTGATGAACGACGTGACCAGCATCATCTCGCGCAGCGAGTCGGCCGCGCTCCACGCGGGCCTGCTCCGGGAAAAGCCGCACGAGCTGGCCGCCTTCACGCGGGCGCGCCTCGAGCTGGGGCTGCGGGTGCCCGCCTACGACTACCTCCAGGCGCTCCGCCTGCGCGCGCGCCTGGCCCGTGCCTTCTCGCGCGACGTCTGGGCCGAGGTGGACGTGCTCGCCGCCCCGGTCATCCCGGAGCCCGCGCCCCCGCTCGCCGCCGCGCTGGAGGGCCCGCTCGAGGAGATCATCGTGCGGCAGGGCCGCTTCTCCCGGCTCACGCGCCCCTTCAATGGCCTCGGCCTGCCCGCGCTGAGCCTGCCGTGCGGCTTCTCGCGCGCCGGGCTCCCGCTGGCCTTCCAGCTGGTGGGCCGTCCCTTCGACGAGGCGACCGTGCTGCGCCTCGGCCACGCGTACCAGCAGGCCACCGACTGGCACACGCGCCGGCCCGCCCTGGGCGGCTAGATCCGGTAGAAGTCGTAGAAGTCCTGCGCCGGCGCCTCGACCGAGAGCGGCTGAAGGGGGAAGCAGCGGTCGAGGCCGTCACGGCTCGACTGGCGCTCGAGCCGCTCCAGGAACTGCCGCGCGATGCGCTCCTTGATCCCGCCATGCCGATCCACGAACTGCCCCCAGAGCGGCATGTGCTGGAATCGATCGGTGACCGGGTGGGCCGTCGCCACGTACGAGCCCGGAAACAGTCGACGATACGCCTCGAGATTGTAGAGCCACGACACGCCCCGGACCCGCGGCGCCGGGTCCGGGGAACGCTTCACGTGCTCGAAGAGGGCGGCGAGCTCGGCGGTTCGCCGCGGGACGCGCTCGATGGCCAGCGGGGACTGCCCATCCGGCTCGGCGTTCTCGAAGTGCAGGCGGATCCGCTCACCGCTCGGCCGGGCGTAGGCGAAGCAGCCGAAGGTGGCCACGACCGATGGCGCGGCCATCGCGTCGGGCCGGCGCGAGTAGAAGCCATACGTCCACTCGCCGATATCGCGCGCGTCGCGGAGACCGGCCAGGTACTCCTGCCAGGTCGGATGCGCCGGATCGAAGCCGTGCCCCAGGCCGAACCGGATGTAGAGGTTGGTGCACTCCAGCAGCGCGCGGGCCAGCGGCAGTCCCGACAGGAGCGAGACCCTCTCGGCGAACCGGAGCTGGAGATCGAAGAACGCCTTCGCGTAGATCACGGCTCGATCCGACGAGCCGCGCGCTCGGCTACTTGCCGGACGCGAGCTGCAGGCGGTAGAACCCGCGCGTGACGTCGCCGGTGGCGCCGTGGCGGGCGAGGGCGTCCGCGCCGAGCAGGTCCCGGCCGGTGGACTCGATCGCGGCGGGGTCGATGCCCTCGACGAGCACGACCCAGCGCACCAGCGCGTCGGGAGTGGCGAGGAGCTTCTTCTCGTCGCTCTTGGCCGCGGTGCTCACGCCCGCGTCGCCCTCCAGCAGATGGCCGGCGGTGACGCCCGGGCACTCGACGGCGGCGGGGAGCGCGGTGCCGGCCAGCCATGACCGCAGCGCGTCCTCGTGCCCGGCCCGCGGCCCGAGCTCGAGCGTCGCGATCACCCCGCCCAGGCCCGCGCCCACGCTCGCCACGAGGCGGCACGCGGTGCGCTTGTTGTTGCGCACCAGCGGCAGCGTCTTCTTGGTCCACGGGGTCGGATCACCCAGCCGGGCCAGATAGGCCGGGCTCTGCAGGGTGTCCAGCGACTCGGTCTCGTAGAAGTAGAAGTACCGGGGCGGCTCGCCCAGGGTGACATAGCGCCGGCAGCGGAGGAAGCCCGGCACCGCCACCCGCTCGGGAATGTGCTCGCGCAGATGCCACTGGTCGAACTCCGCCTCACCTCCGGGAGCCACGTCGTGCCAGAACGCGAGCACACCCTTGCCGGCCATGGTCATGGCGCCGACGGTAACGGTCGGAAGGGGCTCGCGTCAAGGGTGGGGCGCGGTCGCAGTGCGCTAAACTGACCGCATGCCCGAGCCCGTCCTGCCGGATCCCGTCGAGACCACCCCGGAAGCCGCCGCGGTGCCGGCGCACCCCGGGCTCCTGCGCCGCCTCTTCGGAAACGTGCGCCTGGCCTACCTCCCGGTGCTCGTCACCTACTTCTGCTACGGGGCGAGCGGGATCACCGGCATCGCGATGCTCTATTTCCAGAAGGACGCGCTCGGCATCACGCCCGCCGAGGCCGCGGCCATCGCCTTCTGGGTCGCGCTGCCCTGGAGCACGAAGATGGTGGCCGGCGTGGCCTCCGACGTGCACCCGATCTTCGGCCGGCGCCGGGTCTCCTACCTGCTGCTCGGCGCCCTGCTGACCTTCGTGGGCTACGGGTGGCTCGCCACCACCGCCTCGACCAAGGGCACGTACCTGGCCGCGATGGTCATCATCGCGGTGGGCTACATGGTCCAGGACGTGGTCGCGGACGCCCTCAGCGTGGAGCTCGCCCGCACCGAGGAGGAGATCAAGCAGATCCAGACCCTCGGCCGCATGGCCCTGCTCGTGGGCACGATCAGCGTGGGCTACCTGAGCGGGTGGCTCGCGGGCGCGCTCGGCGCGCGGCCGGTCTTCGCGATCGCGCTGCTGCTGCCGGTGCTGGTGATGGCGGCGGCGTGGCTCATCCCGCGGGAGACCGCCCGCGCGGCCGCGCCCGGCGGCGACGCGAATCCCCTGGGCGCGGGCAAGTCGCGGCTCGTGGTGCTGGTGGGGCTCGGCTACGCCGCGCTCGGTGTCGCTCTGGAGGCGCTGTCGGTGCCGTTCGGCCAGGAGATCATCCTGGTGGTCTCGGCCGGCCTCATCGTGATGCTGCTCCAGCGCGTGGGCATCTCCCGCGCGGTTGGGATCGCCGCCTTCGCGATCTTCTGCTTCCGCGCCGTCCCCTCCGCGGGCCAGGGGTTCAGCTACTGGATGATCGATCACCTCGGCTTCGACCAGGAATTCCTCGGCGTGCTCGCCCAGGTGAGCGCGATGCTGAGCCTGGCCGGGCTCATCGTCTTCCGGAAGCCGATCACCCATCACCCGGTGAGCTACACCCTCTTCTGGGTGACCATCGCGGGGGCGGTCCTCTATCTGCCCACCATCGGGCTGTTCTACGGGGTGAACGAGTGGTTCGGGGTGAGCCCGCGCACGTTCGTGTTCATCGACACCACGATCTCGGCGCCGCTGGGCCAGCTCAGCATGGTGCCGATGCTGGCCCTGATCGCGCGCACCGCGCCGCGCGGGGCCGAAGCCACCATGTTCGCGATCATGGCCTCCCTCATGAATCTCGCGCTGTCCGCCAGCGAGCTCGGCACCCGCTACCTCAACACCTTCTTCGGCGTGACCCAGCAGGACTACGGGAACCTGGGCCGCCTGCTCGTCTGGGTGGGGCTGATCAGCCTCCTTCCCCTGCTCGCCCTGCCGCTCCTCCGGCGCGTGGAAGCGGAGTCCCCGACGTCGTGATAGTGTGTGCCCCGTCATGGCGGTGAACGCTCCTTCTCGCGCCCCCTGGGCCGGGCTCTTCCGGCCGCTCGAGCGGGACGAGCGGCTGTTCGCGGTGCTCCTCGCCTTCGTGATGGTGGGCGGCCTCGCCACGCTGGGACTCCTGCCGCTACGCCCCCGCCATCGCGTCGACGTCTACTCGGTCGTCATCTGGTTCGGTCTCTACAAGGCCGGCATCTTCGCGCTGGTCACCGTGACGCCGCGGGCCACCCGCCGGATCTTCATCACCGCCCTCTGCATCGACCTCCTGCTCGTCTTCCTGCTCTCGTTCCTGACCGGCGGCGGCGACAGCCCGTTCGTCAACCTGTTCTTCCCGCTCGTCGCGGTCAACGCCTACTACTTCGGCCGCTGGGTCGGGTTGTTCCTCACGCTCGTGGCCGGGCTGCTCTACTGGGCCGCGGCCAGCCTGGCCCCGCCCGCGGCCGCGTGGACCGCGGTGGTGAACCTGATGGCGTTCGTCGGGCTGCCCGCCTTCGCGGTGGGCCACGTCGCCGACCGGGAGCGCCGCGCCCGCTCGGAGGTGGAGCGCCTCAACGCGGAGCTGACCGGGACGCTCACCCGCCTGCGCGCCGCCCAGGAAGAGCTGGTCGAGGCCGAGCGCATGGCCACGGTGGGTCGGCTGTCGCTGAAGGTGGCGCACGAGGTGCGCAACCCCATCGCGGCCATCGGCCTGAACGCGGAGCTGCTGGGCGACATGGTGCAGGGGCGGGTGAGCGAGGACGGCACCGAGGCGACCGCGCTCGTCGCGGCGATCCGAGACCAGGTCGAGGCTCTCGATGCGCTCACCGAGGAGTACCTCGCCTTCGCGCGCTTCCCGCGCCCGCAGTTCGAGGAGGACTCGGTCAACGACATGGTCAGCGCGGTCGCGGAGTTCGTCCGTCCGCTCGCCGCGCGCCAGGGCATCGCGGTGAAGGTGGCGACGGATCCCGCGGTCCCGCCGATGGAGATCGACCGCACGCTGCTCCGCCAGGCGGTGCTGAACCTGGTGAAGAACGGGATGGAGGCGGTGTCCCAGGGCGGCAGCCTGACGCTGACCACCGCCTGCATGGGCGACACGGTGGAGATCGGGATCACGGACAGCGGCGCCGGCATCTCGCCCGAGGTCGGGCGGCGGCTGTTCGAGCAGTTCTTCACTACCAAGCCGCAGGGCACCGGGCTCGGCCTCTCCATCTCGCGCCAGATCGTCGAGGAGCACGGCGGGAAGATCCGCTGGCACAGCGCGCCGGGCGCGGGCGCGACCTTCACCATGACCGTGCCCGTCCAGAAGGCGGCCCATGGCTGAGCCGGGGCCGCCGCTCGCGACGCTGCTGGTGGCCGACGACGACCCGGCGGTGCGCCAGAGCCTGGAGCGCACGCTCACCCGCGAAGGCTACGCGGTGGTGCTGGCCCCCGACGGCCAGGCCGCGCTCGAGCGGCTGCAGGAGGGCGGCGTGGACCTCGTGCTCTCCGACCTCAAGATGCCCGGGCTCACCGGACTCGAGCTGCTCCGCGAGGCCAAGGCGGTCGCGCCCGACGTGGACGTGATCCTGCTCACCGCCTTCGGCACCGTGGAGGAGGCGGTGCGGGCGATGAAGGACGGAGCCACCGACTTCCTCACCAAGCCGTTCCAGCGCGCCCAGCTCACCAAGGTGGTGCGGCAGGCGCTCGAGCGCCGCGACCTCATCGCCCAGAACCGGGCGCTGCAGAAGCGCCTCGACGACCTGCTCCGGCAGGGCAACATGATCGGGACGAGTCCCGCCTTCCGCCGGCTCATGACGCTCGTGCAGCAGGTAGCGGACAGCTCGGCCACCGTGCTGATCCAGGGCGAGAGCGGCACCGGCAAGGAGCTGGTGGCGCGCGCGATCCACGATCGATCGAACCGCCGCAACGGACCGTTCGTCGCGGTGAACTGCGCGGCGCTGCCCGAGACGCTGCTCGAGTCGGAGCTGTTCGGCTACGAGAAGGGCGCGTTCACCGGGGCGGCCGGGCGCCGGGAGGGCCGCTTCGAGCTGGCCGACGGCGGCACCCTGTTCCTCGACGAGATCGCCGACCTCTCGCCGGTGACCCAGCCCAAGATCCTGCGCGCGCTGCAGGAGGGCGAGTTCGAGCGGGTGGGCGGCTCCAAGACGATCCGGGTGGACGTCCGCATCGTGACCGCCACCAATCAGGACCTGGCCACCCTCGTGCGGGACAAGCGCTTCCGCGAGGATCTCTTCTACCGCCTGAACGTGATCACGATCCAGGTCCCGCCGCTCCGGGAGAAGCACGAGGACGTGCCGGTGCTCGCCCAGCACTTCCTGCGCGTGTACGCGGCCAAGAACAACCGCCAGCTCGACAGCTTCAGCGACGAGGCCCTCGGCTGCCTCGAGGCCTACTCCTGGCCGGGCAACGTGCGCGAGCTCGAGAACGTGGTCGAGCGCGCGGTCGTGCTCGCCCGGGGCGCCCGCGTGGACGCGGCCGATCTGCCCGACGCGGTGCGGGAGCGGCCGGTCATGCTGACCCGCGGCGGGCCGCCCGCGGCCGGCGACGGGAGCGGCGCGGCGGCGGTGCCGGAGGGTGTGTTCCAGATTCGCGTGGGCACGCCGCTGGCCGAGGTCGAGGCGCGCCTGCTCGAGGAGACGCTCCGGCTCAACCACGGCAACAAGACGCTCACCGCCAAGATGCTCGGCATCGATCCCAAGACCGTCTTCCGCAAGCTCAAGCAGGGCGAGGCCGAAGAGGGGGCGCCGTGAGTGCCCGGCCCTTCGAGGCGCTGCGCTACGAGGTGGCGGAGGGCGTGGCCACCGTCACCCTGAACCGCCCGGACAAGCTCAACGCGCTCAACACCGTCATGCTCGAGGAGCTGCTCGCCGTCCTCGAGCTGGCCGACGCCGACGACGCGGTCCGCGCGCTGATCGTCACCGGGGCGGGCCGCGCGTTCTGCGCGGGCGCGGATCTTTCCGGGGGCGGCAAGACCTTCGACCGCGTCGCCCGGGGCCGCGGTGAGGCCCCCGGGGAGCACCGGGACGGGGGCGGGCGCGTCACCCTGCGCATCTTCGACATGAAGAAGCCGCTGATCGCCGCCATCAACGGTCCCGCGGTGGGCTTCGGCGTCACCATGACGCTGCCGATGGACATCCGCATCGCCTCGACCGCCGCGCGGATCGGCTTCGTGTTCGCGCGCCGCGGGGTGGTCCCGGAGGCGGCCAGCACGTGGTTCCTGCCTCGCCTGGTCGGCCCGAGCCAGGCCGCGGAGTGGGTCTACACCGGGCGGGTCTTCCCGGCGGAGGAAGCGCTCGCGGGCCGTCTCGTGAGCCGCGTGGTCCCGCCGGAGCAGCTCATGCCGGCGGCCCGCGAGCTCGCGCTCGAGATCGCGCGGAACACCTCCGCGATCTCGGTGGCCCTCGCGCGGCAGATGATGTGGCGACTGCTGGGCGCCGATCACCCGATGGAGGCGCACCGCCTGGACTCGCGCTGCATGGACTGGACGGGCCGCTCGGCCGACGCCTACGAGGGCGTGACGTCGTTCCTGGAGAAGCGCCCGCCGCGCTTCACCCAGCGGCCCAGCAAGGACATGCCGCCGTTCTATCCCTGGTGGCCCGAGCGGCGCTTCGAGCCCTGAGCCGCCCTCGGGGGTGAGCGCGTCCTCGCTGTCCGGCACAGTGCTCCTGTGCCTGGTCGTCTTCGCCAGCACGGTGTGCGTGGGCGCGTTCGGCCCGCTGCTGCCCGAGATCGCGCGGGCGCAGGGCCTGCCCGACTGGCAGCTCGGGGTGCTCGCCGGCTCCTTCGGCTTCGCGCGGATGGCCGCGGATCTGCCCGCCGGCGCGCTCGCCACGCGCCACCTCGCCACCTCGCTCACGCTGGCGCCGGTCACGCTGCTCGCCGGGATGCTGCTGCTGTCCACCGCGGGGCCGTTCCCGGTCCTGGTGCTGGGCCGGCTCCTGACCGGCCTCGCGCACACGCTCGTGATGGTTGGAAGCCTGACCGCGGTGCTGCAGGATCGGGAGGGCCCGCGCGCCTCCATGCGGCTCAATACCCTGGAGTTCGCGGGCATGCTCGGCGTGCTGGGCGGGCTCACCCTGGTCGGGCTGCTCCCGGAGCGCTGGCCATGGAACCTGACCCTGCTGACCGCCGCCGGACCCGTGCTGCTGTCGCTGGCCGGCACGCTCGTGCTGATCCGCAAGTTCCGGCGCCACCTTCCGTCCGCGCCGCCCGCGGCCGCGCGGGACGCGACGGACAGGGCGCCGGCGCGGGCGGTGGCGGTGCCGCCGATCGTCCGCCTCATGTTCGCGCTCGGCGTGGTCATGGCGCTCGCCTGGTCCGCGGTGAGCCAGTTCGTGATCCCGCTGCGCGGGACGAGAGAGTTCGGGCTCGACCGTGCCGGCATCTCCGGCCTGCTCTCGCTGGCGCAGCTGGTGGACCTGATCGTGCTGCTGCCGGTGGGCTGGGTGGCCGACCGGATCGGCCGGCTTCCGGTGTTGACCGCGGTGGCGGTGACCCTGGGGTTCGGACTCCTGGCGGTGGGATTGGGCTCGCTGCCGCTCCTCGTGGTCGGCTGCGCCCTGTTCGGCCTCGGGATGGCGGGCTGGATGCTGCCGCTCGGAGTCATCCGCGAGCACACGGACGTGACCCGGCTCGGCTGGCGAACCGGTGTCTACCGCGTCGGCGTGGACGGAGCGATCTTCCTCGGCCCGCTGATCTGCGGGGTACTGGGCGAGACGCACACGCCGATATTCATCGCGCTGGTGGGCGTCGCCGCCTTCGCGATCGCGGTGCGGTTAGGACGCGGGTAGACCACCCCTCACCCTGCCCTCTCCCCAGAAGGGGAGAGGGGGATGAGGAGTGACTTCGTCAGCCCTTGAAGCTGATTCTCTTGTGGGTGCCGTCGCAGAACGGTTTGTTGGCCGAGCTGCCGCAGCGGCAGAGGAAGATGCTGTCGCCGCCCTTGCCGGGGATGGCGTTGCCTTGGCCGTCCTGCATCACGCACTCGCCCTGCACCATCAGGGGGCCGTCGGTAATAACCTTCACGGTCACGGGCATCGTTTTCACCTCGTCGTCATGATCGAGCTACCGCGGGGCGAGTATACTCCAGGTCGACATGGCCGCTCAGCCTCCCGGCATGACCGACCGCCTCCTCGGCGCCATGGCCACCTCCGCCGCGCGCCGCTACGGGGCCGAGCGGGTCTCCGAGCTGGCCCACGCGCTCCAGTGCGCGGAGCTGGCGCGGGAGGCGGGGGCGGACGATGAGCTGACGCTGGCCTGCCTCCTCCACGACGTGGGCCGCTTCGCGGTAGACCAGGCCCTGATCTTCGACCGCGTCGGCGGCGCGCGCGCGGGTACCCGCGGCCATCACGAAATCGGGGCGGATCTCATCGCGCCCTACGTGTCGGAGCGGGTGGCCTGGCTGGTCCGCATCCACGCCGACGCCAAGCGCTACCTCTGCTCCACCGAGCCCGGCTATCACGCCACCCTGTCGCCCGCGTCCCAGCACACGATGACGCTGCAGGGCGGGCTCATGAGCCCCGACGAGGTCACGCGCCACGGCGCCCATCCCTGGCTCGGCGATGTGCTGCGCCTGCGGCGCTGGGACGACCAGGCCAAGGTGGTCGGCAAGGAGACCGCGCCCCTCGCGGCCTGGGAGCCGCTGCTCCGGTCCCAGTTCCGATGACCCACGACCCGCCCCTGGGGCCGCCCTTCGCGGAGCGGTTCGCCCCGCTCGCCGAGGTGAAATTCAGCGGGCCGCGCTCGAGCTTTCACCACTGCTTCGGCTGCGGCCCCGGGCACGACATCGGCCTGCGCGTGCGGACGTTCACCGGCGACGGGGAAGTGCTCTCGCCGATCCTGATCCCGCGGCGCTTCGAAGGTCCGCCCGGCTCGGCCCACGGGGGCATCGTGGCCGCGTACCTCGACGAGGTGCTCGCGGGCGCCGCGGTGAACCACACCGGCCGTCTCTACGTGACCGGGGAGCTGGCGGTGCGCTACGTGAAGGGCACGCCCATCGAGCGCCCGCTGCTCGGGCGCGGCCGCGCGGTGCTCGACTCCGGCAAGTACCTCGATCTCGAAGCCACCATCGAGGACTGGGAGACGGGCGACGTGGTCGCGAAGGCGAGCGCCCGCTTCTTCCCGATAAAGACCGGAGACTAGTCGGCGCGCTTGAACTTCTGGAAGGAGCGCATCTCCCGCGGCGGCTTCAGGAATTGCCCGTAGCCGGTGTAGGACACCTCGCCCACGTAGACGTCCCCGCGCGAGTCCACCACGAGCCCGTGGGGCGCGATGAACTCCCCCGGCGTCTCGCTCGCGAACTGGCCGCCGAAGCGCGCCACCCGCTGGCCCTTGGCGTCGAGCACGCTGACCCGCGGGCCCAGGTTCGGGGTCTTCTCGGTGACCGGCATCCCGGAGCCGAGCTCGCCCACGTAGAAGTGGCCGCTCTTCGCGCGATCCACGAAGAGCCCGCAGGGCCGATGGAGGTTGTTCCACGTGCCCTGGTGCTGGCCCCGGCCGTCGAAGATCTGCACGCGGTGGTTCTCGCGGTCGGCCACGTAGACGAGGCCGTCGCGGTCGGTGACCAGGTTGTGGGGCAGGTTGAACTGGCCGGGATCGGTGCCGGGCTCGCCCCACGACATGACGTAGGTGCCGTCCGGCGCGTACTTGTGCACGCGCGAGTTGCCGTAGCCGTCGGAGACGAAGAGGTAGCCACTCTTCGGGCAGATCGCCACGTGGGTGGGCCGGTTGAACGGCTTGCCCCCCTGGAGCTCCGCGGCCTTGTCCGGATCGCCGATCGTGAGCAGCAGCTTGCCCTCCGGCGTGAACTTGCGGACGGTGTGGTGGAGATCGTCGGTGAGCCACACCATGTCGTCGGCGTCGATGGTGATGCCGTGAGCGCGGCGGACCACGCCCTCGCCCCACGACCGCAGGAACTTGCCGTCGCGGTCGAACACGATGACCGGGTGCTCGCTCCGGGTGAAGCAGAAGACCCGGTCCTGCTTGTCCACCGCCGCGCCCGCCACTTCCTGGTAGCGCCAGCCGTCCGGCAGCTTGCCCCAGCCCTCGATGACCGAG
>WNFK01090717.1_pt1 | contig 12171 bp, 11 predicted proteins | sample 5400281 | NCBI WGS metagenome assembly WNFK01 (sample SAMN13153350, study PRJNA577476) | soil metagenome | isolation source: 20 cm soil on Douglas fir-dominated hillslope | place: USA:California | collected 2013-09-17
CCACGTTCGGCGGCGAGAGCGGCGCTGCCGGATCGCTCACTTGCGTCGCGTACCCGTTGGGGTTGTAGAGGTACCATCCGTCGCCCAGGGGCACGCCCTCGCCCGGAGAAAAGGCGGTGTCAAATCGGTAATCGGTCAGGGGCTCGAAGCCTGCCGGCTCGTTCGCCCAGCTGGAGGCGGTGAGCGGTGGCGCGACCGGCCCCCCGGCCCGCTCGCAGCTCGGAGTCACCGCGACGAGAGCGACAAGACCCGATACCCAAAGTGGTCGTTTCAAAGCGCGCACCCTCCCGATTGAGGTCATGGCAGGAAGCGGACCAACCGCGGGCCGAGGCGATTTGCGATCGGCAGCGGCAAGCGCCGCCACAGGCGAGGGCCCCAGGAAAGGGCCGGATCGTCGGGCGAAGGTGTGGCCTTCACCGCGCCGGACGCGTACTGGCGCCAGGGCAGCGGCACGTCGGCGCCGCCCCACTGTCGCTTGAAGTCGTGCGTGCCTCCACCGGGCGTGCAGCGACCGAAGTTGAACACGCGCACGCCGCGGGCGATCATCTGCTCCATGAACGCCCAGTACAACAGCATGTTGGCCGCGAGCGCCCGTGACTCGCGCAGCGCTCCGGCCCAGGTCATCTCGAACTCCTCGCGCCACACGAAGCCGCACCCTCCCGCGAGCGGCCGGTCGCCGCGGTACACGACTCCGAACACCACGAGATCGGGAAATGCCACGGCGAGACGTTCGAACAACGCTCGAGGCAACACCGGCGTCCCCAGGTCGCGCATCGTCCGCGCGAACACGTCGTAGAACGCCTCCCGCTGGTCCGAGCCGAAGCGCACAGTCAGACCGTCCTTCAGGGGGCGGCGGATCTGACTGCGCAGCTTGGACGGGAAGGACGCGAATAGCGCTTCGGGAGTGGCGGGTAACGGTCGTAGCACGGTGATCTTTCGCGACGACACCGGCAGCTCGAGACCCGCACCGTCCCTGGTTCGGAGCTCCAAGAGATCCGCTCGAGACCGACGGGCCTCGGCAACCGCGTCCTCCACGAGCTGACGTCGGGCTTCCGGTGACCCCAGAGGGCCACCGTCATTAAGGAAGGGAAGCGACACAAGGTAGTGACCGAAGAGCCAGCTCCGAACGCGCACCAACGGGAGAACTCCTTGCAACGCTCCATTGCGATCGCTCACCAGGCGATACAGGCACTCCACTCCCAAGACGTCGGTCAGGATGTCGCGCCAGGCGGCGAGATGGCAGAAGCTGCTCCCGTCGGCCCGCGTCACGAACGCGTCCCAAGCGGCGAGATCGCCGTCGAGCGGCAGGCTCATTGGAGCACCGCCACGGCCGCGCGCTCACCGAAGCCCGCCACCGTGTCCCGAGCAGCGGTGAAGCGGAACTCCGCCAGCAGCCGTTCCAGCCGCCCGGCGGTGCGGCGGAGACCGCCGTAGTGCCGCACGCGCGTTAGCCACGACACGTCGAGGCGCGGCTGGGCCGGATCGATCTCCCAGGGGTGGATGTAGAACGTGCCGGGTGTGCCGAGACGCTCGCACTGGCGGAACGCGGCCCGCACGACGCCATAAGGCAGGAGGCGGAAGTACGCGCCTCCCGCCGCCGGCAGCCTGACCCCCCCCCACCAGCGCAGCGTCGTGGGCGGAATCTCGGCGATCCGCCCGGCCGGCCGGTCGATCCAATGTGGGTGCGGCAGCCCGCTGGGATAGCCGTACCCCAGGCGCCGCACCGGAAAGAGGCTGGAGTCGTAGCGATGGCCTTCCTCGATGAGAACGTCGAGCGCCCACTCCCGGCCCGGCACGATCGAGAAGCTCGGCGCGCGAAATCCCAGCACCGGCTCGCCCGTGATCTCCTCCAGCATGTGCTTCGTGCGGCGAATCGATGCGCGGAACTGGGCCCGGGTCTGATGGGTGACGCGGACGTGATCCCACCCGTGCGATGCGATTTCGTGGCCCGCCCGCGCGATCGTGCGGATCAGGTCGCCGTGACGTTCGGCCACCCACCCGAGCACAAAGAACGTCGCGTGCGCCTCGTGGCGGGCGAGGAGATCAAGCAGCCGCGGCACCTGCCTGGCCACGCGAGACTCGAAGCGCGTCCAGTCGGCCCGCGCGACGCGGGATTCGAACGCGGAGACTTGGAAGTACTCTTCCAGGTCGACGGTGAAGTGGTGGGCGATCACGACAGGGAGAAGTGCAACGCGCATGCCCGGATGCCCTAGCGACCCAGGGCTTAGCCCGTGCGGGGATTCCTACGTCTTTCGTGGCGCCAAAGCAGCAACGGTCGCCGCAGCGCTACAGGAGCACGATCGTGAGGTTCTTCGTGTCCGTGCCGGCCGCGCCACGGCTATCGGTGATGGTGACCCGGATCGTGTGCGTCCCGAGGATACTCAGCCCGAGATAGGTGTGCGTCACACCGAAGGAGCCCGCACTCGACCGACTCCCCGACGATGTCGAGCCGTCGCCCCAATTGATCGTGTACGTCCACGGCCCGTTGTCCGGGTCGCTGAATGACGCATTGAGCGTGTAAAGGACGCCGAGCAGCACGGTCTGATCCGGTCCGGCGTTCACGACCGGGGTCTGGTTCGGGGGCGTCACCGTCACCGTCTTCGACGTCGTGGTGCTCTGGGCCCCCTGGTTGTCGGTCACGCGCAGCGTCACGGTGTAGCTGCCGCCCGCCGCGTAGATGTGGGGCGGATTCTCTCGCGATCGAGCCGTCAGGATCGCTGCTCGTGCTGGTGAAGTTGCAGCCGAGGCCGGAGCAGCTGAACGTGAAGTTCGCCGTCGGGGCCTGGTTCGGGGCCGTTACCGTCACCGTCTTGGAGGTCGTCGTGCTCTGGGCCCCCTGATTGTCGGTCACCCGCAGCGTGGCGGTGTAGTTGCCGCCCGCCGCGTACGTGTGCGACGGGTTCTGTAAGGTCGATGTCCCGCCGTCGCCGAACGTCCAGCTGTAACTCGCAATCGAGCCGTCGGGATCGCTGCTCGTGCTGGTGAAGCTGCAGGTCAGGGCGCTGCAGCTGAACGTGAAGTTCGCCGTCGGGGCTTGGTTCGCTGCGGTGACCGTGACCGTCCGTGAGGTCGGGGTGCTCACCGCACCCTGGTTGTCGGTGACGGTCAGAGTCACCGTGTAGTTCCCCGCCGCCCCGTACGTATGCGACGGGTTCTGCAACGTCGACGACGTCGCGTCGCCAAAGTTCCAGCTGTAGCTAGCGATCGTGCCATCCGGATCGCTGCTCGTGCTGGTGAAGTTGCAGGTCAGGGCGCTGCAGCTGAACGTGAAGTTCGCCGTCGGTGGTTGGTTGGCCGGCGGGCTCCCCGACGGCTGGAGCTCGAGCGCCGTGGCCAGCCACGTGCTCTGCTGGTTGAAACGCCAAGTCCACTGCGGATTAACCGTGCCCGCGTTGGCCTGCGGTGCGTACTCGCCGTCGGTCCACATCAGCGAGTCGGACATCACTTCGATGTTGGTGTAGCCCGGGGTGGGGGGATCGGCCTGCGCGACGGCGTTCGCCATCGTCACGCCATACACCATGGAGCCCGCATCGACCGGCATGGCACCCGGCGACGCCGGCGTGAGGGACGATCCGGAGCCGAAGTTTGACCGCATCTCGCCCACGGTGCCCACCCCCCGGTAGGCGGACAGCATGACCCCGCCCGCGCCCGACTGCGACAGCGTTGCGTCCACCACCAGGATCGAGTCGCCGTGGGCCGGGTCGTAATAGAGCTCGGGAAACCTTTGTACGTTTAGCGCGACGTACGTGGCCATCGTGATGCCGCCGGACGTGACAAAGGCCACGCGGTTGTACGTGTTGCCCACCGGCATGCCATTGGACAGGTGGTCCGTCACGCGCTGGATGATGTCGGTCGAGCCATGCCAGAAGAAGGTCGCCACGACCGCGGACCCGAGGTGCGGGTTCCCGCGGTCAAATCCTTTGCGGAATGACAAGCCCCGCTCTTGCAGGGAACCGGCCCGCTGGTCGAAGGTGACGTCGCTCGCCGCTGGGGCGGGGGGAGGTGGCGGCGGCGGCGGCGGCGGCGAACTCGTCCCTGTGTTGAGCGAGAGGCACTGCGGATTGACAGAGCCTGCGCTGGGCTGCACGGCGTACTCGCCGTCGGTCCACATCTCCGCGTCCGACATCGAGAGGAGCGAGTTGAACCCCGCGGGGGGATCGACCTGCACCACCGCGTTCGCCATCGTCACGCCATAAACGAGCGCGCCCGCGTTGACCGAAATCGACCCGACACTGGCCGGCGTGGTCGTCGAGCCAGCGCCGGAGGCCGACTGAAACGCACCCACCGTGCTCACGCCGGTCCACGCGGAGACCATGACGCCGCCGTCCGAAACCGAGTCCGACAGGGTCGCCTGCACCACGAGGACAGAGTCCCCGCGCGCCGGGTCGAAGTACGCATCTGGAAAACCCTGGGCGTTCAGTGCGACGTACGTGGCCATCGAGATGCCGCCGGACGTGACGTACTGGACCCGCTGGTACGTGTTGTTGACCTGCACCCCGTTGGACAGGTGATCCGTGACCGTCGTGATGATGTCGGTGGAGCCATACCAGAAGAAAGTCGCGATGATCGCCGACCCGCGGTGCGGGTTCCCGGAGCCGAATCCCTTCGCGAGCCTACGCGCGCTCATCCCGAGGGCACCGCTCCGGGCGGGGCCGTCTGCCGCGACGTCGAAGAGGGGAACGCCGGGTCCGCTACGCTCGGGACCCGGACTGAGCGTGTCCGTGCAGGCCGCGGCGAGCAGGGCCGCCGCCAGGAACTTGGGAACGCCTGCCCGCCGCAGTCTCATAGCGGGGCTAGTCGCCGAAAAACACCTGGAGGCCTAAACAGTGCCGCGCGGTCACAATCCCACCGTGAAGACCTTCGTGTCCAATCCCGAGGCGCCGCGACCGTCCGTCACCGTCACGCGGATGGTGTAGCTGGACGGCAAGGGACTGACGTAGTTGTGACCTGCGGAGATCGAGCCCTGACTCGCGGCTGTGCCCGTCGTCGTGGACCCGTCGCCCCATTCGATTCTGTACGACCACGGCCCGTTGTTGTCCGGATCGCCGAACGTCGCATTGAGCGTGTAGAAGAGACCGCTCACCGCCTTCTCGTCCGCTCCCGCGTTCACGCTCGGCGGCCGGTTTACCTGGTTCAGCGCGAGCGCGGTAGCAAGCCACGTGCTCGGCCGGCTGAACGCCCACAGCCATTGCGGATCGGCCGAGCCGGCGCTCGCCTGGACGGCGTATTCCGCGTCGGCCCACATCGGCGCTTCGGACTCGGTCATCGTGTAAACCATGTTGTAGCCGGCGCCGGAGGGCCGCACGGGGTCCACGACCGCGTCCGCCATGGTCACCCCATACACGAGCGCGCCCGCGTTGACCGGGATTCCGCCCACACTGGCCGGCGTGGGGGCCGTCGAGCCGGAGCCCGAGGCCGACCGGAACGCTGCCACCGAGTCGACCCCCATGAACGCGGAGATCATGATCCCACCTGCGACTGAATCCGAGAACGTCCCCCGCACCACCAGGATCGAATCGTAGCACCCGCCGTCGTTGCAGTTTTCGTCATGGTACAACGGGGGGAAGTTTTGGACGTCCAGCGCCACGTACGTGGCCATCGAGATGTTGCCGGCCCGGACGGAGTCCACGAGCCGGTAGGTGTTGCCGACCGGAATCCCGTTGGACAGGTTGTCGCTCACGCTCGTGATGTGGCCTGAGCCGTACCAAAAGAACGTCGCCACGACCGCGGACCCGAGGTGCGGGTTCGCGACGTCAAAGCCCTTGCGGAACTGAAACCCGCGCTCGCCGAGAGAGCCGCCCTGTTGGTCGATGGCAGCGTCGACCTGCGCGACGGCAAAGAGGGGCGCGCCGAGCCCGATGCGGTCGGGACCAGCGGCGTCACTACACCCCGCCGCCAGCAGAGCCGCTCCGAGCATCCCGGCAATCCCAACCCGTATCGTTCGCTGCGTCATAACGTCGATCCTTGGTGTGGTTTGCGCGCATTGGACGCTGCGCGGCCGGCTTCGGGGCAAGGTTTGGGCCACAGGCTGGCAGGGGCGGCCGCGCCCTGGTAGCCGGGGGCCGACCTGTCCCGGTTGCTGCGCCGGCTCCTCGACGGTCTATGGCCCCACCGCAACAACGAGATACGTCCGCATCCCAGCAGGCCGGGCCGCGGCGCGCTGGCACCGACCATGCGCAGGGGAGCGCGACATGCTTCTCGCCATCATCTCGGACATCCACGCCAACGTGCATGCCTTGGACGCCGTGCTGGCCGACATCCGTCAGCGCGGCGCCGACCAGGTGTTGTGCCTCGGCGACCTCGTGGGCTACAACAGTTTCCCGCGAGAAACTCTGGCCCTGCTCCGCGAGCATGAGGTCCGGTCGGTTCACGGGAACCACGACCTCATGGCCCTGGATCGCCTCCCCGATGACGGCTGTGGTTCCCTCGCCCGCAAGGCGATTCGTTGGACGCGTGGGGTTCTGACGGAAGAGGACTGGTGGCACCTGGCAGCTCTCCCCGCCGACCTGCGCGAGCACGACACGTTACTCTGCGTCCACTCCGCGCCCGGCGACCCGTTGACTCGACTCGAACGCACGGCCCAGTTTCACGCGGAGGCTGAGGGGCTGATGGAAGCGGACCCGGGCGTGCGCGTGTGCTTCACGGGGCACACGCACCGCCAGCACATCGTCGTGGTGACGCCGGATGGCGAGATCCAACGCAGCGAAGGCCGCGACGCGGAGCTGCCGCGCGATGCGATCTGCTTCGTCAACCCGGGCACGGTCGGTCAACCTCGCGACCGGGACACCCGAGCGGCATATGCGCTCTTCGACTGCGACGCGTGGCGTGTGTCGTTCCGGCGAGTGGCGTACGATCGCGAACCGCTGCTCAGGCAAAACCGGCGCGTCGGGTTGCGTCCACCCTCGACGCTGCGGCGCGTCGCAGCGCGGGTGCTCGGTTACCCGCGCCCCTGACGCAGCGCGCCTGCCAGGCTCTCGACGCAGCGCTCGATGCGCGCGTAACTCCGTTCGAACACCGTGAGCGGCTGATCGACCGGATCGTGAATCGCTCGAGTGTCGATCGCCTGTGGATCGAGGTCCCCCAACAGAATGACGTCGCCCGGCAGCCGGCCGAAGCGCTCGCACACCGTGCGCTGCTGCCGGACATCCATCACGACGATCAACTCGGCTTCCGCGGCGAGAGCCGGCGTGAGCAGCTGCGACTGGTGCGCCGACAGATCGATCCCGCGCCCCTCCGCGGCGACGATGCCGTCGGGCGGCGCACCCCGCCCCGGACCGACGAATCCCGCGGACGCGACGAGCGGTCCACCCCGCTCGCCGCCTCGCAGGGCCCGCGCTAGAACGCCCGCGGCGAACGGACTGCGGCAGATATTGCCGTAGCACACGACCAGGATCGTCCGCGGCGGGCGCCGGGCGCGAAGGGCGCGCAACACCGCACGCCGCCGGAGGGGGTGCAGCAGTCGGTCGGGCGCATGACGCAGTCTGCGGGCCGGGGCAATCAGCAGGTCCTCCACCATTGTTGCCTCCTCACGGCGTGTTACACGTGTTGCCGCAACGCGACAACGGTTGGCGCCCAAACCGGCGGCAAGAATCGAGCCCTCCTGGCCCGGTTCGTGCTTGCAGTGCTGGCATGCGCTATCTCGTGACCGGCGGCGCCGGATTCATCGGGTCCCACCTCGTGGAGCGACTCGTGGCGGAGAACCACGAGGTCGTGGTGCTCGACGACCTCTCCGCCGGTCGCCGCGAGTATCTCGCCCCCGTGCGGAACCGGATCCGCTTCATCCGCGGCAGCGTGTTGAGCGCCGAGGTGTGTCGCCGCGCGGTGCAAGGCTGCGACTACGTGCTGCACCACGCGGCCATCACGTCCGTGCCGCTTTCCACGACCGATCCCGTGTCCGCGCACGCCGTCAACACCACGGGCACCCTCAACATTCTGTTCGCGGCGCATCGCGCCAACGTGCGCCGAGTCGTATTCGCGGGCTCGACGTCCGCCTACGGTGACACCGCGGAGCTCCCCAACCACGAGGAGCAAATCCCGCGTCCCCTGTCGCCCTACGCCGCGTCCAAGCTGGCGGCCGAAGCGTACGCCCGCGTGTTCTACCACACGTACGGCCTCGAGACGGTGTCGCTCCGTTACTTCAACATCTTCGGACCGCGTCAGGACCCGGGGTCGCAGTATGGCGCTGTCATGCCGCGCTTCATCGCGGCGGCGCTGGCTGGCGACACACCAGTCATTTTCGGCGATGGCCGGCAGACCCGGGACTTCACGTTCGTGGCCAACGTCGTGCACGCCAATCTCCTGGCGTGTGGGGCCCCGAGCGCCGGCGTCGCCGGCGGCGTGTTTAACATCGGCTCCGGCCAGGCGCTCAGCGTCGCCGAGCTGTGGAGCCGCATCTGCGCGGTTACCGAGCTGGATCTGGCGCCGACGTATGCAGCCCCGCGGGCCGGTGACGTGCGCGACTCCCTGGCGTGCATCGACCGCGCCCGCGACGCGCTGGGCTACGTGCCGTTGGTGGATTTCGACGAAGGGCTCGCGCGCACCGTCGCCTGGTACCGCCGTGCCATGCCGCGACCCCGCACCCGCTTGAGGGAAACCGCCCCCGCGCTATCTTAGGCGGCATGACACCTGCCGTCCGGTTGATCCCGATCGTCGCCCTGCTCGCGCTCGCGGCCTGCGGCAAGAGCCGCGACAAACGCAGCGAGGTGGTCGAGTGCAGCGCCATCTCGCTCGACGCGAAGGGCACGACGCAGTGCCTCGTGCAGCTGTACCATTGGGACGTCGCCGCGGCGACGCGTACCGCCGCGGCCCGCCAACGCGAGCTGGACAGCCTCAAGACCTGGCAAGCGGACTCCGCCTGGAACCTGGGCGCCGCGCAGCACAAGACCCAGTTAGCGGCGTGCCGCCGCGGCGCCGACCCGCTCGATCGCTGCTTGCTCGTCGCCGGCTGGCCGCTCTCCCGCGTCAATGCCGTCGCCGACTCCCTATGGCAGGCCGAGTTGAGCCAACACCTCTACGAGCTGCATACCTGCCAACGGCGCAAGGACGTCAACCTCGCCTCGTGCCTGACGCTCTACTATAAGTGGGACTCCGACCGCGCCCTCCGCATCGCCGACTCCCTCACGCGCGAGCGGCTCGGCGGCAGGCGCTGACCCTGTAGACCCTCTCCCGTCCAGGAGGTCGCCGTGCCGTCGCTGATCGCGCTCGTGCTCGCGGTTCAAGCCGCCGCGCAGCAAGCCCCGTCCGCATCCCCTCGCCTCACCGCGCTCAAGCAGGAAGCCGTCCAAGACGTCGCGAACCGCGCCCAGTTCACACAGCAGATGGTCGACCAGATCTTCAGCTACGGCGAGCTCGGCTTCCAGGAGACCGAGACGTCCCGCTACCTGGTGGATGTGCTACGCAAGAACGGCTTCACGGTGCGGGAAGGGATCTTCGGCATCCCCACCGCGTGGGTGGCGACGTGGGGGTCGGGGAAACCGGTGATCTCCCTCGGGTCGGACATCGACGACATCCCGCAGGCGTCGCAGAAGCCCGGCGTCGCGTGCCACCTGCCGCTCATCGAGGGCGCGCCGGGACACGGCGAAGGCCACAACTCGGGACAAGCCGTCAACATCACGGCCGCCCTCGCCGTCAAGAGGCTGATGGAACGCGAGCACCTGCCCGGCACGCTGCAGATCTGGCCCGGCGTGGCGGAGGAGCTGGTCGGGACCAAGGCGTACTTCGTCCGCGAAGGCCTCTTCAAGGACGTGGACATCGTTCTGTTCTCGCACGTCGACGACAACCTGTCGACGTCGTGGGGCGACATCTCGGGGAATGGGCTCGTCTCCGCGCTATTCACGTTTCAGGGTCGCAGCGCGCATGCCGCCGGCGCGCCTTGGCGCGGTCGCAGCGCCCTCGATGCGGTCGAGCTGATGGACATCGGGTGGAACTACCGGCGCGAGCACCTGCGCCTCCAGCAACGCTCGCACTACGTCATTCGCGACGGGGGCGACCAGCCCAACGTCGTCCCTCCGACGGCGTCGGTGTGGTACTACTTCCGCGAGCTCGATTACCCGCACATCCAGGAACTCTTCGCGCTCGGTGATACGATCGCCCGGGCGGCCGCGATGATGACCAGCACGAACCTCGCGTCCGTCCGCATCCTCGGCTCCGCCTGGCCCGGCCATTTCAACAAGGTGGTCGCCGCCGCGATGTACGAGAACATCAAACAGGTGGGTCTCCCCCAATGGAGCGACGCCGACCAGCGCTTGGCGCACGCGCTGCAGCGCGACATCGGCGCTCCCGACTCCGGGCTCGCCACGAAGCTCGACACGTTGCGTCCGGCGCTCAAGCCCAACGAGCGCACTGGCGGCGGCTCGGACGACATCGGCGACGTGTCCTGGAACGTGCCGACCGTGACCCTGCGGTTCCCATCCAACATTCCCGGCCTGCCGGGCCACAACTGGGCGAACGCCATCTCCATGGCTACGCCCATCGCTCACAAGGGCGCGACCGCGGGTGCCAAGGTCATGGCCATGACCGTGCTGGATTTTCTCCTCCGGCCGGAGCTCGTGTCGCAGGCGTGGGACTACTTCCGCGACGTCCAGACGAAGGACATCCATTACCAGGCGCTGATCCGGCCCCAGGACCGGCCGGCGATCGAGCTGAACCAGGACATCATGGCGCGCTACCGTCCGGCGATGCGCCGCCTCTACTACGACCCCACGAAGTACAAGACATACCTGGACCAGCTCGGCATCGCGTATCCGACCGTGCGTGCAGCGGACGGCAGCTGCGCCGGAGGGGCGACGCCCTAACGGTAGAAGAGCCGATAGGCGGCGCCGGCGTGCGCCACGCCCCGATCGACGAGCTCGGCCATGTATTGGGGCATCGTGCCGACCTTTCCCCTCACGCTGATGGCGGCAGCCGGGCTCGCATCGGCCGCGAGGCCCCGATACTGCTGGGTGAGGCCGGCCCGCAACGCTTCCACGATCCACGGCTTCGTCTCGACCGTCGCCTTGGTCACCTCGACGCCACGAATCGCGCCGGACTTGTCGAACCCCACCGCGACTTCCATGGGCCCGTGCGGGCAATCCACGCGCATGAAGACCAACACACCCTCCACCCGATCCGCGCGCTTGCCGAGGTAGAAGGTGACGATGTCGTCGGGAGGAGTCCAACCGGCGGCGTCGTGTAAGCGCCGTTCATCCGCCGAGCTCAGATGCACCTCTCGCGCCGTGAACCGGTCCGCTCCCACGAGCAGTCTGGACACGACGTCGCTCCGGTCCACGAGGGTGACGGTCGGGGTGATGTGCAGGAGCACGGCCGCAGCCGCGCCGAGAATCAGGGTTTTCATGCGTGCGCTCCCTTTTCAGGCCGCCACATCTGCCAGAACGCCAGCGTGGCAACGATCGTATATCCCAGCCCCATCGCCCAGCCACCAGCCAGCGTGACGACGGCGAAGTGGGGTGAGACGAGTTTCGTGAGCCACATCCCCATGAAATCGAGCCATGGCGCCGCGAACAGCAGCGTGATGAGCGCGAAGCCCATCCACCGCGGGATCGCGAGCCCCAACGCGACGATTGACAGGACCGCCGCGATGACGCCGTACATCGGGACATGGACGTGCGTGTCTTGAATCAGCAGGGCGCGATCGACCTGATGCTGTTCCTCGTGCCTCATTTCCTCAGGTGTGACGTCGTGCTCGACGACCATCGTCGTCTCGGCCGGCATCGGCATGTTCATCATCGAGGGCTCGACATAGGTTGCGGCCACCGACCGCGGCGTGAAGCCGGCATACATGCCCACCATCCACGCCCCGAATACGTAGGCGACGCCCAGCGTGGCCAGCAGCAAGGTGACCAGCCACCGCACCCGCGCATCACTGCGACGCAGATCGTAGAGCACGTGCCCCCCTAGAAGAGGTAGACCAGCTCGACGACGGCCGTGAGGTTGGATCGCCGCAATCCGCCATTCTTGTCTTCGAAGAACGGCTGGTCGGAGCGATCGAAGCGCAGTGCCGGTCGCAGGGAAAAGGCGGGGAGGCGGAACGTCGTAAACTCGACGTTCGAAAACACGCCCTCCTGCGCCTCCCGATAGAAGTACCACGGGGAGATCGTCAGCGACTTGAGCGTCTGCGCCTTTCCCGTCGTGACACCATCGGCGTCATCGAGGACTTCCCCACGCACGCTGATG
>WNFK01197255.1_pt1 | contig 12171 bp, 8 predicted proteins | sample 5400281 | NCBI WGS metagenome assembly WNFK01 (sample SAMN13153350, study PRJNA577476) | soil metagenome | isolation source: 20 cm soil on Douglas fir-dominated hillslope | place: USA:California | collected 2013-09-17
GCGACAAACAGGATCATCTCCATGTGCAAAAGCGGAGAACGGCCGAGCGGATCCTGCTGGCTACGGTCCATGGCCTTCAGCGCATCGATAAAATCCGCGATGGTTTTGTGCCGGGCGAGAAGATCGAGATTGCGTCGAATGGATTGTGCGACGTGATCCTCGATCATGGCGATGATCAACTCGTCCTTGCTCTTGAAATTCGAATAAAACGCCCCGCGCGTGAAGCCGGCCGCAGCCGCGATGCCTTCGATGCTGGCGCTGCCGATTCCCTGTTCCTCGAAGACGCGCGCCGCCGCCTCAAACAGCTTTTCGCAGGTATCGTCCCGGGTCGGTCTCGTTCGAACTCTTGACATCCTGCTGTTTTAGGTCAAAATGCAACTCGATACAATAGTGTATTGAAATGTCCGGATGACCACACCCCGTCCGGCCTTTGAAGGCGTCAATGCGCTCAAATGCAGACGTTTCAGCGCGGCAACTCATTGAGGTCACCATGAACGAGCATGTTCAGACTGCGCAGACTGAGCCGATGTTCAATCCTCTGTCGCCGGACTTCATCAGGGATCCCTATCCGCATTACGAGCGGCTGCGCACCAGCGACCCGATGCATCTCACGCCGCTCGGCATGTTCGTCGCGAGCCGGCACGCCGAAGCCAGTCTGGTTTTGCGCGACAAGCGCTTCGGCAAGGATTATGTCGAGCGCACGATCCGGCGCTATGGGCCGGACATCATGAAAGAGCCGGTCTTTCGCAACATGAGCCACTTGATGCTGCAGCAGGACCCGCCTGACCACACCCGGCTGCGCGGGCTGGTGGTGAAAGCGTTCACCGCACGACGGGTCGAGGATATGCGTCCGCGGATTCAGCAGATCGTCGATGAAACGCTGGATCGCATCATCCCTCAGGGCAAAATGGACTTGATTGAGGATTTCGCTTTCCGTCTGCCGGTCACGATCATCTGCGACATGCTGGGAATTCCGCCGGAGCATCGCGAGGCATTCTATGCCGGTTCGCGCGACAGCGGGCGCGTGCTCGAGCCGGTGCCGATGACGCCGGATGAGATCAAGGCCGGCAACGCCCGCATCGCAATGGCGCAGATGTATTTCCAGCATCTGTTCGAGCTGCGGCGCAAGCAGCCCGGCGACGATCTGACCACGCAACTGGTGCACGCCGAGGAAGACGGCAGCAAACTGTCCAATGAAGAACTCACCGCCAACATCAATTTGCTGTTCGTCGCCGGCCACGAGACCACCGTCAATCTGATCGGTAACGGCTTGCTGGCGCTGCATCGCAATCCCGATCAGCTCGCGCTGCTCAAGGCCAATCCCACCCTCATCACCAACGCCATCGAGGAGTTCCTGCGTTACGACTCCTCGGTGCAGTTGACCGGCCGCGTAACGCTGGAAGACATCGATGACCTCGGCGGCAAGAAAATCCCGAAAGGCGAAAGCGTGCTCTGCCTGCTCGGCTCGGCCAATCGCGACCCGGCGGTCTATCCCGACCGGCCGGAACGTCTCGATATCACCCGGCCCAACATCCGTCCGCTGTCGTTTGGCGGAGGCATTCACTTTTGCCTCGGCGCCCAGCTTGCGCGCATCGAGGCGGAGGTCGCGATCGCGACCCTGTTGCGCCGCCTGCCGGATCTGCGGCTGGACGACGCCGAGAATCCGGAATGGCGGCCGACCTTTGTATTGCGTGGCCTGAAGAGGCTGCCGGCAAGCTGGTGACGGCTTTCAGCGTTTGCTTGTCCTTGCGGTACCCTTTGATGCGAGAGCTTCGAACTCAAGGGGACACTGCAAAACGTCGATTCCAGTGCGGCTTTTGGGTTTGAAGTTCCTAAACCACCCCTCGGCCATCTCATAGGAATTTGAAATCCACGCTGCCATCAACCATCGCGCGAAGTTATTGTGACTTGGCCGCGGTTATCTCTATATATGTATGGCTCCGGCGCTGATTGCAGAGCGCGGCGGCGGGCGGGGTGGCTCCGGGTCACCATCGTGGCGAGTGCGGCCTGGCGGATGGACCGCGTCATGCCGCGCAAGACCAACGCGCCGGAACGTGCTCAAGAGGAGACACCGTGCAGACGACGCTGCTCGGATTGGCGATTGCCTTTATTATCGCGCTGATCGCCGCGCTGATCGGGCCGTACTTCATCGACTGGAATCAATTCCGGCCGCAATTCGAGACCGAGGCCACGCGGGTGGTCGGCGCACCGGTGCGCGTCGGCGGTGAGCTGAGTGCGCGCCTGCTGCCGGCGCCGTCGCTGCGGCTGCGCTCGGTGGCGGTCGGCGGCGCCAACGATCTCGGCAAGGTTCGCGCCGACAAGCTCGATGTGGAGTTCAGCCTGGGCTCGCTGATGCGCGGCGAATGGCGCGCCACCGAATTGACGATCGGCGGCATGGCGCTCGATCTCGGTCTCGATTCCTCGGGCCGGATCGACTGGCCGGTGTCGACCGGAAAATTCAATCTGGGATCGCTGGCGATCGACCGCTTGAATCTGACCGGCCGTATCGCGCTGCATGACGCCGCCAGCCGCAGCACGCTTGAGCTGAGCGAAATCGCCTTCAGTGGAGACGTGCGCTCGCTGGCTGGAGCGGTGCGCGGCGACGGCAGCTTCATGTTGTCCGATAAGCGTTACCCGTTTCGGGTGTCGTCCGGTCAGAGCGCCGATGCCAGCGGCACCCGTGTCCATCTCAACATCGATCCAGGCGAGCGTGCATTATCCGCCGATCTCGATGGCGTGCTCAGCTTCGAGGCGCGTGCACCGCGCTTCGAAGGCGCGGTGATACTCGCCGCTCCTCCCGCCGCCAGGCCGAGAAGCGCCAGTGGTGAAGCGTCGCAGGCGCCGTGGCGGATATCGGCCAGGATCAAGGCCGATCCGGCCGCCGCCCGGCTCGAGCAGCTCGATGCCAGCTACGGCGCGGAAGAGAGCGCCCTGAAATTCTCAGGGATTGCGGATATTCGGTTCGGAGGATCGCCGCTGCTGCATGCCGTGCTCTCCGCGCGGCAGCTCGATGCCGACAAGCTTGTCGCCAGGGATAATAACGCCGGCGAGCCGATCCGGTTGTTGCCGGGGCTGCGGGCTTTCATGGCCGCGATCCCGCAGGCTCCGATTCCGGCGCAAATCGAGTTCAGCGCCGAGCAGATGATGCTGGGCGGGCGTCCATTGCAGAATCTTGCGGCCGAGCTGCATGCCGACGCCCAATCGTGGACGATCGACCGGCTCGATCTTCGCGCGCCGGGCACGACCCGCTTGACCCTGAGCGGCACCAATGCGCAGGCAGGGCCGTCGAGCAGCCTCACCGGCGCGCTCAACGTCGACTCGTCGGATCCGGACACACTGCTGGCGTGGTTGCAGGGGCGCAGTGAGATCACCTATCGCAATCAAAAGCCGCTGCGCCTGCTCGGCAATGTCAGCGTAACCTCAAGCCGCGTTGCCATCGAAGCCATGAAGGCGGAGATCGATGGCGGCATCGTTGAGGGGCGTCTTGCGCTCGACAATCAGGCAAGCGGCGGTTCGCGGTTCGACGCGGAGCTGAAGGCCGAGCGTCTCGATCTCGATGCCGCTGCCGCATTCGCGCGGTCACTGGCTGGCCCGCAAGCGGAGTGGCCGATGGAGGCGCAGGTATCGCTGGATATCGGCCGCGCCACCTCGGCCGGCCAGGAATTGCGGCCGTTCATGGCGAAGCTCGGCTACGGTCCAAAAACGATCTCGCTGGATCAATTGAAAGTCGGCCAACCCAACGGCGTGACGATGGAAGGTGCGGGGAGTTTCGATCGCGTCAATGCCACAGGAAGGCTGGCGCTGAATTCAAGCGCCACCTCACTTGGTCAAATCACCGGGCTGATCGCGCCGCTGGCGCCAGCGCTGGCGTCGCGGCTCAATGCGATGGACGCTGCTCCAGGCCCGGCGCGACTTAAACTGACGCTCGATCTTGACAGGAACGCCGAGCATGCCGATCGCGCCGACGCGCGCGCCGTTTTCGATCTCGAGGCGCCGCAGCTCAAGGGCGTCGCCACGATTACCGCGAAACCTGACATCGCCGCCTTGCAGGCCATCGATCTCGATGCGCTCCGACGCAGCGAAGTCGTCATCGAATCGAAACTGTCGTCGGAGCGGGGCGGTTCATTGCTGGCGTTACTGGGACTCGATCATGCGATCGCGGCGGGCGAAGGCCCGGTGGAATTTCGGGGATCCGTGACCGGCATGTGGCGTGCGCCGCTGCTCCTGAACGTGAAGATAACCGGGGCCGGACTGGATGCCGAAGCGCAAGGCATTGCCGAGCCGTGGGCGTCGCAGCCCAGGGCCGGCGCCAGTTTGCGGGTTCGCAACACCAATCTCGCCCCGCTGTTCGGTCTCAAACCATCCGACACGCTGGCGCGAAACATCAACCTTTCCGCCCGCGTTTCGCTGGCGGGCAGCAAGCTGACTTTCGATGACCTTGACACCGCGATGTCGGGTTCGCGGCTGCGCGGGCGCCTGGCTTTGACGCTTGACGAGCAAAAGACCGTCGAGGGCGAAGTTGGCCTCGACACGCTTGATCTTGCGCCGGCATTTGCGCTCGCCATCGGCGCCGCGGGACGTGATGCGGCTGAGCCATTCGGCGCCGGGCTGGTGAAGGGCTGGCGCGGTCGTATCGCGTTTCAGGCGTTGCACGGCTCGCTCCCGGGCGGAGGCGAGTTGCGCCCCTTCGGCGGTACCATCAAAAGCGATGGCCAGTCTCTGACCTTCGACTCCATCAGGGGCATGATCGGAGGCGGCGAGGCGACAGCCAGTTTTGACGCGAAGCCGACCGCGAATGGGATTGCGTTGAATGCGCGCGTTCAGCTCTCCGGGGTCGATGGTGCGGCCTTGCGCTATCGCGGCTTGGCGATGCCCGCAGGTCGTACGTCCATGCAAATGACGCTGTCGAGCGAAGGCCGCAGCCCATCGGGGCTGACCGGCGCGCTGTCCGGAAGCGGAACCCTTACGCTGGAATCCGCTCGCGTCGCCGGGCTCGATCCGCGCGCGTTCGAGGCAGCGATCCGCGCCAGCGACAACGGGCAGGCGGGTGACGACATCAGGCTGCGGCAGATCGTCGAGCCGGCATTGTCGGCCGGCGCGTTGGCGGTTGCGTCGGCGCAAATTCCATTCAACATCAGGGAGGGCCGGCTTCGCGTCGGTGCGACCACGCTCGACGCCGAGGGCGCCCGCGCCATCGTGTCGGGGGGATATGATATTCCCGCCGACCAGGCCGACATTCGCGTCGTCATCGCTTCGACGACGGTGGGAGCCGCGGCCAGTCGTCCGGAAATTTGGCTGTTCGCGGTTGGCGCGCCCAACGCCCTCAATCGCACGGTCGACGTTGCGGCGCTGTCGTCATGGCTGGCGGTGAGGGCGATCGATCGTGAAACCCGCCGGCTGGATTCGATCGAGCGCGGAGAACCGCCGCCTGCGAACGCAGCTCCGGACGCGGACGGCCTTCCGCTTTCCGACGTTCCCACTTCCAGCCGCGGTCCGCACCGGCTTCCGTCGAAGCCCAGGATCGGCGCGCCGCATCCGTTGCTGGCTCCGCCAAACGCCCCACCGGTTGTGAGTCAGCAGGTTCCGCCGCTGCCGCCGCCGACCGAGGTCCGCCCGCTGCCGGGGCCTCCTAGTGTTGTGCGGCAGCCCAGGCCGCGGTCGCCTCTGGTGCTGACGCCACCTGCCACGGCTCCGGCGCGGCCGGCGTTCTAGAGCATGATCCGGAAAAGTGGGTACCGGTTTTCCGAAAAGATCATGCTCAAACAAAAAGATAGAGCGGGATGACGATTCGAAGAAAAGTCATCCCGCTCCAGAATATTTAAGCAAATATTACCAATAGTCGCGCATGGGTGAGGGCGAGTTGTCGATCATCATGATGACGACCCTTGGCCGGACTTTGCGAGCCCGGATAAGTCAATGAGATATTAAGAGATTTCCTTCAACCTTCCGCGCGAACCCGCCGCGCCGATTGGCCAAGACTTCCTCGAGGTAGCATGTTGCAAGCATTCCCCAGAATTCCTGGCCGCTATTATTTCGCGATTTTTGTACTGGCCTCCGCCACTCTGTCTTATCAGATACTGATCACGCGTTTTTTCAGCGTGATGCTGTATTATCACTTTGCATTTGCCGCCATTTCACTTGCGATGCTCGGACTTACCCGCGGAGCGATGGAGGTCTACAACAAACCTGATCGCTATGCTCCCGAACGGGTAGGGGTGGAATTCGCGCGCCATGCCTCGTGGTTCGCGATCACCGGCGTTGGCGCAATGGTTACCTTCCTCTGCGTGCCGCTCGTGATCCCCGAGCAGCACGTGATGGTGGCGCTGGCGATCACGACGGTCGCCTTCGTAAGGCCGTTTACTGAAAGTGGCATCTGCATAACGCTTTTGTTGACTCGCCTGCCGTATAGCGGCGGATGGCTCTATGCGGCCGACCTTGCAGGGGCGGCGCTCGGATGCCTCGGAGTCATCTTCGTATTGCTCGTCGTCGATCCTGTCAGCGCGACATTGGGGATCGGAGCCTTTGCCGCTGGTGCGGGCTGGATCGTGGTGCGGGACAGCGGCGATCTCCGCAGCCTGCGCCTCAGCGGCGCGGTCGCGCTGACCCTGGCTACCGTAGCCATTGTCCACACCGGACTTGAAGTTTCCGGCAAGAGTCATCTGGGCGTCTTCTGGGCCAAGGGGACCCAGCAGATGGGAACGCTGTTCGAACGCTGGAATACTTACTCGCGCGTGCGAGTGACGGCGCTCGGAGAGACACCTGCGTTCGGCTGGGGCATTGCCCATCCGCCGGAGACCAAAATAGATCAGAAGTATCTCGATATCGACGCGGATGCGGCCACGGTCATCACCCGTTACGACGGTGATATCAGCAAACTGTCCTACCTGAAGCACGACGTCATCAATGCCGCCTATCTGGTGCAGCCGCCGGCCGAAGTCGCCGTCGTCGGCGTGGGAGGCGGTCGTGATATTCTTTCCGCGCTTTATTTCGGTGCCAAGCGCATACACGGAATTGAAATCAACCCCGCGATCTTCGAAGTTCTCACGGACAAGTTCGCCGACTTCTCTGGCCATCTCGATCGCCGGCCCGGCGTGTCGTTGGTCAATGCCGAAGCGCGCAGCTACATCAATCACTCATCCGATCGATACGACCTCGTCCAGATTTCGCTGATCGACACCTGGGCGGCAACGGCTGCCGGCGGATTGACGCTCACGGAAAACCGCCTTTACACCGTGGAAGCGTGGGATGACTTCTACCGGTCGCTGAAGCCCGGCGGGCTGCTGTCAGTGTCGCGTTGGTACGACCCGGCCATTCACCGTGGCGAGATCTATCGCCTGGTGGCGATCGCAGCGAGCGCGCTGCAGCGCAAGGGTGTACCCGCGGCCGAGCTGGCGCAGCATGTCGTCGCACTGAACGTCGGCAACATCGTAACGGTGATCACCCGTCCCGATGCCTTCACCAATGCCCAATGGCAGGGTGCGCGCACAAGGCTTCTGGCCCAGGGCTTCAAGATACTGCTGGGGCCGGACGTCGGTTTCGACACCGTCACCTCGACCTTGATGTCCGGCAAGGCCGACGCGGCATTCTTCGCGTCATTGCCGGAAAATGTCACTCCCTCGACGGACGACAATCCGTTCTTCTTCTATACGACGCGCTTCGGGAATCTTGGCCGCTCGTCCGCGACGGCGCCCACCAATAACAACGCGGCGATCAACGTGACCCTGCTGCTGATGATGGTGTCGCTGTGCGCCTGCGTGTACTACATCATCACTCCTTTTGTTCGTCTCGCGAGGCGGATGCCGCTGTCGGTGCTGACGCCGCCGGTAGCGTATTTCTGCGCGATCGGCATGGGCTTCATGTTGATAGAGATATCGCAGATGCAGCGGCTGATGGTCTTCCTCGGTCATCCCGTTTACGGCCTGGCGGTGGTACTCTTCACAATTCTTCTCTTTGGCGGATTGGGAAGCGCCACCCTTGGGGCGGACGTGCCGCGACCGGCCGCTGTCGTCGCCAGGGTTGTCGCCCTCCTGACAACGCTCGTGGTGGCAGGGCTATTGACCCCCTTGCTCACGACGTGGGCGCGATCGGAAGCTACCGACATGCGCATTCTGTTGTCGGTGCTGCTGCTGGCACCGCCGGCGTTCTGCATGGGGATGATGTTCCCGCTCGGGCTAAGTACCTGGCGCCGTCACTCGGAGCTGCTTCCGTTCTTCTGGAGCGCGAACGGGATTACGTCGATGCTTGCGTCGGTGCTGGGCATGGTCTTGTCGATCGAATTCGGCATCGCCAATACCTACGCGCTGGGCGCCTGCTTCTATGTGGTCTGTGCATTGATGTTGGTCGGAAGCCGCCAGGTAAACCGCCTGGGCCTGACTGCCGATCCAGCCGCACCGTCGATTCAGCCAACGCAGGCCGAATTGGCCGCCAATATCAGGACTGCCGAAACGCACGCAGTTTCACCGGCGGTACAGACGCGCGCTAACGAAGTGATCGAGTAAGGCAGCGGCGCAATGCGCTATCCCCCCTCGGAATAGGTTCGAGGGCATGCCTTGGCGGAATACACGCAGAGCATGATCCGGAAAAGCGGGAACCGGTTTTCCCTCGGGACAAACGCGAAGCGTTTGCCCGGAGATCATGCTCAAACAAAAAGAATGCGATCATGATCCGATTTAATCTAATCAGATCATGATCCAGTGAAGCGCAACTATGCGTGCGGCTGTTTTGACTCCGCCGGGGCGGACACGGCGCGCGTTCGAAAATAGTCAAGCACGAACAGGCGGATTGCGGAAGACAGATTGCCTTGCTGGCGATTGCTGTCGATCTCGCCCACCAGTTCGGACAGTGTCATGCCTCGAAGGCCCGAAATTTCCTTCATGCCGTTCCAGAATGCCTCTTCGAGGCTGACGCTGGTCTTGTGACCCGCGACCACGATCGAGCGCTTAACCACGGGCGACTTCATGACGCGTCCTCGCCGTCGATCCGATGCTGGTCCAGTAAATCGCTGGCACGACTCGAGCGCCGTTGGTCCAGCGTGCGTTCCGATTTGGTTCGGCCAAATCGTGTCCGGTTGGCCTCCGCCTGTTTCGCCGACTGTTCCCGCTCGCTGCGTTTCTTAAATCGTTTCAGGTTGACCACGTCACCCATGCTCACTCCCATCATGCAATTAGTTGGTGGCATGCGGCACTTCACGAAGGCGCGACTGGCGGTGCTGGGCGTTCGAGCATTTTCCGGCCAGGTGAAATCCGGTTGGCGTCAGGAAAATACTCTCGATCATCAATCCCGCGCGTATCCCGGTCGCAAAACCATTATTCGCATTTGCGAAATACGCGCCAGCCAGCTCGGTCGTCATTCCGAAAATCCCCCACTCTGAACAGCATTAAAAAAAGTCCCGTCCTGCAAAAACGAAATAATTTGTGCTCTAGCACGGGCCTGCGTAGCTGCGATAGCTCAGCGGTATTATTCTTTAGGCGTTATGACTCGTAACTATTTTTCAAGACCGTAGTTCTACGGGGATGCGCCGCAGCATCAGCCGGGGCGCGTCATTTTCTCCGGCTGCACCAGCCGGTCGAACTCCGCCGACGAGACAAAGCCCTGCCGCACAGCCTCTTCTTTCAATGTCGTTCCGCGAGCGTGAGCTGACTTGGCAACCTTGGCGGCGTTGTCGTAGCCGATCCTGGGTGCGAGTGCGGTCACCAGCATCAGCGAGCGCTCCATCAATTCCCGGATACGTTTTTCGTCGGCGCGGATTCCCTCGACACAATGTTCTGTGAACGAGCGCGCGACGTCGGACATTAATTGTATGGAATGCATCATGCAATAAGCAAGCACCGGCTTGTAGACGTTCAGCTCGAAATGTCCCTGGCTGCCCGCGATGGTGATGGTGGTATGGTTGCCGAACACCTGACAGCAAACCATGGTCATCGCTTCGCACTGCGTCGGGTTGACCTTGCCCGGCATGATCGACGAGCCCGGTTCGTTTTCAGGCAGGATCAGTTCGCCGAGGCCGGAACGCGGGCCCGATCCCAACAGGCGGATATCGTTCGCGATCTTGAACAGGCCGGGCGCCTCGAATTTGTTGGCAGCGCTGGTGAAGGGAAGTTTGGTGATTTTGGCGACGTGTCGTGCGAACGCCTTGGCGAATTTAGGCTTCGAATTGAGGCCGGTGCCGACGGCGGTGCCGCCCTGCGCCAGTGGGTATAGATCCTTCACCGCGACGCGCAGCCGCGCGATCCCGCTTTCGACCTGCGCGGCGTAGCCGGAAAATTCCTGGCCGAGCGTCAGCGGCGTCGCGTCCTGGGTATGGGTCCGTCCGATCTTGACGATGCCGGCGAACGCCGTTTCCTTTTTGTGCAGCGCAGCGCAAAGCTCGCCGAGCGCAGGAATAAGATCGGCAACGATGCGCTCGACCGCCGCGATGTGCATCGCGGTCGGGAATGAATCGTTGGACGACTGACTCATGTTGACGTGATCGTTGGGATGAACCGGCTTCTTGGCGCCGAGCTCGCCGCCCAACAGTTCGTTGGCGCGATTGGCGATCACCTCGTTGAGGTTCATGTTGGTTTGCGTGCCGGAGCCGGTCTGCCAGACCACCAGCGGGAAATGATCGTCAAGCTTGCCGTCGATCACCTCGCGCGCGGCGCGGACGATGGCGCCGGCGCGGCGCTGGTCGAGCAGGCCAAGCTCGCGATTGGTCTCCGCCGCCGCAAGCTTGACGATGGCGAGCGCGCGAATGATCGGCATCGGCATCCGGTCATGGCCGATGCGGAAATTCTGCCGCGAGCGCTCCGTCTGCGCGCCCCAGTAGCGATCGGCGGGAACGTCGATCGGGCCGAAGCTGTCGGTCTCCGAGCGCGTCGAATTGGATGGCGAGGATGTTGCTGATCGAGCCATGAATCGTGTCCGTTGCGCAAAGTCGCTGGCCGCGGAACCAACTTGACGTTAGTTCCGCGAAGCAGCGGGATGTTCAATCTACAGGGACGATTTTGCGCGCGCGGATTATTTCTTGCGGAAGCGATCCAGCCGCACCACTTCAGCCCCGTCGCTCGGCTTTGCCGGCTCGTCCTTGTTCTCGATGGCCGGCGTGGGAACCGTCGGGGCCGTGGGTGCAGGGACCGCCGGAAGGTTTGTGGCCGGGGCATCAGCCGGCTCGAACTGTAAGCCGAATTGTACCGAGGGATCGAAGAAGCTCTTGATGGAATTGAACGGAACCACCAGGCGCTCGGCGACGCCGCCGAACGACAGGCCGACCTCAAACCGATCCTCGGTCACCGTCAGGTCCCAGAACTGGTGCTGAAGGATGACCGTCATTTCTTCCGGATACTGCGCCAACAGCCGCGGCGACAGCTTCACGCCCTCCGCGGTGGACAGAAAGGTGATGAAGAAATGATGGTCTCCGGGCAGGCCGTGCTCGGCGGCGTCGGTCAGAACGCGGCGCAATACACCGCGCAGCGCGTCGCGCGCCAGGACGTCGTATCGGATATGATCGGTGGCCATTATCGGTCCTGTCGCGTTCGGATGCTGCCGGCGGATCGGCAGCCCGACTCGCCCATTGGTCCATGCTACTCCGGCGGCGGCCCGAGGTCAGCAGGTGTTGCCGCCGGTGGTGGAAATTCCCGCAAGTTGACCGGCATCAGGCAAATTGAAGTGGAGGCTTCTGTTGCCAGGTGCCTCCGAACCCCGCCTGATGGAGCTTAACCCATCAGGACTTTAGACTTGGTCTTTCAAACCGCTTACGCGGCCTGAGCAACCGGAGCATAGTTGTCGTTTGCAACTATTGCATAGCCCGATAACGGCGGAACCATACCGGGAAAAAACACGCCCTTTACGCCCTCGTCGATCCTGGTTCGCCCCCGCCGAAGCCCACGCAGGCGCGGCGGGCTTGGGTGGAGGCGCCGGGTACTGCCCCCGGGTCCGAATGGCTTATTGCGACGGCAATTTATTTCCATAGCCGGCGAACCGGCGCCCTCAATATAGGGGGCAAAAGTTGAGAAAAACAGAGCCTGCAGGGGGCATCCGGGCGACGAAACGCCCCCCAGGGCGGGTCGCGCCGAAATAGGTTGGCCTCGCCGGGCGGCTGTTCTAAATCATCAAAATGCCTCCGGATTCGTCCCCGGTCGCCGTTCCGGCGCCGGATATCCCGACATTTTCAACGCGGACCCCGCCCAGCCTGGC
>WNFK01203099.1_pt1 | contig 12171 bp, 13 predicted proteins | sample 5400281 | NCBI WGS metagenome assembly WNFK01 (sample SAMN13153350, study PRJNA577476) | soil metagenome | isolation source: 20 cm soil on Douglas fir-dominated hillslope | place: USA:California | collected 2013-09-17
CGCGCGGCTGTTGGTCAGGCGTTGGCTGGCCAGGGCAGAAAAAACCGATAGAGAAAAAGTAGCAACATCGCGCCCAAGATCGACATCAGAAAGCCAGCGGACTGCCCTGTCGTATACAACCCGAGAGCTAGCCCCAGGTATGTAGCTATCAAGGAGCCAGCAACTCCAAAGGCCGTAGTTATCAAGATGCCGCCCGGGTCTTTCCCTGGCATGATCAGCGTTGCTCCGGCCCCCACACTCAAGCCAATGATTAGCGTCCAAATTAAGAACATCTGCCATCTCCGGGGACTAACGCTACAAGCCGCGAAAGAATCTGAAAAGGACGGGCCAGACTTGCCGCACCCGGACGAGGGTTGCGGCGCATCCAGCCCGCACTAGCGTTTCGCACGCAGGCGCGACAATACGGCGCGACCAATTGAGGTTCAACTGGCAGATTTGACAGGTCGTGTAAGAGAAGGGAATGCGATGACGCCACTGCCGCCGCGACCGCTGCCGCCAGCGAAGCCGCTTCCGAAGCCGATCACGACGCCGCCTAAACCGGATAATCCGCCGCGTAAGCCGAATTGCTCGGTCCTTCCAGACTGAAACATCTCCACTTCGCTTTCCTGTTCAAGGCATCCCGGCACTGCCACTTTTGACAGTATCAACGTGCAGAGCCGTCCGACAGATTAGAGGCTGCCTTAGCGCTGTTTAGAACACCTACGCGATTCAGTTTAGGGGGCCTTCGATGTCCAATGGTATCCTCATCGTTGACGACAATATGCGCATTCGCGAGCTGTTGCGTATGCTTGTCGAGACCAACACTCCCTTCAAAGTTTGCGGCGAAGCCGAGAACGGCGCCGAGGCCATCAAAATGGCTAAGGAATTGCGGCCCGACCTAGTTTTGCTGGACTTGACCATGCCCGGCATGAGCGGCACAGACACCGCATTGCTTCTGCAGGTGGTGCAACCCCGCCCTAAAATAATTCTGTTCACTGTACACGCGGACGGCCTAAATCAGGAACTCGGCTCGATCTACGGCATCGATGTTGTGCTCTCGAAGGCCGACAGCATCGGCACGATCGCAGGCCACATAACCACACTGCTGTCGCCAAAAGCCCGCAAGCGGAATGCATCGCGTACAAAGGCCGCCGCTAGAAAAGGGCTTCCCATCCATTCGCAACGGCCATCTGGGAAATAAAACCGGAGGCTGTATGAATCAACCTACTTGCCCGAAGTGTGGTTACAACTTACACGGCCATTGGGCACTGCCAAGTACTTGAAAATACGCAGCAACCGAATGGATGTCGGGTTGGCGTTCGGGTTGAAGGTAGTGAATGATCGTCCCTGTAAATAGGGCCGCAGCTTGGAATAGCTCAGAGATTTGGCGCATAGTAGCCTGTCTTGGCAAACACGCTGAGGGGCGGCAGCCCTTTGGGGACGCGTAATTTGACCTTGATCTTCCGCCAGCGAACGTCATGGGTCTTATTGCTTGGGTGGTATCCCAGAATATATTGGTTGCGCAACTCCTCACCGATTTTCGTTGCGATGTCCGGCAACTCGTTTGGGTCGCCTGCAGAGAAGGCCCGTCCACCTGTGAGTTCCGTGACTTCAGTGAGCAGTGAAGGTCCGTTGAGCTCCTCGATCGTCTTAGCGCCGTAGCGTATCGGATCAAAAATACCGATGGAGTACAATTGGGTGTCTGCCTCTCGAACCAGACGCTTGATGTCGCCCTCGGAATACCGACTATGATTGTCGCCACCGTCGGAGATGATTAGCAGAGCGCGTCTAGCGTGATGTGCGTCTTTCATTTGATTGAGCCCCAAATAGATCGCATCGAGCAGAGCGGTGGCGCCTTTCGCAGACATGGTGAGCATGCCGGCCCGAAGGTCTTCGACATTGTCCGTGAACCGACTGAGGAGCTGGACGCGATTGTTGAAACCGACGACAAAGAACTCGTCCTGTGGATTAGCAGTCCTGAGGAATTGAAGCGCAGCTTCCTTTGCTCTGCCGAGCTTGTCGGCCATACTTCCGCTCAGATCAAGAATGACGCCGATGGATGCGGGAACATCTTCTGAAGAGAAGTTCACAACCTCCTGCTCGATCTTGTCTTCAAAGACGCGAAAGTTATCGGCCTCAAGGCCGGTCACAACGCGATTGTAGGGATCAGTAACCGTGACATTGACGAGCGCTAGATCGACGTTCATGTGGATTGATTGGCCCCGGCCGATGATCCGGCCGGGTGAGTCGTGATTCACGCTGCCGGTGACGGGTGATTGATCGTCGACGCGCGAGGATATGTCCGGCGCGATAGCGCAAACGAACGGCAGAAAAGCAAGCGTAGCAATTAGACCCCGGAACGTGATCGCGTTTTTTCTCATAACTTAACTCCAATGTTTCAGCCGATTTAATATTTACGCGCACGGCACCGGTCTGATTTTCCCCGTCCTAGGGACGCACTCTCCGCGGCCCAGCGACGTCTTGGTTCCACGACGCGTAGCGGCGTTAGTAGCTACTCGCCAATACCAGCGAATCGCCGGTCGCCTTGTGCTGTTGGTGGTGTGTGCATTGCGCTGCTGCTCGAAGCGATTTGCGCAACCGCTTGCGAGCTCTGTGCAACTGCGCCTTGGAATTTCCGACCGAACACCCAAGAATTCCTGCAATCTCCTTGTGCTCGTAGCCTTCGACATCATGTAGAAGGAAAGTCGTCTTGCAGCCAGCCGGCAAGAGGTCGATCGCCGCCTGGAGGTTGATGCGGTCGAACAAGCCGGAGAGGTACGGGTCGGGCCTGCCGATCTCACTACGCGTTTCGCCGCTTTCCACATGAGCACTGATCTCGTCGAGCGACGTGGACTGAAGAACTTTCTTACGGAAGCGCATCAGGACAAGGTTAGTGGTTAACTTATATAGCCAAGATGAAAATGCCGATTCGCCGCGAAAAGTGTGAATCTTACGCAGCAGCAGGACGAAGGTCTCTTGGGTCAAGTCTTCGGCTTCAAAGGGGTCTCGCAACATGCGCAAACAGATGCTGTAGACAAGCCGCGAGTGCAGCCGATAGATGAACTCGAAAGCCGCGGAATCGCCATGGTGGGCCAACCGAATGGCTTTTCCCAAGGGTGAGTTGTTTGGCGCATGTCGTCTTGGTTCGCGCAAAGCTCTACTCCCATCTGGGCCACATACACTTGCCTTTCCGGCGTATGGGCCCTTAACCGCTGGCAGCAAATGACCGAATGCTGTTACTGGTTTTGCTCAACCAACTGCACTTCAGGCCTTGCTCTTTGCCACAAGAGATCTGAATCAGGTGCATTGTTCGGATAGAAGCGCAGCGATTCCCGGTTTGTTGGAATAAGGACGACGTCGACCCGGCGATTGTAGGCGAGCCATGTCGCACGGAAGTTCTTCACCCGAGTCTCTGGAGGCTGATTTGGATTCTGGGTCTGCAGCTCTATAACTGTGCTCTTTTCAAGCTGCTTCTCTTGACCGTAGGCTGACGTCTCGATCTTGGCTTCAACGATTCCCTTGGATACCAGAAACTCCTTGACTCGCTGTACGCGGAGCTCAGATAAATTCCGGTTATATTTGTCTGGACCACGTTCGTCGGCATACGCAGCCAGTGAGAGCTTGGCGTCCGGATCATATTCCAGATATTTTGTGAACCCGGTCCCGAGAGCCTCCAGAGCTTCTTGCTGACTGCGAACTAGTCCGAGCGACGGATTCTCCTTGGTAGGGTAGTCAGTTGGGAAGAAGACGCTGTGCAGTAGTACGTCCGGAATCGGCTCAATGGAGCCTGTGATGTGGACAGCGGCGGTTTTCGTGTCTGAACCACCACATGCGTTTGTCGCAGCTAGAGTGTATTTAACTGTTTCATTGACTGGTCCATTTGTGGTCTGAGTCGGCTTCATGACCACAGACTTGTTTCCGCTGGTCCCGACAGAACCGAAGGGTTCGAGAGAAGCGGCATCAGCATTCGAACTTGACCAATTCAGGGTGGCGTCGCCTCCATGGATCGTTTTATCGCCAATTTGCCGATACTGCACTTCTGCAGGCGATGCCGTCAGAGACGACTGCACCACGGGGTTGACTTCAATAGTAGCGCTGGATTTTGTGACTCCGCCGGGACCGGTCGCGGTGAAATCGTAGGCAGTAGTTTGCTTTGGTGATACGGTTCGGTCTCCAGTCACCGGGACGGGGCTCATGCCGCTGATATCGGCGTCGATCGTTTCCGCGGAGGTCCATTTCAATTGACTCGGTTGACCGCAGTCGATCTTTGGTGGAGTCGAGGTGATCTCGCTACTCACGGGAGCGATCACAATCCTCGAACTCGCAGTCCCTGCCCTAAATCGGTGTAGGGCCCCAGGTTGAGCCCCAGCCTGCCAATCTTTGGTTTTCTGCTTTCCGTTGGAGATGGTTACGATCACACGCTGGTTAGGAGCAACAGCCACCGTTCCGGCCCAGACTTCTTGGCCTCTTCGCGTAACGGTAACTTGGTGGTTCCCAGGCGGAACGATCAGTTCCTGCCGCCAGCCGATATCGTTGTTGAACTCATCGATGTGCCCGACAAAATAATTGGCTGTTTTTCCGTTCAGCAGAACGGCATGGTCTCCGGCGTCACCGAGAGCGAGAGGCCCTAGCTCGAGCTGGATGCGCCCACGCGGACCTGATACTTCATCCCCTGAGGGATCGAGCGTCACTTTCAGAATGGTGGGCTTCCCCGAATCCATAGTGACGTCCTTCTGGAAAAACTTGAAACCATAATTAGCCACCAACACGTTGTGCGTTCCAAGAGGCAGCTTGATCGTGCGATTTCCGGGGCCAATGGCCGTTCCGTCGACGAATGTGTAGGCTTCATCGGGATAGACAGACATTTTCAATTTGGATGTTTCCTGTGCGTAGGCAGTCGATCCAACGGCGATGGCTGCAACCGAAAGGGCGCAAAACATCCTGAAGGCAAGGTTCTTCATGAGACACTCCTCGTTCTGTGACTACTGGTGTGAGCCACTGCCTCGAACGATATGCATGAGCCAGCTTGGAAAAAACTGGCAAAAGTTACAGGCAAGAGTTACAGGCAAGAGAGAGTTGGACCGACGCAGTCGCAATTGGTGAATGATCTCCAGCATGGACTTGTAGTCTTTGATGTAAACGTCGGCCTTGGCTCGAGGGGCTGACCCCGCGGTATCTCTCCTGAGGACGCCATTGAATAAAGTGCGGAGGGCTGCCAGGGCCGTCTGAGAGTAATCCGATTCGCGAACTGCGGTGACGTGCGTCGCATCAGAGCCGGAGGGGGAATCCGGATGAGACTGGGGGATCAATGAAGGAACATGTGCCTCTCCTCGTGAGAGGAGATCTCATCCGGATCCGCGTTGGGTCATGGCTGAGACGAGCGTACGATTTGACTGAACTAGAATGAACATGCACTGCGTGTCGCGCGTGACGAAAGAAATCGATTGGTTCAGTAGAATTCATTCACCCGGAAGGTAGCCTGCCTGTAACGTAGAAAAGAAGATAGGAGACTGCGACTTCGGTGATCCGGCAGTCATTACGTCAACAGTCTCCTAGTTTTTTGCAAGGAACACTGTGTCCGAGACTAAAATCTGAACACGGCGCCTGCAGTGTAGCGGAAGTTGTTCTGATTGTTCGTGTTCGTAAATGGGTTCGTATAGCGAGTCAGCACGTAGTCAAGTTCTATTGGACGGACGGAGAAGTTCTTGCTGATATGAAAATCAAGCCCTCCGCCAAGAGCCATAGTAAACGGGTGCTGCGTTCCAGTTGCTGAGATGGTTCCGCCACCTGCAACAATCGACTTGCTGAGGTTCGCATAACCGTTGCTGTTTGATCCCCCGAAGAGCAATTCGGCAAACGGGGTAAACCTTTTCGTGGGAATCTTTACTACTGGTCCGAACAGATAGGTGAACATGTTTCCTTGGGAGTTGAAGGTGCCCACCGGAATCGTTCCTTTAGGGGTCACGATTGGAGCGGTCGTAGTTACGTTGAAGCTAGTGCTCCCATACCCCATCAACTCACCCTTAATTCCAAAATGCTGAGTGATATTGAAGGTCACTCCTCCTCCCCCGCCATTGAAGCTACGATTCTTCAGTTGCGGAATTGTCGGATTGAAGCGCAAGTAGGAGTATTCGCCGAAGACTTCAATCCTTGGTGCACTCTCTTGCGCGAAGGCATTCGTTCCAGAGAGCAGAAGAATGCCCAACAGAGTTGCATTCCTGATTTTCATCTCTTTTTCCTCATTTCTGTATTTGTACTAACAATTTTGACTTTGCAGTCGCTTGGTGCCCAAATCACCTCCCTCTGTTCCTCGAGCGGCGGCGGTCAGCGCTGGCTGAGCACACCAACTTTGTCTTTAAGATTGCGTGACACCGGACATTTGAGACCCGGACGGAGGGGCTTTCAGAGGCGCTTCTTTTTTCCTCTGTGGAGTGTGCCTCGACCCGAGTCCTTTCCCCTTTTCCCAGCGGGCCGCAGGATAAGTGGACACGAGGTGAGGTTGAAACTGTCAGAAGTAACAGACGTTTGACCGGGATTGGCAAACCGCTAGCAGCTTAAAATTGGGGGCAGTTTAGCGGCGACGCGAGGAGGCAACGATCGAGCGCACGAGAGCCAAACCGCATAGGGCTATTACTGCGCACGTCAATACAAGGACCATCACGAATCCTCCTGAAGCGAATGCTGTTCAGCACTCACGGCTGCCGAGTCGCATCGACCGAGGCTTCATCAGACTTCGCCCGCCGAGGAACATACGTGTGACAAAGGATTCTCTGAACTGTCAAAAGTGCTAGCAGAGATAGCTACGTCGCGCAGGTGTGACGCAATTCGCGCTGCTATTTTGCTAACGCGAAGATGCGGTTGGAACGGACGGAGAAATGAAGATTCGATCTGCAAGGGCTTCGCGAATTGCGTGCACAAGGTCGGATGCAAGTCGAGGCTTAACGACATATCCGAATGCACCAGTAGCCAACGATGCGCGCACGAAATCGGGGTCATCATGAACCGTGAGGAAGACGATTCGAGCTGTGTCGCCGCGCTCCTTCAGCCTTTGTGCGGCCTCGATACCCGTGAGCACCGGCATCGAAATATCCATTACCAAAACGTCAGGTTGAAGATACGCAGCGGCATTTAGCAAGGACTCCCCATCTCCGACAGCGCCGACGACATCAAACATGGAGTTCAGGAGGTCGGAGACGATCAGCAGGAGGTCCGGGTGATCATCTGCCAAAAGTATTCGCACGCGAGACAATTGCCTCACCTCATGGCGAGCCCAACTGGGGGACTGGCCAACTAATGAAGTTGGTAGGTAGGCTGGAGGTTCGGTCGATGAGAGACTACTGCCAAAACTAACAGCCGAACGAAGGCATGCGTTTGGTCAAGACACCACGATGTGGTTCTTCATGGCGAACTGGATGAGATCGGCGGTTGTTTTCAACTTCAAATCTTCCATGATTCGGTATTTGTGAAACGCTATAGTGCGAGTGGCGATGCTCAACACATCGGCAGCTTCCTTCATGGACTTGCCCTCGGCCAGCAGCTGCACGACCTGTCGCTGGCGCGGCGTCAGTGTTTGATAGTGTTTGTTACCTTCAGGATCTCGAATGAATGAGGTCTCAATTCCCCTGGCGATCTGTGGGGTCACATACGATTGTCCCTTAATGGCCGCCTGTATTGCCTTGAACAATTCCGATGCGGCTGATTTCTTCAGCAAATACCCAGATGCTCCCATCCGGATCGCCTCGACCGCCAAGTCAGGATCTTCGTTCATCGTTAGGAAGATTAGTTTGACTCCAGGAACGATCTCCTTTACTTGCCGGCCCGCATCAAGGCCATTCAAGAGGGGCATGGCTATGTCAAGGACAATGACGTCTGGCCTGAGCTTAGGCGCAACTTCAAGCAACGCATGCCCATCGGCAACGGTGGCGACCACTTCGCAGGTGGGCTCGAGAAGCTTGCGGAAGGCTTCGACAAGAATAGTATGGTCATCGGCAAGAATCACACGTGGAAGCTTCGAAGTAGTACCCATTCGTTTCCTCTCGATCTCTAGGCGCTTACTGCATGCGCAGCAGAATTGTTTGTACCTTTAATTGCGTTCTTAGAGAGCGGAACTCGAGCGCAGATTTGCGTGCCGCGGGACGGCCGCGATTCAACCGAAAGCTGTCCACCCACGGCCCTCAGCCGTTCTCTCATACTAATCAAACCGAGTCCAGGTTTTTCCTTCGCAAGCTCGGGATCAAAACCCGTACCCGCGTCCGAAACGCAAAGAGCAATTTGGTCAGCATGACCCGACAGTTCCAAGTGTCCTTCGCGTGCCGAACTATGCTTTACGACATTCCACAACGCTTCTTGTGAAATTCGATACAGACATAGGCTGACATCATTTGGCATCATCCTAGGAATATTGTAATAGGTGAAGTGAACTTTCAGATTGTTCTGTTCGGATAGCTCCTTGCAAAGGCCATGAAGTGTCGCCACCAGGCCTAGATTGTGCAGCTTGGATGGATGAAGGCGATGCGACAAGTGGTGGATGTATGATGAAACTTCATTCGCTATGTGATTTATGTCTGCCACCTGTTTTTTGACCGCTGGCGACGATGCAGCTAGCCTCTGTTTCAATTGGTCCAGGCCAATCTCAAGCATCGCCATACGCTGACTCAAATCGTCGTGTAATTCCCTGGCAATACGTGCGCGCTCTTCCTCTTGTGCCGCAATCAGGCGCCCGCTCACTTCCAAGAATGCCTCTTCGGTCGCCCTTCGCTCGTTTATGTCAGTGCAGCAGCCGATGTATCCTAGGAACTTCTTGCCAGTGTCATAGCGTGGCATACCTGCATCGAGGATCCAGCGGTACTGCCCGTCGAAGCGCCGGAGCCGGTATTCTATTCTGAATTCGCGGCGCGCCGCAAACTCGTCGGAGTAGGTTTGAATAACCTTTGTCACATCTTGAGGATGAATTCCTTCTGCCCACCCATTCCCCAGTTCACGTTCGAGCGGACGTCCTGTGAATTCCAACCACCTCCTGCTGAAATATGTGTACAGCCTGTCGGGGTTGCATATCCATATCATTATCGGAGCGGAGTCGGCGACGTCTCGAAACCGTGAACCATAATCACGTGCTTCCAGACCATCTTGTTTGGGAGCGATGTCATCTTGGCGCATGATGAACGCTCCGTTTCTCTTAGTGGCGTCACAGGCCTGGTCGATCTCGGGCAGAGCACCGCCGGTACGTATGCGCGCCAGGGCTCTTACGAAGCGTTCCCCCAGAGAGTGCAAGCCACCGATCGCATTCATTGTCCCACTCTTTTCCGGAGGTTGATTGGCGCGGCCAAAGAAATGTCCCCCGATTGGCCATATCGGAAAGAAGTTCTCAAGAAGCGCGACACGCGGGCTCTGGCCGGCTGGTGGACAGCTCCAATTGGCAACTCTCAAGTTCAGCCAAGTGAAAAGCGTTTCGACCTTACTGGGAGAACTAACACCGAGCGCCTAAAATAGTAAGTATCAATTCAATACGTCACTGTCAGTTTTGACAGTTCTCGCGGAAGTATCAGCCTACTAGTGTTTCTTGGAGCCGAATGGTTGGGTGCTCGCAGCATGGCGAGTCTGTTGAAAGCGTCTTTCAGAAGGCCGCGTTCGGGTTATTGGCGTCTTTTCACCGCGGGCTGTCTGCTACTCATTAGCGTCGGAAGTGCATTGGCGCAAGCTTCAGAGCAAGCGGCCTGGGAAGTTCTTCTCTCGGCACAAAGAAGTCACAGCACACTAAAGCGCGTTACGTCCGTTCGTGCGCTCGGATTTCTAACGGACGATCACCGTGCCGTCATGCTCGCCGAAGAGGCTCTCTCGGACAAGAATCCGGACGTGCGAGCTGCTGCAGCCACCGCCTTGGGACAGATTGGATCCGCAACTTCAGTCCCCGCATTAAAAACTGCACTAGGGGACAAGGTCGTTGCGGTCGTTCTTGCTGCGTCGAATGCCCTTCTTTTGCTTGGGGACGCTAGCGGTTACGACGCTTACTACGAAATATTGATCGGTGAGCGCAAGAGCGGCGCGAGTGTCATCGAGGAACATAAGCAGTTGTTGAAAAATTCCAAGAAGATGGCCGAGCTGGCGTTTGAGTCAGGAATTGGGTTCGTACCCTACGGCGGTGTCGGATGGGGAATCGTGAAGGCCGTCTCCAAAGACTATTCATCACCCGTGCGAGCAGAGGCAGCGACTAAGCTGTCGAGCGGTATGGATCTTCGCATTGGTGAAGCTCTTGTAAAGGCTTCCTCAGACAAGCGGGCAACGGTCCGAGTAGCCGCGTTGAATGCAATAGCCCGGCGCGGCGACCCCCGCTTGATGCCTGCGATCCTCGGGCAGCTGGCGGATAAGAACCACGCCGTAAGGTGCAGTGCAGCAGCCGCCATTATCAGGCTTTCGACGGTTGGTGAACTCTCGAAGCTGCAACCGGCTTTGCTGCAGGCGCCCCAGCAGGAGCAGTAGGAATTGAAACGGGTTTTAGAGACTAACTGATTCGTCGGCCGAATCCTGTTTAGGTTTGATTTGGTCGAAGGTCTTGGTGCGTACTTATTTCTAAAAGTTCGGGAGGGTCGATGAGTCTCTTTTCATTTCAACGATTTCCGCAAATACGTAGAGGGGCGGTCCTTCTGCTTCTTGGTCTAGCTCCGTTGATCTCTCCACCCTCGGCACGGTCACGGCAGTCGGGTATGCCGGATATACCCGAAATGCAGGCGACCGAACATGATCATGTGACCTCTCTCGAGGATGGCCGGGCCGCGGAAGCGAGACTCCTGGCGGACCGGCGCGAGAGCGAATTTAACCACCATCTAGCGGGTCTTTTGATTGTTTTGGCAGGCATTCTCATCCTGACGCAAAAATTCCTTACCGCGTACTGGCCGCTTGCCCGCTACGCTTGGCCGTTCTGTTTTCTTCTAACAGGATTCTTTGTTCTCATTTTCAGCGACACGGAAATATGGCCGTGGGGCGATCAGAGTGCGTTCTACGCGCTAAGCCACAACCTGGAAGACCTTCAGCATAAAGTCTTTGCCATTATTCTCCTGGCCCTGGGTATCGTCGAGACCCAGCGAGTTCGCGGCCGCCTAAAAGCCGCTTGGAGCGCATGGGTCTTCCCCGTGCTTAGCTTGGCGGGTGTCGTCCTGTTGCTCTTTCATTCCCACGAGGCCGGCATGCATGGACCTGACCCAATGGCATTGATGGAGCGTATTCAATTGCAACACAGATGGTATGCGTCAGTCGGATTTGGAATTGTCATTACGAAAGGACTGTCAGAGGCACCTACCAAATGGCGTCGAACGCTGAACAACGCCTGGCCGATATTGCTGATTATCTTAGGAGCTTCGCTGACGCTTTATTCCGAGTAACGTCAAAGGAGCAATCGAATGTTGAGTTTCTTGAGAGTACCGCGCAGCCGCATCGCTGCGATTCTTTCTTTCGTGAACCGCGTTGCAGGCATGGGCGACGCGGACACCATGCTAATTGAGATTCTGGCAAATCTGAAGACCACATTGCGGAGGTTGGGCTCTGTCTCCGAGCATGCCCTGACTCCAGAGCACGTGTCAATCGAACCGGAATTCTCCCTTTTGGCACCCGCGAGCGGCTATTTGCAGCGCATTGACTATGCGGTTCTGACGCAAGCCGCTGTTGACAGCCGTGCTGTGATCACATTCTTGCGCTGGCCAGGAGACTTTGTGCTAGAGGGTTCTGTGCTCGCAGGGAGTGGTGGTGGGACGGAAGCGATCGCTGCACGAAGATCCCGAGTATGCTATCGCGCAAATTCTGGAGATTGGATTGCTCGCAATGTCCCCGGCGATTAACGACCCCCTCACAACGCTACGTTGCATAGACGCGCTAACCGAGGGCTTGCGGGATATTTTGCAAGCACCGGTATACAACCGAGTGCATTGCGACGGTCACGGGCAGGCGCGCGTGTTCGAGAAGAATACGCCACCTGAACGAATCCTGTCCTTAGGGTTCGATCCGCTGCGTCAGGCAACGAAGAACTCGGTGGAATTGACTGTGCGGGTTCTGGACGCTATCGGTTCTCTGGCGCCATTTCTCAACACTCCCAATCAGTCCTTAGAGTTGAGAGCACAAGCCGAACTAATGGTCGGGGGCGCTTGCACAGACGCCGTGCTTCGGGACCGCTCTGCCATTGAGGCCGCGTATTTGCGCGCGCGT
>WNFK01182713.1_pt1 | contig 12162 bp, 10 predicted proteins | sample 5400281 | NCBI WGS metagenome assembly WNFK01 (sample SAMN13153350, study PRJNA577476) | soil metagenome | isolation source: 20 cm soil on Douglas fir-dominated hillslope | place: USA:California | collected 2013-09-17
CGTCGGCGCAGCAATCGCGTTCGGGCATGCCGGGAGCCCAGCAATTCGCGCCCTCGGGGGGCGCCGGCGCGATCACGCCGGGCCAGACGCTGATTCCGCAAGCTCTGGTCCCGCAAGCGACCTCGCCCGCCATCGCGCAGGGCGGTCCGCCGCTCGCCGCCCCGTCGGCCGCCATACCGGCCGGCCAGGTCGGGCTGGTGGTGAGCGCGCGCTATGGCCGCGACTTCGTGCAGCCGATCAATTCCAACCTGGTGTGGCGGGTCTACCCGGTCAGGCCGGATCAAGGCGGCGCATTCCGGCCCCTCAAGGAAGAGAAGTCGGCGACGCCGACTTTCGTGCTCGCGCCCGGCGACTACGTGGTTCACGTCACCTTCGGGCTGGCGAGCGCGGTCCGCACCGTGCATCTCAAGTCCGACGTGACGCGCGAGGTATTCGAGCTTCCGGCCGGCGGGTTGCGCATGGAGGGCCGGGTCGGCGACGTGCGCATCCCGCCCGGTCAGATTTCGTTCGAAGTGTTTCGCGGCAGCCAATTCGAGCCCGGCGACAAGCGGGCACTAGCGCCCGCGATCGCCACCGGCGACGTCGTGGTGCTGCCGGAGGGGACCTATCACATCGTCTCCAACTACGGCGACAGCAACTCGGTCATACGCTCCGACATCCGGGTGCAGCCCGGCAAGCTCAGCGACGTGACGGTGACCCACCGTGCGGCGGTCATTACCCTCAAGCTGGTGAGCGAGCGCGGGGGCGAGGCGCTCGCCAACACCAATTGGTCCGTGCTCACGCCCGGCGGCGACGTGATCAAGGAATCGATCGGCGCATTCCCCAAGGTCATTCTGGCGGAAGGCGACTACCGGGCGATCGCGCGCAACAGCGGCAAGACCTACGAGCGCGAGTTCAAGGTGATCACCGGCGTCGACGGCGAGATCGAGGTGCTGGCGCGCTGACCGGCGCCGACGCCCGGTCGGCGCGCCTCACAATTATTATCCCCTATTATCCCCGCGCCGCCTTCTGCCGCCTCACGTCCGGCGGGACCGCCTCCTCGGCGAGTGCCGCGAGCGCCGCATCGAGCGCCGTGACCTGCTGGCCTTCCCGCCCGAGCCGGCGGATCGACACGCTGCGTCCCGCCGCCTCGTTCTTGCCGACCACCAGCAGCGCCGGAACCTTGGCGAGCGAGTGCTCGCGGACCTTGTAGTTGATCTTCTCGTTGCGCAGGTCGCCCTCCACCCGCAATCCCAGACGGCGCGCATGGGCGACGACCTCGCGCGCGTAGTCGTCGGCGTCCGACGTGATGGTGGCGACGACCGCCTGCACCGGCGACAGCCAGAGCGGCAGATGGCCGGCATAATGCTCGATCAGGATGCCGGTGAAGCGCTCCATCGATCCGAACATGGCGCGGTGAAGCATCACCGGCGTGACCTTGTTGGAATGCTCGTCGATATAGAAGGCGCCGAGGCGGCCCGGCATGTTGAGATCGACCTGCACGGTGCCGCATTGCCAATCCCGGCCGATCGCGTCGCGCAGCACATATTCGAGCTTGGGCCCGTAGAAGGCCCCTTCGCCCTTGTTCAGCGTCCACGGCCGGCCCGATGCCTCCAGGGCGGCCCGCAGGGCGCTCTCCGCCTTGTCCCAGACCGCGTCGTCGCCGATGCGCTTGTCGGGCCGGTCGGAGAACTTGATGCGCACGTCGTCGAAGCCGAAGTCGCCATAGATCGACAGGATCTGGTCGTTGACCCGGAGGGCCTCCTCGGCGATCTGGCTCTCGGTGACGAAGATATGCGCGTCGTCCTGCGTGAAGGCGCGCACGCGCAACAGCCCGTGCAGCGCGCCCGAGGGCTCGAAACGGTGGACCTTGCCGAACTCGGCGATCTTCAGCGGCAGGTCGCGATAGGACTTGAGGCCGTTCTTGAAGATCTGCACGTGGCCGGGACAGTTCATCGGCTTCAGCGCCAGCACCTTCTCGTCGGCGCTCTGGGCGATGAACATGTTCTCGCGGAACTTCTCCCAGTGTCCCGACGCCTCCCAGAGGGCGCGGTCGAGCAGCTGGGGCGTCTTGACTTCGACATAGCCGCCATGCTCGAGCCGCTCACGCAGGTAGTTCTCGATGGTGCGCCACAAGGTCCAGCCCTTGGGGTGCCAGAACACGCTACCGACCGCCTCGCTTGAGATAGGCGTCGAGCTCCTCTTGCTTTGCGAAGGCGGTGCCGTAGATGCGGGTGAGCATGGGATTGCGCGCATCGCCGCGCCAATAGGCGCCGGCCACCTTCATGAGCTTGAAGGCGTTCCCGATCTTGCCGGTCGAGGTCATGTGAGGGCCGCGGCAGAGGTCGAACCAGTCGCCCTGCTTGTAGATCTTGATCTCCTGGTCGGCCGGGATCGCGTCCACCAGCTCGACCTTGAACAGCTCGCCCTTATCGCCAAAAACCTTCTTGGTCTGGTCGCGCGACCACACTTCCTTGGTGAAGGGTTTGTCGCGCGCGATGATCTCGCGCATCTTCTTCTCGATCGCGGCGAAATCCTCCGGCGTGAACGGCTGGTTGCGGAAGAAATCGTAATAGAATCCGTTCTCGATGACCGGCCCGATGGTGACCTGCGTGCCGGGCCACAGCGTCTGCACCGCTTCGGCCAGCACATGCGCGCAGTCATGGCGGATCAGCTCGAGCGCGCGCGGATCCTCCCGGGTGAGGAATTCGATCTTGGCGTCTTTCCCGATGGGATCGGCGAGATCGACGACCGTGCCGTCGAGCGCCATCGCGACCGTGCGCTTGGCGAGCGAGGGGGAAATGCCCTTCGCGATGTCGAGGCCGGTGATGTTGTCGGGATATTCGCGGCGGGCGCCGTCGGGAAAGGTCAGCGCGACCATCATGCACTCCTGTTGCTCACTCGCTGCCTACGAACGCAGGTAAGCGTTGCGCAGGAGATAACGCAGCGGTCTGCGCCAGGCAACAGGCCGCCGGAAGGATTGGGGGGCGAGGCGATTCACCACGCCATGGCGAATTCCGACTGGGGTATTGAAACCCGAAGTTGCGTCCTGCTAGCCTCAGGCTCGTCAATCCGATCAGGCTGCGACCCGCCCCATGACGCTCCGCCTTCTCGTTCTTCTGGCCATGCTCGGCCTGCCGGCCGCTGCCTCCGCCGGCCCGTCGATGGCTTCGGCGCCGGGCAAGCCCGATTCAACCCAGACCAAGCCGGCAGAGACCAAGCCGACCCAGACCAAGTCCGCGTCGCTGCCGCCGCCCGTCGTGTTCTTTCTTGCCAAGGGCGAGCCGAATGCATGCGGCCCCGGATGCCAGGAATGGATCGCCGCCGACGGCACTTTCGATCCCGGCGCCGATGGCCGTCTGCGGGCGTTGCTGAAAAAGCTCGGCGGCCGCAAGCTGCCGATCTTCTTCCATTCCCCCGGGGGATCGATCACGGCGGGGCTCGGGATCGGCCGATTGATGCGCGAGCGCGGCCTGACCGCGGGTGTCGGCTGGACGGTGCCGCAAGGTTGCGATCCGCGGCAGGCGCGCGAAGAGGCTTGCGACAAGCTGAAACGTTCCGGCCGCGATCTGGTAGCCCAGCTCGATACCACCCGGACCATGTGCAATTCCTCCTGCGTCTACGCCATGGCGGGCGCCGCGGTCCGCAACATCGGGGCCGGCATTCAGCTCGGCATCCATTCGTCATCGATCTCGTTCTCGCTCAAGCGCACGGATGAATCGGGGCATGTGACGCGGGTGCCCACAAAGGCATCGCCGGCGGCCGTCCACATGGCCCTGCAGGCGGGCTATGTCCGGATCGCGGCCTATCTGCGGGAGATGGGAATCTCCCCCGGCCTTGTCGCGGCCGCGCGGGAAATCGAGAATGATCGCCTCCGCTTCCTGTCGCGCGGCGAGCTCGCCGCCTTCGGCATCGATCGGCGCGATTCCGTGGAAGGTGCGTGGTGGTTCGTCGACCAGCCGGCGGGCGGAAGCGCCATGAAGGTGATCGAGGCAAGGGACCCCGCGGCGGGCGTATTTCGCAAGACGGTGCTGCGCCTGGCCTGCAGGAACACCAAAACGATCCGGTTCCAGATCGCCCGTGAGCTCGACGCCGACAGGGCGAGCCTGTCGATTCCATTGCGGGTGAGGGCAAGCGGCAAGGATTTCCCGCTCCCGCTCGGCGTCGCCGTTACGCAAAGCGGCGACAAGCCGCCGCTCGAAGTCCGCAGCGCCGACTTGCCGCTATCGATGCTCGCGGATGAGGCCCTCATCGTCGAGACCGCCGAATCGTCCGTACCGGCGCCCGTTGCGGCGGCGCCGCGTTTCGCCAAGCTGACCGCGCAGACCTCCGGTCCGTCGTTCGTCTCCCTGCTGCGCCGATGCGGCAGCGACCCTGCGGTCGCCGATCGAGGGGCAGCGGATGAACGCGCGGCGTCCCTGGCGGCGCGGACCCGCGAGCCGGTGGCACGGGCCGATAGCGGCGTTCAGGGGCGCGCCGATGGAACTTTTTCCCCGGCGAGCGTCGGAAGCGAATCGAAAAACCCGTAGCCTCCGATCCAGGATCGGCCTGCGGTTGAGCGCGTGATTCGGCGCCGACGCCCGATCGCATCGACGCGCCAACCGGCGAGAATTTTGCGGCTCGGACCGGTTCGGCGGCCCAAATCGCGGTCCGAGCGGGCAATCTGGGCGAAAATGCCTCACCGTGGCCGCACTGACGTCAAATTGCCTGCCAACAATTAACTCCGTCCAATTTGCTCAATGTATCAAGCGTGCAAGGGGAGCGCCCGGCGCCCCGTCCAGATCGGGTGGTTGTTGCGCGAGGCCGGAATGCCGCATGAACGTCCGATGGGGCGTGCGGGCTGACCGTCGCGTTTTCGGGGGAAATCATGGGTGGCGCGCGGCCGGCGCTGAGGTTTGAGCGGATTTATCGCGGCTGCGTGATCCTGTGCGCCGCCCTGATGATCGGCTTCGGCGGCGCTGAGTTGCGCGCCCAGGCCGCACCGGCGACCAAGCCGCTCGCCCCGGTGGCCAAAAAGCACGCCGCCCCCGCGCAGCCCCTGATCGCAACCCAGCGCAAAGCGCCGTCCCGGCTGGCGGCCCACACCCAGACGGCGCGCCTCAAAAAAGTCGCGCGCGCCTCCAAGGCGGCGCGCAAGAAAGCGCGCGCCGGGGTCGAGAAACCCGTGGTCGAGAGACGAGCGGTCGAGAAGCCCGCCGCCACCAACGACCCGGCCGCGGCCCTCAGCGAGCGAATCAACAACAACACGGTTTCGGTCATCGCGGGCGAGCTCGGGTCCACCGATCTGGCGATCGCTCACGAGCTCTCCCTGGTGCTCGACGACGGCGACAATCTGCGCATCATGCCGATGGTCGGGGCGGGCGGCGGCCGCAACATCCGCGATCTGCGCTTCATGAAGGGCGCCGATCTCGCCATCACGCAACCCAGCCTGCTCGCCCGCATGCGCCAGAGCGGCGAGATCGGCGCGATCGACGACAAGATCGTGTATCTCGCCAAGCTGTTCAATGAAGAGATGCATCTGGTGGTGCGGGCGGATGCCGGCGTCGCCTCGATCCAGCATCTTGCGGGACGGACGGTCAATCTCGGCGAGGCCGGCAGCGGCACGCAGAGCATCGCCCGCGATGTGTTCACGCGGCTCGGCATTGCGGTGCGCGAGGTCAACATGACCGAACGGGCCGCCATCGAGGGGCTTCGAACCGGCGACATCGACGCGACCATCGTGATCGGCGGCAAGCCGGTCCCGGCGGTGGCCCTGATGGCGGCCGGTTTCCGATTGTTGCCGGTGCCCTTCGTCAAACAGCTGCGCGAGGATTTCCTGCCCGCCATCCTGTCGAACGAGGACTATCCCGGATTGATCGAGCCCGGTCGCCGGGTCGAGACGCTCGCGGTCGGGTCGGTCCTGATCGCCTATAACTGGCCCAGGGACAGCGACCGCTACCAGAAAATCGAAAAATTCGTGCAGGCCCCGCCCCACCACCCGAAATGGCGCGAGGTCAACGTCGCCGCGACGCTGCCGGGCTGGACGAGATTCGGCGCCGCGGAGGATTGGCTGCGCGACCACCGCGAGCCGAGCGCGGCCGCGCGCGAGCAGTTCGAGCAGTTCGTGAGCACGCGTCAGGCCCGGGCGGGAACGGCCGAAGAACGCGAGCGGCTGTTTCAGGATTTTATGCAGTGGCAGCAGGCGCGCGAGCGCCGTTGAGTGCGAGCGGCGCGCAAGCGCCGTGGTGTGCGCGTGCCGTGTGAGGCCGTGGAGTGCGCGTGGCGCGTAAGCACCGTTGAACGCGAGTGGCGCGTGAGCGCCAGGATGGAGACCGTCATGGCCGGAACAATTTTCCGCGAGCCCGTCCCTGCGGAGGAGGATGAGAGTCTGTGGAGCGGACCTGCCGAAACCCCTGGTGACGCGTGGCTGCCCGTCTCCGAGGGCGAGCCTTCGCCCTACGCTCCAAAATGGGTCCGCGAGGGGCACGCGCACCCGGGCAAGGTCGTGACGCTGCGGTTGCCGACCGTGCCGCACCTCACGCTCGCGCCGGGGGATCCACCTGCCGCATCGTCCCCCCGCAACCTCGATCTGCCCGACGACGACGCCGTTCTGCGACGATTGATGCAACGCCACTCGCCCGATCCCCAGCCGGCCGCCGTCCAGGCGGCGCGCGATCCCGTCGGCCTCGCGCTCGGGATGGTGGCGCGCCTGATGGTGGCGGGCTGCGCCGCCGCCGCGGTCGCCATGCTGCTGATCGGCGTCATCCCGTTTCCGGTCTCGTTCGGAACGGTGGTGCCGAGCGAGACCGCCGCGCCGGCGCTCAAAAAGGCATTGCCGTCGACCGACGCGGCCAGTTCCGAACGGGGCGCGAAGGTGCCCGACCGCGTCGGGGACATCAGCGGCGCAACCAGTGTCGCGGTAGCACCGCCGGCGCATGCCACGACCGTGCCGGTCCGCGCGGCGCCGATCGATGCGCCCGATCAGCGGGTGCTCGATGCCGGCGAGGTCGAGCGGCTGATCAAACGTGGCGAGGATTATCTGGCCCAGGGCGATCTCGCGGCCGCCCGCCTGATCCTGGCGCGCGCCGCCGAGGCCCGCGATCCGCGCGCCACCTATTCGCTGGCGGCGACCTATGATCCGGCCGTGCACAAGCAGCTGCATGTGGTCGGCCTGAAATCGGACATCGCGCAGGCGCGCGGCTGGTACGAGAAGGCGGCCGCATACGGGTCGGCCGAGGCGTCGCGGCGGCTTGCGACCCTGGCGGATACGAAATCCGATCGGGCCGGTGAGTTCTAGGGGGAGGGCGCGGGCGGCGGCGAGGCGGGAACCCGGTTCACGCCTCGCCAGCGCCCATACCGCCAGGGCGCATACCAGCGGGCCCTGGGCGGCAGTCGCGCCGGCACATAGTCGAGGCCGGATGTGCCCCAGGGCTGGCAGCGCAGAAGTCGCGCCAGCGTCATCCAGCCCCCCGCCCAGAGGCCGAATCGCTCCAGCGCCTCGTCGGAATACTGCGAGCAGGTCGGCAGGTGCCGGCAATGGAACCCGATCAGGGGCGACAGGACCAGCCGATAAAGCTTCACCAACGCGCGGGCCATCCAGCGAGGGCCGGCGCGAATCACCTTACCGCAGCGCGTCATTTTTTGGCCGGAATGGAGCACCATAGGTTTCGACCAGGGGCCAATGTCTCGCCTTCCAGCGTAAGTTAGCGGGTTTTTTGCGGAAACTACCTCCGCACGGCGCGAACGTCGCGCCGTGTTGCGGGAATACACTAGCCGTCAACGGATCGGCTGGTACAATTGCTGAGTCGGGTTGTGACGCTCGCACTAAAAGCACCGCGCCCCCGGATACCGGGGAAAAATAGCGGGGCAGGGGCGTCGCGGCAGCACGGGGTCTTAGGATGTTGCGATCCATTTGCGGTGGGCTCGCGCTCGCCGTGTGCAGCTTGTCTGTCCTGTCCGGCGCGCCGCGACAGCAAGACGACATATCAACCCTGCCCATGCGGTTCGCCGCATATCAGGAAGGCCCGGCTGACAGCTGCGGATCGAATTGCCGCCTGTTGGTGTCGGCGAGCGGGATGATCACCTCCGACACGCCGCGCGACTTCGAGGCCTTGGCGCGCGAGCGCGACATCCGCGGCGCCACCATCGTGTTCGACTCCAAGGGCGGTTCCGTGCTCGGCGCGCTGGGGCTCGGCCGCGCGGTTCGCACGCTCGGCATGACGACCACGGTCGGGCGCATCAGAGAGCAGGTCGGACGCGACTCGGGTAATCGGCGCGTCGCGCTGCTGCCACGGGCCGAATGCCAATCGATGTGCCCCTTCGTGTTGCTCGGCGGCGTGCGGCGCTTCGTTCCGCCCGAGGCGCGCGTGCTGGTCCATCAGATCTGGCTGGGCGATCGCCGCGACGACGCGGCCGCAGCCAATTATTCGGCCGAGGATCTCGTGCTGGTACAGCGCGATATCGGCAAGCTGGTGCAATACACGGTGGAGATGGGCGGTGGCGCCGAGCTCCTGGAAGTCGCGCTGCGCATTCCGCCCTGGGAACCGATGCGGATGCTTTCGCGCGACGAGCTGCGGCGCACCCGGCTCGACACCGGCCCGGATCGCATCGGCCAGGCGCCGGTCGTTGCCGTCACGCCTGTCGCCAATGCGCCGACCTCCTCGGGCGCCAACGCGCCGGCCGCCGCGCCCGCCGCGAACGAGGGTGCCCGCACCGAGTATCGCGAGCGCGGATGGACGATGGCGGAACGCGCTGGCCGCGCCGCGCTGGTACGCCGGCATCCGCTCACCATCGAGGGCGAGAAAATCGGAATGTTCGAGGTCGCGTTGGCCTGCGGCCGCACGCCCGGCACCTATGTGGTGACCTATGCGGAGACGCGGCGCGGTGTGGACAGCCAGGACGCGGCGCGCGATGCGGTCTCGATCAAGCAGGTCGACCTGTGGATCGAAGGCAAGACGACATCGCTCGAGATCGTGTCGTCCCGGGTCAATGCGACGCCGCGCGAACTTGAAACCCTGGCGAGCGGCACCGTCACGGCCGATCTGGTGAAGGCCTTTGCGGATGCGACCAGCGACTCGGTCACGGTGCGCACCCTGGGCTCGGTCGCTCCCGGGACAATGATCCGGATCGGCAATACCGGATTTGCGCGCCTCTTCCCCCGGCTCGTCGCAGCCTGCGACGCCCAGCCGGGGCGAACGGAAACCCGCGCCGACCTCAGCCCGCCGCGCCCCGACGGGCATTGAACCGCAGAACCGCGCCCGATTCCGGATCAAGCCGGGAGCAGGGGCGGCGCGCTCAGGCGGCGGATGTGACGCCGCGCTTCTGCTCGATCTCGTTGACGGCCGCCACCACCGCGTCGAAGGTGAGCAGGGTCGAGGCGTGGCGCGCCTTGTAGTCGCGCACCGGCTCGAGCACCGCGATATCGGTCCAGCGTCCCTCCGCGGGCGGACTGCCGTTCTCCTTGAGCATCTTGCGCACGTCCTCGCGCAGGCGGCGCAGCTCCTCGGCGCTGGCGCCGACCACATGGCGCGCCATGATCGAGGACGATGCCTGGCCGAGCGCGCAGGCCTTCACGTCATGGGCGAAGTCGGTCACCTTGCCATCCGCCATCTTGAGATCGACCGTGACGGTCGAGCCGCAGAGCTTGGAATGCGCGGTCGCGGTGGCGTCCGGGTCGGCCAGCCGCCCCAGGCGGGGGATATTGCCGGCCAGCTCCAGGATCCGGCTGTTGTAGACGTCGTTCAGCATGTTGATGGCGGTGTCCCGGCCCGGCCCGCGGGGGAGTTGATTGTTCGCGCGTGCTGGACAACTATATAGGGGTCCGGCAGCCGGGGCGGGAAGCCCTGCGCCGCTGGATCGTGGCCACGTCCCAGACGAGCTATGCAGTGCCGACATACGGTGCCCGGCGAATTCGATGATCTCGCCCTCCGTATGGTGTTGTTAATGCGTGAGGCGCTACGACGCGCCCGGTGACACCCCCGGAACCCGGCTTCGCCGAGGCCCCCGGTCGAACGGAGCGACCGTCATGGACGCCGTTACCAAAAAGCACGACACGACGTCCTTGCCGGCGGATATCCGTGCCGAGACGCAACCGGCCGGAACCCGCCCGTCGCGCACCGAGGCGGAAGCCGCGGTGCGTGTCCTGCTCGCCTATGCGGGCGATGACCCGTCGCGCGAAGGCCTGCTCGACACGCCCAAGCGCGTGGTTGCGGCCTATGACGAGCTGTTCGGCGGATACCATGCCTCGCCGGTCGAGGTGCTCGACCGGACATTCTCGGAGATCGGGACCTATGACGATCTGGTGCTGGTCCGCGACATCCCGTTCTATTCGCATTGCGAGCATCACATCATGCCCTTCGTCGGGCGGGCGCATGTCGCCTATCTGCCGGTCGAGCGCGTGGTGGGCCTCTCGAAAATCGCCCGCCTGATCGACGTCTATGCGCGCCGCATGCAGACGCAGGAGCATCTCAACTCGCAGATCATCACCGCGATCGACGAGGTGCTCAAGCCGCGCGGCGTCGCGGTCATGCTCGAGGCCGAGCACACCTGCATGTCGCTACGCGGTGTCGAGAAGCCGGGCGCCAAGACGGTGACGAGCCAGTTCACCGGCCTGTTCCGCGATGATCCCGCCGAGCAGGTGCGGTTCATCACGCTGGTGCGCGGGCGCTAGCGCCCGCGCGGGATGCCAGGCCCAGGAGTGCCGTGTCCACGACATCGCTCTTCGCTCCCCAGGCCACGACCGAAGAGGTCGAGGAAGGCCGCGTGTTGGCTCCGAAATTCGACGCCGACGGCCTCATCACCTGCGTCGTCACCGACGCCCGGACACACGACCTGCTGATGGTGGCGCACATGAATCCGGAGGCGCTGGCAAAGACCATCGCGACGGGCGAGACTTGGCTCTATAGCCGCTCGCGCCGGAAGCTGTGGAAGAAGGGCGAGACCTCCGGCCACGTCCAGCGCGTCGTCGAGATGCGGGTCGACTGCGACCAGGACGCCATATGGCTGCAGGTCGAGCAGGCCGGCGCCGGCGCCTGCCACACCGGACGGGCGAGTTGCTTCTACCGATCGGTTCCGCTCAGGCAGGCCGATGTCAGCCGTCTCGTCCTCGAGTTCCGCGACGGCGAGAAGGTGTTCGATCCGGCGCAGGTGTACGGGGAGAAGAACAAAGGACCGGCCACATAGGGTCTCCGGCTCGTTCTAGGTTTTGCCCGGCGAAGCCGCGCCGCCGTCGAGCAGTGCACGGATTTTTCGCGCCAGATCCTGCTGTGTGTACGGCTTGTCGAGCAGGTGCACGCCCGCGTCCAGGCGTCCATGGTGGACGATTGCATTGCGGGTATAGCCGGTCGTGAACAATACCGGCAGCCCGGCGCGACTGTTGGTGATCTTGGTCGCGAGCTCGCGGCCGTTGAGCCCGCTGCCCAGCACGACGTCGGTGAACAGCAGATCGACCTGCGCTCCACCCTCGACCAGCCGCAATGCCTCATCGGCATCGCTGGCCTCGATCACCCGGTAGCCCAGATCTTCGAGCGCCGATCGCGCATAATCGCGCACGCTTTGATTGTCCTCCACGAGCAGCACGGATTCCGAGGATCGGGCGCGCTGCAGTGTCACGTTCGGTTGCGGGCGTTCCGGCGGCGCCGCCAAAACCGTGTCGACGCTCGCGAGCCGCGGAAGATAGATCTTCACGGTAGTGCCCTGGCCGACCTCGCTGTAGAGGCGGACGTGCCCGCCGGATTGCTTGACGAAGCCGTGCACCATCGCAAGGCCCAGTCCGGAACCTTCGCCGTATTGCTTGGTGGTGAAGAACGGCTCGAATACCCGCGGCAGAAGCTCGGAAGCAATCCCGCTGCCGGTGTCGCTCACGCACAGGGACACATATTGGCCGGCCGAGATATCGCCGAAGCGCGCCGCATAGGCCTCGTCCAGGTAGACATTCGCCGTCTCGATGGTCACGCGTCCGCCCTTGGGCATGGCGTCGCGCGCGTTGACGACCAAATTGACGAGGACGTTTTCGAGCCGGTTCGCATCGATCAGGGTCGACCATAGGCCGCCTGCCAGGACGGTTTCGATGGCGACTGCCTCGCCCACGGTCCGGCGCAGCAATTCGGACATGCTGGCGACCAGCCGGTTGAGGTCGACCTGGGACGGCGCGAGCGCCTGGCGCCGCGAGAAGGCGAGCAGCCGGCGGGTGAGCTCGGCGGCGCT
>WNFK01259452.1_pt2 | contig 12158 bp, 13 predicted proteins | sample 5400281 | NCBI WGS metagenome assembly WNFK01 (sample SAMN13153350, study PRJNA577476) | soil metagenome | isolation source: 20 cm soil on Douglas fir-dominated hillslope | place: USA:California | collected 2013-09-17
TACACGCAGCTGCGCTACTCACCGGTCGCGCTCGCGGGCACGGTCGCGGGGATGGCACTGCTGTACCTGCTGCCGGTCGCAGCGGCGCTGGCCGGCCTGCTGCTGCCGTCTCCCTGGCTCGCCATCGCCGGGTTCGGTGCCTGGGCGGCTATGTCGGTCACCTACCTGCCCGTGCTGCGACTCTACCGGCTCTCGCCGGGCCGGGCCGCGTGCCTGCCGCTGATCGGCGCGCTGTACACCGCGATGACGGTCAGCTCGGCCAGGCGGCATCGCGCCGGGCAGGGCGGCGAGTGGAAGGGGCGCGTGATAGTCGCGTCCAGGCGATGACAATCGGAGGCACGGCCCGATGGACACCAACGCGCTCCGCGCCCTGCAGCAACCGCTGAAGGATGCCTACCGCGCGGATCCGGCGCAGGCGCTGGTGACGCTCCGCGCCGCGGGCGAACTCGGCGCTGAGACCATTAGCTGCTCGGTGGCCACCGGCCGGGCGCTGGCCGAGGCCGGCCTGCACCCTGCCTCCGGTGGTGACGGCTCGCTGGCCTGCTCCGGCGACATGCTCCTGCGCTAGCTAGCCCTCGAACGCCTCGGGCGGCGGGCAGGAGCAGACCAGGTGCCGGTCGCCGTAGGCCCCCTCGACCCGCCGGACCGGCGGCCAGTACTTCGAGCGCCGGTCACCGCCCGCTGGGTAGGCGCCCTCGGTTCTGCCGTACGGATGGTCCCACTCCTCAGCGAGCAGCATCGAGGCCGTGTGCGGGGCGTTCTTCAGCGGGTTGTCCGTGGCGTCGAAGTCTCCCGTGGCGACTTTGGCGATCTCGCCAGCGATCGCGATCATCGCGTCGCAGAACCGGTCGATCTCGGCCAGGTTTTCGCTCTCGGTCGGCTCGACCATCAGCGTGCCGGCCACTGGGAACGACATGGTGGGCGCGTGGAAGCCGTAGTCGATCAGCCGTTTGGCTACATCCTCGGCGGTGATGCCGGTCTGGGCAGTCATGTGCCGCAGGTCGAGTATGCATTCATGCGCGACGAGGCCGCCCTCGCCCGAGTACAGGACGGGGAAATACTCGTCGAGCCGCCTGGCGATGTAGTTGGCGTTGAGAATCGCCACCTGCGTGGCCCGCCGCAGCCCGTCCGCCCCCATCATCGCCAGGTACGCCCAGGAGATGGGCAGGATTCCCGCTGACCCGTAGGGCGCAGCCGCGACCGGCCCGGTGCGGAGCTCGGCGGGCAGGTCATCGTCGCCTGACCCGACCACCGCGATACCGGGCAGCACCGGATGCCTGGGCAGGAAGGGCGTCAGGTGCTCCCTGACGGCGACGGGACCTACGCCGGGACCGCCACCGCCGTGCGGTATGCAGAAGGTCTTGTGCAGGTTTAGGTGCGATACGTCGGCGCCGAACGACCCGGGCTGCGCCAGCCCGACGAGCGCGTTCAGGTTGGCCCCGTCGACGTATACCTGGCCGCCAGCGGCGTGCACCAGGTCGCAGACCTCGCCGATCGTCGGCTCGAACACGCCGTTGGTCGACGGGTACGTAAGCATGATCGCCGCGACCGCGCCCTCATGCTGTTCCAGCTTGCTGCGCAGGTCATGCAGGTCGATGGCGCCGTCGGAACCGCACTTCACCACGACCACCTTCATGCCGGCCAGCACGGCCGACGCGGCGTTGGTGCCGTGCGCCGACTCGGGTATCAGGCAGATCGTCCGCTCCGGCTCGCTGCGTGACCGGTGGTAATGCCGGATCGCCAGCAGGCCGGCGAGTTCGCCCTGCGAGCCGGCGTTCGGCTGGAGCGAGACGGAGTGGTAGCCGGTGATCGCGATCAGCGCGTCCTGGAGGCCGTCGATCAGCTCGCGATAGCCGGCCGCCTGGTCCGCTGGCGCGAACGGGTGCAGCCCCGCGAACTCGGGCCAGCTGATCGGCTCCATCTCGGCGGCGGCGTTGAGCTTCATCGTGCACGAGCCGAGCGGGATCATCGACCGATCGAGCGCGATGTCGTAGTCCGACAGCGTGCGCAGGTACCGCAGCATCGCCGTCTCGCTGCGGTAGGCCGAGAACACCGGATGGGTGAGAAACTCGCTGGTCCGGCGCAGCCCGGCCGGGATGGCATCCGCCTTGCCGCCGGCTAGCGGCAGCGCCTGGCCAGATCCGGCGATCGCCGCCACCACGGCGGCAACATGATCGTCTGTGGTGGTCTCGTCGCAGGCCACCTGCACCAGGTCAGGGCCGGCCAGGTGCAGGTTATAGCCGGCGGCACGGGCCCGCTTGACGGCCTCTGCGGCTCCCCCGGGCACGATCACCCCGACGGTGTCGAAGTAAGCCTGGTGATTGGTAGCAAATCCGGAGGCCTCGACCGCGGCGGCCAGACCGGCCGCTTTCCCAGCCGCCCGGCGCGCGATCGCCGTCAGCCCGTCCGGGCCGTGGTAGGCGGCATACATCGCGGCGATGACCGCGAGCAGGACCTGCGCCGTGCAGATGTTGCTGGTCGCCTTGTCCCGCCTGATGTGCTGCTCGCGGGTCTGCAGCGCGAGCCGATAAGCCGGATCGCCGTCCGCGTCCACGGACACCCCGACCAGCCTGCCGGGAAGCTGGCGCTTCAGGTCGTCACGGACGCAGATGTAACCAGCGTGCGGTCCGCCGTATCCCATCGGCACGCCGAATCGCTGCGTGCTGCCGACCGCGATGTCGGCGCCGAGCTCGCCAGGCGGCGTGAGCAGCGTAAGCGCGAGCGGGTCGGCGGCGACAGCGGTCAGCGCGCCGCGGGCGCGCGCGGCGGCGATGGCCGGGCGCAGGTCACGGACCTCCCCGCTGGCCCCGGGGTACTGCAGCAGTATCCCGAACAGTTCGCCCTCCGGCTGTGCCTCGATCAGCTCGGCCGTCACGTGGCCGGTCACCAGCTCGAATCCGAGCGGCTCCGCGCGGGTGGCGAGCACCGCGAGGGTCTGCGGGAGGCAGTCGGCGTCGGTGAGGAAGATCCGGCCGCGGCTGGTCGCGCGGTGGGCCAGCGTCATGGCCTCGGCCGCGGCGGTCGCCTCGTCCAGCATCGATGCTCCGGCCACGGGCAGCGCTGTCAGGTCCTCGATCATGGTCTGGAAGTTCAGCAGCGCCTCGAGACGTCCCTGGGAGATCTCCGGCTGGTATGGCGTGTAGGCGGTGTACCAGGCCGGGCTTTCCATGACGTTCCTGCGGATTACCGGCGGGGTGATCGTGCCGTGGTAGCCGAGGCCGATCATCTGGGTCAGCACCTGGTTCTTCGCCGCCAGCCTGCGCAGCTCGGCGAGCGCCTGGTCCTCGTGCAGCGGGTCGGGCAGCATGAGCGGCTTGCTGATCGCCAGCCCGGCAGGCAGCGCGGCTGAAGTGAGTTCGTCGAGCGAGGCGTAGCCCAGCGCGGTCAGCATCTGCTGCTGGCTGAACTCATCGGGGCCGATGTGGCGTTGCGCGAAATTCACCGGAGCCTCCTGCTGCGTACGTCGGGTCGCGCGGGCTGGTTGCCCGCGTCCCCCTCTGTCGCCTCTGCTGACTCCAGAGCTGCCTGTCCCGCCCGGTCCTGGTGCCTGAGAGGTTCCGGGGATGTTGCCCCTTCGGCGCCGGGCGCTGGCTTGCGCGCGGACTCTCCCGGGCGGTGTCGTTGGCGGTACCCGAGCCTACTCCAGGCTGAGCCTTGGCAGGTGCGCGCCGCACCTCCGGCCGCCGCCCAAGTTTCCAAGATCACGGACATCTTTTGGGCGCAGTGGTCGAAAAGTGCCCGTGATTCCTGGGCGGCTGCGCTAGTGCGCGGCGGTCTCGATCAGGTCCGCGGCGGCGCGCAGTCCCTGCCGGCCCTGGATCTCCGCAGCGGCCCTGGCCAGCCGGCCGCTGAGGGCGGCGTCGCCGAGCAGCCTCGTGAGCGCGGCGTGCATCTCGCCGTCGGCGAAGCCATAGGTGTCGAGCCGGACACCGAGCCCGAGCTCGGCGACCCGCTGGGCGTTGTCGTACTGATCCCAGAACAGCGGCAGCACCACCATGGGCTTGCCGAAGTGCAGGCATTCGGTCGTGGTGTTGTTGCCGCCGTGGGTGATGACGAGATCGACGAGCGGGATAATCGAGGTCTGCGGCAGGAATTCCGCGCCCCACATGTTGGGCGCGAGCTCGATCTCGGCGTGCAGGGGGCCCTTAGAGACGATGAACCGGTGCGGGGTCGCTGCCAGGCAGTCGATCACCCGGCGCATCAGGCCGACGTCAGCCGAGCCGAGCGACCCGAGTGAGAAGTAGATCAGCGCGCCGCCATCGCCGGCCAGCTCCGGCGGCAGGGTGAACGCGGCGTCGGTCTGCCGCACCGACGAGTCGATCCGGTGCCAGGACGGACCAAGCGGCACGGTCCTGGCATAGTCGGCGATCTCTGGATAAAGGTACAGGTTCGTGGCGCCCGCGCCGATGAACTCCAGGTCGGGCAGCCGCTCGGCGCCCTGGGCCATGAACCACTCGTTGAACTCGCCCCACAGCGGCCGGTGCACCCGGTCGTATTCGTCGCCGAACTCGGCCCAGCCGTCGCGCTCGGCAGCCGGGTAGCCCGAGAAAGCTGGCGGCACGTCCGGGCCCTTCAGCTCCAGCGGATTGCAGGAGACAATCCGGACGAACGGCGCGGCCGATGTCGTCAGTGCGGGAAAGCCGACGACGTTGTCCTCGACGATCACATCGGGGGCGGCCCGCCGCACGATGTCGGTGAGGTGGTCATGGCTATACCGCGCGCCCGCGATCAGTTCCTCCCAGACCGGCCTGACCCAGGTGTCGAGCTGCTCGAACGTCGGCTTGCGGAATTCCGCGGCCGTCCCGGCGATGAAGTCCTTCCAGAACTGCCCCGCATCCTGCTCAGCGCCGGCGTCGCCGGCCAATCCGGCGCTGCCCGGTTCGGCGAGGTTGACCAGGTCCTCGGTGAATCCGAGCGGCTCGAGCTTGCCCTGCCAGGATGCCTCGGCGGCGAAGACGACCCGGTGCCCGCGGCGGCGGAGCACGTCGCCGATCCCGATGCAGTTGTTGGTGGGCCCGTAGGCGCTCTCCGGCATGAACAGGATGGTCAGGGGCCGCATGTGGCTGCTCCAGGCGAGACGGAAAATCAGGAGGTTCGGCACTCTAGGGAAGCCTCGGAGCATACCGGCAAGACGGTTAGATGTCGTCCCAGCGGAACATTCGTACCGCGACTACGCCGACGACCAGAGTGAACCCGAGCAGGATGCCGATGGCCGGCAGCGCCGCGGCTGGCCCCTCGCCCCTCGCCCCTCGCCATGACGTCTTGCATGCCCGTGACCAGATAGCGCAGCGGCATGACGTAGGAAGCCTGGCTGACCCAGTCAGGGGCGAAGTCCAGCGGCAGGAAGGCGCCGCCCAGGAACGCTATCGGCAAGATGATCAGGTTGGCGATGGCCGTGGCCGCCTGCTGCGTCTTGGCGATCGCGCCGACCAGCAGGCCGATCGACATGAATGCCAAGATGCCGCAGACCACCAGCGGGATCATCATCCACCACGCGTGACTATCCCGGCCAGCTTGGCAGCCTCGTCCCTGGTGATCAGCCCGGACTGGACCGAGATCCGGACCGGCTGGTCAAGGTCACGGACCAGTGCCGCTGGCGGGGCCAGCCCGGAGAATTTTGCCGTGATCCATGATGGCGACGCGATCGCACAGCGACTCAGCCTCGTCCATGTGGTGGGTTGTCAGCGACGGTCCGGCCCGAGTTGCTGATCTCTCGCAGCAGGTCCCACAGATTCCCCCTTGCCTGCGGGTCAAGCGCTCCTGTTGGCTCGTCGAGAAACAGAGGAGCTCAGGGTCATGAACGAGGGCACAGGCGATGGACAGTCGCTGAGCCTGCCCGCCCGAAAGCTTCTCGGCCCGCACGCCGGCCTGATCGGTCAGGCCGACCGTCCCGAGCATGTCGTCGGCATTCTTCGCCGGCACGCCGTACAGAGAGGCGAATGTGCGGATCTGCTCGCGGGCGGTCAGCCGCTCGAAAAACGACGAAGCCTGCAGCTGGACGCCGATCCTGGGCAGCAGCATCCCGTTCCGCGGCCAGGCGGCAAGCCCGAGCACGGTGACGTGGCCGGAGTCTGGCTTGCGGAGACCCTCGATGATCTCGAGCGTGGTGGGTCTTGCCCCGCACCGTTCGGGCCCAGTATCCCGAAGAACTCGCCCTGCTGGACGTCGAAGCTGGCGCCGTCCACGGCCGCCACGTCAGCGTATGACTTGCGCAGGTCGCGGACCGAGATGGTAGCTGGCACAAGAGACCACAATATGGCGCATGCCGCAGAAAGGGGGAGCCTAGTCGCAGGCTAGCCGATTCTGCGCGCCCGCCGACTGGCGAGCTCATCGGTGCTGCCTTGATGGCCGACCTCTTCCCCCGCGTCGGCGGGCAGCTCAGCCAGCGAACCCTCGACCTCCTGCCACACCCGGCCAAGCGCGATCCCGAACACGCCCTGGCCGCCTTGCAGCAGGTCCACGACCTCGTCCGGCGACGTGCAGGCGTACACGCTTGCGCCGTCGCTCATGAGCGTAATCTGGGCCAGGTCGCTGGCACCATGCTGGCGCAGATAGGTCACCGCTGACCTGATCTGCTGTAGTGAGATCCCCGTGTCGAGCAGGCGCTTGACCACCCTCAGCACGAGGATGTCGCGGAACCCGTAGAGGCGCTGCGAGCCAGAGCCCCTGGCCGGCCGCACGGTCGGCTCCACCAGGCCGGTCCTTGCCCAGTAGTCGAGCTGGCGGTAGGTGATCCCGGCCGCAGCGCACGCGGTCGGGCCCCGATAACCGACATCGGCAGGCAGCGGGGCGAGCTCGTCGTCGAAGAGCAGGCCCTGTTCGCCCGCGCGCTGGGCCGCGGCACTTCGCTCGCGCTCATCGTGCCCGTCGCCCTTGATTACCGCCACGCCCACCTCCAGTCGGGGTGCACGTTTCGCACGTTAGGCCCGCGGAGTGACGTCGTCAACGATCTCGACCGGCGCGTCGCACCCCGGGCTGCGGCCGGATCGGAACGAGGCTGCTCAGGCCATTGCGGCGGCGGCCGCATCAGGTAGCAGCCGCATCAGGTAGCACTGCGGCGGCGGCCGCATCAGGTAGCACTGCGGCGGCGGCCGCATCAGGTAGCACTGCGGCGGCGGCCGCATCAGGTAGCACTGCGGACGCATCAGGTAGCACTGCCGAAGTCCTCAGGAGTGATGTTGTCGAGGAATTCGCGGAACTTCTCGACCTCGTCCTCCTGCTCGTCCGGGATCGACACGCCTGCCTCATCGAGTATCTCGTCCTGGGCGAAAATGGTGGTCCCGGTTCGCAGCGCGAGCGCGATTGAGTCAGAAGGCCGCGCGCTGACTGTCGTCCCGTTAGAGAACACCAGGTCGGCGAAGAAGATCCCGTCCCGCAGTGCGGTGATGTTGACTTGCGTCAACTCGACCTTGAGCGCCTGGAGGATGTCGCGCATAAGGTCGTGAGTGAGCGGCCTGGCGGGGACCATGCCCTGCTGCGCGAAGGCGATGGCCGTCGCTTCCATCGGCCCGATCCAGATCGGCAGGTAACGCTCGCCGCCGGTCTCCTTGAGCAGCACGATGGGCTGGTTCGTCGGCATCTCGACCCGGACGCCTACGACCTCCATCTCCTTCACTGCGTCTCCGTCCTCACCTGCGCCTCATGTCGGCGTTGTTCCCCTCCGGTGCGCACGGCACTCCCTTGCCAACGTACACCCCTTACTGCCGCGCCAGGACACCTGCTCGGGCAGGTACCACGACCGATGGCGCCGTTCGCAAAGCGGACAGCGGCTCTGCAGGTCACGCGCTTGCATCCTTGATTCCGGACCGGGACAGGCGGCTGTCTGTGGCCGGTTCCGGCCCGCCGGCAGCCAGCCCTGTGACGCGAAGGCCCGCCTCGGCCAGGTCGGCTTCGATCATCGCGCTGTGCAGCCGGATGAGCAGGGCGGCGATCTGGCTTGCGGTCCTGGCCGCGTCACTCCTCGCCTGCGGGCTGCGCTGGCGCAAGGTCGGGGCCACGACCTGCTCGATCAGCGAGACATCCCGTTCGGCCGCCGTCCTGGCCGTGCGCAGGTGCCTGGCCTGGACGCCGTACGACGCCAGCATGGCGACCGTGCTCGCGATGTCGAGCGCGCCCTGGCTGTAGAGCCTGCCGACCCGGCGGACCAGGCCGTGCGCCTCGAGCTCGGCGAGTTGCTCCTCGCCGATCCCGCTCGAATCGAGCAAGTCACGCCGGCTGATCATTTCAGGCGTAGTGCTCGACCCGTCCTGGCTGGCCATGACCGCCGCCCGGTGATCAAGGCGTTCCTTGATCACCCGCAGCGGCAGGTACTGGTCGCGCTGGGCGGTCAGGATGAACCTGAGCTGGTCAAGGTCGGTTGGCCCGAACTTCCGGTAGCCGGACGGCGACCTGGCGGGGGCGATCAGCCCTTCGGCTTCGAGGAAACGTATCTTCGAGACGCTGATCTCGGGAAACTCGCTGCGGAGCTCAACGAGCACCTCGCCTATCCCGAGATACGCGCGCTTGAACTGACGGCTCATCGATGCGGCCTAGCCGCCTTCTGCATACGTCGGCCGGCCCTGCAGGAAGACCAGGCGGAACTTTCCGATCTGGACCTCGTCGCCGCCGCTCAGCGCCGCTTCCTCGATGCGCTCCCTGTTCACGTAGGTGCCGTTCAGGCTGCCGACATCGCGCACGGCGAATCTGCCGCGGTGCCGGTAGAACTCAGCGTGCCGCCGGGAGACCGTGACGTCGTCGAGGAAGATATCGCTGTCAGGCCGCCTGCCGACCTCGGTTAGCTCGCTGTCCAGCAGGAACCTGCTTCCGGCGTTGGGGCCGCGCTTGACCACGAGCAGCGCGGTGTTCGGCGGCAGCGCGTCGATGACCGACGTGTCGGCGCCCGATTCATCACCAGTCTCGGCGTCCGGCAGCTCGGTGCCGGTGAAGATCATGGATGTCGTCTCGCCCGCCGTGGCACGATCCGCAGCGGCCCTGGTCAGGGGGGTGCCGCACTGCGAGCAGAAGCGCGCGGTCTCGGGATTGGCCTCACCGCACCCGGGGCAGTACACGCTGGGCATCTGGGCGCCATGCCTCCCAATCGTCGGCCGCGCCACGCCATACCTACTGCGGGCGTCCGGTCTGGCCAGATCCGCTTGTTCGCTCCACGCTACCTGCGGCTGACGCGGCGGGTCCATCTGCCACGCAGTGTCTGCCTGACGCTGGCCGGCCTGCACCTTGGCGCTCTCCAACCTGGCGCGTCCCGCGGTTGCTGCTGATCGTGCCGCAACCGAACGCGCCCGACCGCGGCGCCTGCGCCAGATCACGCTGCACACCTCCGAGATGACGCCTGGTCCACTAGTGACGCCGATTGTCTCACGTGCGGGCAGTGCAGCGCCGGGCCTTCAGCCTGACCCGCGGCGCTCCCGGCCTGCGTGCTCGACGACTCCCGCCCACTCGTCTAGCAGCGCCTGGGCGGTCTCGCTGTCGGCTGCTTCGGCCCACAGGTGCGTGATGGCGGTGGCGGGGTCGGGCAGGATGAGCGCCCAGCCGTGTGGCTCGATGACCCTGACGCCGTCGGTGGTGTCGATCTTCCGGTTTCCCGCCGCCTCGACGATGGTCCGCATCACGCTGCCCTTGGCCGCCCATGGGGTCGGGACCGAGCGTCTGAGCAGGTGCGCCACCGGGATTCTCGCGTGGATCTGACTGAGCGAAAGCCTGGTCCTCGCCACGAGGCCGATCAGCCTGGTAAAAGCCGCGATGCCGTCGAGTGACCTGGAGAACTCGGGGACGACGAAGCCGCCACGGCCGTCGGCGGCGAAGATGACGTCGTCTGCCGCCGTCGCCTCGTACAGGCCGTGCGGCGAGGTCGGAGTCCAGCCGACCTCGACACCGTGATACCGGGAGACTTCCTCGGCCACCCTGGTCGTGGTAACCGGCAGCGCGACCCGGCCCGACTTGCGCTCGGCGGCGACCAGGTCGAGCACGACAAGCAGCGCACGGTCGTCGCTGACCAGCGCGCCCTTGTCGTCGATCAGCATGATGCGCTCGCCGACCGGGTCGAACCTGACGCCGAACGCGGCCCTGGATGAGTAGACGAGCTCGGCCAGGCGGTGCAGGTCCGCCCTGACCTGTGCGAGCGACTGGGTCGGCATTGCCTCGTCGAGCCTGTTGTTGACGGTCAGCACGTCCACGCCGATCCGGCCGAGCAGCCCAGGCAGGACCAGCGATGCGGTGCCGCCCGCGCAGTCCGCGACGACCTTCAGGCGCGCCTCCCTGATCCCGCTCATGTCGACGCAGCGGAGCAGCTCGCCGGTGTAGGCCTCGATCACGCGCGGTGGGTAGGTCAGCTCGGCGATCTCGCCGGGGAACGCGCGGCGGAACTCCTGCCGGGAGAACACGCGCTCTAGCTTGCGCGCCGCAGCCTGGGACAGGTCAGCGCCGTGCTCGTCGAGGAAGATTATGTCAATCGATTGCGGGTCCGGGCGGTTTAGAACCTGGCCACCGGCAGCGGCTGGGCTTCGAGGTCGACGACATTGATGGCACTCGCGTTCAGCGCCCCGTGCACCGCGCGCTTAAGAGCGCGGGCGGCCCTCGAGACGTCGCGCGAGGTGGTCACGACCGACCCCTTCTTCAGCGTGGTCGCGTACGCGCTGGCCAGTCGCACGCAGAGCTCAGGGGTGATCTCGACGTTGACCAGCCCGGACACACCTCGCGGGCCGAACAGGGTGCGCTGCCCGCGTGATTCCCAGATCACGCTGGTATTGACGACGGCTCCCGCCTCGATGGTCTTGAACGGGTACACCCGCACTCCGGCCGAGACATAGGCCTCAGACTCGATCACGCACTCGTCGCCGACGACGGCAGCCTCCTCGATCCTCGCCGAGGCCATCACGTCGGTGTTCTTTCCGATCACGCAGCCGCGCAAGGTGGCGCCGACCCCGACGTACACGTTGTTGTGCACGATCGCCCGGTGCAGGAACGCGCCTTCCTTCACCACGACGTTGCTGCCCACCACGGTGAACTCGCGGAGTTGTGCTCCCGCCTCGATCTTGGCGTAATCGCCGATGCACAGCGGCCCGGTGAGGATGGCGTCGGGATCAACCTCGGCGCCTTCGGCCACCCAGACGCCTGGCGAGACCTCGAATCCGTCGATGTCGGCCTTGACCTTGCCCGACAGGACGTCAGCCTGGACCCGGTGGTAAGCCTCGTGGGTTCCGACGTCCTCCCAGTAGGATCCGTCGGCGACCCAGCCGTAGACCGGGGCGCCGCGGTCGAGGAGCTTGGGAAAGACGTCGGCCGACCAGTCGACCACCTCGCCGGACGGCACCTGGGCGAGCACCTCGGGTTCCATTACGTAGATGCCGGTGTTCACTGTGTCGGAGAACACCTGGCCCCAGGTGGGCTTCTCCAGGAACCGCTCGATCCTGCCGTCGGCGTTCGCGATGACGATGCCGAATTCCAGCGGATCGGGAACCCTGGCGAGGGCGACTGTCACGAGCGCTTGGTTATCCTTATGAAAGCGCACCAGATCGGACAGGTCGATGTCGGTCAGCGCATCACCTGAGACGACCAGGAACGGCGCGTCGCGCAGCGCGGCCTCGGCGTTCTTCACGCTGCCTGCCGTCCCTAGCGGGATGTCCTCGGTCGCGTACTGCAAGCTCATCCCGAACTCTTCGCCGTCGCCGAAGTAGTTGCGCACCATCGATGCGAGGAACTGCACCGTGACGATCGTCTCGTCGAAGCTGTGCTTGCGCAGCAGCCGCAGCACGTGATCCATGATCGGCTTGTTGACGACAGGCAGCAGCGGTTTCGGCTGGTTGGCGGTCATCGGGCGCAGTCTGGTCCCCTCGCCGCCTGCCATGACTACAGCCCTCACCGCTTGCCAGCGCTCCCTTCGCGCACCACGAACGACTCAGCGGCCTGGATTGGGTCGGTTCGGTACGCCTTGGGGGGCTGCCGGTTAGTCATCCCGGGCCAGTAGCGCGCGAGCCTGCCTGACGTAGAGGACTGCAGCCCACCAGTACAGTGCACTTCCCCATAGTGCGAATGCCCAACCGAACACGCGAGCCACGACCGCATACGAGGTTGGGTGTGAGCCAACGAAAAGTAGCGGAAATGCGTATAGAAGACACAGCGTTGCCGCCTTGCCAGCGAAGCTGACGCGCAGCGGCCCATAGCCG